>Ga0181573_10002388_pt1 | contig 17490 bp, 10 predicted proteins | sample 101ome_25_FD_148643 | JGI IMG/M metagenome (GOLD analysis project Ga0181573, IMG submission 148643) | Coastal salt marsh microbial communities from the Groves Creek Marsh, Skidaway Island, Georgia - 101409BT metaG (spades assembly) | ecosystem: Environmental > Aquatic > Marine > Intertidal zone... | reverse complement strand
CGGGGAAGGCGGGGGGTACCGAGGGGGGTACCGAGGGGGGTGCCGAGGGGGGTGCCGACGACGACGACGACGACGGGGAAGGCGGATCGTTCGTGGTGACTCGGTATCACTCGTTGGCGGTGGACGCGGCATCGCTGCCGGAGTGTTTGATACCGTGCGCGTGGACGGCGCGGGGGGGCGGCGACGGCGGCGGGGTTCCATCGAACGAGTCCGCGACGAACGCATCGATCGAGGACGCCGGCGGGGTGGTGATGGCGCTTCGGCACAGGGATCGACCGCACTACGGTGTGCAGTTCCACCCGGAGAGCGTGTGCTCCCGGTTCGGCGAGCGGCTCTACCGAAACTTCGCCGCCATCGCGAAGGCGCACAACGAGGGCGGTTCGAGGACGCGACCGACGGAGGGCGTCGCTGGGGTCATGGCACCGCGGGGTATCGATCCGGCGATCGTATGTATCGCTCCCGACGCGCCCACCAACGCGACCACCGGAGGTTCCGCGCCCGTCGACGGGGACGGTAAGACCCGGCTCTTGTGGATGCGGCTCCCCGGCGCCCTCGCGTCGACGCCGGGCGGATCGGAGGCGTTGTTCTGGCGACTCTTCGGGGCTCCTCCCGGCGACGCCGGCGCCGCGCTCGTCGACGACCCGCGCGGCAGGACGATCGCCGCCAAGGACACGTTTTGGCTGGACAGCGCCACGGCGTCCGTGGCGGGTTCGTGCCCCCGCTCCAGGTTCTCGTTTATGGGCGGGAGAGGCGGCGGTCTGTGGCGCAGGCTCGTGTACGCGCTGCCGCGACCCGAGCGGGAGAGCGGGAGAGCGGGTGATGGGGAGCGTAAAGGCGGGGAGTACGCGTGGAGGACGGGCGCGCCGCCCCCGTTCAAAGGGGGAACGCTCGTGTCCGTTCGAGCCGACGGGACAAAGGAAACGTTTGAGCGAATCCGCCTGCTGGACTGGCTCGACGCGCGGCTCGCGGCGCGCTCGTGCGACCGAACGGAACGCGTGGAGTCGTGGGGCGAGGCCGCGGCGAGGCGCGCCGCGGAGGGATCCGAGTCCGCGCGCGCCGGCGAAGATTCGACGAAGATTCGACTCTCCGACCGGGACGGAAGTTCCGACAAAAGTCCGGAAACCTCCGCGGGCGTCGACGTCGACGACTCCCTCCCGTTTGATTTCAGGTGCGGGTTCGTCGGGTACCTCGGGTACGAGATGCGCGCCGAGTGCGACTCCCCGGCGCCCAGACATCACTCGCCCGTCCCCGACGCGGCGTTGTACTTCGCCGACAGGGTCGTGGTCGTGGACCACTCCAACGACGACGCGTACCTGCTGGCGCTGGTCCCGGATGACATCGACATCGCCGGACTGGAGCGGACGTGTCGCGGCGCGAACCTCGGCGCCGCGGCGCGCGCGGTGGCGGAGGGGATGGTGGCGATGGCCAGGGAGGAGGCGGAGGGGGACGCGCGTTCGTGGATGGCGGAGACGGAACGGACCGTGCTCGCGCTGGGGAGCTTCGACGCGACGAGGGGCGATTCACCGGCGAACGAAGAAGGCCTTGACAAACGGAGAAGCGCTTCGACAAACGCGGGTCTGACGGCGGCGATTGGCGCGCGAGCGGTCGCCGCGCTGGACGCGTGCGAGCGCATGCGCCGCGAGGAAGCCACCCGCGAAGATCCGGGGGGGGGCGAAGATCCTTCCTCGGACGCGGGAGCCGCCTACGCGTACGAGGGCGGGTTCACGTTCCGCCGCGACCGGGACGAATACGTCGGCGACGTATCCGCGTGCCAACGCGCCATCGACCGCGGGGAGACGTACGAGGTGTGCCTGACGAACGAGCTCGCTCGCGGGACGGACGGTAAACGTTCGAGCGGGGGGGACGGGGAGGTCGGAGGATCGATTCCCGCGCCGGCCACCGCGCCGGATCCGGCGACGCTGTACTCGGTGCTTCGAAGGACCAACCCGGCGCCGTACGCCGCTTTCCTGTGCTTCGGCGGCTGCGACGTTGATTCGTCGGACAACGTATCGTCGGACAACGTATCGTCGGACAATGTATCGTCGGACCCCCTCGCCGACGTCGTCGCCGTGTGCTGTTCCTCCCCCGAGCGGTTCCTCCGCCTCTCCGCGTCCGGCGTCCTCGAGGCCAAGCCGATCAAGGGAACGGCGCCGCGGGTCCAACCCTTGGGGTGCGACGCCGACGTCTCGGAAGCTTCGAAGCTCGCGACGTCGGTCAAGGACCGCGCCGAGAATTTGATGATCGTCGACTTGCTCAGGAACGACCTCGGGCGGGTGTGCGTTCCCGGGACGGTGCGCGTGCCGGGTCTGATGAAGATCGAGTCGTACGCTTCCGTGCACCAGCTCGTGTCCACCGTTCGAGGGACGAAGAGGGCCGGGGTGCCCACCGCCGCGTGCGTCGCGGCGGCGTTCCCGCCGGGGTCCATGACGGGCGCGCCGAAGTTCCGCACGGTGGAGATCATCGACACCCTGGAGCCCGGGCCGCGCGGGGTGTACAGCGGGAGCGTCGGGTACATCTCGGTACCTCGCAAGTCAATCGCCGGGGAGGACGCGGCGGGCTCGTTTGACCTCAACGTGGTCATCCGCACCGCCGTCGTCAAGCCGGGGTTGCGAGGCGGGGGGGTTTGGGTCGGGAGCGGCGGCGCGATCACCGCGCTGTCGGACCCGGTCGGGGAGTGGGAGGAGATGACGCTCAAGGCGAGGGCGGTGCTGCGGGCGATCAGGGCGTGCGACGAGGCGGCGTCGGGGACGGTTTGATGAGATGATGAAATAGATTTCTTTGGGGACCCTTTGGAAAGCGAGGAGCGCGCCGAATTCGTCGATTATTAAATTCTGAAGTATTCGGACGCGGCGCGGCGTTCGGCGCCCCGGCGCGGCGCGGTCGATGCGGCGCTCCGATATCGGCGGGTCACCGATCAGGCGCGCTTGGACCTGGTGGATGCACTGCGCTGGACGCGCTTCACCTTGCGCTCCCTGGTCAGCGCGTCGTGGAGGAACGCGGCTCCCTCGAGCGCGTGCAAGAGCACAAACCCACCCGTGACGTCGGTCCCCAGGGCCTTGTAGTTGAAGACGGTGAACGCGAGGAGGAGGTCGACGACGCCGAGCACGAGGAAGAGCTTCTGGCGGAGGAAAGTCCCCTCGTCGTACACCACGGTGGTCAGCTTGGCGCCGGCGGTGGCGATCATGAAGAGTCCGAAGAGCTGCATCAGGAAGGCCGTGGACGAGGACCCGCCGAAGTGCGCCAGAAATTTGTCATCGCCGGGAATTGGGAGGGCGGTGCCGGTCACGAAGACGTTGCGGGCGCCCATGAGGAGCACCGCAGCGTTGGTAGCGACGGAGATGACCTTGACGTGTTGGGGAGGAGACATGACGGAGATACAATGCGCAGGTTGAACTGAACCGGCGGCTGGCTGGCACCGGCGAGCTCTAGGGTTAGTTGACAAATTTCGGGACCAGGCGTTTCTGACTCGGACAAACGACCTGCCAACGAAATTTTCCCGCCGGCAGCGCCGTGTGGCAGTGTGGAGTTCATCAAAGTGGCCAGAGTTATCCACAGCGATCCTCGCGCGAGGGGCGGTATGCTGGCGGCATCCGTATCGCGACCCCGGGTCGTCCTCGGTGGGAGACGCGCGAGGACCAAGACGCCGGCGTCGTCGCGGTCCATCGTCAAGACCCGGGCGGCCGGCGCCGGGGACGGCGAGTCTGGCGGGCCGTCGCTGGTGCCGGCCGATGCGGCGGACGGTTTGCGACGGTACAGGGCGGTGCTCGGCCCTCTCTTCCTCGCGGGGGGGTTGCTTCACGTTCCGGACGTGTTCGGCGCCGGGCCGGTGTCCGCCGCGTGCGACGTGGGCTCCTTCGCGGAGCTCACGACGCCGCTCAAGGCGCTGACGCTGCTGTGGGCGGTGGGCGGTCCGGTCACGGCGACCGGCCTGTTCGCGGGGACCATCCTCGGCGACGTCGGCGTCACGGTCATCGCGAGCGCGGAGATCGTCCTGGGGATCGATTTCCCGGATCTCATCGCGCCCGCGACGCTGCCCGCGCCCATCGTCGCGGCGCAGTGCGTCAACATCGCGTCCCTCGTGGCGCTGCGGCTGTGGGAGACGGCGGAGAAGCGGGCGAACGACTGACGACGACGAGTCCCGCGCGTGTCGACGACGAAGAGTGCGATGTAACAACGCGACTGCAGCTAATCACAGCCTGGACCGCGGAGGTGTCTCCCCGACCACCTGCACCAACTCCCTGTTCCTCGCCGACCTCACGTCCCCGCACCCCGCCAGCGTCATCGCCGTCCGCAGCTCCTCCGTCAGCAGCTCCACCGCCTTGCCAACCCCGCGCTCGCCGCCGCACGCCAGACCCCACGCCGCCGGCCTACCAACCGCCACCAGATCCGCCCCGAGCGCCAACGCCTTGAGCGCGTCCGTCCCCCGTCGCACCCCGCCGTCGAAGATCACGACGCAGCCACCCGCGCCGTTAACCCCGGCGACCACCTCGGGCAACGCGTCGAGAGTGGCCGGGGATCCGTCCAGCTGTCTCCCGCCGTGGTTGCTCACCCACACGCCGTCGACGCCCTCTTTGACCGCTCGCGCCGCGTCCGCGTACGTGACGATCCCCTTGAGCACGAGAGGGAGGCGCGTGACGGAGCGCAGCCATCGCAGGTGGTCCCAAGTGAGGCTCGCGTCGCGGCCGCCGATGCGCCGCGCGATGGCGGACTGGGCGCGTTTGGCGTCCACCGCGGACTTGTCCGGTCCGGTTTGGTCTTGGCTCTTGTTTTGGTTTTTTCCGGCGTCGACGTTGGCCAGTTTCAATCCAGCCTTGAGCTCGAACCTGTTCCGCACGTCCCGCTCGCGTCTGCCCAACACGGGCGCGTCCACCGTGATGCAAAGCGCGGTGGCTCCCATGCTCTCCGCGCGACGTATGAGTTTCGTCGTGGCTTCCCGATCCGACAGGACGTAGAGCTGAAACATGCGAGGGGCGTCGCCGCCCGCCCGCCCGATCTCCTCGATGGCCGTGGTGGACTGCTGCGAGGCGCAGTACGGGATGGAGTGCGCGGCGCACGCGCGTGCGGCGGCGCACTCGCCGTCGGGGTGCGCCGCGCGCTGCATCGCGACGGGCGCGATGAGAAGCGGCGCGGCGAGGTTGTGCAAACCGAGCGCCGGGACGTGCGTCGTCGTGTCCACGTCCGAGACGTCGACCATGCACCGCGGCCAGATGGTGACGCGGGAGAACGCGGCGCGGTTCGCTCGCAGTGTGGACTCGGTCTCGGCGCCTGGGTCGGTCGTTTCGGGGGATCGCGGTCAGTGGAAGGTCGGGCTCTCGGGGACGGACGTGTCGGGAGTATCGATAAGGATCGACGATGCGCATCCGGTCGAACGTGACGGGCCGCGCACCTCCCGCGAAGTAGTCGAAGTCCTGGCGGTCCATCACGCGCTGTGCCGCGCGCTCCATGTCGTCGAGACACACAATCGCGTCGAGGTCGACCTCGCCCACCGCCTCCTTGGCCATGGCGCCTCTCGTGCACCAATCCGTTGTGCCGAAAGACTGTGGCGGGGGCGAAGGGGCATGCCCTCTGGGGATATGCTGGTACAGAAGCAAGTTTTCGTTCGCACAGGGCAAACAGTCTGCACTTTCGCCATAATATTTGATTTTCTCAAAGCCCTCACAGAGCCTCAGGTTTCCAGCGATCGGACGGCTCCGGATGGTCCACTCCCCGAGGCGTCTGCCGACAGGGACACCCGATCACTCTCACGACACGAGGGCGATCCTTTGACATAGAAACTATTGGAGGGGAAAAGGGCATCGGCCGCAGACGAACGATGGCGCCGCCCACCGTGGGCGTCGCGGAGAAGCTCTTCTGGATCCTCGCGTACAGCGGCTGCAGCTCCACGATGCTGGTCATCAACAAGCTCGCCGTGGGCGCGCTCCCGTTGCCCACCGTGGTGTCCGGCGCACAGCTGGCCGTGAGCGCCGCGGTCGTCGTCGTCATGCAAATGTTCGGCGCCAAGGTCATGGGCCCGATGGACCGAACGCGGGTGGTGCCGTTCGTCCTGTACACCGCCATGTTCGCGGGCGGCCTCTTCGCGAACATGAAGGCCCTCCTGCTGACCAACGTCGGCGCGGTGATCGCCGCGAGGTCGTGCCTTCCCGTCATCGTGTGCATCATCGAGTGGGCGTTCATGGGCAGATCGTTGCCGTCCGCGCGATCCACGCTCTCCCTCGCGGGCGTCGTCGGCTTCGCGGGTCTCTACATCCGTTTCGACTCGGGTGTCGACGTCAACGGCGCGAGCGGGTACGTCTGGCTCTTCATCTGGTGGATGCTCCTGGCGCTGCAGATGACGTACGGGAAGTGGATGACGGAGAAGATCGAGATGACGCAGTGGGAGCGCGTGTTCTACACCAACGCCTTCGCGATCCCGCCGACGATCCTTCTCTTCTTCGTCACGGGCGAGTTTGGCAACGTGAGCGACGTGGAGATGGGCGACGGCGCGTGGTTCTGGCTCATCGCGTCGTGCGTCATGGGCGTCGGAATCTCGTACAGCGGATGGAGGACCCGAAGCGTCATCACGGCCACCACGTTCACGCTCGTGGGCGTGCTGAACAAGATGGCGACCATCGCGTTCACGGTGATTGTCTGGCCCAACGACACCACGGCGGCGTCCATCCTCGCGCTCGTGTTTTGCATCCTGTTCGGGCTGCTGTACCAGGACGCGCCCAAACGGAAGGAGAGGCCGTCCATCGGCGGGCACAAGGCGACGATGTCGTGAGCCGGCGTCGAGGGGAGGGGGAGGATTGTTGGTCAATCGCCGGCGCGGCCGAATTTTATGATTTTTTTGTTGGTCATCAAACGCGAGACATCGCCCGGCTCGGTTTGTCGAATGCGCTTCTCGCACTTTCATTCACGATTCTTCTCTCTTTTACCATCGTCTAAAGGTCGCGTCGCACCTGTCGCGCCGTATTTTCGTTCCCTCGTCTCCCCTCGAGACGCCGCTTAGGCATCCGGGTCCTCCTTGCCACCCCCGGGATGTTCATCCGCCATGTCGCTGGTCCACAGCGTGAGGTTATCGCGGAGGAGCTGCATGATGAGGGTGGAATCCTTGTAGGACTCCTCGCCGAGGGTGTCCAGCTCCGCGATGGCCTCGTCGAAAGCCTTCTTGGCCATGTCGCACGCTCGCTCGGGCGCGTTGAGGATCTCGTAGTAAAACACGGAAAAGTTGAGCGCGAGGCCGAGGCGGATGGGGTGGGTGGGCGCGAGCTCGTTGGACGCGATGTTCTCAGCCTCCTTGTACGCCAGAAGCGTCTCCTCCGCCGCGTTCTTCCTCGCCTCCCCACCCTTGAACTCCGCGAGGTAACGGTAGTAGTCGCCTTTCATCTTCTTGTAAAAGACCTTCGACTCGCCCGCGCTGGACGTCTCCTCCAGGTGGTCCCTCAGCAGCTTCAGGATGCGGTCGCAGATGTCGCTGAGCTCCTTCTCCACGTTGCTCTTGTACTTCTGGATCAATCGAACCACGTCGGACTCCTTCGTGTACTTGGACTCCTCCTTCGTCTCGATGGAGGAGATGATGCGCCACGACGCGCGGCGAGCGCCGATGACGTTCTTGTAGGCGACGGAGAGGAGGTTGCGCTCCTCGACGGAGAGCTCGGCGTCCGCGCCGCCGGAGCCGCTCTCGGCAACCTTGCTCATGTACTCCATCATCTCGTCGTACCTGGGCGGTCGGGCGCGGGCGGAACGGGGAGGAGTCGCGTCAGTTTGGACGTCCAGACGGAGATTTTGCCAATTTTAGGGTACCGCCAGTTGGGCGGGGAAGCCGAGGGGGCGGGCGCCGGGACGCGCGCGCGATCTGGCGCGGGACGTCGCGCGAGCGCGCCGGGACGCGCGCGAGCGCCTTTGACAGCACCCGGAAGACCGGATCCGCGGCGGAACACCGCCCCCGCGCCACCTGCGCGTGGCGTGGCGCCGGCGTGGGCGCGCCACGGCGTCCCGATGACCACCTGGGCACGCCGAGGGACCCCGACAACGGGCGAAAAACTATCCCGCGCGCGAGATCGGGTCCCGGATCGCGCCCCGCGGTGCGCGACGCGATTGGCGAGATCCCCCAAAAACGACGGGTGCGAGTCATCCGCGGTGTTTTCCCCGCGTCGGAGCGCGTCGGCCGGCCGGGGGATGGGTACGGCGCGCCCCGGGACCCCGACCCTCGCGCGCCAATCGCGCCCCAGCAGAGGCCACCACCGCGAGGATGCTTTTTGTAAACTTTTGCCGAAAATGGTACGGGCAGGCGGGCGACCGGAAGGCGCACCTCTCGGCCTGCTCGGCGAGCTTGGCCTTGTACACGAGGTCGGCGCGGGAGAGGCCGGTGAGATCCTCGGTAAAGTTGTTCATCTTGCGGTCGCGAAGGACGGCGGGGGCGCACGAAGCCGGAACCTCGGCGCTGTTCGATCTGACGACCCTTCAGGTCAGTGAGTCAGCACAGCTTTCAAAGTCGGGGTGCCAATCGGTCGTTTCCCGGTTCGAGCGCGATCAAAACTCGATCTTCGCGCCCGCACACGCGGGTCCAGCCTCAAAATCAACAAACTTTTGAAAAGAAAAGGGCCCGATCTTCGGGGAGCCCGCCCGCTCACAACAACCACCACCTCATCCTCATCGACAGCGCATCTCCAAAAGATGGCCGACGAAGACCAACCGGAAGCCGGCGAGGTTCTCTTCTGCGGCATGACCGACTGGAAGCAGATCGGCCGCGGCAAGACCGACGACGAGGACACCTTCCCCAACATCCTCGAGCCGACGCGGATCGCCACGCTCAAGGGCGTCAGCATCGCGAAAGTGTGCGGCGGCAGCGCGGCGGCGCACTGCATGGCCATCGCCGCCGACGGTCGCGTGTTCACCTGGGGTAGGAACGAGACCGGCCAGCTCGGCCTCGGCGACGTGGACAACAGGGCGGCGCCCACCGAGGTCAAGGCGCTCGCGGGCATCAAGGTTGTGGACGGATCGTGCGGCAAATCGCACACCGTCGTGGTCACCGCCGACGGCAACGCGTACGCGTGGGGAAGCAACAAGCACGGCCAGCTCGGCGTCGGGAGCATCGCGAGGACCAAGCCCAAGGAGGACGATAACCGCCTCGTGCCCGTGCAGTGCTCGGTGAGCGCGTGCGTCGCCGTCGCGTGCGGCGCCGAGTTCACGATGTGGATCTGCGGCGACGACGGTCGGCTCCTCTCCGCGGGTTTGCCGCAGTACGGCCAGCTCGGCCACGGCACCGACGGCGAGTACAACATGGCGACGTCTAGCGTCAAGCTCGCGTACGAGGCACAGCCCCAGCCGCTGCCCATCGCGGCTCTGGCCGGTCGCAAGATCACGAAGGTTGCGTCCGGTCACAACCACACAATCGCCGTCGACGATCAAGGCAAGTTCCACACGTGGGGATTCGGCGGGTACGGCCGACTCGGTCACAAGGTCCAGAAGGACGAGTGGACGCCGAAGATGGTCGAGATCCAGGGCGGGGACAGGAACTTGTGCCCGCCGGACTGCGTCGTGTCCGCGGGGCAGACCACGAGTTGGGTGACGGCGGTCCAGGGCCAGATGTACTGCTTCGGCCGGCTCAAGACCACCGGCGACAACACCATGTACCCCGTGCCGTTCATGGACCTGCAGGGGTGGAGGCTTCGGAGCGTGGCGTGCGGCGCCACCACCTACGCGGCGTGCGGCGAGGATCAGACCATCACCTGGGGGCAAGGGGCGGGATGCGGCGAGCTGGGCTACGGCCCAAAGGGTTCCAAGAGCTCGGCCAACCCGAAGCTGGTGGAGTCGCTGGGCGGCAAGCACGTCATCCAGGTCGCGTGCGGCGTCGGCCACACGCTCTTCCTCATCAAGCCGTCCGACGCGGAGGGCCTGCCGGAGTGGGAGCCCCCCGCGGACGCGCCCCCCGCCGCCGCCCCCGGCGGTAAGAAGCGCACCAGCGCCGCGCCGAAGAAGGGCGCGCCAGCCGTGAAGAAAGGGAAGAAAAAGTGAGCGAGTCGACGTTGTGCCGACGCGACGTGCTTGATGAACAACACTGCGACTGTGATGATATTAACGATTGATGAACGCATCAGCGCGTCGGGAGGACGGATCAGTTGAACCCCACGAGCATGGGGACGCATCGCTCTCTCAGTCCAGCCGGCAGCCGCTTCTCGATCGCCTCTGTCACCTCCGCCGCCTTGTACCGCGCGCTGAAGTGTATCAGCAGGATTTGCTCATTCTCAAACGCATCCGCCGCCGCCGCCAACTCGTCTATGTGCGTGTGCCCGTACTCCCTCGCCCCCGCCGCGTCCACGGCGTCGTCCACGAAGGTGCACTCGCAGATCAGCAGTCTGGCGCGCAGCGCGTCCCGGGCCACCGGGTGGTCCGATCGCGTCCACTCCCCCGACGCGTCGCCGGTGAACGCAATCTCCGGAACCTCGATCGAATCCGTCACCTCTCGCCCCGCGTCCCTCAACGCCTTGATCTCTCGCCCGCTCAGCCCCACAAACTCCTCTCGCAGCTTGCGTTTCGTGCCGTACACCACGTACCCTTGGCTCGCCACCGGGTGCGTCGTCGGGAACGGTCGGACGCAGTGAAGCTTGGACAAGAGGTGCGTCTCGCCCGGCGCGATTGGCACGGCGACGTGCGGTAGCTCGGAGCCGTCCAGAGCCCTCAACGACGCGACGTACGCCTCGAACGCGTCCGCGCGTTGCGCGGGGAGTAAGACGGTGGGGGGCGGGAGGGAGAGGAGGGACCGCGTGGCGATGTAGTGCCCGGCGCCGCCCACGTGGTCCAGGTGCGTGTGCGAGAGGCACAGGGTGTCGGCGTAGACGCATCGCTGCGGGCACCTGCCGCTGTCGAACGCGATCTTGAGCTGCGGGAGGATGATGCACGTTTCCTGCCCGCCCACGCTGATGCCCTCGATCTTGTACCCCGCCAGCGTGTGCACCACGTACCGGTCCTTCCCCTTGCCGACGGGGGAGTCATCGCTCGTCGACGTCATCGTCTCGCTCGCGACCCGGTCGGGTGACGGGAGCGGGGGCGTCGCGACGCTCCTGACTGGTGAGGTTCCGGTCGTCGCCGCGGCGGCTGCGACCCTGAGGGCACGTGGCACTGCCGGTCGGGCCCGCGCGGGGACTCGGGACGGAGCGCACGCGGCGTGCATCACACACAGTGGGGTCCGCCGCCCGAGGATATCCCTAACTAAACAATTCACTTTTCGAGCCAATTTGTTTGTGACAGAACGCGGCGAGGACCAACGCCGGGCTCACTCCCGCCACACGCGAGGGTCAGCCGTGTCCAGGAATCTAAGGTAAAGGTCGCGGAGATGCCAGCGCCCGGCCGCATGGACGGGCACATGTCCAAGGCGTCGCGCGACCTGAGCAAGGGCATCGCCGTGAAGAGCAACGGCTTCAAGTACGGCGGTGGCAAAGACGAGGGATGGGGGACGGGCGGCGAGAAGGGCCGCCGTGTGGGGAAAGGAGGCGGGCGCAGAGACGTCGCGGCCAGAGCCAGGCTGAGAGAGATACTCGAGCGTAAGCGCGCCGCGGCAGAGGCGGTGGATGAACCCGGGAAGACTGTCGGTGTGAAGCGAAAGCGCGGCGGCGGCGGCGGCGACGGCCGCGATGCCGGCAAGAAGGCACCCAGGCGCGAGGAGCCCAAACCCGCCGCCGTCGAACCCACCGAGGAGACACCGACGGGAGAGAACGACGACGGGGCGATGTATAACACGACGGAGGGTCCGGAGCGGTGGACGTGCGCCACGTGCGGCGGCGTCAAGTGCGGCAACGCCGCCAACTACCAGAGCCACGTGCTGTCGAAGAAGCACAAGGCGGCCGCGCAGCGAGAGCGGGGCCGCGCGACGCTCGCGGCGATGAAGGCGGCCCGGGCGGAAGCCGCGGCGGCGCGGGGGTGAGGCGGTCGACATCAGTGTAATTATTTTATTTCAATCAAAGCAAAGCGGTGTTGGTAGCGGCGAAAGGGTACCGGAACGAAAGGGTACCGGAACGAAAGGGTACCGGAACGAAAGGGTACCGGAACGTCGACGCTCGTCAACCGACGCGGGTGCCGAAAAGAATCAAACGCGTTTACGAACGCGTTTACGAGAGGCCGAGGACCTGCTCGGTCTCCATGTCCACGCCGATCTCGTAGTACGCCGGCCTCGTGGGCAGGCCCGGGATCGTGGGGAACGCGCCGACGAGGGGAACGATGAACCCAGCGCCCGCGCTGCATCGAACGTCGCCGATGGGAAGCGTGAAACCCGCGGGGGCGCCTTTCAGATCCGCGTCGTGAGAGAACGAGTACTGGGTCTTCGCCATGCAGATGGGTAGGTTGCCGAAGCCCTGCTCGGTGAACATGGCGATCTTCGCCTCCGCCTGCTCCGAGTAAGAGACCCCGTCCGCGCGGTACAGCTCCTTTGCGATGGTCTCGATCTTGTGCTTGATGCTCGTCTCGCCCTCGTACAGGAGCCTGAAGTCATCGGCGCCCGCGTTGGCCTCGCACGCCTTCGCGACAGCCGCGCCGAGCGCCGCCGCGCCCTTGCCGCCCTCCGCGTGGTGGGTGCACAGCACGCAGTCGTCCGCGCCGGCGGCCATGGCGGCCTCCTTGATCACCGCGTGTTCCGCTTCGGTGTCGGTGGGGAACATGTTCATCGCGACGACGACGGGGACGCCAAACTTTTTGGTGTTCTCGATGTGTCTGGTGAGGTTCACCACGCCCTTCTTGACGAGTTCGACGTCTTCGTTGGTGTACTCGTGCGGCAGGGGCTTGCCCGGGGACACCGCGGGCCCGCCGCCGTGGAGCTTGAGAGCCCTGACGGTGGCGACGATGACGGCGCAGTGGGGCTTCATGCCGCTGCTCCTGCACTTCAGGTTCATGAACTTCTCCAGGCCGATGTCCGCGCCGAATCCAGCCTCGGTGAGGACGTACCCGCCGGCGCCCACCATCGCGCGGCCGATCTGGTCGGCGATGATGGACGAGTTGCCGGACGCGATGTTGGCGAAAGGACCCGCGTGCACGAGCACGGGGGTCCCCTCGAGGGTCTGCATCAGCGTCGGCTTGATGGCGTCCTTCATGAGCGCCACGAGCGCACCCGTGATCCCGAGGTCGTCCGCGGTCACGGGTTCGCCCTTCACGTCGGGCGCGACGACCATCGCGCCGAGCCTTCGCTCCATGTCGGCCAAGGAGGTGGTCATGGCGAGCACCGCCATGATCTCGGAAGCGACGGTGATGTCGAAACCCGTCTCCCGCGTGTACCCCTTCTCCGTGGGGTTCTGCCCGACGGTGATCTTGCGGAGGAACCTGTCGTTCATGTCCACGACGCGGCGCCACGAGATCTTCTCGCGGTCGATGTTCAGGCGCGCGAACGCGGCGCGCTCCTCCGCGGTGAGCTCGTCGGGATCCGTCTTGTCGATGCCGAGCTTTCGAAGCCTCTTGAGCATGGACGTCGCGAAGGCGCGGGTTCCGTCCTTCTTCCGCGGGCAGAGGCGGTCGTACAGCGCCTCGTCCTTTTGGGTGAGCTCGTGGAACACCCTCGCGTCGATGGCGGCGGCGAGGAGGTTGTTCGCCGCGCCGATGGCGTGGATGTCGCCGGTGAGGTGGAGGTTCATCTCCTCCATCGGGACGACCTGCGAGTATCCACCGCCCGCGGCGCCGCCTTTGATGCCGAAGGTGGGGCCCATCGAGGGCTGGCGGATGCACGCGACGCAGTTCTTCTCGAGGTGCGCGCCCATGGCCTGCGCCAGGCCGATGGTGGTGGTGGACTTGCCCTCGCCGAGCGGCGTGGGGTTGATGCCCGCGACGACGACGTAGTAGCCCTCGCCGCGCTCCGCCTTGAGCTTATCGCTCACCTTCTCCGACACCTTGGCCTTGTAGTGGCCGTAAGGCTCGTAGTCAGCCTCGGTGAGGCCGCACGCCGCGGCGACCGTGCGGATGGGCACCACCGTCGCCGCCTGCGCCACGTCGATGTCAGCGGGCACCGGGGACTTGAGCTCGGCGAGTTTGCGGATGGACTCGCGCCTCGCGGCGACGACGGCGTCCGCCATCGCTCTTCCTATTTGTCGGAGCGCGATTGGTCTCGGATGGGGGTGGGGTTTCCCTGCGAGCGGGAAATGGCCACGCGCGCGCGCGTATGGGAGCTCGTGATCTTTCCGATTGCGGATAAAGGGGCGCGCGCAAACGGCCCGGGGCGGTGCCGTATGTGCCGAGGCGCAGAGGACGGCCCATGAGAAACGGTCGGAAAATTCGTCCAGCGTCGGTTCGGTTTGCGCGGCCACCGAATGAAAAATTATTTTCACAGGTAGGGGATCCATCCTCCTACACACGAGCCTCGCACTCTACCGCGCGCGCGCCCCGCGCGGCGAGAGACCCGCCTCGCCCTCGGGCTTTGTGGACACGGTGGCGGTCATGTTCGCGGGCGTCGCCGGCGGGGGCGCCATGGACCTGGTGGACCTCGCGCGTCGTCCCTTCGCCGACGTCGCGCCCGCGATCAGCGGCTCGGTGGTGTACATGGACGAGGGCGCGGGCGAGTGCGCGCATCACTGCGCGGGCGCGGGTTTCATCCTGAGTCTGGGCGCGGTGAACGTGCTCAGCTTGGAACGCGTCGCGGGCACCGTCGCGGAGGCCACGCCCCCGGTGGACGTCGCGGGGTTACCCGTCGATCCGCGAACGCCGGTCGTGATCTTCACGACGCGACTGCTGCAGAGGTCCAAGGGCGACCTGCTTCGATGCGTCGGCTCGCACCCCGGCGCCGCGAGCGTCACGGTGTTATGCGCGGTATCGGAGGAGGCGCACGTCGCGGCGGCGCACGCGGTGGCCACGGCGAGCGGCGACCCGCACGCCGCGCAGGCGTCGGGGCAATCCTACGAGCGACTCGTTCGAGATCTCAAACTCGCAGCCTCCGCCATCATGTCCACCGAGCACGCCGGGTCCCAGATGGTTTCAAACACGACCAAGTCACCGAAGAAGACGGGGCGAACGCCAAAGAAACCCGCGCGGCGCGCCGATGACGATTTTAACGACGACGGATGGGGCGACGACGACGGCGGGGACGGATGGGGCGACGACTGGGGCGAGACCGAGTCCGAACAGTCGGAGGAGGACGAGGGCTCCGAGTTGGATCGAACGCTCGACGGCGGCGCTCGCGGGAGCCCGTCCTTCGACGTGCGATACTTCCCGATGCCCCTCACCCCGCTGACTCGAGGCGCGTTCGTCATGCCAGCCGCGGGAGCCGCCGCGTCCGCCGCCGTCGCGCCCCCCGCCGCCTACCGCGGCGCCGGCTCGCACCCTCGATCGCTGTCTCTGACTTTGCCGTCCCCCGACGACGGCGGCGACGAGGACGGAGCGCACGCGCCGGTCCCGCCCGGCGTCGCCGTCCTCGCCAACCAGCTGTGCGCGATGGGCGCGCACATGGGCGTGAGACTCGAGTGCTTCGCGCTGGGACGGACGTCGAGGGCGGTGGCGCGGGCGACGGCGGCTGCGGCGGCTCCCGAGGCTGGCGCGCATCCCCCGCCGGCGGGAACCGCGGCGCTCGTGCTGGTGGACAGGACGGCGGACATGCTCACGCCGGCGGTGCACGACGGGGGATTCCTACACCGCGCGGTGATGATGGACAGGGAGTCCCAGGGTTTAGGGTTTAGGGAGGAGGGTTTAGGTGGCGCTAGGACCGGGACCGCTAGGACCGGGACCGCTAGGACCGGGACCGGGACCGGCCCGAACGGGGAAGCCTACGCGGATGGAATCGGAAGCGGGGGACTCGATCCCGCGCTGCCGACGGCGGCGGCGAGGACGCCCGACGATTCGACGCCCGGCGATTTTTCACACCCCGGCTCCGTCGACGGCGTCCTCGCGCACCCTCGCGACGTCGAGGCGTGCTCGCGACTGGCCACCGTGCACGCGAGGTCCGCGGAGGACGCGGCGATTGAAACGAAAAAGTGGCTGCGAGACGCGACGAATTTGGAAGGCGTCGAGCCGCCTGGTTCTTCTTTCGGATCTTTCGCCGGCGAGAGCGTCGCGTCCGCGGAGCTCGCCGCGTTCGCCGCGCCGCTAGCGCGAGATCCGAAGCTTAACGCGAGGCACCGCGCGTTACTCGAGCTCGCGGCCGCGGTGGCGTCCGCGCTTCCGGGGAGGTCGCCGCGCGTCGACGGAGTTTGCGAGCGTCGCGACGCGTGCCTTCGGGTGATTTTGTCCGAGGCGCACTCGGCGGCGATGAAGCGGCGCGGCGACGGATCGGGACCCGCCGCCGCGGCGCGCGCGCTCGTCGCCTGCCTCGGGGATGCGTACGGCCCCGGGCGCCCCGGCGCGGGCCGCGGCGCGGAGGCTGCGGCGCTGTGCGTCGCGGGAGTCGTCGCCGCGTCGGAAGCCGGATACGCGGAAGGGGGCGGTGTCTCGACTCGGCTGGCGAACGACGACGACGACGATGAAGATGACCCGCGGAAGATGACCCGATCCGCGGCGCGGCGCACGCCGCTCGGGATTGACGACGAGGCCGCGGTTCGCGACGCGCTCGTGGACGCGGTGTTGGCGCCGCCCGCGTCGGGGGGGAAGGGCGAACGGGAACAGCACGAGTGGCTCGGGGAGTTGGGCGAGAGGGTGGCGGAGTACTGGAACGCGAGGGGCCCGCCGGTGAACCCGGTGAACCCGGTGAACCCGGTGAAGCCGGTGAACCCGGTGAAGCCCGACGATGACGACGGGTGGGGCGACGACGACGACGATTGGGGCGACGACGACGGATGGGGCGACGACGCCGCGAAGGAAGATCCCCCGGACCGAACCCGACGCGTCCCAACCGACGCGCGTCGCGGAAAACGTCCGACGACTGACCCCGAGGACTTCGAGCTCGCCGCGCTGCGCCTCGAGGCGAACGACCGCGTCGGCGCCTTCCTGCGCCGCGTCGGTGAGCTCGCGCACGGGCGGGGCGAGGCGGCCAAAAGGTCCGCGGGGTCTTTGCTGGGCGACGGAGACGGCGCGCACGAGCCCCTCGTTCGAGAGCTCGTCGCGAGGATCGGCGCCGGCGCGGACGACGAGGGCGTCGGCGCGGACCTCTTCCACGCGCCGTCGTCGCTGGGGGGGCTCTTACGCGGCGGCGTCGGCGCGGCGATGGGGCGGCTCGGGTTCAAATCCGCGGTCGTCGCCAAGCCGAAGCCGAGCGATCACCCCAGGGTGGTCGTCTTTGTGGTTGGCGGCGTGACGCCGGCGGAGGTGAGGGAGGTTGCGAGCATCGCGGAGGACGTCAGGGCGGCGTTCGAGAGCGGCGCGAGCAGGCAGTCGGGGGTGAAAGTGGAGGACGTGTGCGTGGGCGGGACGGGTCTGCTGGCGGGCGACCGAGACCTGTTGCGCGTGGTGTGCGAGTGAGCGCGATTGTTGCCGCGAGAGCGCGCGTTTTCGTCGAGAAGGGCGTCTATTTTTTTTGCTTCCTCGCCAAAGCCTCCGCGGCCCACTCGCGTATGAGCTCGTTGTACTGATCCTTGATGCGCGGCGAGAGGGGGTAGAGGAACTTGCTCCTGG
>Ga0181573_10002377_pt1 | contig 17515 bp, 11 predicted proteins | sample 101ome_25_FD_148643 | JGI IMG/M metagenome (GOLD analysis project Ga0181573, IMG submission 148643) | Coastal salt marsh microbial communities from the Groves Creek Marsh, Skidaway Island, Georgia - 101409BT metaG (spades assembly) | ecosystem: Environmental > Aquatic > Marine > Intertidal zone... | reverse complement strand
TCCCTTTGCGGGGCGGCGGGCGACGGGTCGGTCGTCCGTCGGCGACTCGGTCGGTCGTCGTCCGTCGGCGAATGTCGATGCGATGCGATGCGACTTCAGTTCGGTTTGGTTTGTGAAATCCGATCCGTCGGACGTCAGAGACGCGCGGTAGGTACCGCCCGTCGCGTCGAGGAGCGAGAGAGACGGAGCGAGAGAGAGAGACGGGGGCGTCCGGTCCGGGCTTTACGTGAAGAGCGAACGACGTCGGCGCGCGCGGTTGGAACCAAACCGAACCGAACCGAACCGAATCGAATCGAATCATGGCTTCGTCAAAGACGACGACGACGCGGGGAACGAGCGATTTAACGCGACGCGCACGGAAAACCGTGGGCATGTTTGAAGGAGGCGACGCGTACGCGTTCGCGTCGACGCTGGCGGAGAGAAACGCGAGAGTGTTTTGCGACGCGATGCGAAAGTGTCTGGATTCAAACGCGTCTGACGACGAGGACGAATCGAGAGTCGGAACGTCCGAGTTGTCGTCGTCGTCGTCGTCCGCTTCGGTGTCGCTGGCGATGGATGGGGCGATCGCGGATGGGTTGGTGCGAGCGACGCCGGGGTTGGTGTCGATGTTGAAGACGAAGTGTCGCGTCGGGGCGTTTTACGCGTTGGAACCGAAAGGGGAGATTCCGGAATCGGACGCCTCGAGCGTCGTGGTGTTCGCGTGTCAACCGAGACTGGCGACGATGAAGACGGTGGCTGAACACGTGAAAGGGGTGAGGGATAGGTATGAGAAGGCGCTGCGAGCGCGAGCGGCGGAGGTGGCCAAGGTTAAGGAACGAAGAGGCGGCGGCGGAAGCGGCATCTTGTCGCGCGTGGCGAGTCGGGCGAGACGAAACTTTGGGGATCACGATTCCGGGGCGGAGAGCGCGGGGGAGGGCGGATCGGACGTCACGGATGTGAAACCGATGCCCAAAATGTTTGTCATGTGTTTACCCCGGGCGACGGCTCTGTGTGAAAGGGCGCTCAAGGAGTTGCACGTGTTGGATTACGTCACGCTCGCCGCGTGCGACGTGCACTTGGTTCCGCTCGAACCGGATGTGTTTTCTCTAGAGTACAAGGAGGTGTACGCCGAGGTGATGACGGAGGAACACGAGGCTTGCACGCATTACGTCGCCGCGGCTTTACACCAGTTGCAGCGAGACCACACCGGGTTGGCGCCCATCGTCAAAGGGAAGGGACGGATCGCGCACCAAGTCGCCAAGCACATGTTTGATTTGCGAGTAAACGGACAGGCGGAGTGCGAGAGCGAACACGTCGAACCCGGGGTGGATGGCGATCCTTTGATCGATATGATTGTTTTGATCGATAGAGACGTGGACATGACGACTCCGCTGTGCACGCAGCTCACGTACGAGGGTTTGATTGATGAAATTCTGGGAATTGAAAAGGGCGCCGTAGCCATTCCGCAGCGGGCGTTTGACGACTGCGCCGAAGAAAAGGCGGCGATGAGGAAACACATGGAGACGGCGCAAGAGTTGCAGGCGGCGGGTAAGACGCCGCCACCAATCACGCCGTACGTGCGCGCGTACGCGCACAAAGCCGGCAAGATTGCGATGCGGCCAAAGCTCAACAATACGGACAAGCTCTTTGATCAGCTTCGCGACTTGAACTTTGGTCGCGCGTGCAACGTCATTCGCGACTTGGCGCACTCCATCAAGGAGGATTACAACGCCATCAAGGAAGGGAACGTCGAAGACCAACACGTGAGCGAGATTGGTGGGTTCGTGAAGAAGATCAAGGCCAACATGGGGGGCGCGGGTTTAGACTTGCACGCGACGCTCGCAAAGTACCTCGTCGATTGCACGAAGAAGATTTGGTTTCAAAATCGCCTCGAGTGCGAGCGCATGTGCGTCGAAGGCCAAGACTTGCAAGGGGTGATGGATCACATAGAGGTGATGATTTACCGCGGCGACCCCGCGATTCCGTGTCTGCGCATGATTGCCCTGGCGTGCATTTGCTTTGGAGGATTGCCGACGAAACACTTTGAAAAGACGTTTCAAGACTTGGTGAACGCTTTTGGCGCAGAAATCGTTCTCAAAATCCTCGCGCTGGAAAAGGCGGGTCTGTTTGTAGATCGCGAGGACGCCAAGGCTCGTCCCAGGGGATTCGCAGCGGTGCGTAAACCGCTCAGGCTCGTGGCAGACGGCGTCGACGGCGCCGAGGAACCAAAGGACATTACGTTTGCCTTTTCGTCTTCCGGGTACGCGCCGCTGAGCGTCCGCCTCGCCGAAGCCGCGACTCTCGGGCCTTGGCGCGCCATCGCCCCGAACAATTCCGGGGAAGAGATGCTCAAAAGTCTTCCCGGAGACACCTTCGAGTACGGTCAAACCTTTGACGATTACGGCGACGCAGAGCTCTCCAAGGCGAGTTACAAAGAATTTAACAGGCGCCGGGAAAAGGCGAAGCCGCTCGACGGCGAAGACGAACTCTGGCCCAAACCCACAGTCATGGTGTTTTTCATCGGCGGCGTCACCCACGCCGAGATCGCGTGTTTGCGTCACCTGGAAACATCCAAACGATGCGGGGCCAATTTCGTGGTGGGCACGACGAAAATCTTCAACGGCGACGCCCTCATCGATACCTGCGGCGAGGACACCGAACGGCTCGAACTGCGAACGCGTCAGGTGTAACGAATAGCGCAGACCAATCTAGCTCGCGCGCGCGCGTCCGACGACGACAAAACCGACGACGCGGTTGTAATTCTAATCACTCCTAAGTATTTCGACAAAATCGGCTATTTAATTCAGGCTACTCGTTGTTATCATCGATAAAAGACCGCCGCTTCATTCAAGTCTTTACGCCCGAAGCCGCGAACCCCCGATTCGCGTTCGCGCCCCCAGCCCCCCCCCGACGCGGAAGCGACGGAATCACCCCAGCCTGTCCCAACAACCTCGCCACCGTATCGCTCGGTTGCGCCCCGCACGACAGCCAGTACTTGATGCGCTCAACGTTCAGCGACACGTGCTTGTGTCCATCCTTTTGCGCGATCGGGTCGTAGCGACCGACGATTTCCAAGTGTTTCCCGTCCCGCGGCGCGCGAGAGTCGGCGACGTAGACGCGGTAGTGCGGGCGGTTTTTCGTTCCGAATCTCGCCAGTCGGATGCGCACGCCCATGACGACGGTGAGTGACGATGACGATGATGATGATGCTCATGATGAGGGTTTGACACTGCAAAGAGCTACGCGCGCTTTGGTCGGGACCGTGAACCGTTCGACCGACGGACGCACCACTCGCAGTAGAAAACGCAAAGAGCGCCTCCGATGATTAAAGAATCGGCAAAAATTGGCTTTTGAAGCTCCGGGACGCCGTGGGAAAACCCAGGGTGGCGAAGGAATGAAAATAAGGCGTGATGGACGCCGATGAGAACGCGTTGGGCGGCGACGCTTAAACCGGCGGCGACGTGTCGCCATACCCAAATTCGGTGCTCGGTAAAGTTTCGGCGGAAAGCGACGGCGACGTAGGCTCGAGAGAGGGTGTAAAAGAACCACGCCGCGGAGGCGTGTTCAAACTGCACAAAGGTGACGCCGAGACGGGCGTAATCAATCCAGAGAGACATTTTGTCGTTTTGCGAAATGGTTGGAAAATCCGTCGCGTGAAAGTGTAATCCTCGGCGATTTATCAGCCAGTATCCGTAAATCATGCTCGTTCCAAGGGCGAAGAAGACTCTTCCGAGCACCCTGTGCGCGCGAGGGAACTTTGCCCTCGCGCGAGGGTGGAGCTGAAACGGCGCGATGGCGCACCATCCGCTCGCGGGGAGGACGTGCGACGCGCACACGGCGAAATGTTTGGCGTACTTTGTCACCAAATTTAACGGTACGAACGCCCCGGATTTTTGGCGGTACCAGCCTTGATCCATCGCGCTTCGCAGCGGCGTGCACGACCCCGGGGCGTACCATATCCAGAACACCATGAGAACGCACAGAGACGCCGCGCCGAGGTACCCAGCGACGAGGACGTAATCGCGGGTCATCGTCGTCGTCGTCGTCGTCGCGTCAACCAAACGCACGCGGAGCTCCAAAGGTACCCCACCGGTCCGGCGATAAACGTCAACGGAAGCGTCACACCGACCGTAAACACTCTCGAGACCCCGTTTTCGCGCTCAATCGCGCTCAACCGTTCGCCAATCAATAAATCAAACGCCAGGTAGTGCAACCACCCGGCGCAGACGACGCGTTCGTCGCGAAACAACCTCGACACCCCCTCGAGCGATGAAAACGACGCCAACGGCGACGCCGACGAAGACCCGGCGACGAACTCACACAAAAGAACCAAGTACGCCGCGCTCAAAACCCCGGCGACGACGCGGGCGACGCTCGCGCGCGCGCTTCTCTCGTTCGCACCAAAAAGCGTTTTGACAACCAACGTCAACCAACCGAACGACGCGAGCGCGTTCCCGCGCGCGAACGTCTCGGACACCGACGCGCCGAGAGCGAGACGACGCAGCGATTCGAGACCTCGACGCGCGATCGATGTTGGCATGCGCGAGCGCGGGCGGGCGTCGGCGGGTGCGAGCGCGGTCGGTCGGTCGGTTCGACGAACGCGTGCGAGTGAATGACGTTACGATTGAGCGTTACTTTCTGCAGACGCGCGCGCGCGCGCGGAACACGGACGACCGCGGTGTTCGACGACGGCGACGACGGACGACGGCGATGTCGGACGGCGACGAGGACGCGTCCGCCGCGCACGAGGATTACTCGTGTAAATCACCGTTCGAGCGCCTGGTGAGAGACGTCGAGTCGACGCTCGGTGGGTGGGGTGGGTGGTTGAACGACGACGTCGTCGACGTTCGAACGCACGCGTTCGCGGAACACGGGTTACACTGGCGAAGAGAGGCGTATGGATGTGAATTGCGCGCGTCGGCGTCGGCGGCGTCCGCGTCGGGGGCGTCGTCGTCGTCGTCGATGAGTTTGAGAAAGTTTTTAGAAGAACAGACGAACAGTCGTCGACGAGTCGCGAGCGTTGAATTTAACGCCAACAAACGAAACATGGATGCGTGGGATTTTGAAACGTTTTTTGATGTCCCGAGTGTGCTCATCGTTCGACCCATGAGCGCCACGGGCCAGTTTGTGGATGAAGACGAGGCGCTGACGACGCGGTCGGCGTTTACGCTCGCGTTGAGCTCGCTAGGCGTCGTCAGAGGAGGAATGGCGGTCGTCACCCCTCGTGGGTATCACGAACGGGATTTTACCGGTGACGTGTGCGATGACGCTCGCGGAGACGCGGTGTTGGAGACGGAGGTGACGAGTTACACGCGATTTAGCACGAGGGAGGAGACGACGCAGCGCACGTTTGCGGGGTGCGTAAACGCGTTCGCCAAGCTCGTGCGGGAGAACAGAATGAATAGTTCCACCGAGGCTATCGATGCGGAGACGAAAGAGTTGGACGCGTGTCTCGTTTCGGCGCGAATCACACGCGCGCTCGGTTCAAACGTGCGCTCGGGAGATGGTTCGGATGAGGATTCAGACATTGAAGACATGCGAGCGCCGCTGGTGCTGACGACCTCTCGAAGGCGAAACGTGCAGGAAGATTTCGCCAATGCTGATTTCGGCATTCGCATAGACGAGTGGGACGACCACACCCCGTGGGCGCAGTGGGTCAGCATGGAAGATCCGTGGCGAACGATCGAGCTCGACGCGCTGTGGGTGAGCGAGCGCCTGGATTCCATTTACTCGTTTGGCGAACTCGATTGCGACGACGCCCCTCGCTGGGTCTTGAGAGGCGAGCTCACGCAAGCGATGCGAGATTGGGGGGCGGACGACGACGAGATGATTTCGAGCGAAACGTCGTCTCTGAGCGAGCTCATTTACGCCATGGTACAAAATCTTGAAATCGTCTCCGCGACGGCGGGTGTGGCGGACGCGTCTGCCATCGTCAACGTCGATTATTGGGACGAGAACGACATGCACGTGCCGCCGGTTCCGAGTGAGAGCATTCTTCGCAGCGTATTGCTTGACATATTTGCAGCGGCGACCGCGTCATCGGGCGAGCAAAGCGCCGGCGGGCACGCGTCGTTCGGGGAACCGAGCAAGTCTGCCCCTGCGCGCACCCTTCTTCCTCGCTTGGCGTTGCACGCGTGTCTCTTTAGAAACGCGCGCGCCATTTCTTACCTGTGGACATCCTTCGTCCGTGAGCTGCGACAGACGTACTGGGAGAGCGGTCGCATGATTCCCGCCGTCGCGTACGATGCGGATCTCGGGGTCGATCACTCGTCGTGCATTCTCAATCAAAAGTTGCAACTCTTGCATTACTGCATGACGATGAAGAATGACAGCGCCGACGAGAATGTTGTCGGGGAGACGACGCGCGAAAACGCCCAGTCCATGCGCGACTGGGATCTCGCAGGAGATGGCTGGGAAGGAGTGGATGACGATTTGCTTCCGTCAGTCCCGCGGGATGTCGATCGACCGGTGAAACGTCTCGAGAGAACGACGAGCGCGAGTAGCACGAAGAGCAAATCGGACGAATACTTGAGCGCAGAGGAGGACATGGAGGTTGACGCGGAGGGTCAAGGCGCGCAGCGTACGCTCAATTTGCGCTTGATTACGTATCCACACAAATTGATGAACGAGCCAATCACGCAGAGCCCGCCGTGTGTGACGGAGGATATGCTCATGGCGCACGAGGCGTCGATGCAAACCTTTGGCGACGACGACGCGGGTCGCGGAGAGCGTCAACGCATGCAGAGCGCTCTCTTGGTTTCGGACATGTCGGCTTTCAAAGCCGCTAATCCAGACGCTGTATTGGGCGATTTTGTCAGATGGCACTCTCCCAAAGACTGGATTCCCTCTGAAGACGCTGACGACGACTCGGCGCCAAAGGGCCGACTCTCGGACCGCATGAGCCAAGAGGGAAACACTTGGTCAAAACTCTGGGAAACCGCACCCAGCGCACCGGTGAGCAAGCAAAAAGCCCTCTTTGATCCAATCGTTGAAGGAGAGAAGGTTTTACATTACCTGGAGACGATTCCAGCGAGTGAATTATTTGCGCAAATTGTCGCTTGCGCGTTTAGCGGCGCATTGGCCCTCTACGCCTCCTCCAAGGCGGTCGATCTCAGCCCTCAAACGACGACGCAGTCGATAGAATCGGCGATTTCGATATGTTCGCAAGTATTCACTCGCCAGGGTACTTCTCCCGTGCGTCTGGATGAATACGACTTCGCCGTGAGCGCGCTTCAATTCGCCGAGCGATCCGTCGCGCGGGCGACGAGTCTGCATCGCCGACTCCCTGATGTCCCGCAGGATTTGCTCGAATCGCTCCTAAGAGAAGCCTTGGTGTGGGAAGAAATTCGTTCTCGCGATGTCGAAGCGGCGGCGCATCACGTGGTCGCCGTACCGTGTCAAACACCAGAACATCGTCAGGCGCTTCGGCCTCGTCTCGTCGACCTCTCGGCGTCGCACGCCCAACGCGCCGAATACGACATCCGAGCCCCGATCGGAAGCTCCATCATACCCAATCACCGTCTCTGCGTTCAAGTGAGTAAAGATTACACCCGACGATCGACGAGAACCTCCGTCAATCCGTGATTCGCGTCGCATCCGTCCTCTTCGTTCGCGCTTCACCGACGCCCGCGGAAGCGCTGACCACTTATGCCTAGGGTTTTAACTAGGTCTTAGCAAAAAAACCATAGACTCGTATGTTAGACTTTAGAAACCAGTATAAAATTGAATTAGTCAGAAGTGATAAAAATGCCGAAACGCCCGTCGTTGGATTGGGTCGATCGCATCCTCATTGACTGTCGACGCATCGCGTTCTCAACTAGGTACGACGCGATCTCCTCCCGATGACGAACGCGCCTCGATGTCACGCGTGACCAGAAAACGCTCGTCACCCGTCGTCGACCGCGCGCGATGCCCCGCGCCGACGCGGAAAGATTCACGGACGGATCGAATCCCACGCCGGCGTCCCTCGTTTCCCTCTGATGCTGACCTTTATGTGTGTGCTCTTTGTTTCGTTTTGTCGACGTCGCGCAGGACGAGATGTTGGCTTCTAAGACGGCTGTGGCGACGCGTGCGACGCTCGCACCGCGCCGAAACGCGAAGAATGCGCGCGCTCGCGCTGTGGTGACGCCGAGAGCGTCCAGTGTGAACATTGCGGACAACGTGACGCAGCTCGTGGGTTGTACCCCGATGGTTTACCTCAACAAGGTGAGCGAAGGATGCGGTGCGGAGATTGCGGCCAAGCTTGAAATTATGGAACCGTGCTGCAGCGTCAAGGATCGCATCGGCTGGAGCATGATCTCCGCCGCGGAGGAGGAAGGGAAGATCTCTCCGGGCAAGACGACGCTCGTCGAGCCGACGAGCGGGAACACGGGTATTGGTTTGGCGTTCATCGCTGCCGCCAAGGGTTACAACCTCACCTTGACGATGCCGGCATCTATGTCTCTCGAACGCCGCATCTTGTTGAAGGCGTTCGGCGCCAACCTGGTGCTCACGGATCCGGCCAAGGGTATGAAGGGGGCGGTGCAAAAGGCTGAGGAGATTGCCGCCAAAACTGCCAACTCGTACGTGCTGCAACAATTCGAGAACCCAGCCAACCCGAAGGTGCACTTCGAGACCACGGGTCCGGAAATCTGGGAAGATACTGCGGGTCAAATTGACATTTTCGTCGCGGGCGTCGGTACTGGAGGTACCATCACCGGTACTGGTCGCTACTTGAAGAGCAAGAACCCGGACGTCAAGATTGTCGCCGTCGAGCCGACCGAATCTCCGGTGCTCTCTGGTGGTGGACCTGGCCCGCACAAGATCCAAGGCATCGGTGCTGGATTCATCCCGGGTATTTTGGACGTTGATATTATCGATGAGATCGTGCAAATTTCGAGCGATGACGCCATCTCCATGGCCAAGAACCTCGCGTTGCAAGAAGGTTTGATGGTTGGTATCTCCTCTGGTGCCGCCGCGGCCGCTGCTATCCAGCTCGCCAAGCGACCAGAAAACGCCGGTAAGCTCATCGGTACCGTTTTCCCGTCCTTCGGTGAGCGTTACCTGTCCTCTGCGCTCTACAGCACCATCCGCGAGGAAGCGGAGTCCATGACTGCCGAGTAATTTTGACGTCCTTGTATTCACGCCCCTATTGGAATAAGCAACAAAAAACGAAAACTTAAACAATCACGATTCGTTACAATAATGCCTACTGTGTTTTTTCTTTTGTTTTACATGCGCACACACGACATTCTCGCGTTGACTGCGATGCGAGCGTCGAAAGCGCGGCAGCGCTGGCGCGTTCCGCCCGAACGCGAAGCGGTGGCAAACGTCGATCTTCGCGCCGATAAGACGCGAAGTTGCGTCCGCTCGGCGTTAACATGTGGAAATCGCGTCGCACGGCGTCGCTGCGACTTTTTATACGCCGAAGATGCGCTCGCAGTGGGTGCAGTGGCAATCTTCTGCGACGTCTTTTCAGCTCGCGGCGGAGCGAGCGCTCGAACGCCGACCGCACTGGCGATCGATACCGCGGCGGCACTCGCTAAAAGCCCCACAGAAAATACCACGCGATCAATGTTCGCAATGTATGGCGCGATGAGTGCGAAACAGCAGATCATCAAGATGGATGTCGCCTGCGAACTCATCACGATGGCGGCGGCGAGTTGTCCATCGTTTTCGTGCTCCGCTGAATACTGCATCACGATGGATGGAACAGGCATGATACACAACGCGGCAATCACACCACGCGCCAACGCAAAGCTTTGCGGGATAAATATCGTGCATACCGCCGCCGAAAGCAAACCTAATCCGTACTTGACGCCTATGAATCTAGCCACGGATTGCACCTGCAACCGATCCATCGCCGGCTTGAAGAGCACGCCGAGGGTGAGCAACACGATTGGGTTATTCGCGTTCGCCAATGGCACGACGAGCTGTGCAGCCGTCTGCGGGAGCGCCGTACTGGTGAAATTCATCAAACTCGCCAGAGTCACGGCGATGACAGGAGGGAACTTTGCCACCTTCCAGAACAAATCCTTCATAGTCAAACTGCTCGATTCTGCTGCTTTACGCGCCGCCGTCACCGCCGCATTCGCGGCGGCAATCGTTCCCTCGCAATCCTTCACCGTCGTCGCCTCGACGAATTCGTTATCCTCCCAGAGACCAGCCTTTACCGCGCCCGTACGAAGGACGCGGATCCCCGTCCCCTCAAATCTGCCTCGCTTGAACTCGCCGGCGTACGTCCCACCCTTGGCCCACGTGTACACACCGAGGCCATGCTTCACGTTGTTTTGCCACTGTCCTTCGTACGTCGAACCGCTGGGGTACTTGTACACCCCGTGTCCGTGTTTCTTTTTATCCAACCACTCCCCGTCGTAAATCCCGCCGTCATCGTGAATCGCGCGAGACGCGTCGCCGTTTTTCTGTTCCGCGGCAAAGATAGCCTTCGCCGCGCCGAACACCACCACCGCGTTCGGCGCGTCCCACATCGCGCACAGCGCCAACCCTGGAACGCCCCAAATCGCTTCCACGAACGGGTACGCGAACATGCCCAGGTTCACCCCGGTGGCGCTTCCCACGTTTAACCCTCTCGCTCGCGCCGGAAACTTGCGATACGCCAAGTACGCCCCAAACGAACACGCCAGGCCGACGGCGAGCGAGCACACCGGAACGATCGCGCTCACGGACGACACCGTGGACGCGAGCGCACCACCACCACCGGCGTTCGCTCCGACGGACGTCGCGCGCGTCATGACGTACAGTAACAGCGCCGGGAGAGTCACGTGTGTGGCAAACCTGAAGACGGTTCGTCCATCTTCAACCGTGAGCACCTTGGCGCTTCGTAAAGCGTACCCGAGGGCGATAAAGGCGGCGTTTAGACCGACGCGGGCGAGGATGAGAGAACCATCCGCGCTGGACATGGCGCGCGATCGATCGACCGGTGGAGCGGGTGCGTCAGAGTCGTCGAGTGAGGAGGTTTGGTTTTTGGTCTCTATCCTCGTTACGTCTGCTATCTCTAAAGGTTCTCCTGTATGTTATCGAGTCTGCTGCGTGAACTCGACGCGCTGCTTGCGTCGCGGACGAATCGCCGACGGATGTGCGGCCAAACTAGGCGGACGACGTAAATACCGACGACGACGCTAAATCCTACGACCCATCCAATCCACCACTTGTCGTCGAGGAGGACGACGGAGACGGATACGATGAGTTGAACGACTTGCATCGGCGCTCCAAACTTTAAAAAGTTTGCAAAGACGTACCCGCCCGGGCCGTACACCATGAGATTGGTTTGATAACCGAATGGCGACATGAAGGAAGCGGACGCCGCGAGCATGAGCAAAAAACTCATTTGAGAGTTTTCAATCCCTTGCTTGTCCGCCGCGCCCGCGGCTATGGGGAACATGAGCGCCGCCGCCGCGTTGTTGCCAACTATGTTACATAAAATAACGGTGGCGACGTACACAGCGACCAAGATACCCGCTTTTCCGGTACCTATGGCGTTGCCGCCGTCGACGAGCGTCGACGCGATCGCCGCTGCCACTCCGCTCTGCTCCATCGCCGCGGAAATACCAAACGCCGCCGCAATCGTGACTATGACTTCCCATTTCACAGCGGCACGAGCGGCTTCTTGAGTGAGACATCCAGTCGCCATCATGATGCCAGACGCCAAGAGCGCGGCGACAAAAAGATCGAGAGCTCCCGCGACAAAGACGGCAATCATAACCACCGCGGTGCCGACAGACGGGATGAGTTTGTCAAACTGCGGCGGAGCCGAGTCTTCAATCTCTGAAATGAGCGCAAACGCGGGATCTGCCTTGTGATCCAACAGGAAACTCGTGGACGTGTCAAGAAGGAGAACATCACCGGCTTCGAGAACAATGTCCCCGATTCGAGCTTGGATGCGTCCACCACTGCGTTGCACCGCGATGATGACGGCGTCGTAGCGTGTTCTGAAATGCGTGTCGCGGACACATGTTCCTACGAGTTTGCTTTGTTGAGAAATCACAGCTTGAACCAAACGTCTGTCGCTCATCCTGACGTGATTCAACTTGTCGATCTGGTCGTCTTGGGAAACTAAACCGGGGATTCTGCGAAGCGTTTGCATGCCTTGCATGTCTCCCGCAAACCACATGATGTCTTCACCGTTCAAGATGGTATCGGGTTCAGGAACCCGCATTTCACCCTCGGCGCTCGATTGAATGGCGGTACAGAATAATCCCGGCACGTTCGCCAAGTCTACTTTACTGATAGTCTTTCCATCGAGCGCGCCACCACTCACGACGCGCATTGGAATTGCAAACTCGTTGTAGTTGAGTTCAGTCTGCTGTCCGGAAATCAGAACCTCCAAATCACTTCCGGCAGTGAAGACTTGCATTTCACCTTCATCCGCGGATAAGGTGCGTTTGGATGCAGATCTCGGCAAACCACGTTTCGATCTGTCCTCAGCCACCGCCTCGCGTTCACGCTTTTGCAGCAACAGCGGGCTCTCGGGCGAGACGTGCAACATGAGAATATCATTCGCTTGGAACACAGTCTTGCCCAAGTGTCCCATTCGTACCCCATCGGATGCCCCAGCTTTATCTGAGCTCTGCACAGCCATGATCGAAGCCTTAAATTTGTGTCTGAATTTGCACTCTGAAGGCGTCGTTCCCACGAGCGGCGAGTTTTCCATGATTCTCGCTCGGATAACCTCCACCGCACCGCGTGAGGATTCCTTGTCGCTTAAAAAATCGTGTCCGCCGGCGTCTTTGGCTTTATCTCCGTGCCTAAAGTTGAAGTCTAAGCTCGCCCGTCCTCTTCTCGTAGGGTTCATAGCTCCCTTAGCCATGGCTGGGGACTCGTGCGCTTTGTGCGACTCACTTTCGCCGTCGCGAGCCAACATGAACGAACGGAGCACGTGTTCATACTTGTGCATGTCGACGGTACCAGCTCGAAGTCCGTCTCCATGCGCGCGATGGAGCAAACCCAATCCCTGCACGTCGCTGTCGTCTCGCGACGAGTGCTTGTCATCATCCGCATTCGCCTTTACTCTCGGAGGAAACGTCGTCGTGCTTCCAATCATGTCGCCCGAGCCGTCCACTGGATGATGCACCCCCGCTCGCTGCGAATCCATCGATCGCCTCTTCTCTTCCATGAGCATCTTCTCCTCTACGTCGTGCGTGAGCGGCACGAGCCCGTGTTTCTCACAAACCTCCCCGATGCGCTCCACCAAACCAGTGAAAATGAGCACGTCGCCCACCTCGAGAATAAACTCGGGGCGCACCGCTCTCATCAGACTGTCGCCGCGTTGCACGCTGACGAGATATAAACCATTCAGACCGCGTAGAATCGCCACCTCGGCGTCGACCACGGGCGATCCCCGCGGGACGACTGCACCGACGGTGAGATTATCGAGATCAGAATCGCCCGAATCATCGTCATCGCTCGCACCTCCTGGAAGTAAAAACGGCGCCGCGATCAACATGTACGCCAAACCGCTGAGCAACACGGGAACGCCGTACTTGGAGAGCTCAAACAACCCAATCTCCGTCTCGTCCGGGTATCTCTCGCGCCGCATCCCGTCCACGACGAGATTTGTCGACGTACCGATGAGCGTGCACGTCCCCCCTAAAATCGACGCGAACGACAGCGGAATGAAGAGCTGCGCGGGCGCAATCTTGCACTTTCTACACCACTTTTGCACGATTGGAATCATAATCGCCACCACCGGAGTGTTATTCAAAAACGCGCTCACCGTCGCGATGGGTACCATCAACCTCAACTGCGCGTCCGCCGGGCTCTTCGGCGTTCCCAACGCCTTGCCCATGTAATAATCCAGAGCTCCGGTGTTCGATATCCCCGCCGCGACGACGAACAAGCACGCAACCGTGAGCAAGCCTTTATTACTAAATCCCTTCAACCCTTCGGGGACATCCACGATCCCCGCCGCGAGCACCATGGCCAACGCCCCGAGCATCAACACGTCCGGTCCGGCGACGTTTCGCAACAGCGCGACGAACATGACGAAGACGACCGAGACGCAGTACACGCCCTCCCATAGTTCAGCCATGGCTGCGTGGACGAATGAATGGTTTATCACGACGTCGCCTTTACGCCCTCTTCCGTTCCGTTCCGCCGCGACGCGCGCGCGAGCGAGCGAACGAACGACGCGCGGATGCGATGCGCGGACGCGTGCCGACGACCCGGGCCGGGACGTGCGGCGCGTCGACGCCACCGCGCGCGAAAGTGCGGTGATTCTGTCGCACGTCGCGAGACGAGTGAGGACGAAACCTCGACAACGAACACCGGATGCCTCACACGCCGACGCGCGCGACGCCCGGCTCGAACCGCACGGTCGGTGTCGGTGAGCGTCGTTCGACGCCGAGACGAAAACTCTTCGGTCGACCGCGAAACCGATCGTCGTCGACGAGGACGCGGGTGAAAAGGAAATTCGATTCGATTCGATCGGCGGCGGTGCGACTGGGACTCGTTCGATTCGCGATCCGACTTTAGTGACGAAGCGAAGACGCGATGGGCGGCGGACGAGCGGGAGACGATCTGGTGAAATCGTACGACGATGACGAGAAGATTTCGTTTGAAACGTCCAAGGGGGTTAAATCGTGCTCGACGTTTGACGCGATGGGGATTCGAGAGGATTTGTTGCGAGGCTTGTACTCGTACGGGTTCGAGAAACCGAGCGCTATTCAGCAAAGAGCGATCGTTCCGATAATCTCCGGACGGGATGTCATCGCGCAGGCGCAGAGCGGTACGGGTAAGACGTCGATGATTTCGTTGGCGTTGTGTCAGATGCTGGATACGACGTCGAGAGAGGTTCAAGGGTTGGTTTTGTCGCCGACGCGAGAGTTGGCGGTGCAAACGGAGAAGACGGCGTTGGCGCTCGGAAACTTTATGAATGTGCAAGTGCACGCGTGCATCGGTGGTAGATCTATTGGAGAAGACATTCGTAAGTTGGACTACGGGTGTCACATCGTGAGCGGCACGCCCGGTCGCGTTTTCGATATGATTAAGAGACGCAACTTGCGCACTCGCGGAATTAAGATTTTAGTCCTCGACGAGGCGGACGAAATGTTGAACAAGGGTTTCAAGGAGCAAATCTACGACGTGTACAGATATCTTCCGCCGGAGACGCAAGTCGTGTTGGTGAGCGCGACTCTTCCGAACGAAGTGCTCGAGATGACGAGCAAGTTTATGACGGATCCGATTCGCATTTTGGTCAAGCGCGACGAATTGACGTTGGAGGGAATCAAGCAGTTCTTCGTCGCGGTGGAGCGAGAAGAGTGGAAGTTTGACACGCTCTGTGATTTGTACGACACATTGACCATCACGCAAGCTGTCATCTTCTGCAACACGAAGAAGAAGGTTGATTGGTTGACAGAAAAGATGCGCCAGAACAACTTTACGGTGTCCGCCATGCACGGCGACATGCCGCAAAAGGAGCGCGAAGAAATCATGAACGAGTTTAGAGGTGGAACTACTCGGGTGCTTATCACGACGGACGTTTGGGCTCGCGGTATCGACGTCCAACAAGTCTCTCTAGTCATTAACTACGATTTGCCCGGCAATCGTGAAAACTACATTCATAGAATAGGTCGTTCTGGTCGCTACGGTCGCAAGGGTGTGGCCATTAACTTTGTCAAGGCTGACGACGTTCGCGCTTTGCGCGACATCGAACAATACTACTCGACTCAGATTGACGAGATGCCCATGAACGTTGCTGATTTGATTTAATAAGAACTGCGTCCTTCCCGTGTAAAATGTCCACACTCACTCGCTCGCATAACGTGTCCCTCGACGCGTCGCTCAATCATGTCATTCGTGAACAGACGCCGAACGAGGACATACTTCGACGAAGCTTCGGGCGTCGATGTGGCCGCATATCCGGGTTTCGTTCGGAAGCCACTAGCGATTTTCGGCGAGGATGGTTTGCTCCAAGAAGGTCCATCGAAATACTTTTCTCGCTCCACCCTCGTCCATCGGCTCTACCAAGGACGAAAACCAACCTTTAGCCTAGAGTTGACGCCAGCGCAAATTCACGATGACATGGCATCCATCACCGAAGCTTTCACGGCGAGCGAAGACTCTCCCAGTCACCTGCGCGCTGAGCATCCGATATCGTCGGCGAGCGAGCCAAGAGCGCTTGCGTCAACATCATCCGAAGACACAACCGGGAAAGAAGCGCGACTGAAACAACGAAACATTAACGAAAAGAAACGTGCGCGTGAAGACGCGCATCCCGTGGATGTACGAGAAGCGTTGAAGGATACCAACCTCCAGCGTAATTTTTTTCTCTAAATACGCGCGTCGTTCAATTACAATTTGTCTCACAACTCTTCAGCCACTCTATCCGCGAGCGCGTCAGCGTCTTTCTCGTCGTCTGAAGAACTCGACTCTTCCTCCTCGTCCTCTTTGCGAAAGTTGTTTCCCGATCGTTCTATGCTAAATTTTGTGTGGTTGAAATTGCGCGTCAGCGGCGGTAAATCTCCGTCGCTGTCGTCGTCATCCTCGTCGTCGTCGCTCTCGCTGTCGCTCTCGCTCTCACTCGGTGGCATCATGTCTCTCCTCCCTCGCGACGGTCCCGCGTCCGGGCCGCCGAGCGTGAGCCACCTGTTTTGAGTCTCAATCACCTCTTCGCTCGTCGTGCACTTCATGTACGACTCCAAGAGCTCTCTGTTCAAAGAGATGAATCCGTGCCCCCACTTAAACTTATTCATCAGCGCCTCCGCGGCGTCGGGATACCCGGCAATGTACAACCCGCCCGCGAGCGCCTCGGCGCACGTCAGCTTGCACGGCTTGCCGTAATTCACCGGATTAGCCGCCACGAGCCACGGCAACAACCTCGGCGCGGCGCTGTGCAACTTCCCAAACGGTACGTCATCCAACCGATTCCACGAGCAATCCACGACGGCTAATCCGTTCGCGTTCAACACATCGTAATCCTTGGGCGAGATGGTCTCCGTCGCGTTCGGCGTGAGCGCCACGCCCGCCCACCGCTGCTGCACTCGAAGCTCCCGCAGACACCCCAGCCGCGCCAGCTTTCTCCCGCTGCACCTCTTCGGATCGCACTGCGCCAAGTCCCACATCGCCAGCGGCACCGGAAACCGCGTCGGCGCCGTCCCGTTCGCCCCCTCCTCGTCCTCGTCCTCCTCCCCCGCGTGTCTTCGCCCGCACGCGTCGCTCGTGCACGAACAAAACGAACCGCCGCCTCCTCGAGCCCAGTCCGGGAGCACCGAGCGTCCACCACCGCCGCCCCCGCGTCCACGGCCACCCTTACCGCCCCCGCGTCCGCCTCGTCCTCGCGCCATGCTTCCACGAGCGCTCCCGACGCGCGCGCGCGCTCACCCGTCGTCGTCGACGTCGTCGACTGACGCGCGGGACGGATGATGATGGATGACGGACGCGCCCACGACGTCACAATCACATATAAACAACCCAAAAAACACCATCAAACACACAAACACACATACCCACAAAATCAAAAAAGTGCACACACACCAGCCCGAACGTTCTCGAATACATACACGCCTCTCGTACTTTACGCACTTACACATCTAATAAAAGC
>Ga0181573_10002376_pt1 | contig 17522 bp, 9 predicted proteins | sample 101ome_25_FD_148643 | JGI IMG/M metagenome (GOLD analysis project Ga0181573, IMG submission 148643) | Coastal salt marsh microbial communities from the Groves Creek Marsh, Skidaway Island, Georgia - 101409BT metaG (spades assembly) | ecosystem: Environmental > Aquatic > Marine > Intertidal zone... | reverse complement strand
ACGAGCGAAGAAACCGCGCGGTCTCTCTCGACAGTCGAACGAGATTCGCGTCAGCGATGTCGCCGAGATCGTTCGCGGTCGAGGCACAGCAGGATTCCGCGGAATAGGCGTTGGATATCCCGAAAGAATCAATCTCGCTTTCGATTCTGAAGAAATGGCAGTTCGATTGTTGTGGAAAGGTGATTTTGCCAGCGTCAATCACGGTTCGTTTCGGGTAATCGGCGGGGAGAAAATCACTTTCCCGCCGGGGATCCCCTTTCATCGCCTTGAGTCACTCGATGATGACTGGCCATACAAAGGAGAGACGGATTACCTGTTTCCACAGGACCATGGCTACCAATTCGGCGGGTATGAATTGGACGAGTTACGGAGACCGGCGTTCCGGTATCAGTATGGAAAAATTTCGGTGGAAGAATTCTTCGAAGATCAGGCAGGTGCGAATGACAGCGCCAACGGCAGCGCCTGGTTCCGAAGATTACTTCGCTTTGACACCCTTGAAGCTCAGGAAATGTTTCACTTTCGCGCCGCTGCAGGTTCGAAAGCGACTCGCGTGTCAGACGGCGTTTTCTCTGTGGATCAACTCGAACTGACAATCCCGACTTCGATCGAAGCTATCGTCCGAGACGGGGAGCCTTCCGAAATCCTGATCCCCCTCACGCTCCCGGCCGGACAAACCAACCTCATCCTCGAATACCGATGGTAGTTTTTCGAAATCTGATTCTCTTTCTCGCGCTCTTCGCCGCTTTGTCCGTGGCCGCAGAAGATCTCGGAGAGGCATGGGGTACGGCAGAGGCCGAAGCGGAATACTATCCCATCGTCAACATCGCGATCCCCCCGGAAGTACCGATGCGCCCGGGAAGTTTTGAAATCCTCCCCGATGGTCGCCTCGCCGCAGGAACGCGAAGAGGCGACATCTATTTCATCGAAGGCGCTTTTGAAAATCCTCCCGTTCCGAAGTATCACCTTTTTGCGAGCGGACAGGATGAAATCTTCGGACTCTCCTGGAAAGATGGTGTTATGACCGCGACCCAGTTCGGTGAAGTCACGCAAATCTCCGACCTCGATGGGGATGAGGTCGCGGATCGATACGAAACCCTGACCAACAATTGGGGCTATGCCCAGGGCCACGAATTTGCTTTTGGATCCAAGCACGATCCCGAAGGCAATATCTGGGTGGCGCTCGGCTTGAGCGGATCCTATCATTCCAACAATTTGTTCCGGGGATGGGCAGTCAAAGTAACGGCCGAAGGCAAGATGATCCCGATCTGCAGCGGCCTTCGTAGTCCCGGCGGAGTCGGCCCGAATGCAGAGGGAGCAATGTTTTGCATCGAAAGTCAGGGGCCCTGGAACGGAAGCTGTTCCCTCAAGCATCTCAAGCCCGGAGGATTCCTAGGGCATCCCGCGAGCTACAATTGGTATCGCTTTGTTCCGGGAATGGAGACACCGGCCGTAGAGCCAAATACCCCATCACGCCTTCAGATCGAAAAGAAGCGAGTCGAAGAGCTCGTACCCCCGGCGATCCGCTTTCCCTACATCAAGATGGGACGATCCATTTCTGGATTCCGACTTAATCAAACGGGTGGGAAATTCGGGCCATTTGAGAATCAGATTTTTCTCGGCGACTACACACTCAGCATCATCCTGCGGGCGACGACGGAGCAGGTGAACGGCGTCTGGCAGGGAGCCTGCTATCCTTTCCGAGAGGGGCTTGCCACAGGGATCATGAACGTTGAGTTCTCACCCAAGGGCCAACTCATTGCCGGAGGATTCACAACAAACCGCCAATGGCCCGTTCGTGGCACGGAGCCTTTTGCGATTCAGCGAATCGACTGGAGCGGAAAAACACCCTTCGAGATTCGGGAGATTACGATCCGGAAAGATGGATTCCATTTTGCGTTCACCGAGCCGGTAGATCCAGCTGTCGCGGCATCTCCCGAGACTTTCCAGATCACGACCTACACGCACAACTATGCTGCCGGATATGGCAGTCCGGAAGTGGATCACACGACCCCAAAGGTTACGAAGGCAGTCCCCTCACCCGACGGAATGTCTGTCCGAGTCTATCTGGACAAAGTGGTAGAAGGCCACATTCACGATTTCGATCTTTCCCGAATGATCTCCCGGGAAGGAAAGCCGCTTCTTCACAAAAAGGCCTACTACACAGTGAATGAAATACCGAAGGATTAACTCGAAGGACTGATACCCCCGATTTCGAATTACTCCCCTGCTCCATGACTGCCCAAATCTTTCTGACCTTTCTTTTTTCCGGACTCACTCTCGCGTTGGCACATCCGATTCCGGAGAATGAGAGTTGGCTGACCTATTCAGGTGAAGACGGTCCGGGGAAAAGGAAGCACGTCATTCTCATCGCAGCCGATCAGGAATATCGGAGTGAGCAGGCCATGCCGATGATGGCAAAAATTCTCAGCACCCATCATGGCTTTGACTGCACGGTTCTCTTTGGTGTGAATAACAAGGGCGAGGTCGACCCAACCCTGCCGGTGTATCCCAAAAAAGGGGAAGAAGACCAGTTTCAGCAACATAAAATTCCCGGGCTCGAACATCTGGAATCTGCGGATCTCGTGATCTTTTTCCCTCGTCTCCTGACTCTTTCTGAGGAGCAGTTAAGGCAGATTGTCTCGTATCTCGATTCCGGAAAACCGATCCTCTCGTTGCGAACGGGCAACCATGGTTTTCGGGGACTGCTCCCTTATGAAAAGGACGGAAAGAAACTGAATTTCGGTCGGGATATTCTCGGCGGCGCCTTCATGGGACATCATGGCCGCTGGCATGCCGACTCTACGCGGGGAAGCATTGACGAAGCCCATGCCGAGCATCCTATCGTCCAGGGAGTGGAAGACATCTGGGGTCCATCGGATGTCTACCGAACCTACAAGGAAGGAACAAGTCTGCCCGAAGGATGCACCGCTCTCGTCTGGGGGCAGCCTCTCATGGGGAGAGAACCCGAAGACCTTCCGAATCCGAAAAAAGAATCCCTCCCCGTAGCCTGGTGCAAAACCTGGGAGACAAGCGACGGAACGCTGGCGCGAGTGTTTCAGTCGACAATGGGCAGCGCGAGGGATCTCGAAAGCGCCGGATTACGCCGTCTTGTCATCAACGCGGTGTATTGGGGGTTGGAGATGGAAAAGGACATTTCGTCCGATCGAAGTGTCGATATCGTGGGAAAATACGAGCCGCTGGAAAGCGGGTTCAATTACGAGAAGCTAGGCGTCGTTCCTAAAAAGGCGGAGGCGTATCGGTAAAGGTGGAGACAGACTCAGGCTTTTGCACTACCAACGAGTCGTTCCTTCGTTCATGTCCGCTCAAAGACCCGCGACTGTGATGGCTTTACGAATCGCGGTAACAGTCGCTTCGGCAGCCGGGTCATTGTCCAGCTGATTGAGAGGTTTATTGAAAGGCTCAGCCCGAACAGGGCCATCGAAGCCGACATCAACGAGGGCGTTGAGAAATCCTTTGATATCGATCACGCCCGTGGCTGCGGGAAGCTCCCTCTGATTATCCCGTTGCTCGTCCACCGGGATCTCCTTGGGAGCGTCATTGATGTCGCAGACCACGATATCGGCGTTCGTCAGGGTTCGAATATGATCTGGCGACTCTCCAGCGGTATACCAGTGCCAGCTGTCGAGGACAAAACCGAGATTCGGCTGATCAACTTCGGCAATCAATTCCTTGGTCTCGACCATCGTGTGAATGAAAGGATGAAGCTTGCTCGTCCAAAGCGTTTTTGTTCCTACATATTCCAACCCAAAACGGATCCCGTGATCATTGTAGATCTTCATGATCTCGCGAAGGCGCGTAACGTGCTGGCGAAAATTGGCGAGATAGTGAAGCGAACCGTGAAACGGCTTGAGCCAGGTTCCCGCCCGCGTCACTCCGGCATCCCGAAGTGCGGCCGCATGTTTCGGAAGCTCCGCCATTCCTTCCTGAAACTTTTCATCCGTCTCGCGGAAATCGACGGTCAACCCTGCTGCGCCCCATGTGAGATTCTTCTCCGTCAATTCCGCAGCCACTTCCTTACGCTCGGCCGCATCGAGCGCAGACAAAAATCCGCTGTTTGGCTGAATCGATTCGAACCCATGCGTTTGAGCCAGAGCCATGATTTCTCTCGGATCCGCGCTGATCCCCACCGCCCCCGGAGTCAGGTCAATCGTGAATTTTCTTTTCCGTGTTTGAGCCAATACTTCAGAAATGGGCAAGGCACCGGCGGCCAAGCCAGTTGCCAGAGTCTTCTTCATTACGGTTCGTCGATCAATCTTCATGAGTAGGATCATGGCAGATCTTCAAAAGAACTGTCAATGCATGGCATTCACCGCACCTTTTCGATTCCCGCCAAATTACGATGTCGCTTCGCCACAACGCTTGTATGATGCCGACATGCCGTCCTTCCATGCATTTGATTTAATTCCGTCCCTGCAGACAACCTTGAAAAAGGAAGCCTTTGTCACGCCGACGGAAATTCAGGAACTCACGATCCCTTCCCTGCTCAAGGGCAATTCTGTCGTCGGCGTTGCGGAAACCGGAAGCGGGAAAACGCTCGCGTATGCGCTTCCTGTATTGCAGAAAATCAAACAGCTGGAACTCGATGGTGAGTCAGTCACCGAAGCGGGCCTGCCCCGCGCTATCGTGATCGTTCCCTCAAGTGATCTGGGCGAGCAGGTAGCGAAGGTTTTCAAGGTGTTCACTCACGAAACCCGGCTGCGGGTTCGTACTGCACTTGGCGGTATGGCGATGAATGTCGTTCGTCGAAATGTGAAAAACCCTTTTGAAATCCTTCTCGCAACACCGGGCCGTCTTGAGCAATTGATGCAGCAAAAGGAGGTCAGTCTCTCAGATCTTCGATTTCTGGTTTTTGATGAAGCCGATCAAATTCTCGATCAAGGCTTTCGACCAGTAATCACAAGAATTCTGCGTGCCAGTCCGGATGGCAGGCAGTTGGCTCTGTTTACTGCCACAGCGTCAGACGACATCCAGACTTTGATCAGTGAACTGTTCAGCCATGCCGAGCAGATTGAAACCCAGGGTCGCCATCGATTGGTTTCGACTTTAAAAACGGTGAATCGGGAAGTTCCGAACGGAAGACGGTTTCCTTTGCTCGAAGAAATTCTCTCCGAGGAAATTGAGGGGGGAACGCTGCTTTTCGCCAATACCAAAGAGCAATGCGACAAAGTGGCCGAGGAGCTGACAGAAAACGGATATACCTGTGCGGTTTTCCGCGGTGACATGGATAAAAAAGAGCGTCGCCAAAACCTCCAGAAATTTCGAGACGGCACACTGAAGTTGTTAATTGCAACAGAACTCGGAGCGAGAGGTCTCGACGTCGAGAACATCGACCGAGTTCTCAACTATCACCTGCCGAAAGAACTGAAGAATTATCTCCATCGCGCCGGGCGAACCGCGCGTGCAGGCCGAAAAGGAACCGTCATCAATTTCGTAACCGAGCGTGATGAAAATCTGATGCAGCGTCTGGACTCGATCGGAGGGTAAGGCGGCTTATCTAGAAGCGCCGAGCCCCAGCGGACGGAAAATTGCCTCCAATCCGCATTGTCCCAGCAGGCAACAAAAAAACCGCCGTGAACGGCGGTGTTTTTTGGCGACCCGTACGGGACTCGAATCCGGATTAGCGCTTCCGCGATTTTCCTCAATCTGCCGCAATTTGCACCAATTCAACACCTTGTGAAGAATTGGATTTGGCAAATTGCGGCAGATAACGGCAGATTGAGGGGAACATTTTGTTGTGCGTTGTTGTGCATTTTGCGGCTTCTAAAGAGTCTTGAACAGCAAGGAGGCACCGAAGGAACGCCGTGGAAATCAGTCAAGTTGTGGAGAAAGAAGGGCAGAAAAAGCTGCAACCGCGGCGTGTCGCCGCTGACGAGGCAAAATGTTTTTTCCTAAGATTTCGACGGGACCGGGAGTAAAAGGCTGCATGAACGATTCACCCGAACCGCCTCCTACGGTCTCAAACGATTCCCACCGGGATTTCGTTCGCGCGTTGGCGCGGCACGAACCAGCGATTCGCGCCTTCATTCGCGGGGCGTTTCCACGACCGGAGGATGTCGACGAGGTGATGCAGAACGTCAGCCTGGTCGCGTGGGAGAAGTTCGACCAGTTGCGCGATGTCGCGGACTTCCCCAAGTGGGCCACGGTGATCGCGCGCTACGAAATCCTCAAGCATCGACGCGGGTTGAGCCGCGACCGGCTTGTGCTGAGCGAAGAGTTGCTCGATCTGATTGCGGCCGAGGCGGTGGACGATCACGTGGTTCGAGAACACCAACTCCGCCATCTTGAGGCTTGTCTCGACGAACTGCCAGCGGCGCGGCGCGAGCTGATGATCGCGGCCTACACGCCGGGCGTTTCGATCCGCGAACTCGCCCGCCAAGCGGGCAAGAACGAGAACAATTTCTACCAGCTGCTCTGGCGACTCCGGCAAGTTCTGGCGGACTGCATCGAAAGCCGTCTACCCAACCCGGCGACCCCATGAACGACACGCAACGCCAACTCATCCATCGGTATCGCGACGGGACTCTGACGGATCCGGCCGAGCTGGAGGCATTGGAGACGCTGCTCTGGGACAGCCGCGAGGCGCGGGATCGGCTGCGCTCGTGGGCTGTGGTCGACGAAGGCCTGACCGAACTGGCCTTCCGTCCTGCACCGGTTGCGGCTCCGACTCCATCGACGAGGCAGTTGCCGCTCCTCCCGATTTGGGCCGGGATCGCAGCCCTGTTTGTGCTGGCATCAGGAATAACGGCACTGGTCTGGCCGCGAGGCGAAGATTCCGGCGTCGGCGGCGTGGCGCGGCTGGAGTTCGTAAGCGAGGACGCTGCGTTTGGCGCGGATCACCAGTTGCCGCGCGAGTCGGGAAGCGCGCTCGGCAAGGGCTGGGTGCGGCTGGAGCGCGGGCAGGCGCGGATCGTCTTCCACAGTGGTGCGATCGTGGAGTTGGACGGACCGGCCGCTTTCGGAATCGACACGCCGATGCGTTCGTATCTGGAATATGGCCGTGTCAGGGTTCATGCGCCGGAATCAGCGCGGGATTTCGTGGTCGCGACGGAGGGGATGGAGGTCGTCGATCTCGGGACACGCTTCGAGCTGGCGGTCGACGTCGACTCGCGGGAGTCGGATGTATCGGTTAGTGAAGGTTTGGTCGACCTGCATCTCGGCAGCCGTGGCACGGCGCGGCGGATTCAGCCTCTGGAAGCGGGGTATACTGCGCGGGTCGACGCCGCAGGAGAAATCGTCGTGCTCGAGCAACTGCAGGATGCACGACCCACGGAGGCGGCCGGGATTCTGGGCCATTGGACGTTCGATTCGGTTGGTGAAGGCGGCTCCGTCGCCGATGTGTCCTCGGGTGGAATGGACGGCCAGCTTCGTGACGGTGCTCCGGTCTCCGGCGTGGCGGGTCAAGCACTCGATCTGGGTGAACGCGGTTTCATCGACTTGAGCGAACACGCGGGGCGGTTCGGCGAGGCGGAAGACTTCACGGTTTCCGCGTGGGTATGTGATCCCTCCGATCGCATCGGGATCATTTTCTCGCTCTCGGACGGCACGGAGAACCACCGGGTTCAGTTCCACCTCAACCGTCGGCATGTCGTCTTCGGCTGGCAGAACGGTCTTCAATACGATTCTGTTTCGGGTAAGGTTGACGGCTGGGAACCCGGCCGATGGTATCATGTCGCGGTGAGGTCACGCGACCGCCTGATCTGGCTGTATCGCGATGGCGAGCAAATCGGTTCGGCCTCTCTGGGTGAAAAGATCGGCACCCGCATACTCAGCCTCGCCACGGTAGGTAAACCCACCGAAGCCTACCTCGGAAAACTCAGCGATGCCGGAGGCGAGGCAGCCCGAACCCAATGGTTCGGCGGAAAAATCGACGACGTCCAGATTTACTCTTCCGCTTTGAATCACAGGGGCATTCGCTACCTTTACGAGCACCCCGGTGAAGCGTGGAAGGCACCTCATTGATACGATTCGATTCTTTTGGTTTATGAAATATCTCACACTGATCCCATTGATTGCAGTTGCCTGTCTCGCGGTGAATGCACAGGAAAGGTCCGATTTTGTCCCCGCCGAGTCCTTCATCGTCCCCGAAGGCTTGGAGGTGAAGGTATGGGCCACGACGCCGTTGCTCCAGAATCCCACCAACATGGACGTCGACCACCTCGGGCGAATCTGGGTGGCGCAGGGAGTGAATTACCGGATGTTTCGGAACGAGGGTGTCCTGCCGCGGGATCCGAAAGGTGACAAGATCGTTGTCCTGACCGATACCGACGCTGACGGTGAGGCCGACGAGAGCCATGTCTTCGTGCAGGAGCCCGAGTTGATCGCCCCTCTCGGCATCGCGGTGATCGACAACAGGATCGTCGTATCGCAACCCCCGTCGATCATCGTCTATACCGACGTGGATCGGAATGCCGTGTTCGATCCGAAAACCGATACCAGGGAAATCTTCCTGACGGGTTTTGGGGGAAAGGATCACGATCACAGTCTCCATTCGGTAACGACGGGTCCGAATGGGCAGTGGTATTTCAATACCGGCAACGCGGGCACGCACATCGTGACCGACAAGGAGGGATGGACCCTGCGGGTCGGGAGCGTCTACAAGGGGGGCGCGCCTTCGGTCACCGATCCGGGACCCAACCAGGGCGGGCAACCTGATCTCAAGAGTGATGATGGGCACGTCTATGTCGGATCGGTCGCCCTTCGCGTGAATCCCGATGGAACCGGCCTGCGCCCGATCGGCCACAACATGCGCAACAGCTACGAGGAAACGGTGACTTCCTTCGGAGATGTGTTTCAGAACGACAACGACGACCCGCCCGCCTGCCGGACCACCTGGTTGATGGAGTATGGAAATCTCGGATTCGCCTCGGATGACGGGGCGAGAAAGTGGCAGACGGAGCGGCGTCCTGGCCAACCGGCGGCGATCGCGGAATGGCGCCAGGAAGACCCGGGAACGATTCCGGCCGGCGACGTCTACGGGAATGGCTCTCCCACCGGAATCGCTTTCTACGAGAACGGGGCGTTGGGAGAGGAATACCGGGGGTTGCTGCTTTCCTGTGAAGCGGCGAGGAACGTCGTGTTCGGCTACCTGCCAAAACCACAAGGTGCCGGGTTCGTCCTGGAGCGCTTCGATTTCATGCGGTCCAAGCGCGCGGACGAGTTCCCTGAAGGGCAGGAGGGGAATGCGGACCTCGCCAATCTTTTCCGACCCTCCGATATAGCGGTGGGACCCGATGGATCGATCTACGTCGCTGACTGGTTCGACTCGGGGGTCGGCGGACATCGCATGACCGATCCCAAGGCGGCGGGCACCATCTACCGGATCACACCGAAGGGACAGAATCCCGGGACTCCGGCGCTCAATCCGAAAACGGTCGAGGGGCAGGTCGCCGCTCTGCGAAGCCCGGCCAACAATGTGCGGAACATCGGGTTCACGCGACTCAAGGCAGCGGGCGAGTCGTCCGTTCCGGCGGTCGAAGAGTTGCTCGACGATCCGAATCCCTACCTGCGCGCCCGGGCGATCTGGCTTCTCGCTCAACTCGGAGAAAAAGGAATCGCTCTCGTCGAAAAGACGCTGAAGCAATCGGACGATCCCCAGGTGCGAGTCGCTTGCTTCCGCGCCCTTCGATTTGTCGAAAGCAATACGATGCGTCACGCCAGGGCGCTCGCCGATGATCCATCTCCAGCAGTACGCCGGGAAGTTGCGCTGGCCCTCCGAGATCGGCCGTTGAAGGAATCGCTGGACCTGATCATAGAGCTGGCACGTCAATACCGGGGGGAGGATCGTTGGTATCTCGAGGCGCTTGGTACCGCGAGCGTCGGCAAGGAGACACCGGTTTATCGAAAGCTTCTCGAGGAAATCGGGCGCGAAGATCCGCTGCAATGGTCGGAGGCATTTGCGAAACTCGCCTGGCGCCTTCATCCTCCCTCGGCGTTTCCGGCTTTCAAAAAGCGGGCGCTCAGCCTCGAGCTTCTCCTCGAGGCTCGAAAGGAAGCCCTCACGGCGCTGGGATTCATGCCGACGAAGGGAGCGGCCATGGCCATGGTGCTGATCGCCGAAAAAGGTCCGGAAGACACCCGTCAACTCGCCCAGTGGTGGTTGCACAATCGCAGTTCGCATAGCTGGAGCGAGTGGGCCGACCAGATGAAAGGGCTCAATAAGAAGCCCAACGAACTGAAACCCGACAAGGATTACGTGGCTCCGATCGATGGACCGCCGATCACGAAACTTTCCGTGGCCGATGTTCTTTCCCTGGAGGGTGACCCGGAGAAGGGAAAAGCGCACATCGCGCGGTGTTACATGTGCCACCAGGTCAACGGGACCGGTATCGACTTCGGTCCCGCCCTCGATCAATGGGGGCAGGGGCAATCGGCGGAAGCCATTGCGACCGCGATCATCGATCCGAATGCCGGGATTGCTCACGGCTTCGAGGCCACGGAGATCGTGACGAAGGATGGTCACAGGATCCAGGGATTCTCCCTGTTTGCGGGAGGCTCCCACATTCTCAAGGTGATGGGGGGCGGGGAAGTCTCCATCAGCCGTCGGGATATTCGGAGCGCCGAAACCATGGACAAGTCTCTCATGATGTCCGCCGGGCAACTCGGGCTGCAGCCGCAGGAGGTCGCGGACATCGTCGCGTTTCTCAAGCGGAGCGGAACGGCGGGTAAATCCCGAGCGGCATTTCCGGCGACAGGGAAAGAGGCCGTTCCGAAGAAAAAGGGAAACCCGTTTCAGGATCCCTTCGCCAATCCGAACGACGACCCCGATCTCCCCCGTGTCTTGCTGATTGGAGACTCGATTTCCATCGGGTATACCCCGCGTGTCCGGAGCCTGCTGAAAGGGAAGGCCCATGTCCATCGACCAGAGACGAATTGTCGCTGGTCGGCTTTCGGGAATGAGATGATCGAAGCATGGATCGGCGACTCCGAATGGGATGTGATCCATTTCAACTTCGGCCTCTGGGATTGGTATGGGTGGGCGCAGGAGACCCGGTCGACCCCTGAATCTTATGCGCGAAATCTCGAGAACATCGTCGCCAAGTTGAAGGCAAAGACGGATGCTCCCTTGGTCTTTGCCACGACGACTCCTCCCTGTGTGGGTCCGGAGAGAAAGGTGAAATTCGTGGTTTCTCAAGATCGGGCGAAAGAGTTCAATAAAGTCGCCGGAGCCGTCATGAAAAAGCATGGCGTGCAGATCAACGATCTCTATTCCGTCATCGGAGAGGACCGCACCCGGTATCAGAGGGGCGCCAACGATGTGCACTATATCGACGCCGGACGCGACCTGCTTGCGGCCAAGGTTGCCGAGACGATCGCCACCGCCCTCCCTGCAGTACGGCGGGAAGCAAATTCAGAGAACCAAACGAACAAGAAGAAAATCCTATTCATCGCTGGCAACACAAAGCATCGGCATGGTGTTCACGAGTATCGCGCGGGGTCGATCCTTCTCGCGAATGCGCTCAATGAGAGCGGACTCCCGTTGGATGCGAAAGTCCACTGGTATGGCTGGCCGGAAGACGAATCAATCTTCGACGGCGTCGATGCCTGTGTCCTCTACGCGGACGCGGGCGGAGAACTCGGAGAGAAGTACGCTTTCCTCGATGAGAGGGTGAAGGACGGCATGGGGATCATGTTCATGCACTACGGGGTGCATCCCACCAAGGAAGTGGGTGAAAGGTATTACAAGAAGTGGATCGGCGGCTACTACGACGACGACTTTTCGGTGAACCCCTCCTGGATCGCCGAGTTGGTTCCGAAACGGGATCACTCCGTCGCGCGAGGTCTGCAGTCCACTCTCAAGGTTTACGACGAGCTGTATTGGAATCTCAATCTCGACACCGAGAACTCGCAGGTCTACGCCCTGGCCACAGCGATTCCCACCAGGCAGAACATGGTGCGCTATGGCAGCAGCAAGTTCTGGAATCGTCTCGCCGCCGACAAGCTCGGCACGAAGCAGGAGTTGCTCTGGTGTCACGATCCCGAGACCGGCGCGCGCGGCGCGGGTTTCGTCGGCGGACACTATCATTGCAACTGGGCGATCGACGACTATCGCAAACTGATCCTCAACACCATTGCGTGGGTCGCCCGCGTCGAAGTTCCCGCGGACGGCGTACCGTCGAAGACAGTGACCAAGGCGATGCTCAACGAAAACCTGAATCGGCCCGATTTCCCCGAGGAAGTGGAGTTGCCCACTGCCGACCTCCTGACGCAGCTCCCCGGAAAATATCCCGAGCTTGGCCCCGACGGTCGCATGCCGCCAAGGAAGCCTCGGAAGCCAGCAGCGGCCAAATAGCGAGCGACGCCTAGATTCTCTGGGCTGCAAACAAAAGAGTCGGCAGTCCAAGTGTCAGCTACTCCCAACGCCCTCATCCTAACATATGACAAGATACACTCTCATTGCGGTCATCGTCAGCCTGATTGGTAGCAATCTTGCCGAAAGTCGAAGCACAAAACCCCTCGCAGGCAGTCGACCCAATATCGTTTTGGTTCTCACAGATGATCAGGGGATGGGCGATCTGTCCTGCATGGGAAACAAGATTCTCCTAACCCCTCACATTGATCGTCTCTACAAGGAATCGACTCGATTCACTGACTTTCAGGTGAGCCCTACTTGTTCCCCTACCAGGGCGGCAATGATGAGCGGGCGCTATCCGTTTGAGGTCGGCGTCAGTCACACTCTCATGCAGCGTGACCGTCTCGCTCCAAGTGTCATCACCTTTCCTCAAGCCCTGCAAAAGGCAGGTTATCAAACCGGCCTGTTTGGTAAATGGCACTTAGGAGATAGCGATGAGTTTCTGCCGCAGAACCGAGGATTTGACGAGGTACTAATGCACGGTGCCGGAGGAATCGGGCAGTATGGGTTTGGCGACTTCAAGGAAAATTCCAACAACAAGTATTTCGATAACGTGCTGCTTCACAATGAGATGGTCGTCAAAACCAAAGGCTTTTGCACCGACCTTTTCTTTCAAGCGGCTTTGAGCTGGATGAAGAAGCAATATGAACAGGAAAAGCCCTTTTTTACCTATCTGTCCTTGAATGCGCCCCATGGACCTCTCATCGCGCCGGACCAATACAAAAGACGGTTTCTTGATGAGGGATACGACCAATCAACTGCCGCTCGCTACGGCATGATTGAGAACATTGATGACAATATGGGAATCCTGATGGAGAACCTTGGAGAATGGAAAGCTTTGGAAAACACCCTCGTGATCTTCATGACCGACAATGGAATGGCGATGAAGGGAATCGGTCACAAGACCAAAGGACGCATCATCGCCCACAACGCCGGAATGAGAGGCACCAAGGATACCAATTGGGAAGGTGGCACCCGAGTTCCGGCATTTTGGTACTGGAAGGGTGTTTTAGGCGAAGGCGTAGATGTGTCCGCATTGACGGCACATTTGGATTTGTACCGAACTTTTTGTGACTTGGCCAGAGCAGAGATCCCGGAAAGTCCGCTCGTTCCCAAAGGGCGATCTTTGCTTCCGTTACTGGAAAAGCCTGAGGCCAGTTGGCCCGAGAGAACCATTTTTTCGAATCGAGGTCGTTGGGGGGGCGGAGGGAGAGGAAAAGCGACCCGTGCGGAGGCAAAGTACTACGGAGCATCTGTTCGTAGCGACCGCTGGAGGCTCGTTTGGGAAATGGATAGCAAGGGGCCTTGGCTGAGTGACATCTCAAATGATCCGGGCGAAACCGAGAATCTGATCCAAACCCATCCTGAGGTGGCTGAAAAACTGAAACAACAGTACGATGATTGGTGGGATGCGACAGAACCATATTTGGTCAATGAAGGTCTACCGCGGATTCCCGCAGGACAACATCATCTCCAATTGCTCTACGCAAAACAACTCAGCGAAAATGGCATACCCGATTGGGAGCCTGAACCGCTCAACAAAAAAGAGGTCCAACATTCCCAATGGAACGGCTATCTTCGAATCGGTTTTGAAATTGACACTCGACCAGCTTGGCTGCTGAAGCCCAAAGTGGCCGCGAAAGGTCGACCTTGGGTGTGGCGTGCCCGGTTTCCAAGATATCACCCTGAGGTGGATTTACTGTTGCTGGAAAGAGGGTTTCACGTGGCTTACATCAACACCGATGGAATGTTGGGCAGCCCTGACGCCCTCAAACACTGGGATGCATTCTATGCCTATCTAACATCAGAAGAAGGTCTCTCAAAAAAGGTTGCCCTGGAAGCTGTGAGCCGCGGTGGCCTCTTTGCTTATCGGTGGGCTGCGCAGAACCCGAGCTCCATCGCTTGCATTTACGCCGAGGTTCCTGTCTGTGATTTCAAGAGTTGGCCGCTTGGAAGCGGCGACGGCCTCGGAGCTCCAAGGACCTGGCAAGCACTCTTAAAAGCCTATCAATTTTCCCAGGCTGAGGCTTTGGAATATCGGCAAAACCCAATCGATGTGCTTGATCCCATTGCCAAAAACAAAGTTCCACTCCTACATCTCGTCAGCCTCAACGACAGAGTCGTGCCACCGAAGGAAAACACCTTCGTTCTGGCAGAGCGCTATCGCCAATTGGGTGGAGAAATCGAAATCATCGAGGTCGAGGAAGCACCAAGAGCGAATGGTCATCATTTCGATCACCCTGATCCCGCCAGGGTCGCTGACTTTATCGAACAGCACGCGGTAGTCGAAGGATCAGGGCTGCCTTCAACGGTAGTGCCAGAACCCTCAGGGCTTAAAAAATTCATGCCCAGCAGACATGAGGCGAAATTAGCGGAAGCTAAAAGCAGAAATATTGATCTCGTTATGATCGGCGATTCAATCACCCACAATTGGGAGTCCGAAAGAGATTATGAACAAACGTTCAAGAATGCGAATTTGCTCAATTTGGGCTTCGCTGGAGACCGCACTGAGAACGTTCTTTGGCGAATCCAGCATGGTGCACTAGATGGGATCGAGCCGGAGTTGGTAACCTTGATGATCGGCACCAACCACGCCCACCTGCGGAAAAGGGGCTATGCCCCGGACGCGCCTGAGGATGTGATTGCTGGAATCCGGGCGATCCTCACGGAAATTCGCACCCGTCTGCCAGAGTCGAAGATCCTTGTGTTCTCCATTTTTCCGAGGAAAGCGGGCCAAGAAAGTGAGGTGGTGGAGGCCGTGAATGCGATGCTCCCGCAGTTGGCTGACGGCACAAAAATCGTGCACAAGGACATCAACGCTGCCTTTCTTGATGAGGAAGGAAAACAGAGAACAGAACTCTACCACCGGGACCTGCTACACCTGAACAGCAAGGGCTATGAAAGTTGGGCCGCAGCTCTGCTTCCGCTATTGAGGGAGTTTCGCCTGACACGTAGCGAGAACGAAGAGTAGCCCGCCATTTTTATAAAACAATGAAACTCACGTTCGAACTCCACGCCCCTCTGGCGTTCCTCATTCTGGCAGTTGCTGGCGCCGTCGTCGCAGCGGATCGCCCCGGGGAGGCCCGCCCCAACAAGCCCAACATCGTCCTGATCCTCGTCGACGACCTCGGCTGGCAGGACGTGGGGTGCTACGACATCGACGAACCGTCGCCGATGGAGACGCCGAACATTGACGCGTTTGCAAAACGCGGCGTGCAGTTCTGGCAGGGCTATTCACCGGCACCCACTTGCGCCCCGACGCGCTGTGCCATCCTCAGTGGGCTCCACCCGGCGAGGGCCCAGAAGACCCACGTGGTCGGCGGCGCCCCGCCGACGCCGAACCATCTGCGCGGCTGGTCGATGATCGAGCCGTGGTACAGCGGTCGGATGCCGGAGGACACCATCACGCTCGCCCGGGCGCTCAAGCCCGCCGGTTACGTTTCCGGTCACTCCGGCAAGTGGCACATCGCCATCAGCCACAACGCCTTCCCCCAGCCGAAGGACGTCGGCTTCGACTGGACGCGGAGCGACCGGGGAACCAGCATCCCGATGAAACCGCATCGCCAAACCGGGTTTGCCACGAGGAGGCCCGACGATCCGAATCGCCTCGACAAAGCAGGCTTCCCGCGCGATCAGCCCACCGAAGACGCCCTGACCTTCCTCCGCGAACACAAGGATCAGCCCTTTTTCCTCTACTACGCCACTTGGCTGGTGCACACGCCCATCCACACCCGGAGCAAGGCTCTGCTGGACAAGTATGTGAAGAAGCTCGGAGTGGAGCTACCCGAAGATCCGAAAGCGAACTGGATGCAGGAAGGTCAGACCAATCCCTTTTACTGCGCCATGGTCGAGCAACTCGACCACTACATCGGCCAGCTCCTCGACTACCTCGAGCAGACCGATGACCCGCGCTGGCCCGGGCACAAGCTTGCGGAAAATACCTACGTCATCTTCACCTCCGACAACGGCGGGATGGAAGGCAGTCGTACCCAGATCATCACCGACAACTACCCGCTCGACCGTGGGAAGATCTCCCTGATGGAAGGAGGCACCCGCGTCCCGCTGATCATTGCCGGTCCCAGCATTCCCGAGGGCGTGGAGTCCGACGTCATGGTCAATGGCCTCGATTTCTATCCGACAATTCTCTCCCTGACGGGAACCAAGCACCCCGAAGGCAAGCATCTCGACGGCCTCGACCTGGCACCGCTGCTGAGGCAAGACCCCGCCGACCCCTCGCTGGTGCGGGAAGCCGATGGCAGCGTGCGCGACACCATGGTGTGGCACTTTCCCAACAGCGCCGCGCTGGAAAGCACGATCCGGGTTGGTGACTACAAGCTCGTCCGCAATTACGATCACGTGAACCACCCGGAAAACCGCGAACTGGAACTCTACCGGCTCTACGATTCGGAAGATGGAGAACAGGTTCGTGTCGATATCGAGGAGCAGAAGAACCTGGTCGATGCCATGCCTGGAAAAGCCGATGAGCTGAACCAGCGCCTCACCCGTGTCCTCACGGAGATGGAGGCGAGTTACCCCTATTACAATCCATACGCCCACCGCGCCCCGGCAGCGAAGAAGAAGGTCTGCACCGTTCTTTCCCATCATCAATCCGACGATACGGTGAAGTTCACCTACCGGGAAAAGCTGCCAAAGAGCAAGCAGCCTAGGATCGGTGACACCTCCATCGAAGACATCGTTCTCTCTCTGGATAAATTGAAGGGCAGTGCAAGACGTGGCAAAGGTGTACTCGCTAAAATGGCGTGCGTCGGTTGTCACAACATCACGCCGGACCAGCCGATCAAGGGGCCCGACCTCGCAGGGCTTAAAATGACCAAAGCCGATCTCGCAGAGTCCATCATCAAGCCCGGTGCCACGATGGCGCCCAGCTGGGTAAATCTGACCATGAAAGATGGCACCGAACTCCCCGGCACCATTGTCAGTGAGATCAATGGAGAGATCACGATCCATGATATTGCCGGGATACCGTCGACGGTAAAGGCCGCCGACGTCGCGAAGCGCGCCGCCGGCCCTCCGCTGATGGTTCCACACCTCGCAGATGAATTGACCCTGCAGCAGTTTGCTGACGTGATTGCCTATATTCAGTCGATGAAGCGAGAGTGAAAAGTGAACAGGCTAAATTCCTGAGTTCTTC
>Ga0181573_10002375_pt1 | contig 17524 bp, 19 predicted proteins | sample 101ome_25_FD_148643 | JGI IMG/M metagenome (GOLD analysis project Ga0181573, IMG submission 148643) | Coastal salt marsh microbial communities from the Groves Creek Marsh, Skidaway Island, Georgia - 101409BT metaG (spades assembly) | ecosystem: Environmental > Aquatic > Marine > Intertidal zone... | reverse complement strand
GTGGTTGACCCATCGTTTATGGCGGGCGGTGTAAGCATTCACTATCTAGAAAGTAAGCTGGAACACGAGCATTGACCGACGCGGTCAGTTGGCAAGAGCTCCGTTTAGAGACCGATGCCACGCGTGTCGAACCGCTTGAGGATTGGTTGTTCGAACAGGGCGCCGTTGCGGTCACCCTTGAGGACAATGCGGACCAACCATTGCTCGAACCGGGACCCGGCGAGACGCCGATGTGGCGAGACGTGCAGGTCGTTGCGCTGTTCCCAATATCGGCTCCCCTCGATGATATCGCGTCTCGAGTTCCACGATCGCTGATCGAGAGCGCTCCGGCTAACGTTCGTGAGGTCCCCGATCAGGTTTGGGAGCATGCGTGGATGGCGGATTATCATCCAATGCAGATGGGTGATCGATTGTGGATTTGCCCAAGTTGGACGCCGCCGCCAGATCCTTCGGCGGTCAACGTGCTACTCGACCCGGGCTTGGCGTTCGGCACGGGAACGCATCCCACCACCGCAATGTGTTTAGGTGCACTCGATCGATGGGTCGAACCGGGCATGCGCATTGTCGACTTTGGTTGCGGCACAGGCATTCTGGCGATCGCTGCGTTGAAGCTGGGAGCTGGGTTTGCGTTGGGGGTCGATAATGATCCTCAGGCGATCACGGCGAGCCTCGTGAATGCGGAGCGTAATCAGGTGTCGGCGTCGCAATGGACTGTGGTGATGCCCGATGACCCGAAAATTGATCAATGGGCCGGCAGCGCCGATATCGTTGTAGCGAATATCCTTGCAGGGCCTTTGAAGGTGTTATCCCAGCGCTTGATTCGCTTGATGAAGCCCGGAGCAAAGATTCTTCTCGCGGGTTTGCTGAATGAACAGGCTGACGAACTGATTACCGCCTACTTGCCTGAAGTGGCACTGACCCGCAGCAACACGGTTGAGGGCTGGACGCTATTATGCGGCGTCCGATCGCCGGCTTAGCCCTGTGCGAGCAATTCTCGCAGATCGATCAGTGCGGCGTTGGCACGTGATATGTAGTTGGCCATAACCAAAGAGTGGTTGGCCCAGAGGCCAAAGCCCGAGCCATTGAGCACCATGGGACTCCAGAGTGCCTCCTGACTTGCCTCAAGTTCCCGGATAATCTGTCGCAAGCTCACGGTGGCATTTTTGCGTGCCAACACGTCCGCAAACTCGATTTCCGCCGCTTTTAAAAAATGAATCAGTGCCCAGGCTGCACCGCGGCTTTCGAAAAAGACATCGTCGATTTCACGCCACGGCGTCTTAACTTCGAGTTCTTCAGCCTCTTGCGTTGATTGTGCCGCAGCTGAATCTCCCGCTAGGTCGGTGTTGAGTCGACGTTGTCCGACACTGGCAGACAATCGTTGGGATAAACTCCCCAAACGCTTCTCTACCATCCCGAGCCAAAAACTTAAGTTATCTGCGCGCGCATAAAACTGAGAGCCATTTTCGCCCTGTGTTGGCAGTCGCTTTAGATAGTTATTGAGATATTTTCGCGCATCAGCGTATTCACTTTCAGTCGCGGGTAGTGCCCAGCTGTCGGATTGAAAGTTGATTCGCGGTTCGGCGAGAGTGAGGTCGACATCTTCGGTGGACTGGGACTGCGATCGGCTGAGTACCTCACGTAGGGCACGCGCGAGGTCACGAGTTTGTACTAGAACGCCATACTCCCAGTTTGGCATGTCGTCCATCCACACCCCGGGCGGAAAGATGTCGTTGTGCGTATAGCCACCGCGCTTTTTAAGAAGTGTTTGGATGACCTCCATGAGCGTGGTGGTCATGACTGAGCCGGTGACGACGGGTTGACCCGCACGCTGGGCAGATTGCGCTGCAACCTCACGCACGTCAAAAAACGCAGGTGGAGTGCTCCACCAATACCCCACCGCACTGCTCGCGGTCACGTAAACCAGTACGACGCGCAGTAGCCAGCGCCAACTGCGCCGCCCCTCTTTGAGGCCACTTAAGACAACGGTATCCTTGATTTGGCTACCGAAGCGGCGGAATCTTTCTCGCAGAGACATGAGCAACGCGCCCGTCAGTGGTGTTGGTGGTGTTCGGAATGAACAGCGCCATTCGGCGATACCATGGCTTTGGTGACCGCCTCGGTACATACGGAGTCGGTATGGCCTGTGCTGTCCTTGCTCAAAAAGCAGATGGGCAAGACCCCATCAACAGATCGTGAGGTGTCGAGCCCCATCAGCATGACGTGCATTCCGCCCGGTGCTAGCGCGAGCGTCTGCCCCGGCTCGATGGTGACCTGGCCCACCGCCTTCATGCGCACGCGGTCATCTTCTTGTAACGTTTCATGAAGGGTCGCTCGATCCGCGGCCACACTGGTGACATCGGTGATCATGACCGGCTGCGCGCCGTGATTCATGATAAGGCCATAAGCTGCGTTAACGCTGGCTCCGGGAGGCATTTGCCTGACCCAGAAGTCATGCAACATGATCTGTGCGACCGCTGGGGACTGCCATATCAGCAGGCTGAGTAACGATACGCGACGTAACAACTTGGCCATGACAAACCTCTCATGAGAACCGATGTAAAGAAGGTCACAGTGTACCGATAATCGGCTGGCCTCGACTACCGTCGCCAGCGAAATCTCAACAATGTCGCTATTGCAATGCTTCGATCGCGTCAATCACCGTGTCGAAGGTCAAAATTTGCGGCAGGATAACTGGTGCGGTGCTTCCGGGTGCATAAAGCACATAAAGTGGAATCCCGTTACGCCCATGACTCTGTACCAGAGAACCTATAGCGGGGTCGTAATCGGTCCAATCGGCGACCATGTACACTACGCCGCGTTGCGCAAAAGCATCGCGCATCGCATCCGTATGCAAGACCGCTTTCTCATTAGCGATGCAAGTGATGCACCAGTCAGCGGTCACGTCGAGAAATACGATCTGTCCAGCACTGCGCTGCGATGCTAACGCTTGCTCACTCCACGCGATTCCATGGCTGAGCTGTCGCTCAGCCGATTCGTCGCCTAGGCGAACCTGTGCGAGGGCAAAGGCCGCGATAAATGCCAGAATCGCGATCGCGCGGCGGCGTGGCCCCTCGCCCCAAATACTCAACCCAAGGGCCATGATAATAATACCCGCAGTTGCGGCGGTCATCGTGTCCAAGCCTTGTTGCCGACCCGCTACCCAGAGTAGCCAAAGACTGGTCAGGTAGAGCGGGAAGGCGAGTATTTGTTTCAGCGTCTCCATCCAAGGCCCTGGTTTAGGCAGCCAGCCTCGTGCTGTGGGGAGCTCGGCGAGCAAAACCATGGGCGCTGCCATACCTGCGCCGAGTGCCACAAAAATCGATAGCGCCACAACGCTTGATTGCCCCAGAGCAAAACCCAGCGCCGTACCCATGAATGGGGCAGTGCAGGGACTCGCAACGACCACGGCCAGCACGCCGGTAAAAAAGCTGCCACGAGCGCCCTGTTGCTGGGTGAGCTCGTTACCGAGGTTCATCCACGAGGCGCCGAGTTGTACAGCCCCCGATAGCGAGAGCCCCATTGCGGCAAACAGATAGGCCAACCCTAGGACGAAGCCAGTCGACTGCAGTTGGAAGCCCCAGCCGACCCATTCGCCAGCACGCTGCAAGACGATCAGTGTCGCGGCGATGGCAACAAAGCTAGTCAGCACGCCGAGTGCATAAATCCAGCTGTATTGACGACTCTTTGGGTTTTCTTGGGTGAATGCTAGGGCTTTGAGTGATAGGACGGGGAGAACGCAAGGCATCAGATTTAAAATGAGGCCGCCCAAAAAGGCAAAGAGTAGTGCTCCTGCCCATGTCAGTGCGTCACGCTCCGGCAAAGCCGCTTCCGCCACCACGCCGAGTGCATCGGGCGCCCCAACGACTACTTGAGCGCCCGGCATTTTCAGTGTGAAGGGCTCTGAGTGGGGCGGATAACACAGCCCCGCATCAGCACAACCTTGAAAGGTCACCCGCAAATGATGCTCTCCATCTGAGAGTGTGTCGGGCAGGGTAACCTGTGCCTGAACGGTGTCGTAGTAGACCTCAACGTCACCAAAAAACTCATCTGTCTTCGCGAGACCCAATGGCAGATCAACCGTGAGTGCTGTCGCAGTGGCACCCGAACCGACCGCTACTTTAAATGCATGTCGATAGAGGTAGTAGCCGGGCGCGATTTGCCACTGTAAATCTAGTGTTTCTGAGTCAATCGTCGCGACAGAGAGTTGGTAGGCCTCGGTGACGGGTAAGAAAGGATTGTTCTGCTGCGACAGCGCGGCCAGAGAGTTTTGCGCAAGCGTCGTGGATGCGCCACTGATCAGTAGAATACCTGCGCAGAGCCAGCGCACTATCCATCGCGAGGGCTTAGTCCTTTGGCGAGCCGAATCGGTTGTCATCAAGAACGGTTTCGGTAACGCAGCCGGGTGCCGTGATCGAGAGAAAGCCGAATCTCTTCAGGCGACAGCCCCTCGGGGAAATAAACGCCAGAGACTTTAGCGTCGAGCAGTGAGGCGCCCTCGAGATTGGTCTCACGAAAGTCGATGCCGCTAAGGTCAGTGTGACGAAAATAGGCATTGGAAAAATCTAAACCTCGTGCATTCAGCTTGCGCAGGTCACGGCCTCGATAGTCGCCACTCTTTAGGTGACTCGTATCGAGTTGATCACGGTGGGCGTTAAAACCGTCCACATCCTCTTGCCGCAGCATCTGATAGAGTGGATCGGCCTTGATTTCGGGTTTGATATCGTGGTCTGTCATTAGCGCAGTCCTTGAAATAGAGAAATCGTATTTTAGCGCGAGTTGGATCGATAGAGTCCGCTAGTCGTGGAAGAAATCGCGCCGAAGTTTTAAACAGGTATCCCGATCGAGGCGCGGCCCATGCTGTTGTACCACGAGCGCTGCCGACCGGCTTGCGAAGGCGATGGCGTCGGCAAAAGAAACGGCTCTTGAAAGCGCATAGAGAAAAGCGCCAGCGAACATATCTCCAGCGCCATTGGTATTGATCGCTGCCACAGGCTCTGCTGCGCATTCGATCACCGCATGGCCATCCCACCCCAAGGCCCCTTGCGCTCCGCGCGTGATCACAAATTGTCGCGCGGAACCCTTGAGCTGCTCAAAGGCCTCTTGCAAATCCTCTGTCTGAGCCCATTCCTTGGCTTCAATTTCGTTACAGAAGATGAGGTCCACGCCATCGCCTACCATCGCAACCATATTGTCTCTAAAAAAGGTCACCATGCCCGGGTCTGAAAAACTCACCGCAATCTTGGCACCGTGTAGGCAAGCCAACTCACGCGTTCTCAGCGCCGCTTCTTGGCAGGGTGGTGAGGTGACCAAGTAGCCCTCGAGATAAACCCATTCTGCGTCTGCAATCGCGACCTCATTGACTTCATCAACGGACAGGGTCTCAGAAATGCCCAGATACGTGTTCATGCTGCGTTCAGCATCCGGTGTCACGAGGACCAAGCACTTCCCGGTAATGCCATCTTTGCGGCCTTGGTTAAATCCATGATCGACACCGCAGCGCTCTAAATCTTCGACATAAATGTCGCCATCGGCGTCTTGAGCGACCTTGCAACTCATATAGGTCGGTGCACCAAATAGCGCTGTGGCAATCATGCTGTTTCCTGCACTGCCACCGCTCGCGTGTTGAGCACCCAGTAAATGATGGGTGAGATGGTTGAGCAGTTCGCGCTGCCGCGCCTGATCGACCAACGTCATGACGCCTTTCTCCACCTGCATGGCGGCAAGATCCGCATCGCTGACTTGCACTTCACTGTCAACGAGGGCGGCGCCGATGGCGTAGGCCGTGTATTTCTTCACTGTGGTGTCCTCTTTAAAAAACCGATTATCGCTGAATCAGCTGCAAAGTTCAGGTCTCTCGGAGCGCATCAGCTTGGCTGTGCACGGTTCTGTCTTAGGTCAACTGCATCGCCATCCAGATAGAGTCATCTGCAGTCAAACCGATGCGTTCATAAAATCGGCGCGCGCGGTGGTTGTGGAGCTCCGTTTCAAGAAACAGGACTTTAGCACCGTGCTCACGCAGTAAAGGGAGCAAAGACTGCATCACAAGAGTGCCGTAACCCCGGTTCTTTTCTGCGATGTAGATTTCGTCGATCAATGCCTCCCGGCCGCCACTTTCTAAGCTGTAACCCCAAGTCACGATGACGTACCCAGCGACGCCTTCAGTGAGCCATACGCAGCCTGCAGTATCCGCTTCGAGCAGCGGCACCAGCGCGGCGCGGCAGTGCGCGCTGTCAAAGGTATGTTGGTCTTCAGTGTAAAAAGCTTCGACCAGCTCCAATAAACGCTCGAGGTCTCGGATTGTTGCCCGCCTTAGGCTGATCACTGACTTCGTCACATTCGTTGATTCGTACTTGGGAGGCCCGCAGTGTAGACTGTTGCGCTCCCTGTCACAAAATTTTCGCGACGATGTTTTATAGCAGTGATCTCATCACAAGCCGACTGCGCGCTTATGACGCCGATGTGTCCATGGCGACACCGGGTGTGCCGCGCGCCTCGGTGATTATGGTCATGGCACAAGGCCCAACTGAAGTCGAAGTGCTGATGATTGAGCGCGCGCAACGCGAGGGCGACCCCTGGTCTGGGCAAATGGCGTTCCCTGGTGGTAAACGTGATCCAGAGGACAGCAGTGATCTCGCCTGCGGTCTACGTGAGGTTGAAGAGGAGTTATCGCTTCGCCTGCAGGAGACTGATCTGTTGTGCGCGCTGTCGCCAGCGAATACCGGGTGGCGTCCCGACCGACCTGAGATGTGGGTATTCCCGTTTATCTTCATGCTCTCAGAGCAGCCCACAGTCGTTTGTAATCAGGAAGTGGCCGGTGCTGTTTGGGTGCCCATATCAGTACTGTTTGATTTAGAACGACGCGATAGATTGTGCTGGGAATTAGAAGAGGGCATCTATGAGTCAGAGATGATCCCTTTTGCAGGCCGCGAAATCTGGGGATTGTCGTTGCGGATGATTAATGAGCTCGCTGTCGTCGCTAGCGAGGGGCTGATTGAACCACCTCAGTTTCCATTGCTGGGAGAGTCCACCTCGACCGAATCATAGCCCCGCAAAAACTGTCTCGTATCAAGCATTAATTCACGCAGTGCGGGATCCTCCTGACTCGCTTGCCTCATTGCATCGAGTGCGGCGCTATCGCTATTGGCTTGACCTTCAGTCTCATCTTTTGTGCTATGAACTCGCTCATGGATATAGCGGGATAGCAGGGGGAGAGGTACGCCACGCATTGGCGGTTGATAATCCCATCGCGGCATCTCGGGGAGAAGATTGCCCTCTACGAGATTGCCGTTGACGCGCAGCCAGTAGCCACCACAATTGGATAAGCGATAGTCACCGATCCGGCCGTAACTGATGCTGGGTGTAGACGGGTTGAATCCATTCTCTGGGACGACGTCGATTTTGTGTAGTGCGAGTACCCACCGGCTACCGATAGAAAATTGTTCCACAGGCGGTCGACAATAGGATGCTACTTTCATCCAGATGCGGATGGATTCATGCCACGCGGGACCGTGCATAGACTGTTGCACCGATAAGTCAATCGCGTTGCCCTTGCGGCTGCTCACCTCACCTGCAACGACTAAATCAGTCGTCTGCACCACCTCGCTAAAGCTGCCCTGCCAGAGGCAGGCGCAGTCCTCTGGGGGTGTTTGCGCGGCGGCAGCAGCGGAGAGAGCCGCCGCGAGAAGCGAGGCCAGTGAGCGCATTAACCGTTCAGTAGTCGCGCAGCATCCAAAGCAAAGTAAGTCAGAATGCCATTGGCTCCCGCTCGTTTGAAGGCCATCAGCGATTCAAGGGTTACGGCATCTCGATCGAGCCAGCCTTGCGCAAAAGCAGCCTGGTGCATCGCGTACTCACCACTGACCTGATAGGCAAACGTGGGCGCCCCTAGTTCATCCTTGACGCGGCGGATGATATCTAGATAGGGCATCCCCGGTTTGATCATGATCATATCGGCGCCCTCAGCAAGATCGAGGGCGCATTCATGAATCGCCTCATCGCTGTTGCCTGGATCCATCTGATAGGTTTTCTTGTCCCCTCCTTTAATGTTCGCCGCCGAACCCACGGCATCTCGAAAAGGTCCGTAATAACTCGATGCATATTTTGCGGCATAGGCAAGGATGAGGGTGTTCGCGTGCCCCGCGCCTTCGAGGGCCGCGCGAACTGCGCCAATACGACCGTCCATCATGTCTGAGGGCGCCACGACATCCGCACCGGCATCAGCGTGACTCAGTGCTTGTTTGACAAGCGCTTGGGTTGTGATGTCGTTGAGAACGTAACCGTGTTCATCGATGATGCCGTCTTGGCCGTGCGTGGTGTAAGGGTCTAGGGCCACATCGGTGATGACGCCGAGTTGCGGCACAGCGGCTTTCAGCGCTGCGACCGCGGTTTGCACAAGGCCATCAGCGGCCCATGCGGATTCCGCTTGCAATGATTTTTGTTCCTGGCCGACTACCGGGAACAACGCGAGCGCAGGTATGCCCAAGGCTGCCGCTTCATGTCCCAGTGCCACCAGCAGATCAACACTCAGTCGCTCGACGCCCGGCATCGAGTCAACGCGCTGGCGTTGTCCTTCGCCTTCGAGCACAAACACAGGGTAAATGAGATCACTGGGGCTTAATTGCGATTCCCGAACGAGGTCTCGTGCGAAGGCATGCGCTCGCAGGCGTCTCAAGCGCGTATCGGGGAAAGGTCCGCGTGTTGGGATCATGTTGAGCCTCCGTTACAAAGCCGAAAAGGCGCGCTGCGCCGCATCGAGTGTTGCTGCGATATCGTCGTCGGTATGTGCTGATGACATGAAACCGGCCTCAAAAGAGGCGGGTGCGATGTAGACACCATGCTGCAGCAGGCCGTGGAAAAAGCGACTGAATGCTTCGGTATCACTAGCGATCACCTGACTGTATTGGGTGACCTTGTTGTCGCTGGTGAAGAATCCGCCAAACATGGTTCCCAAATGATTGGTAGTAAAGGGAACGCCCGCATGATCCGCGGCCTGTTGTAGGCCCTCACACAGCGCGCTGGTACGCGCAAAGAGGGGTTCGTAAAAGCCGGATTCGGAAATGAGTTTCAGCGTGGTTAGGCCTGCCGCCATTGCCACAGGATTGCCGGAGAGGGTGCCCGCTTGATAGACGGGGCCGAGTGGCGAGATGTGAGCCATGATATCTGCGCGACCGCCGAAAGCACCCACGGGCATACCACCGCCAATGACTTTGCCGAGGCAGGTTAAATCAGGCGTGATACCCAGATAGCCCTGCGCACACCCAGTGCCGAAGCGAAACCCTGTCATGACCTCATCGAAGATGAGGACACTGCCGTATTGCGAGCAGAGTGCTCGCATACCTTCGAGGTAGCCCGTCTCAGGTAGGATGCAATTCATGTTGCCGGTCACGGGTTCCGTGATGACACAGGCGATTTCATCGCCGAGCGATTCGAAAGCTTGCTTGAGCGCTTCGAGATCGTTAAACGGTAAGGTGATGGTGTGTTGGGCCAACACGTCGGGAACGCCAGGTGAACTCGGTACACCAAAGGTCAACGCCCCGGAGCCTGCTTTGATGAGTAGTGAGTCGGAGTGACCGTGGTAGCAGCCTTCAAATTTAATAATCTTATCGCGACCGGTGAAACCGCGCGCCAGCCGAATGGCACTCATTGTCGCCTCGGTACCCGAGCTCGTCATTCGCACCTGATCCATGCTCGGAATCAGTTGGCAAAGTAGTTCCGCCAGCTCAATTTCGATCTCGGTGGGCGCGCCAAAACTCAGCCCGTCCGCAGCAATGCGCTGAACCGCATCGCGTACCTCGGGATGGCTGTGCCCGAGGATCATCGGCCCCCAGCTCAATACGTAGTCGATGTAGCGGTTGCCATCGACATCCCACATGTAGGCACCCTGCGCGCGCTGAATGAAACGCGGTGTGCCGCCCACCGCTTTGAAAGCGCGCACAGGCGAATTCACGCCACCTGGAATACTTTGCTGCGCTCGAGAAAAAAGTGCTTCGGACTTGGTCATGCTGTTCATTCCCCCCGGATGACAACCCGCATTATTACAGGGAACGCAGAGCTTTGCAGTTTTTCTGTCTAGGTGCTTGGACGGTCACAGCGGACGCAGGTAGACCATCAGCACGATCGCGAACAAAAACAGCACCGGTACTTCATTGAAGAAACGGTAAAAAACGTGGCCTTTGTCATTGTCTCCGCGCTGAATCCTTCGCAAGTACACACCGCATTGGAAATGAAAGCCGACCAGAAATGCGACGCAGGCCAACTTAATCAGCATCCAGCTTTGACTGAGGTAGTACTCCCACTGAAAGCTCAAGCGCCAAGCGCCGAAAAGTAAAGTCAGCCACAGAAACGGTGTGACAAAGCGATAGAGCTTCGTCGCCATCACTGCCAAGGTCTTGCGCGTGTCTTGTGACTCTGCCGACGCGTAATACACGAAGATGCGCGGCAGGTAAAATAGACCTGCAAACCAACAGACCACAAAAATGACATGCAAACCTTGTATCCAGAGCATGACTTCCTCCATAGCGGTAGACGCCAGAACATGAGAAAGTACGCCATTTCCGAGTTGAGCAAAAGCGAACAGTGTCATGATTAGCGTGGGTATTGTCGGCGGGACTGGTTACACGGGGGTGGAGTTGCTGAGATTGTTGCTACTCCACGAGGGCGTGACTGTGGAGGCAATTACATCGAGGAGCGAGGCGGGACGCCGAGTAGCGGACTTATTCCCGACGCTTCTAGGCCGGACTGATTTGCAATTTACTGATCCCGATTCGGGTGCTCTGGATGCCTGTGACATTGTCTTTTTTGCAACACCGCATAATGTGGCGATGCACAGCGTGGGCGCCTTCCTCGATCGCGGTCAACGAGTGATCGACCTCTCCGCCGATTTCCGCTTGCAGGATGTGGCGCTGTGGGAGCAGTGGTATGGGGAGGCTCATGTGGCGCCTGATCTAATCCCGCAGGCTGTCTATGGTCTGCCTGAGGTGAATCGCGATGCCATCGCCTCTGCGCAATTGGTCGCGGCGCCCGGTTGTTACCCGACCTCTATCCAGTTGGGGTTTTTGCCGCTGCTTCAGGCAGGTGTTATCGATCCCAAACGCTTGATCGCTTCGAGTGCCTCTGGCGTCAGTGGTGCCGGGCGGCAGGCAAAAATCGATCACTTGCTGACCGAGGCAGGCGAAAGTTTTAAAGCCTACGGTGTGTCGGGTCATCGCCACTTACCTGAGATTGAACAGGGCCTTGCGGCGATCGCTGAGCAGCCGGTGCAGTTAACGTTTGTGCCGCATTTGGCACCCATGAGCCGAGGTATTCACTCCACCTTGTTTGCGCACCTCAGCGCGTCGAATGTCGATCTTCAAGATTTGTTTGAGGCGACGTATACCGATGAGCCTTTTGTTGGCGTGATGCCGAGTGGACAGTATCCTCAGACGCGTACCGTCCGCGGTGCCAATCACTGTCAGATTGCGGTGACCCAGCCCCAGGGCCGGTCCGAAGTGGTCGTGACCGTTGCGATTGATAATCTGGTGAAGGGCGCATCGGGACAGGCCGTGCAAATCATGAACATTATGTTGGGTCTACCTGAATCCTCTGGTCTCGATGTGATCGGGCTGATTCCTTAGGACCACGTTTTACTGTCATGGATACACAGCCTGCGACCGTGATTCGGACCGATCCTGCACGGCAGCGTCGCAGGCGCTGGCTGTTGTGGGCGAGCTTGGTAACGGCACTCTCGATGGGTATCGCCCTTGGCCGGCATTATGCGCCGCCTCGCGTGGTTGCTCTCAATGACGAGCGCGGCCAACTTCGTGAGCAAATACAGCAACTGACAATGCGGCGGGATATCGATCTTGAGACCTTAGCCACGTTGAGGGCGGATCTGGCCGAATCTCGCGCTGTGTTGGCAGAGCTGGGGCGCGAGCTTTCTTTTTATCGTGAGGTGCTGGCACCTGAGGATGCGGCGCAGAACATTGTGCTGCGACAGCCCGTCATGAATTCTGGCGGCGCGCCCAATCTCTGGCGCTATCAATTGGTGGTTCAGCAAGGCAAGCGGACGGATACAGTCTACAAGGGTAGTCTCGCAATGTTCGTTGACGGAGAGTATCTAGGCCAGGCTGAGACTTTAGCGCTCAATCGTCTCGACCCGGAGATGGAAACAGATGCATTTACGCTCAGTTTCCGTTACTTTCAGCGTTTCCAAGGCCAGTTGCAGTTGCCCGAAGGGTTTGTCGCAAAGCGAATGCGACTTGAGGCAAGCCTCACGCGTCCTGCGCGTGAGTCGTTGGAGGAGCGTTTTGACTGGTCAGAGTTAACAACCAATGTTCGGAACGGGGTTGATGCCGTTGCGGATCAGGATGGGTGAATATGATGGATCGTAAAAACAAGCCTGTTACAACGGTAAAAGGCAGCACCACGTTGATTGCTGCAGATGCCGTCGTGACGGGTGATATTAAGTTTGTCGGTAACCTCGATGTCGAGGGCAAGGTAGTGGGTTCGATTACTGCCGAGCCCGGACAGGAGGCGCTACTGCGCATTGTTGCGGGCGGCGCTGTCGAGGGTGAGGTGCGCGTCCCCTCGGCGATGGTCAATGGTACCGTCCGTGGCGATTTGTATGTGTCAGAGCGCCTTGAATTGGCTGAAAAAGCCGAGGTGCAAGGGGATGTTTACTACAACCTGATCGAAATGGCAGTTGGCTGTAAAGTCAATGGCGGTTTGCGGCATTCCCTGCCTGCTGCAGATGATCTGTCAGCAAAGCGTATTCAGCGGGCCGCGGAGACACCGACTGCCTAGCAGCTTTGGCGCGAGGCGTAAGCCGCAAATCGATACAGTGGCCACTGGGCTTGAGATGAGATCGTCTCGCGCCCTCGCAAGCTTGGTTCTCACCAAGGGTTTGCAAGCCGGTGGATTGTAGAGATCGTTTACACAGCGATAGGAATTGAGTAACCCAAGTATGAGCGTTGTAGAAGCCTTTGATCCGAATGAGATTCGCCTCAGCGACAGTGCAGTTCGTAAGGTTCGCGCATTGGTGGAAGATGAGGGGAACCCACAGCTAAAGCTCCGTATTTACATTACGGGCGGTGGTTGTTCCGGTTTCCAGTACGGGTTTACGTTTGACGAACTCTCGGCCGATGATGATTTGGTGATCGAGAAAGATGGCGTCACAGCACTGGTGGATGCTATGAGCTATCAGTACCTGGCCGGATCTGAGGTTGATTACAGTGAAGGCTTAGAAGGCTCGCGCTTTGTCATCAATAACCCGAATGCTGTGACTACCTGCGGTTGCGGTGCATCATTCTCGATCTAACATCTATCACAATCGGTGACCACTGCGAGCCGCTCTGCGACTTCAACTGATAACCCGCCGCGGCCACATTTTTAAGAGTGAAGAAGCTGGCTCGAATCTGCCCCGAGGATTGAGACTCCCTTAGGGTGCATAAATCGCTCCAAGTATGCGCAAGCCTGAAGCCCCGGTGGCACTCGGTACATTGCCTGGCTTGCTTGCAAGGCGTTGCGCTGCGAGCCATGCGAACGCCGCAGCTTCCATGAGTTGCTCGTGGACGCCCAACTCTTGCGTGGAGCGTAGTGAGCCATCGAGTTGCTGACTGAGCTCCTCAGTCAGCAAGGCATTGAACGCGCCGCCGCCGCAAACAAAGCTCTGCTCAACACCCTCCGCATTCAACGCGTGGGCAATCGTCGTTGCTGTCAGCGCTATCAAGGTGCGCTGGACGTCTTCAGGACGCTCCTCGCCAGACAAAAACGAATCCAGCCACTCGAGATTGAAAGTCTCAGGCCCCGTGCTTTTCGGAGCGGAACGACCGAAGTAGTCGTCGGCCAGTAATGTGTTGAGTAGTGTTTTGTTGATGATGCCGGTAGCGGCCCATGCACCGTCGGTGTCAAGGCGGGCACTCTTGTGGCGCTGTATCCAGCCGTCCATTAAGTTGTTGCCCGGCCCTGTGTCCCAGCCGCGCGGTTCATCGCCTGAGCGAAGCACGGTGATGTTAGCGATCCCGCCGATGTTGATAATCGCGGTATTTTTCTGAGTCGCCGATACTAGTGCTTGGTGAAAGGCGGGAACCAGCGGTGCGCCCTGGCCGCCCGCCGCCACATCACGCCGACGAAAATCACTTACGGTGGTAATGCCCGTGCGTTCGGCAATGGTATTGGGATCGCCAATCTGTACGGTGAAGGGATGAGTACCGGTGGGTTGGTGTCGAATCGTTTGGCCGTGGCTACCGATGGCGCGAATATCGGCGCTGTCGTGTCCAGATTGTACGAGTAGAGCGTTGACGACTTCAGCAAAGATGTCACCCAATTGTCGATCAAGGTGGCCGAGTCGCTCAAGCTCGTTGGATCCTGAGGTCCGGAACGAATGGATACTCGCCCGTAGGTCATTCGAAAACGACTGACTGTGGTGCCCGATGATTCTCATCCTCAGCGGCTCGTGTTGGATAAATTGCACCAGCACCGCGTCAACACCATCGGCGCTCGTGCCTGACATGAGACCTATATACAGATCGTCGCTCATGGATTGACCGCCACCTGCTGAGGATCAAAAAGTAAAGCCAGTTGCTGCATCGGGGCATTGATCGCTTGTTGAAATAAGATGAGCTCCTGCTCTGGCAATGTTTTTGCCTTAGGGAGCAGGCTGTGCACCGTGCGAGGGTTTCTGTGGACGCCGTTGACAAGAAATTCGTAATGGAGGTGCGGACCGGTTGCCAGACCCGTTGATCCAACAGTGCCGATGACTTGTCCTTGTTTCACGCGGTCGCCTCGCACGACCGCGAGACGATGTAAGTGGAGATAGTGCGTTTTGAAGGTTTCGCCATGATCGATAAACACATAGTTGCCATTTGCGCGAGTATAGCCGGCCTCTGCAACCCGACCGTCGCCTGCTGCGAATACCGGCGTTCCTCGCGGGGCTGCGTAATCGGTGCCGCGATGCGGCCGACGTGTACCTGAAACCGGATGTAGTCGGTTTGGATTGAAATTCGAGCTGACGCGTGTGAAATCGAGCGGCGCACGCAAAAATGCCTTGCGCATACTGGTGCCCACCTCATTGTAATAGGCCGTATAACCCTCACTGTCGGTGAAACGGAAGGCTTGATAGGTTGTCCCCCGGTTCGTAAATGCTGCGGCGATGATGGCGCCATCGTCGAACTTGTCGCCATCGAGAAGCAGTTCCCTATAAATCAAGACGATTTGGTCACCCCGTCGTGGATCGAGAACGAAGTCAATCACGCCGCCAAAGATGCCGGCCAAATCCATGATCACCGCACTCGACAGGCCCGCCGCTTGGCCTGCTTCAAACAGCGATGTGTCGATAGTGAGAGAGACTTGGCGTTCGACGATATCTGGCTCTCTAAGAATAATGTTGGTGTTGAAGTGGTCACCGGCCCGCTCGAAAACCGTGGTTCTTAGGGGTGACTCAATGTGTCGAATCGCTTGTAGCTCGCCGTTAGAGCCAGTCAAAAAATCAATGGATTCCCCGGGATAGATTTTTTTTAGGGCGCGTCCGCCATCGGCCTGAGTGACGCGATAAACATCGCGATCAGAGAAGCCTGCGCGCGCAAAAATGAGGCTCAAATTATCTCCCGAAGCGACTGTCTCTCTGTGCCACTGATCCACCAGGCCGCGGGACGCATCGTCGGCAGACCGAGCTTGAGAAAGGGAGTTGACTGCGGCCTGCACGGGCTCGGTTTCCAACTCTGGCGCAATGCCCTCAGGCGTCGCTCGGACTGCTGACGTCCCCAAACCTTGTCCTGCAACGGTGGGAGTATCTGCAGGTATGTCGGCCTCGACGTAAAGCCAGTTGTAGACGAACAGCAACGTAATCAGGCCGCCGCTCACCAGCCGCCAGTGTTTCCTCACCGAAAAACGTGAGCCTGTAGGAAGTAGGGTTGCGCCTCTCGGGCTGGTTTTTTTGGGGTTCAAGGTTCGGCGGTGCGCTAAAGAAAGTAGGTCGACGCACTATATCGTTTTTGCGCGCTCTCCTGAAGGCGTTCGCACTCGCTTTATGGGATAATCTCGCATGAAGCAAACCTCCGACTGAGCAGTGACACTATGTCGATTGAGTTATTAGACGACTTGCGAGCGCGCGGCTTGATTTTTCAGATCGCCGGTGAAGACGCCTTATCAGAGTATTTAAGTGCCGGGCAAAGAACGCTCTATTGCGGCTTTGACCCGACGGCCGATAGCTTGCATATCGGCTCCCTAGTCCCGTTGCTGATGCTCCGACGCTTCCAGCAAGCGGGCCATCGACCTGTCGCGTTGGTGGGCGGTGCGACAGGACTGATCGGCGATCCGAGTTTCAAAGCCAGTGAACGGCAGTTGAACACGCCCGATGTCGTGGCATCGTGGACTGAGAAACTGAGAGCCCAGGTGAGTCAGTTCATTGACTTCGATGGCGATAACGCGGCCGTCGTTTGTAATAACCTCGAATGGACTCAACCTCTAGACGTGCTGACGTTTCTGCGGGATATCGGCAAGCACTTTTCGATTAATGCCATGATTCAGAAGGAGTCGGTGAAGCAGCGGATCGAACGAGAGGGGTCGGGTATTAGCTTTACCGAATTTAGCTACATGATTTTGCAGTCGATGGATTTTGCGGAGCTTTATCAGCGCTACGGTTGCGGCCTGCAAATCGGCGGCTCGGATCAGTGGGGCAATATCACGGGCGGTATTGATTTGACGCGGCGACTCCATGGGGGGCAGGTATTTGGCCTGACCATGCCACTCATTACCAAAAGTGACGGTAGCAAGTTTGGCAAGACAGAGAGTGGCACGATATGGCTCGATGCCAAGAGAACTTCGCCCTATGCTTTTTACCAATTTTGGCTCAACACCGCCGATGCTGATGTGTATCGTTTTTTGCGCTACTTCACCTTTATCCCAGTTGGCGAAATTGATGCCATTGAGGCGGCGGATGCCGAACGGGCCGGGCGTCCCGAAGGTCAGCGGGTGCTGGCAGAAGCCGTGACGCAGTTAGTGCATGGAGATGAGGGCCTCGCCGCCGCGCAGCGGATCACGCAAGCGCTTTTTAGCGGTGATACACAGCAGTTGTCTGCGAGCGATCTGGCAGCACTGGCGCAAGATGGATTGCCCAGCAGTTCACTGGATCGCGCGAGCCTTCCTGAGACCCTGACACAGATCTTGACCGAGGCCGGATTGGCCAACTCGGGCAAGCAGGTGAAGGATGCACTGAGTCAAGGTGCCGTTCTGATAAACGGTCAAGCTGTTACAGCGGCCGATAATGGCCAACCGGAGCGTTGTTTTGCTGCGGAGGCGGCCATGCATTCTTCCTATTTCTTGGTCCGTCTCGGCAAGAAAAAATACCACCTCTTTAGCGTGATGGGGTGACTCGGTGACCGTTGACGAGGCCGCAGTATCCGCGGAAACACTCGCATCACCGGAAGATGCGGCCACTTTTGCACGCATTCAGAAAGAACTTATTTCTGCGGCGCGCCTTCTCGATGGCACCGCGCCTGCTGTGACTGTTTTCGGCAGTGCGCGGACGCGCACCGAGAGCCATCTCGCC
>Ga0181573_10002374_pt1 | contig 17525 bp, 9 predicted proteins | sample 101ome_25_FD_148643 | JGI IMG/M metagenome (GOLD analysis project Ga0181573, IMG submission 148643) | Coastal salt marsh microbial communities from the Groves Creek Marsh, Skidaway Island, Georgia - 101409BT metaG (spades assembly) | ecosystem: Environmental > Aquatic > Marine > Intertidal zone... | reverse complement strand
CCCCCCCGCGAGCTTCGTTGGTTCGCCACCGCGCGAGCCTCGGAAACCTTGTCCGGCGTCGGCTTGGGCTTCTTCTTCTTCTCGGGAGACGATCGGGGTTTGGTGTCGCCGCGGGGTTTGGTGCCATGACCGGGTTTGGTCTCGGCACCCGCATCGGCTTCGGGCTCGCCTCGAACGCGCGTCGTTTTCCCGGCGGCGGCGGCTTTCGCCTTTTCCCGTTCGGTCAGCGTCACGACGGCGGGAGCCTCCGAGTCGCGCGGTCCGGCGTCGGCGGGGAGGGGAATCACCGTCGGCGTCGTCGTCGTGACGACAGCGGCGGGCGGGTCGCGCGCCTTCGCGTCGAGGGGAACGACCTTCACGTCCGAACCCGGGGTGCGGGGTTTCGCGGAGGAGGAGGTCGCGGATGTTCCGTCGGTTTCGCGCACGAGTGCGGGCGCGTTTCGTGCGTCGCCGATCTTGACCACCGCGGGCTCGGTGCCCGGGGCGGAGGGTTCGGACCCGACCCTGACGCGCGCGACCGTCTGTTCCTCGCCGGGGAGCGGGTTTTCCTTGGTGCCCCTCTTCCTCAGTTCCGGGACCAGAGGAGACGGTGAAGGGACCGGGGAAGGGACCGGTGAAGGGACCGGTGAAGGGACCGGTGAAGGGACCGGTGAAGGGACCGGGGACGGGGTAGGTGAAGGGACCGGGGATGGTGTAGGGGACGGGACCGGCGTCGGCGTCGTCGTCGCGTCTTCCGTGGACGTCGTGTTCTCGTTGACGTTCAGGATGACGGTGACGGTGCTCCCGCCGACGACCACGCTGGTGCCGTTGCCGCCGCCGCCGCCGCCGTAGCCGCCGCCGCCGCCGTAGAACCCGTCCCGGTACGCCCCGAGACCCAAGCCCCCTAAGCCGAGTCCCGCGAACGGATACCCGAAACCGCCGCCGTACGCCCCGTACCCGAGCCCTCCAATCCCCCCGCCGCCGACGACCTCCTCCATGGTCGACTCCTCGACGAAATCGCCGCCGGCGTCGAAAGCCGCCGTGCCCGAACCCTGGCCGTTCGCGTTGTTGTTCATCTGTTCGTACACGCCGCCGACCCTGTTCGCCTCGTACAGGGGTAAACGCACGACGGCGGGAACCGACGGCGGGTCGAGCGCGGGGGCGACGGGCCTCGGCGCCTCGGGAGGGACGGTACCGTCGACGGATGACGCGTCGGTACCGTCGACGGATGACGCGTCGGTACCGTCGACGGATGACGCGTCACCGGTGGGTGACTCACCGGTGGGTGACTCACCGGTGGGTGACTCACCGGGGGGCTCCTTCTCCTCGTCCTCGACGGGCGGCGCGGTGGAGCCGGGTGAGTCAACCACGACGGGCGCGGAGAGGGAACCGGGGCCGCCGGTGGTGACGGCGCGGACGGCGATCGCCAGCGCGAGGGACCCGTCCAGACCGTCCAGCCTCAGCCCGGTGGCGAGACCCGCGAAGAAACACAAACTCCCGCCTGATCCATCCTCCCCGTTTTCGACTTTGTTTCCGGAACCGCACGGCGACGACGCGACCTGTCGGACGCGCTCGTCGTCCGCGAGCACCACGGACATCGGCGGGTCCACCGCGGGGAACAGACGCGGGTCCCACTGCGTCCACGTCACCTGGTACCCGACGGGGCCGTCCGTCTCGAGCGCGTCCTCGCCGGCGGCGTCCAGCGGCGGATGCCAGTCGATCGCGACGTAGGAGGACCCGCCGTCGGGGGAAACGTCGTCGGAGGAAACGTCGTTAATAACGACCCAGCGCGCGCGGACGTCTCGTGGGGGACCGGGCGGCGGCTCCTCGACGTCGTCGTCGGGTGAGGCGACCGCGCACGGAATCCTCGACGCGGCGCGCCACGCGTCGAGGTCCGAACGGCTCAGGTTGACGGATTCGGACGCCGCCGACGACGATCCGCCGGGGTTCTCGGCGACGACGGACACCGTCACCGATCGAAACGCCTCCGCCTCGGCGTTCGACGACGACGCGTCACCGGGCGGTGACGCGCCGGGCGGTGACTCACCGGGCGGTGACTCACCGGGGGGTGACTCACCGGGGGGTGACTCACCGGGGGGTGACTCGCCGGCGTCCAAGTCCTCGGGGGGCGCCCACCCCTCGCACGCGCACAGCCGCGGGGGTAACGTGCCCGCCATGTCGTACGTCGATTCGCGCCCCGCGACGGCGACGGTGACGGTGAACGTCGCCGCCGCGGAGGATGCGGCGGCGACGGACGGAAGCGCCGGCGGGTCCGCCCACGACGCGCACCAGGAGGCGTTTTTTTCACCGTTTTTTTCTTTTCCGTCGTCGTCGTCGTTATCTTTGCCGAGGTCGAGGACGAGCGAGACGGGCGCGCGGGGTCGCGTGGGTCCGCGCGACGCGTCGATCACGCCGCCCGTCCAACCCGGGATTTGGAGCGGACGCGTCGCGTTCGCGTCTTCGTCCCACCGGTCATCCTTTCGGTCGTCCTCCGATGAATCGTCCTCCGATGAATCGTCCTCCGATGAATCGTCCTTCTCGGTCGTCGCCGCCTCGGACGGGGGCACGTTCATCAGCCAGCACTGCCCGCGCGCGCCCGCGGCCGCGCACGCGCTCGCGTCGTCGTCGTCGTCGTCATCGCCGTCGTCGCCGCAGTGCGCCCACGCGTTGCAACCGAGGGTTCTGGAACACTCCAGACAGCATCCGGATGCCGACTCGGCGAATATCTCGGATCCGTCGAGGAGTATCGCGCCCGCGGGAAAGGACCCGAAGGCGGCTGCGCAGAAACCCAGCTCGGGGTCGTCCAACGTCAGGTTCTCGTCGACGGGCGCGTCGTCGTCGTCGAGGGTCGGTGACGCGTCGTCCGTCGCCGGGGTCGCCGTGGCGGTGGCGGCGGCGGACCACGCCTCCTCCTCGTCGGCGTCGGCGTCGGCGTTGACGTCTTCCTCTTTTTCTTTTTCTTTTTCGCCTTTGCTTTGGACCGCGACTCTGAACGCGTAGGTGGCGCCCGGGGTCAGCCCGTCCACCACCGCGGCGTTGGTATCCGACGCCTCCGCCACGAGCGTCGTCGCGGGGGCGCACGGCGCGATCGGGGGCGCGTAGGCGTGCAGGCGCGCGTCGAAACCGTCGCGCCGCGGGTCGTTCTCCACGCACGCCCCGGCGAAGATATCGAACCGCGCCCCCGCGGACGCGTCGCGCGCGGCCGCCTTGAACGCGGCGAGGCCGGGTGGGACGACCGAGGGATCCGCGTCAGACGCGGCGTCGTCGGCGGGGAGGACGCGGGGCGTCCTGGGGGGGGTCCAGACGAGCGACACCGTGCCCGCGGCGTCGCCCGGCGAGGCTCTCAGGGGAAAAGACGCGCGCCTTCGCCTCGGAGGAGGCGACGGAGGCGGCGACTGGTCGTCGTCGTCGCCCAGGACGGCGCGCGCGTGGAGGAGTATCGCGCCGAGCGCGAACGTCGCGAGCGCGAAGGGCGAGGGCCGGCGTCGTGTCGTCATGGCGCGAGCGCGCGTGTGACGACTCGCGCCTCTCCCTCCTCGGTCGCGTTCGTCGGGACAGGCGACGCGCGCGCCGCAGCCACGACGATCGCTCGGACCTGACGTCATCGCCCGGCTCCGTCCAAGAAAAACGAAAGCGTTTCGGGGGAGACGCACGACGGAACCGACGAGACCAGTGTGCCCCCATCATTGCCAACGAGTATGATACTTTACCAAAAGTTGCGAACACAAAACAAAGTCGTTTGGTCGTTCGTCCTCCTATCCCCGCTGGGACTTGACCTCCTTCGCCCGCTTCGCCTTGGCCTCCTTCTCCTTCTTCACGCGCGCGTCCGCCTCCTCCTTCGCCTTCTTCACCTTGGCGTCCGCCTCCTTCCTGGCCTTTGCGGCGTCCCGCTTGGCCTTCTCCGCCTGCTCCCTCGCGCGCCTCGCCGCCTTCTCCGCGTCCCTCTGCTCCTTGGACTTGTTCCGCTCCGCCTCCCTCTCCGCCGCGCTCATGTTCCGACGCCACACGTCCCACTTGAGCTCGTCCACCGACGTCACCCCGAACTTGTACGAGACGACGGCGCCGTGCGCGTGGAGCTTGAGGCAGCCGTCCTCCTTCGCGTTGGAACCCCTGGGCGTTCGGACGTCGCGGCCCGTCTGCGGGTCTTTCGCGGTGAACACGTGCCCGGTCAGGGTGAGCGGGAACTCGACGGAGACGTTGGGGGAGACGTCGTACTTGGGCCTCATCTCGATGGGCTGGTCCTTGACGAGGGACCACGACACCATCGCGGCGCGGAAGGGCGTCTCCGCCGGGCGAAAATCGACGTTGAGGTACGGCCTCGGCTTGAAGTCCGGACCGCCGCGGGTCTCCCTCTGCAGGCCGATGCCCGCGGAGAGCTCGAGCCTACCCTCCGCCCACTCCCAGGGGAGGTGCCAGTCCTTCTGAACTTCGACGCCCTCGACGTCGGCGACCACCTTGCCCACCTTGCCGGCGTCCACCTCGAGCCGGCTGAATCCGGAGACGGTGTTGGCGCCGAGGTCGACGAAGGCGCCGAGGTTGAGCTGCGCGTTCCACGGCTTGTACTCCAGTCCCTGCGCGCGGGTGAGACGATGGGGCGGGGTCGGCGTGAGTGAGCGGGCGAGAGAGGGGCGCGCTGGGTGACCCGCGCGCCCGGGGCCGATCGCACGGCACGAACGTTCACTCAGGCGCGGAAAAAAAGATGACGACGGCGAGCAACGGTTGTCTGGCTGGCTGCGCGCGGCGTCGGCGCGGGACGCACCCTGGTGAGCTTGACGCCGCATATGGCCGTCTTGGAGTCCGCGCTGAGGACCACCGGGCCGATCTTCATGCGGCTCGAGGGCTGCTTGTCCCGCGGGGTCGTGGCGGGAGAGGCCATGGTCGACGACCGACGCGCGAGAGCGAGAATGGATCTCGGCGCGTTCAAACTCGGGGATTTGTTTGGCCAGTTGGCAGTCAGGCAGTGAGATGTGAGAACGCGGGACGCCGGTGAATATTTTCGCGTCGGCGGCGGGCGCGCGAAGAGCGGCGAAGAGCGATGGAGAGCGACGAGAGAGGTATCGAGATCGGGTCCAAAGTCACAGCGACGCGGAGATGGCCGGGGCGCGGATCGGGGCGGGCGCGGCGCGGTTAGAAGCACGAGCGGTGAGAAGTATCGAGATCGGCTCCATTCAACGCGGTTATCTAAATCCCCACCAAACGTCACCGGAACTCGACAATGTACACCATAACCCCCGTCGCCGCACGCCGTCGGCACCGGGGCACCCGCGATCCGGCGACGGATTTAGATCGCATCACGCTGAGCCTTCTCCCTGTCGATGATCTTCTGCCTGGCAGCAGTCTTCGCCTGGGACTTGACGCCCATGATGCCGCCACCCCAGGTCCTGTTGTGCTTCTCGAACTTGTCGTTGTAGGAACCCTTGATGGCCTCAACGAGCTGGGAGAACTCCATCTTGTCCTCGTTCTTGATGCCGGTGAGCGCGAGCGCGGTGGCCGTCTTCTTGTGGACGACGGTGCCGAGGCGAGCCTTGCCCTTGACGATGCAGTAGGGCACGTTCATCTGGCGGCACAGCGCCGGGAGCCAGATGACGAGCTCGATGGGATCGACGTCGTGCGCGATGCACACGAGCTGCGCCTTGCCCTGCTCGACGAGGTAGGTGATGTGGTTGATGCCAAACTTGACCACGACGGGCTTCTTGGACTCGACCTCCTTGCCCGCCGCCTCCGCCTGCGCGGTGGCGACGAGGCGCTCCTTCTTCTGCGCGTCATCCTCGGGGCGGTACTTCATGAGGAGCCTGAAGAGCTTGGAGGCGAGGTTCTTGTCGAGGGTGTTGTTGAACTGCTCGATGGCGGGGGGAACCTTGAGACGCTTCTGGAGGACGCGGCGCGCGCGCTGGATCCTGACGTATTTGGGCCACTTGACGTAGCGGTTCAGGGGCGTCTTGGGGGGAAGAGCCTGGCCGATGCCGAACACCTTGGGCTTCTTCTCGAAGAGCGGGTTGGACGGGCCCTTCTCAGCCTTGGGGGCCTTCATGCCCGCGGGGGTGGGGGCGACCTTCTTTCCGGCAGGCTGTTGACGAGAGCGAGGGAGGGAGGCGTCGGGTGAGAATCAATCCGTGGCTGGGGAACAGCGGGAGAAAACCCTAGGAGCGGGAAAACGAGGATGCCGCGGCGGTCCGCGCGCGGTGCGGGGGCGTCGCGCGATGGACGGGCACGCCGACGGCGGAGGAACATCAAACGACCGGGGGTGATGTCCACCGCCGCGGAAAACGCGCGATGGTAACGTCGCGTCGCGCCTATCCTCGCGCCAGACCCCACGCGGAACCGCACGCTTACGCGTCGAGACATCCCGAGCGAGCGGGGCCGGAGAGCGCGCCGGGACGGGCTCTGCGGACGCATCGATGCCGCCGTGTGCGCCGCATACGTCCGCATCGTCTGTGCTGACATCGCATTGACGGCGCGGCGCGTCGCGACGGCATCCACGCGTCGAGGATTCCCCCCCCGACGCGCGCCTCGACCCACACCGGGATCGAGCCTCGCGCACAAAGGGTTTTTCCTCGCCTCGCCGGTCGTCGCCGGAAAAGCGCGCGCGCGACGAGACGTCGTCGCCGCATCGCGCGTCACGGGCGCCATGAAGATCACGGGCACGGGCACTCACCATCTTAGCAGAACAGAACCACGGAGGTACTGCCTGTGCGGCTACAAAAGGGCGATCCCTTCCGCCTCCCGTCCGCGAAATACCTCGAAGCCTCGCCGGGGCTCGAGCCGGCAAATCTGCGTCGCGATGCACGCGCGAAAAGTCCCAATGTGACTTGAAATTTTAGATTTTATGGTTTCATGGACCAAAAGTTCAGTGGAAAGTAGAAGGTTTGGTAAAAAACTTCGATTGGCTCATTTTTCGGCCGTTCCGTTTCTCAGCAGCAGCGGGGGCAGGGGCGGGGAAGGACAAAACGCAGACGAGAGAAGGACGACTGACGAGACGCGTCGATTGGTCTTTGCGCTAACACTTACGAGGAGGAACCCGAGTCCGTCCGGATCCGGTCGCGCGTCCAACCCGCACCGCACCGCCCCGCATCGCCCCGCACGGAGTTCAGTGCCCCGTCTTGCGTCCCAGCGCCCCGAGCTGCGCGACAAACTCCGCGCCCGTCAGCATCTCAGTCGCTCCGTACACCACGCTCCTCCTCGTCGTCGAGCTCGCCCCGGCGGCGCCCAACCGGTGACTCACCGCGTGGGCGTCGCCAAACCCGCCGCCGTCGCCCAACCCGCGCATCTCTTTGTCGTCCCCTCTCGCGATCGCCCGCACGCTCTCGGCCTCCAGGTAGTTACCCCCGCCCATGACGAACACCATCGCGTGGTCGTGGGGCGACGAGGATTGATTGAGCGGCGGGGTCCCGCCCGTGCCCGTGCGAGCCTTGGCGTCGTACCACGCGTACTCTGCGCACTCGGCGTGACTATCGGCGTCGTTGCTCATCAGCGCCTCCGTCGCCCTCGCCACCGCGAGCTGCCTGTCGCTGGCGAGCAAGGACTTGACCCCTTTCGCGACGGCGCTGAGCGACTGTCCGTACAGTCGCTCGGCATAGTCGAGGAGGTTGCTCTCGGAACCGGTCATCATCGCGGTCGTCGTCGCGCGGTTGTCCCGTTGCCCGCCCGTCGGCACCCCCGTCGTCGCCGCGAGGGACTGGTTGAGCTTGGCCATCCTCTGGACGAAGCCCAGGGCGGCGGCGTCCGCGCCGGAAGCGCGCAGCGCGCCCTCCAACGCCTCGGCATCCGCGGGAGACATGGCGTCGTCCCCACCCGAGTGCGTCATCGCGTAGATGATCGCCAGACGAAGCTTGTCCTCGGGGGTGCCTCGGCCCGTCGCCTGCAGCAGCCCCATGACCGCCGCCTTGTCCCCCTTACCCGCCAGTAGGTCCTCCTCGAGCGCGAAGTACTCGTCCAGGCCGCGGTTCTTGATGTGGCCCAAGAGAGCGGTGGCGATGTTGGTGTGCTTGTCGATGAACTTCTTGCGCTCCTGCAGCTCGGGCAGGCTGGCGACGGCGCTGACCAGCTTCTGCGTGTTCGTCGCCATGTCCGCGTCGGAGGACGGGTCACCGAGCGACGTCTGCGCGTTAACCTCCGCGATCGCCTTCTTGTACGCCGCCAGCTCGCTCTCCACCTCCTCGGCAACCTTCGGAAACTGCGCGTCGTTGTTGGCGCGCCAGAACGGGTCGTTATCCTCCAAGTCGTACGACTTCTTCCCGGCGGCGGCGTCCAGGGCGCTGCTGCCCTGGGTGATGTCCACGCGGTTGAGGCGCATGTCGAGGACGTCGTGGACGAGCGGGGCGTAGGTCCAGGCGTGTTGCAACGCCGCGGCGAGGTCGAAGTTGCGCTCGAAGATGCACAGGATCGGTCGATCCTCTCGACTTCCCAGCCCGGATCCCATCCCGGCGTGGTCGGAGAACATGGACCCGCGCGCGTCGACGTGATCGCGAAGCTGCTTCTCCAGCTGTTGCGCGACCATCTCCGCGGCGCCCCCGCGCGGGCACCGGATGATGGGCACGCGGCCCAGCGTGGCGCACACCGAGAGCAGCCCCTTGACCACCTCGGCCACCGCGGCTTCGACGTCGGCATCCTTCGCGGTGGGATCGTTGAGCGCGACGTACGCGTCCTTCTGCGCCAGGGAGAAGATGTCCTCGGCGAGTGACACGAAGTCAACGTACTGGTCGAATACCTTCGCCACCTTGCCCGCGGCGTTCGCCTTGACGCTGCCGGCCGCGAGGTCCTCGAGCATCGGCCTCGGGAGGGATGACGAAAAGTTTAGGTGGTACGACTCGTAGAGCCCCGCGGCGAAGTCGGCGCTGATGCGCGCGACGTTGTGCGCGGTCGGCCTGACGAAGTACACGGCCGGCACGTCGTGGATGGGCTGCCGTTCGTTGTCCAGGAGCAGGTGCAGGGTCACGCCGTGCCTGCGGAGCTCGTTGACGCGAACCAGCGGGGTGATCACGTCGAAGCAGTGGCGATCCATCACCAGGATCTTGTACACCTCCGTCTCCTCCGCCTCGCGCTCGCCGAGGGGTACGATTCGGGTGACGTTGAGGTTTAGCATGCGGTGTATCGCATCCTGCTGACGCTTGCGAAGCTGCAGCGCCATGGCGTCGAAAGACGGCGACGGGCGCGTGCCGTGCAGTGTGCCGCCCCGAAGGAGCATTCCCTAGTAAGTAGTCCATCAAAAGAACCGGGCCGCGGCAACGGGAGGTAAAAATTGCCGCCCAGCTGCCCAGCTGCAAAGAGACGCGCTCGCTGCTCCGGGGATGTGAACTCTGCTTTTTTTCGTTTCACTTCGACGCGTGTCAGCTCGAGACTCGCTCTCAGTCTCGCTACGCGCCGCGCGCCCGTCGCTAATCGACGCGTCGCGCGGCCACAATCCACCCCCGTCCCCGGGCGCCTCACCCGCGCCTCGTCGCGTCAAGCCGGTTCCGCGAGCACATCCGTCGCATCCTCATCCTTGACGTTCGGCGCGGAGTGAATCTTGACAACCTCGACGAGCTCCGGCGCCGAGTCGCTCGACTTGAACCCCGCCGCGGGCTGAAAATCGCCGGCGAGCATCGCCATCAGCGGGTCCGGACCGGTGTCCACGGAGGTTCCGACGGCGGCGGCGGCGGCGGCGGCGGCGGCGGCGGCCATCGCTTCATCCGCGTTGGCGTCAACGGGAGCGTCTCCGTTCTCATGCGCGCCAGCTGTGTCCCCGTTCTCCCCACCGTTCGTCTCCTCCTCCTCCTTCTTAATGGGTTCCGGCTTGGCGGGAGGGGGCACGTCCCATTCGTCCCACTCGTCCGCGTCGAAGCCGTCGGCGGGCCTGGGCGCCTTGCCCGCCGCGATGAGATTCGCGTTTCGTCTTCGCACCTTGACGAACCGAGCCAGCCTTCTGAGCGCGACAGGGCCGAATTCGTTAAACTCCTCGATGATCTCGTTCCAGTTCTCGACGCCGTCGACGGGAACCTTGTGCGCGCCCTCCGTCTCCGCGATGATGTCCCGAACGTCCTGCCTGTAGCACTTCGGAATGTTCGTCAGGTTGCGCCTCAGCGAGTCCTTCTCCTCCGTCGTCATCGGCGCGCAGATGGTTCGCGTCTGCCGCTTTAAATCGTCGAGCTGGCGCCGCAGCCTGTCCAACTCCGCCATCAGACCCGCGCACCGCATCTCCTCGCTCGCCAGACGCTTGCGCGCGTTCATCTCCTCGCTCTTCTTCTCGGCGCACTCCTTCTCGACCGTCATGCCCTCCTCCACCTCCTTCGCGCGGTCCGCGATGGCGTCCCAGCGCTGCGCCCAAAAACCCTCCAGCGCCACCGCCATGACGTGCACGTCCATCTCGGGCTTGGGCGTGAACGTCTTGGCGTTCGTGAAGACCAACGACACGTCCGCGTGGACCTCCTCCGCGCACGCGTACACCCCGCCCTTTCGTATGTTGGCCTCCACGGTGCCCAGGTCCATCGGTCGCTCGATCACCTCCGGGTACGTGGGCAGGTTCAGCGCGACGTGGTCCACCGGCTTGTTGAACGGGTGCGCCCACTTGTGCGCCATGAGCTGCTTCAACGCGGCGAGGCACTGCCGGTTCACCACCTCGAGCTTGCGCTTCGCCGCGACGGCCGCGAACGCCGCGGAGTCCCACAGCGGCGCCGCGAAACCCCCGTTGCGGGCGACCCTCCCCGGCGCGCTCTCCCGGACGCTTCGACCCGCCAAATGCGTCTTGCGCCTCGTCTCCGCCCGATCCGCCTCCGTCGCCGCGAGCTCGGCGTCGTCGTTGAGGTCGTCCCGGAGCTTAGCCGAACGCACCGCCTCGGCGGCGACGCGCTCGATGGCGCATGACAGCTCGGCGAACTTGCGCTTGGCGCTGAGCCGCTGCTCGCGCTCCTGGTGCCGTCTCGCCGCGAGCTGCGCGGGGGTGAGCTCCTTCAGGGTCAAGTCCGCCGCGCGCTCCGCGTCAGCCCTCGCTCGCTGCTGCTTCAAACGCGCCGCCGCCTGGGCCTGCGCGCGGTTGACCATGGCGCTCACCACCGGGTCGTGCTCGGGGTCGAACGAGAACGCCGGGCGTTGCGCGGAGGGCGCCGACGCCGACCGAGTCAGTCCGCCGGGGACAGTCGCGTGTGCGCGCGGGATGAACGAGCAGACGTCCGCGCCGACGCAGCACGCGCACACGGCCGTGTTGGTCCGTCCGGGATTACCGTTCATCGCGTTGTCCGGGACGGACGGGACGAAGTCGGGCGCGGACTCCATGCGGGGCATCGCGGGGGATCGTCCGCGACCGCCCTGTTGCCTGCGGTGGGGGCGAGCGAGGGGTCGGGGCGAGGGGTCGGCGACGGCGGAGAGGGAGAGGTTGGTGGGGGAAAAAAAGCGATGGGCGCACGCGCCGGAAAACCGGGCGCGGCGCGGGTGTGCGATGGTGCGATGCCGGGTGACGCGCGAGGAAACGTACCTCTGACTGCCCCTTCCGCCGCCGTTCTTGCCCCCGGTCGACGCCACGGGCGCGCCGCCCCCCGCCTGGCGCAACATCTGGTCGAGCCTCGCCTTCTTCTCCAAGAGTTTTTTCCGGAGCGCGAGCAGATCTGCCGTCTCGTCCGTCGGCGGCCCTGCCGGCCCGCCCCTCGACCCCATGCCCCCACCGCCCATGTCAACGGTTCAACACACTCCCAGTATATCTGCGCGTGCCTTTTTTCTGGGCTAGCGGCGGTCGGAGGCGGCGGCCGGCGGCGGTTTCGGAAGGCGCGCTACCGAGCCAATCGCCGCTAAAAAGCGTTTCGCCGTTTCCACCGACCGCCCGCCTCGACGCGCGATAGGGCCCCTTTTCCCGCGCCTCACCCGCCGACGCTCCAACGACGACGACGAGACACTACCACGAACCCGTCACCGCGACCGTGGGTCGATCCGAGACGTCGCCGCGTCCGGGTCTCGCCGGCTCCGGGCGCGTGCGTCTCGGCACCTAAACTAATGGCGCTTTCTCGGAGTTGCCGGGGTTCTTGTAAGGCTATTTCCCGCATTTCCAGCTATGGCGAGCTAGTGCGGAAACCCGTCTGGCGCGAAACTAAATTCGGCGGTGTCCTGTCGGTGAAAGCGGGACTCGGGAAAAAAGAAACCACGCGTCCCGTTGACTTTATAACTGTTTGCCCATACGACGCGAGAAGTGGAAAAAGGAGAGATTCTCGCGAAGCGTGCTGTCATGAAGCGCTTCCGAACGTTTCGAATACCGTCTCCTGATTGGCTGCGTGACCAAAAAGTTCGTCTCCAGCACGTGAATTTAGTGGAGTAGGGCCAATTATTGCGGCGGCTCGCGCGTGACTCGATAAATGACCGTCTAAATGCTCCGATGAGCGGAAAATGTCCCTATTCCACGACTTTAGTGTACTCGCCTGCGGCTGCCCATAACGCCACGACACAACTCATCAAAGGCCTGGATTCAGTCTCGCCGATACTCCAAATCTCGCCGCGATATGATACTGTTCCGTTCCGCGCAGTCACGAAAAGTCACGGCGGCGACGCGAATTTACGGTTTACGCGTAGTATTCTCACTCACAAACCCATCGTAGGGTCGACGACAACTAAAAGCCCCCTCGAAGAGACTGCGGTATTTGGTATTAGAGTGTTTCATCAGTCCAAGGGCCTGCCGTACAGCTTCTTGATGCCGACGTCCGGCGTGTCCTGCTTCACCAGGCTCTCCCCCACCAGCAGGCACCCCACGCCCGCCTCCTGCAGCACGTTCACGTCGTCGATGGTGAAGATCCCGGACTCGCCCACCATCGTGATCCCCCGCTCGCGAACCTGGTCCCCCAGCGGCCCCGCGAGCAGGTCCACCGTGACGTTGAGGTCAACCTTGAACGTCCCGAGGTCGCGGTTGTTGATGCCGAGGAGCTCGATGTCCTCCAGCTTGAGCACCCTCTCCATCTCCTCGTACGTGTGCACCTCGATGAGCGCCGCCATCCCGAGCGACTTGGCGATCTTGGTGAAGTACTTGAGGTCCTGGTTGGGGAGCACCGCGGCGATGAGGAGGATGGCGTCGGCGCCGTACTTTCGCGCCAGGTAGATCTGGTACGCGTCGACGATGAACTCCTTGCACAGGAGCGGGCAGGTCACTCCGGCTTCACGGATGAGCTGGAGGTTCTCGAATCCGCCCTGGAAGTACTTCTCGTCGGTGAGCACGGACAGGCACGCGGCGCCGCCGGCTTCGTACGCCTTTGCAATCTTCACCGGGTCGAAATTGGGCTGGATGACGCCTTTGGACGGGGACGCCTTCTTGACCTCGGCGATGAGCCCGGGCTGGCCGGTGGACTTCCACTGGTCCTTGATGGCGCCGACGAAGTCGCGCGCGGGTTCCTGGTTCTGGATCGCGGTGCGGACCAGGGTGAGCGGGAACTTCTCCTTCTGCTTGGCGAGCCACTCGTCCTTGTACCACACGATCTCCTCCAGGATGTTCTGGGGCTTGTTCGCCTCGTTGTCGATGCGCTCGCCCTTCTCGTTGATGGTCTCCATCTTGAAGGCGAACTGGTCGGTGCCGACGTCGTGCTTGGCCTGGCCGAACGGCGGGCGGCGGCGGATGGTCACCTCCGGCTTGGGTTCCGACACGGACGCCATTGGGGTCACGGTGACGGCGCCGCGGGCGGACTTGCGGGCGGTGGCGCGCGGGCGGCCGCCGAGATGGACGGACGCGCGGAGAGCGGAGGCGGAGGAGAGAGCGGACATGCGGTGAGACAGCTGTGCGCGGATGCGATGTGCGATACCCGCGGTGTGCTCCTCGGAGTGTCCCCTCGGCGGATCCGACGCCTCGGCGTGAGAGGACGATATTTCCCTTGCAGATAAGCGGTGCGCGAGATCCGCCCCAAAAGTGCCGTGGGCGAGGAGCCGTATGGCGATCCAGTCAGAAATCGATACCGGCCAATCGGAGATCTCGCACCTTCGTCTCCTTGTTTCCGTCCCCTTCGGCTCCGAGGGCACACCACGACACGCCGTCGTCCGAGACAATGGCCGCCATCGTCGCGAACATCGCGAGGCCCGCGGGGGCGAAGGCGCTGACCGGTGCGTGCGCCGATCCAACCCCTCTCATCGCCCCGTCCCGCGCGCGCGCGTTCCTCGCGCTCGCGTGAAAAGGGTTAGGTCTGAAGGATGAAGGAAATCATCACCCCTCGACGCCGACCGGTGACCCGACTGCGCCGCCGAACGCGACCCGCCGCTGACGATGACGCACCCCGCTCGATTCCCCGCGTGACACAGGCTTCCGTCCGGCCGGCGCCTCCCGCGTTCGCGCCCGTGCGCCCCTCCGCGTCTCCGCATCCTCCGCGGTGGCGCCCCGCCTCGCGCCGATGGGCGACTCCCTCGCGGTCGCTGCCGCCGTCGCCGGCGCCAACGCCGCCTCCCGCGGCCTCGGCGCGAAGCCCTCAGTCGGCGCCAAGCTCGGCGACTGGTTCAGGACCCAGCAGGAGGCCGGCAAGGACCTCGTCGCGAAGATCGACTTCCAGGACGCCACCGTCATCGCGGTGATTGGAGCCGTGATGTCCTACAAGGAGAAAAAGATGGTTGCGCTCATCACCCAGGCGGTCGGCTCCTTCATCAAGTTCTACCTGCTCATGCTCTTCGTCCGCGTGCTCCTCACGTGGTTCCCCAACGTCGACTGGATGAGGCAGCCGTGGGCGATCCTGAGGCAGGTCACCGACCCGTACCTCAACCTCTTCCGCAACCTCATCCCGCCCATCATGGGGCAGATCGACTTCACCCCGATTCTCGGTTTCATGGTGCTTCAGTTCCTCGCGAAGGTGCTCTCCTCGGATCCGTCCGTGGGCAGGTTCTGAGACGAACGCGCGCGTCAAGACGAGGAGCGGGTCGTCGTCGCGTGCGAGGCGCGGTCGGTCGGCTGGTCGACCGCGCGGCGGTGCAGTGGGGGTGTTTTGTTGGGTGAGACGTGACTTGATGTAAAAAAGTGAGACGTCGACCATGAATCATCGAAGGTTCGCAAACGCGCGTCGTCGTCGAAACCGTCCCGTCACACCTCGCCGTCCACAGCCGCCTCTTCTTCCTCTTCCTCCTCCTCCCCGTCCTCGTCGATGGAATCCAGGCGGACGTACGGCAGCACGACGTCCTGCGGCACGAACACGTCGATGGCGAAACACGCCACGAAGAGCGCGAGCGCGCACCCAAACGCGATGAACCTCCAACCCGACGTCACCTCGTCCTCGGCACCCTCGGCACCCTCGGCACCCTCGGCAACCCCGCGCTGCGTGATGTAGAATCGGTCCAGGACGGCCCCGTTCCCCCTCTGCGTCTCCACGAACTCGCACCTCAGGTGCGTCCCGTTCACCGCGGCGACCCTGAGGTATCCAAACTCGTACATCACCGCCTCGCAAAACTCGCACGTCTCGGTGCCCTTCGTGAGGGAAAAGACGGAGTTTCGCGTGAACCCGGCGCCCGCGGAACCGACGACGAGGGACACAGGCGCGTTCGGTTCGTCGTACACCCACCATTCGGATTCCTCCCCGTCGTTATCATCATGATCGTCCGTCGTCATGATCCTCGAAGGTCGAGCGACGCACCCCCCGGATTTGCCGTACTCGGACCTCGCGGCGTCGTCCGCGTCGTCGCCGGGTCCCAACTCCCGGATCCGTCTCAGGTGTGAATCGATCCCGGAACCGACGCGTTCCGGATCGAACGCGCAGTGCCGCTGGTACACGTGGTTGTGCCCCGAGAACACCGCGTTGACCCGGTACCGCGTCAATAGCGGCCAGACGTGGGACTGGAACTCGAGCGCGACGCCGACGTCGCTCGCGTCGCGAAGGTCTTCTTCCGATCCTTCGTTCCCCTCTTCGGAAGAGTTAGGCTTCTTCGGGCCGCACGTCCACGCGCGATCGTCGACGTCGGCGTCGACGCCCGCGCACGATTTTCCCCAGTCGGAATCCACGAGCCCGGGCCGGTGTCCCGCGAATAAAACCCAAGGCGTTATTGACCGGTCAATCGACCCCAGCGCCTCGTCCAGCCACGTCCACTGCGGGGAATTCGTTCGGAAGTCCACCTCGGTGTTCATGGACACCAGCGCGATCGGTCCGAGGATCGCGACGTACGCCCCGGGCACCGAACTGGGAGCCGGCGTCGGACCCGGAAGTAATCGCTCGACGGGCACGCCGCACTCGCCGCCGGAATCGACTCCGCCATACACATCGGCGTACGTTTGTGCCGTGCCGCCCGTTGCGCCGCCGCCGCCCGCGTGCCCGGCCCACGCCGATCGAACGTAGTCGTACTCGTGGTTGCCCGGGTTGACGAGGAAAGGGAGTCTGGCGGCCCAAGGCGCGATCATCTCCAGGTAATCGTCCCAAACGGATTGGTACCCGGTGGCGTAGGATACGTCGCCGAAGAGGAAAGCCGCGTCGATGACGTCGGCGTCGGCGGCGAGGGCCCGCGAGGTGTTGAACGCGGGCGAGCCGTACTCGTTCCACGTCGCGGCGTCGTCGTCCGTGCCGCGGCCCATGTCCGCGAACATGGCAATCGTGAACGGCGATTGATCGTTTTTGATTTTTTTGTCCGCGTCTTTGCGTGATGACGCGATACCGACGCGGGGCACGCGAATTCGGAGCCCGCGCTCGCCCGCCGGCGGGTACGCCCCGCCGAGGGCATCGGTAAGATCGTACCCGACGAACCGGACGGTCGACCGATCGATCCCTCTCAGCGCCGCGCGGTGAATCCAGCCCGGGTCCCTGTACCCGGACGTCGTCGCGGGCGCGCCGCAGAGGTCCTCTACGCCGTAGCGGTAACTCGTCGCGTCGACAACCTTAACGTCGGAGGTTCGAACCCCGGACGCGTCCTCCTCCCACCACCGCAGCCGCGGCATCGCCTCCGCGCCCCTCGCGCTGCTCCACGTCACCGCGAGCTCGAGATCGTCCCCATCCTCCGCCGACCCGACGCGTTCCGAGGGTTCGGGCGAGACGAGGGACACTCGGGGCTTGCGGGGGCCGCGATTGGCGCCGGGAGCCATCGTCGCCACCGCGCTTCTCGCCACGGCGACAGCCTCGTGGACGGTATCGGACCTCGCGTGCGTCGTGTCGTTGTACTGACGCCGTTCCCAGTCGTCGGCGAACGCCACGAAGTCGTAATCGTGCCTGTTGCACGCCAGCCTGAATCTCGCCGTCGCCTCGCCGGTTTTCAAATACGACGCGTCCACGTCGTGGAGGATGGCGTACTTGACCGGGGCGGTGGCGTTGACCGCCGCGCGCGGCGGGGAGTACGCGCCGACCCAGTGCTTCGTCCCCGGGGCGGCGGCGGTCACGGTCACGAGGACCACCTCGTCGCACTCGAGCCCGTCCTCGAGCCCGTCCTCGTCGTCGTCGTCGTCGTCGTCGTTCGACGCTCGCGGCGTCTCGCGGCGCCAGGAGACGGAGAACCCCGCGGCGTTGACGGCGTCGAGTCGGGAGCTCGGGTCGGGGAATCGGATCCGCGCGGGATCGATCGCGGAGAGGGGCTGGTGCTCGTCCCTGAACCCGCCGCCAGACGGAGACGGCGTCGCGGGAGGGCGCCTGAGTTAGGGGAAGGCGAGGAAGGCGGGA
>Ga0181573_10002373_pt1 | contig 17536 bp, 17 predicted proteins | sample 101ome_25_FD_148643 | JGI IMG/M metagenome (GOLD analysis project Ga0181573, IMG submission 148643) | Coastal salt marsh microbial communities from the Groves Creek Marsh, Skidaway Island, Georgia - 101409BT metaG (spades assembly) | ecosystem: Environmental > Aquatic > Marine > Intertidal zone... | reverse complement strand
TCCCTCTCCCGCTCCCTCTCCCTCTCCCTCTCCCGCTCCCTCTCCCGCTCCCTCTCCTCTGCCACCTCCCGCTCCGCGGCCAATTCAGGATAGAGGTCCGACAAGAGAAGCTTCTTCTTGCGTTTCGCCATGATTCAGCCGTTACCACACGCTCCCTCGCACACTATTACGTAGATATCACCGTAAGAGACGTCTGGACGGACGAACCCACGCAAACTATGGTTAAGTTCTGCCGGATTCGGTCTTCTCGGTTTCGCCCGTCGAAAACGAGGCCAGTCGAATACGGCATAATTAATCCGTGGTCTGCGTATATTCGCGCGTCAATCGTTCAGTGAATTCGTAATTCTATCCAGTCGACACCATGCCGAGCGCGAGCAAAGGCCTCGACGTGAACGACCTCTTCGAGGCGCCCGGCATGACGGACTCGCTGAAGCAGCGCCTGCAAGCCGCCGACGCCAACGGCGACGGCGTCATCAGCGCCAGCGAGATGATCGACGTCATCCAGAGCGAGGCCACCGCCATCCGTGACAACAAGATGATGAAGCGCGCGCTGATCGCACTCAGCGTCGCCTGCCTTCTCATCATCGCCGCCGTGGTGGGTCTGACCTATGCCGTCGTCGAGATGTCCAAGGACACGAGCGTGCAGGGCGGCGTTCTCAGCAGCAAGGACGGGCTGCAGCCGCTGGGCACCGCGATGGTGCAGGAGACGTCGCCGCTGGCCGACCTCTACAAGGCGAGCAGCCCGGCCGAGCTCGAGTCGATCACACACGTGACGGTTCCGTTCGGCGCGGGCAGCGCGATCCTCAGGGTTCAGAACATATATCTTGTTCCCGGACAGAGCGTCAGGTTGGACACCGCGGATGAGAGCGTGTCGGTGGTCGTCACGGCCGACCGGGTGCAGGTCCTTGGCGACGAGACCTCGCCGACCGGCATGCGCAAGCTCATGCAAGGGGAATCGTCTCACTGCACACGTACGACGACTTCCGGAGGAGGATCGAGTGGTAGTGCACTCGGTACCGGCGGCGGTGGCGCCGTCACGTCCCAATGGGGAAGTAACACGGGTGGTGGATAGGAAATGGGTACTGAACGTCTCTTACTCTTGAAACAAAACTCTTAGAACCGCTCGCCGTAGTTCAACAACACGTGCCACTTGCCCTTGTTGTTGTCCTTGACGGCCTCGGCCCTGAGCGCACCGATCTTGACTCCGGCGCCCATCGACGATCCCCGTCCGACGCGCCTGTAGTACTCGGTCGGGTTGCCGCTGACCTCTCCCGACGACCAGAGGTCGTGTCCCAGCTCGTAGAAGCCGTAGACTTGCTTTCCGAGGACGGGCACACGAAGCTCGACGGCGGCCTCGAGGACCCTCCTGGACGCGGCGAGCTCGCCGATGTTGTAGCCGCGGACAGAGTACGGTCCGCCAAGAAGGAAGGTGTCGTAGACCGGGAGGTCGCCGATGGTGTTGCCCAGGTTGGTCTGGACGACGGCGGTGATGGGCGGGGCGGAGCTGCCCTTCTTCGGCTTTCGGAGCTGGATGAACCGCGTGGCGGCGACGTACATGCGGTTGAAGAAGGGAGCTTTGGAGCCGATGCCCAGTCCCTGGTCGACCTGTTGAAGATGAAATTTGAACGATGCGAACGATGCGAACGATGTGAGCGGTTTGAGCGTGAGAGCGAGTCTGCGCAGGCCGGCCGCCTCTCGTCGAGCGTCGAGCATCGGTAAAGTTTTTGGGTTATGATGTAGTCCTCATGTCCGAAGATCGCATCGTGTGTTTCGTCCTCATCTGCGGCGACATCGGTAGAGAATTTCGGGCGGCGAAATCCGGCCTCGTGCAATCAGAATCCTCGATCGACGGAACGTACCGTGAAGATATCCCGGCTGCCAATCTGCTGCCCGTTCACCATGTACGTGGTATCCCTGGTCAGCGAGCCCTGGGCGTACACCATACGGTCCTTGCCCGTCCCGCTCAATGTGGTCGGCGGCCCGTCGGCGATGTACTGCCCGTACGCATTGGAGCGCATCCCGCGCGGGCACAGCGCACCGTTCTCGTCCAGCGTCGAAATCTCCTGCGCCACCAGTCCGAACGACCCGGTCGAATTTCTCGAGTATTTCTCATTGATGGCCACCTTGGCACCCGCCCTGTCCACCCACACGACCGGCACCTCGTCTCCCGACGGCCCCGGCGTGAAGACCCCGCACAGCTTCCTCGAGTTGAACACCGTCCCGCTCAACTTGGTCTGCTTCGGATCATCCAGCCCATAGATAAACGGCTGCGAGTACACCATGCGGTACGCCATATCCTCCGACGGCTGCATGAAGTTCTTCGTGTTGACGCTCGCCGCCAGCGTCCCCGCCCTCCCGCCCAGGTTCCTGTGCTCGTACGTGATCGTCCCGCCAGGCACGATGCTCACCAGACTCGGCCTATTCGCATCATTCGGCGCCACCGCCCACTCCAACTCCACATCCGCGGTCTGCAACGGCTTCTCCCGCACCATCACGTCCACCTCCACCCTGCTCGGGTCCTTCTCGTTCTGCTTGGGAAACACCTGCACGTTATCGAACAGGTCCAGCGCAAACACGTTCTGCAGCGTCTTCCGCCCGTCGTTCATACTATACAGCGTCCCGACCTCCACCGGGCAATGCTTCAGGATGAACGACGCCGGGATGGACCCCTTCTTCTGCGTCGGGTTCCCGTCCTCGTCCACATACACCACCCCGACCTTGGCCGTACGCCCCTCGTTCACGTGAGCCACCACATTCCCCGTCGGCATCCCCGTAAAATGCGAGATGTAACTCAACCCGAACCCACGCGCCTGGTACCACCCCTCGATCACGTTCTTGATCGCCGCCATCGTCTCCATCGTAAACGCCTGCCCCTTGTACCCCTCCAGCTTACGGTTCGTCTCCTCCACGATCGACTTGGGCAACACACGCGCTCCCTCCACCGCGAACGTCTTAATCTCCGGGTACCGCTTCTCCACAAAGTCAAACACCACCGAGAACTTGCCCTTCTTCTCCGGCAGCACCTTGGCGTTCACAGACTCAAACAGCCCCGTGTTATACAACTGCTTGATATCCTGCGACAGCTCCGAACGAGAGCACGTAAACCCCGCCTGGCAGTTCAAAGACGCAAACAAGTCCTCCTCCGTCGGAATACCCTCGCCCACCGGAAGTCCCTGGGCCTTGATCTCGCTACAAAAAAAGCCCTCTGCACTACCCTCGTTGGCGTCCGAGCCCCCATCGTCGTCCGAGGAGGCGTCAGACGACGCGCCGTCGTCGTCATCGTCGTCGTCTTCATCGTCATCGCCAGACTCGTCCTCCTCGGAATCCCCCTCGGCGAGCACGTAGAGCTCGGACGGGTGATACTGGCCACCGCCGCCACCGCCGCCACCGCCGCCACCGCCGCCCTCTCCGCCCTCTCCACCGATGCCACCGACCCCGCCGTCCCCACCCTGCGCGGCCAAAACCAAGAAGGACGGCACCGCGGCAGAGAGACCGGCGACAGACAGATGCTGCTCCCCCCTGCCCAACTTCGCCAGCCTCCCGATCACATTGTCCTTCATCGCAGTAATACGATCGATATTACCGCTCCACGCCGAAGCCCCGGCCATACATCGCACGGCATGGCTGCGAAGAGGACGGACGACGCCGGCACTGCATCGATTCGGCCCGACGCCCGCCATGGTCCGGCTCGCCGTGTGCAAACACGACGTGTTCATGATGAATGTGTCGATCATCACGAAAGACCGATTGTGACTTGTGCGATAAGAAATTTGGTCTCTCGAGTTTGGGAGCGGTGAGACACAACAAAACTCGCTCTTTCGTACACGTACGACGACATTCGCACACACGGAGACTGGTCGCGGTACCTGATCGACACGTGTGACCCTGCGGTGGCGTCTTGTCTCGGCCGACGAACGAACGCCGGGGACTGGCGGACGTTTTCAGCCCATGCATAGCCGGGAGAGGGAACACTGACGTACTCGCTCGCTCGCTCGCTCTCGCCAAAGGCCCTACTACTCGGTCTCTCCGAGACGACGACAAGCCCGACACGCCCGACGACGGACACGACCGACCATGGCGCTGAAGGATGCGGTGAAGAAGCGGACGCACAAGGAGCGTTCGCAGCCGGGCGCCCGGCAGAAGTTTGGCCTGCTGGAAAAGAAAAAGGACTACCTGCTTCGTGCCAGAGACTTTCACAAGAAAGAGCGTGCAATACGGACCCTCCGAAGGAAGGCGGAGGAGCGGAATCCGGATGAGTTTTACTATGCGATGGAGAAGGCGCGGACGAAGGACGGGGTCCACGTGGCGCCGTCGGCGGAGGCGAACGCGTACTCGCAGGAGGAGCTGCGGTTGATGAAGACGCAGGATGTGGGGTATTTGACGATGAAGAGTCAGACGGAACGGCGGAAGGTGGAGCGGGCCAGGGAGAGCCTCCACATGCTGACTGCGGGCGAGGCGGGTGGCAAGGGTGCGATGACTGCCACGACTGCCACGACTGCGAAGAAGAACCATACGATTTTCGTAGACTCGGATGAGGACGTCGGGAACTTTGATGTGTCGGCGCACTTTGATACGCCGGCAGAGATGGTGGGGCGGGCGTACAACAGACCGAGGATGTCGCAGCTGGCGAGTGGGTCGTTGGTGGTGAGCAAGCTGCCCGAGGGGGAGAGCGTGCGGAGGGTGGCTGGTGCGGTGCAGCGACAGGCGACGCGGGCGTACGAAGAGCTGGCGAGGAGGGAGCGGAGGGAGGGGGCGCTGCGTCGGACGAGGGATTACTTGGATATGCAGAAGAAGGCCATGTCGGGCGGGCGGAAAGTGAAGGTGAGTGGCCACGGGGCGGCACGGAAAGAGTTCCGGTGGAAGAGCGAGCGGAAGAGATGATGATGTGATGATGTGATGTGGTGATGATGTTCTTTGTGCTAGCACATGTGCTAGCGCTGTACAGCGCTGTGAACACGAGCGAGTGTTTTTCCTCGCCAATCCAAAGTTCTTCTTTCCTCTTGAGAGAGACAGACGGACATCCAGATAGACGTCAGGATGTCTATGCGGAGGGCAACAACGGTCGTGGGCCGGCGAGGCCAGGCGATTCGGGAGCTCATCGAGGCCAATGTTGTCGAAGGGTACGTTCTCGTCTGCCCGGCCGCGGCCTGTCTGTTGCGTCGGTGGATGTCTGGAACGGCGTCGGATTGACGTCGTGACGGGCGGGTGGGGCGGTTGCCGGTGTATTCTGGCGGGATTCGGGCGTGAATGAAACACCGAAGCACCGAGCGATTGCGCGTTTGCCTGTGCTGTTCCGTCGTCGGTTGGAGCTGCACGTGCATGTCGAGGTCGAAGATGGCGGTTCCTGTCGAGTATGAGCGTGAACGGCTCCACGCCACGGCGAATTCGTCGTCCCCGAGACGGCATCCCGTCCGACCACGATGACGCTCGATATCCCACGCGCGCTCCTCTCACGCCCGCTCCCCTCGTTCGCTGGTCCTCTTTTCAGATCCACGACCAATAGCGCTGCGGCGCGTTCCGTGTCGACGCTGGCCGTCAAGCAGCGGATGCGGTCCGTCGGGAACATCCAGAAAATTACGTCGGCGATGAAGATGGTCGCCGCGTCGAAGATGCGTTCGGCGCAGCAGGCGACGGAGAAGTGCCGCGGAATGCAGGAGCCGTTCCTGAAGATGCTGGGGGATATGCCGATGGCGGCGGGGGAGAAGAATGTGACGGTCCCGGTGACGACGGACAAGGGTCTGTGCGGAGGTATCAACACGATGATCTGCAAGTACTCGAGGGCGACGATGCAGATTGCGAGCCCTGAGGCGGAGCAGCAGATGGTGATCCTGGGGGAGAAGGGGAAGGCGCAGTTGCAGCGTGATCAGGCGGATAAAATCGTGGCCACGGTCGGGGACACGCAAAAGGTGCGCCTGACGTTCCCGCAGACGTGCAGCATCGCAGAGGAGATCCTGAAGACGGAGTACGACGTGGCTCGCATCGTGTATAACCGTTTCGTTAGCGCGATCGCGCAGAAGCCGACGATTGCGACGGTGCTGAGTCCCGACTCGCTGGAGAAGGAGGCCGAGGCCGGGGGCGGTCTGGATAAGTACGAGATCGAGGGGCCGGGGAGGGCCGAGCTGCTGCAGAACTTGGCAGAGTTCAACCTGGCGACGAGCCTGTACACGGCCATGCTGGAGAACAACTGTAGCGAGCAGAGCAGTCGTATGAGCGCCATGGAGAACTCGACGAAGAACGCGGGAGAGATGCTTGGAAAGTTGACGCTGACTTACAACAGGACCCGCCAGGCGAGCATCACGACCGAGCTCATCGAGATTATCTCGGGTGCCACGGCGCTGGAGGACTAGTAGAGAGATTGAATATTTTTCCGTGTCACGTGAGTCACTCAGAGTGAGTGAGTCAGTGAGTGAGTGAGAAACAGGTGCTTAAAACAAGAACAAAATCAAGGACATCGACGCCGCGAGGAAACACGCCGACGCCGTTGCCGACGACACGGGCGGCGGCTCGGCACCTCCATCGCCCGCGTTCTCTCCGCCGACCCCGATCTCGATACCGACCGTCGTGGCGACCTCGGTCTCGTTCGAGTCCACCCCGGGGCGGAGCCAGTCGTCCACGCCCGAGACCCGCACCGGCACCGGACTGTTGTCCGTCTTCCCGTCTCCCAGCGGGCAGTTGTCGCCGCAATCGAACTCGTTCAGTCCCCAACAATATCCATACCCGTCGGTCTGAATCCCACACCTGCTTCCGGCTACCCCACTGCTCGCCAGCGCCCACGTCGCGTTGGCCTCGGCCCCCCCGATCGGCGTGGGAAACAGCGACTGCGGGCTCCCGTCCACGTACGCCTCCCCCAACGTATACCCCCAGCACAACATCCGCTGCGTCACCAACTCGATCCCACACGGAATCCGACCGCCGGCCGAGATGCTCGACCACACGTGGTCACCGGCGATCGGCACCATGTTCTCCGTCTTGGTATTCGACACCACGGTCGAGTTCAAGATGTCCGCGATATCGTCGGCCTGGGAACACAAGGTCTGCGTCCGAGGGTCGTAGCACATCGTCGTCGAGTTATCCCCCAACATCCCACCGTACGCAAAGTCGACGTCAATCCGTTCATTCACCCCCCACCCGAACCCTTTCCCCGCCGTATCAATCGCCAGCGTATAACTGTCGCCGGCGACCACCGACTTCCAGCTCCCGGCCACCTTGGACGGCGACAGCACCCGCTCCTCCGGCGACGCATTCACCTCCTTATACACGTTACTCCCCCAGCACCACCCTTCCAACCCGTTCTTCGTCCCACACGTATGCTGCGCACCGGCCGTGATGGTCGTCCAGGAATCCACGTCGCTGAACACCTCGATCGGCGTCGACGACGACTCGGTGTCCCCGTTGCCCAGCTGCCCGTACTCGTTGGACCCCCAGCAGAACGCGCTCCCCGTTTTACTAATCGCACACGCGTGATTATCCCCGACAGTCAGGTACTTGAACTCCTTCCCGCCAACGATCGGCGTGAGCTCCCCCTCCGTCGCCAGCTCATCCACGGGACTCCCGTCCCCCAGCTGCCCGTTATAGCCCGACCCCATACAATAGACGAACGAGTCGTCCTTATTCAGCGCACAAATATGGTTCATCCCGACCCCAACCTGCGACCAGCGACTCTTCCCTGGCCCCACCACCTTGGGCACCAGCACATCCCTGCTCTCTCCGTTAATTTCCAGATCCCGACCCCAGCAAAGCAGCCGATCCTCACTGTCAATACCACAGAAATGGCCGTACGCGTTCTTTAACCGGTTCTCGTTTCTTTTGTCCGTCGGCCCGACGGTGGGCGTCGTCGTCGTCACATTCGTCCTCGTCACTACAGTGATGATACGAATACGAATACGAATACAGGTGAGGGTGAGGGTGAGGGTGATGGTGTACCCGTGAAGCGCGGTGCAACTTGGTCGCAGCAACGCGTCGCCGATACGGTCGGTTGCAACGGCAGGTCCGAGCCGTCGAGCAGCTGCCTCGATCGATGAGCCAAACGCGTCGGCGTCCGCACGCACCTGTCACCGACTCTGCCGATTCATCCTCCGTCTGCCCTGACGCAACGTGGAGAATCGCAGCAGCAAGCGCATAGTAAGAGAGCGGCATCGACTTGAGTTCCAAGAATGTAATGAACGGTGAATTTCCCGGCGAAAGCGTGGACTTGCTGGAACGCGGTATCCGATGCGGATAGAACGATGCAGACGGGACAGCTATACGGTAGACGGGAGTAGATGAGCTTGAAACTCCTCCTCTGTTGAAACGTTTCCGTGTGTAGGTTCCCGGAAACCTCCACGAGCTCTAGCAAGAAGCGAGAACAGACACAAACGGAGAAGAAGAACACACGCACGCATCATCTGTGAATTCATCCGAAATGTACCACATTGGCGCCGTCTCGGCCGCCTTGCCGGGCCGCTCGCTTGCCCGGCCGGACATGGCACATGCCACGGGACGAATTGAACGCGCGCGTTTTCTCGTCGCCACGCGGGCGGCTGATCCCTACGTCCTCTCAAAGTTGGCAGACACGGAGGAGACGTTCAAGGACCTGCAGATGAAGATGGCAGATCCGGACGTGAGCTCGAACCAGGTGGGTAGTCTCTCTCTCTCTCTCTCGACATCCCACATGCCGATCGACCGAGTGCTCGCACTCGTCATCAATCTCACTCTGTTCAACCTGCCCACCGACGTATCAGGGAGAGTACCAGAAATTAGTCAAGATGTGTACCGAGATCCAAGACCAGGTGGAGGCCTATCAGGAGTACCGGGAGACGGAGCGTCAGCTGGAGGACGCCAAGGCGCTGATTCGGGAGTGTGAGAGTGCGCAGGACACGGAGATGGTCGAGTTTGCGCGGGAGGAGCAGGCGGCGCTGAATGAACAGTTGGAGGCGTTGGGAGCGAGGCTGAAGGTGCTGTTGCTTCCGAAGGATCCGCTGGACGATAAGAACATCATGTTGGAGGTGCGGGCGGGGACTGGCGGGGAGGAGGCGGCGTTGTGGGCGTCCGACTTGATTCGGTTGTACCAGAAGTATGCGGACGGGCAGGGGTGGCGGGTGGAGCGGATGAGCGAGTCGGTGGCAGAGTCGGGGGGGCTCAAGGAGTGCGTGCTTCAGATCACGGGGGAGAAGGTGTATAGTAAGCTGAAGTATGAGAGCGGGGTGCATCGCGTGCAGCGGGTGCCGGCGACGGAGACGCAGGGTCGGGTGCATACGTCGACGGCGACGGTGGCGATCATGCCGGAGGCGGACGACGTGGACGTGCAGATTGATCCGAAGGATATCGAGATGACGACGGCGAGGGCGGGTGGCGCCGGGGGGCAGAACGTGAACAAGGTCGAGACGGCGATCGACCTGGTTCACAAGCCGACGGGTATCCGGATCTTCATGCAGGAGGAGCGTACGCAGCTCAGGAACAAGGAGCGGGCGTTGAAACTGCTGCGGACGCGTCTGTTTGAGATTGAGATTGAGAAGCAGCGGAGCGAGGTGGCGGCGGCAAGGAAGAGCCAGGTGGGGACGGGGAGCAGGTCGGAGAAGATCAAGACGTACAATTCGAAGGACTCGAGGATGAGCGACCATCGGTGCAAGCGGAATTTCGACCTGAGCAAGGTGCTCGAGGGGGACATCGAGGACAGCATCCAGGCGATGATCCTCATGGACCAGCAGGAGCAGCTGGAACTGCTCAACGAGGCGTAGACACTCACTGGAGGGGATGAAAAATGTGTAACACGTTGACGCAACACGGTTCGTTTGTCGTTTGTCGTTTCTCATTTCGTCAATTCTTATCTCTCTTCGATCTGTGGGAGCCGCATGATCTCCGCGACGGCCTCGGCCGCCGACAGCTGGCCGTTGAGGACCTGTGCGACCGCCGTGAGCACCGGGAGCTGGACGCGGTACTTTCTTGCGAGAGAAACGACGGCGCCCGCCGTCGGCACGCCCTCGGCGACCTGCTTGGAGGAGCTCATGATGTCGGCCAGGGCCTCTCCCTTGCCGAGGCGGACGCCCACAGACCGATTCCGGCTCAGGGACCCGTAGCACGTCAGCATGATGTCGCCGAGGCCGGAGAGACCGCTGACGGTGGCGGGCTTTGCGCCCATCTTCTCGGCGAGCCACCGGATCTCCGAGCATCCCTGGCTGATCAGCGCCGCCATTGCGTTGTTGCCCAGCTCGAGCCCCTCGACGATCCCAGCCGCGATCGCGAGCACGTTCTTCAGGGCACCGCAGATCTCCACGCCCATCACGTCGGTGCTGATATTGATCCGCATGAACGGCGAGGCAAAAAGTGCTTGAACGTCGCGACACAACTTCTTGTCCCTGCTCGCCGCCACGAGCCCCGTCGGCCGCTCGTCCATGACCTCTGCGGCAAAACTCGGCCCCGACAGGAACACGGTCGGCTGTTTTCGCCCCAGTGCCGACGGGATCAGGTCCGACATAACCTTGCCCGTCGTCACCTCGATGCCCTTGCTGACGCTGATGATCGGCAGCTTGGGAGGAATGAATTCTTTGATCTCGGTCAGGAACGCCCTCGAGTGCTGGACCGGGACTGCGTGGATGGCGTACTGGGCGCCCTTCAGCGCGGCCTCAGCAGACGTCGTCGCCGTCACCTTGAGCGGCAGATCGTAGTCGGGCAGGTATCGCGAGTTCCGGTGGGTCTCGTTGATGTCCTTGCACAGGTACGGGTCGCGAAGCAGCAGCACGACCTCCAGGTCGGGGTGTTGCCGCGACAGGGCGACGCCCATCGCCGTCCCGAAGCTCCCGCCGCCGAATACTGCCACCTTTGTCACTATGTTCTCTCTGGCACGCGCGGCCTCCCGTTGCCGGAGGTTCCTGGAGGACGATGAGACGGGACGAGCGAGTCAGTCAGCCGGTCAACAGCGAATTTGTTCACGGACCCGAGTTTCCATTCGAACACATCCAAACACGCACCGCGACCAGCGCATCAGCCTCGCCCACGAGGTGCGGATCCGACGCTCCTCGTCCGGCGGATACATCACGACGGACGCTGCCACCCCCTGCTTTGTGGGACGGGGATTGCGATGCTGTCTCCGTTGGCGCCCCGTCAGTTCCGCGCCGCCATGCAACGTCTCTCGCGCATCTTCAACGTCGTTCACGACCTCCGCGCTTGCCTGTATATCGCTCGATTGGGCAATGAGACGAGCCTTTCCGACCGCCACGTGAGACTTCGCTCGGCCCGCTCGCGACGCGAGTAGGACCGCATTTGCGCCCCTGTGCCCCCCATGGCTCGTGCTCCTATGTGTCTCGGGTACTGCAGCACGTGGGGCCCGGCACGGTATCGACGAAGCGGGCATTGCTCCTCGGCAAAATCCATGTGTTGCAGCGACTCCCAGCAGCGAAATGTGCCCCATTTCGGTGCAGCTGCGGGCGTGGCACGCTTCAGTTCCGTTGTTGCAGTCTCGGAGAGAAGAGAAGAGGAAAAAATCAACGAGGTGAAAAGCGAAGCTCATGATCAAACCAACTCGCCACCAGTGGCCCTACCACCCACCGCATGGGCAGTACTCCGTCCCGTTCTTCCTGCACCGATTCTCCTCGCTGATGAGGAACCGGCCGCCGAGCTTGTGCCAGATGCACTTGATCCCCGAGCGCGTCATCGGCCTGTCCGCGCCAAAGTTGGCGCCACAGCCCTCCTCCCGGTCGTGGATCGGCTTCCTGGTGCCGTACATGTCCACCAGCGTATCGCCGACGTCATACCAAATCGCCTCTCGCCCGTCTTCGTTCCATATTGTGTTGCCCTTGACGATATCCTCCATGTATTTCCGGGCTTCCTGGTCCATCGTCTCGAGGGCGTCGTCCGAGATGTCGCTCAGCCTGCCGTCGTCGCTGAGGTAGCCCATGGATGACTCGTTGTCCCAGCTGATCAAGTCCATCCGCCACTCCTCCATGCCGCCGATCCCTTCCAGGTACTCGACCACCCGCGATGCGTTGTTCTCCCGGGCGACGTCGAGGACGGTCTCGCCGAAGCGCATACACTCGTTCGGGGAGTATTCGTACTCCTCAATAAGGTGTCATCCCGCTGCCAGGACGGGTCATGACTTGCGTCCACGGCCTGCACACCCGTGGAAGCTTTCGTGGTTTCCGTGGTTCTCACGGTTTCCGCGGGTTACTGCACGGCTTGCACAGGTTGTAATCTGGCGCCAGGTTCCTCGCACCGCAGAGCTCATCCTCACTCCCATGTCCACCCCGACTCGCCACTGCTTCACATACCACGGCAGAACAATCTACCAGTGGACGCAGAGCCTCGGGTACGTGCGTATCCTCATCTTGCGGCCTTGACGACTTCAACGATCGAAAAATTCAAAACTCCCGCATCATCTCAGCTCACTCGCTCGCTCGCTGTCGCAGTGACCTGGACCTCTACATCCCAGACGTTCCAAGCGGCGTCGGAGCGCGAGACTTGGCCATCACGATCGAACGGAAGCGTCTGGTCGTTGCCTTGAAGACACGCGAGGGCACGACGCACACGTACCTCGACCACGCCCTCTCCCACGCCGTCAAAGCGAGCGAGGCCATCTGGACGTTCGATTCAGAGACCAGGGAGGTTCATATTTCTCTGGTCAAGGCGGAGCCGTCTGTCGTCTGGGCCTCTGTGTTCGTCGGCCACGAGCAGGCGGGAAACGAGGAGGCAGATCGCAAACAGCTGCTCCTCGAGCGCTTCCAGGAGGAGCATCCCGGGTTTGATTTTCGGGACGCGGAAGTGACCGGAAACGTCCCCGACCCGAAATCTTTCCTGAAGGACTAGACGAGACGAGACGTCTATACGTACATCGCGGATGAATCTGTTGACGCCCACGGGGCGCCCGGTGGCCGCCAGTCGGCGACTCCGGCCGCAGTCGCGTCACTACGCACAACCGCAGCAACAGAAGGAGAGCTCGGAAGTCTCGGCGTCGCGGGCCCCGAAGATTCCCGTCACCGTCGCCGGGTTCTCGGGTCGTGGCATCGACGCCGTCCGGCGCCTCGTGCTGAACGACCCCGCCCTCGCGCCCACGTCCGCCTGGTGCATCGACTCGGACGTCAACCTGATCGATGCTGCGAAGGACTATGCGCAGACGGTCCACTTGGACTCGACCAAGAACCTGACGCCGGCAGACGTGAGGCTCATCATTGGCACGGCGGCGTCCGACGCTGGCGGCAAGGGCAACATCGGGAGCGGAGACGGGTCGCTGGCGTTCGTGCTGGCGCCATCCAGCATGGCTGGCGCCAACGGGACCGAGTCTCTGCTGCAGTTGACGCACTCGTTCCGCGCAAACGGTCATTTCACGGTGGCTGCCATCGTGTCGCCCTTTGCCTTTGAAGGTGCGCAGAAGAAGGCCGAGTCGAAGCAATTGGTCGCCGACCTCGCGGCGTTGGCGCACGTGGTCGTCGTGCTCGACCAGGACGTCCTCCTCCAGCAGGAGTACGGCAGCGGGGACAGCGCCGAGACGCTGACGGTGGCCGAGTCGACCGAGATTGCCAACGCCGCCCTCGAGCACACAGTCCGGTGCATCGTGCAGGCGGTTAACGCCCCTGAGATGCTGAAGAGCACGCAGGGCGGCCTGATGTGGCACGGGAAGGAGCTCAGGCACTTCAAGCGGCTCATCTCGCCCCCGCTCCAGCAGCTGCTGACGCAAAAGGGGGTCGGGGTGCTGGGCAGGGGCCTGGCGATGCTGCCGGCGAGTGCGGCGCAGTCCATGGACGGGGGATACGCGGCAGCGATGATGCACCTCGCGTCGGAGGCCGTGGCAGGGGCCGCGGAGAGTCCCTTTGTCGAGGGTGTCCTGGGCAAGGCGGGCGGCGTGCTGTGCTCGCTGCGTGTGCCGGCCGTCGGGCCCGCAGGGGATCCAGACGTCGAGAAGGCGTATCGGATGGCCGCACAGGCCGCGGCGGGGGCGCTGCGGACAATCACCGGGCGGGCATGTGACGACTTTCTGGTCTACGTCGAGCGGACAGGGGGCGGGGCCGGCGTAGGCCTGGGGGCCGGCAGCGCGAATCCCGAGCATTTCACGATGGAAGCGACGATGCTGGTGCTCTGGAGCGAGGACAACCTGCTGAACGGCGACGTGCGGGCGACCTGGAAATCTTCGTGGAACCTCGTTCAGGTCCGTGGCGACCAACGGGGCAAGGGCGGGGGCGGCGCACCCGCGTCGGCAGAGGCGGCGCCCAAGCCCAAGCCCAAGGTCGACAAGCAGAAGGACCCGTCATGGGGCATGATGTCTGCGATGGCCAGCGGCAGCAAGAAGGCCGCGCCGGGAATCTTTTCTTCGCCGACGTCGACGTCGACACCGTCAAATGCCGACGCCGACGCCAAATCCAACGTGGTCGACGTGAAGCGCCCCGTCGTCATCAAGTCGACGCCGGAGGAGAAGGCTCGCGCACGGGGCAACCAGGCCAGGGACAACATCTCTGTCGGCGAGGTGCTGGCCGAGTCGCTGACGGCCCAGTCGCTCGACTTGCCGCCCGCCGCCGCGCGATGGAGGCAGGAGCACCGATCCGGCGAGCTCAAGCAGCGGCGCCTGGTCGTCTGGGAGGTGGACGAGAACGAGCCGTGGGAGGATCCAGGCGAGAAGAAGGGGGGGAACCCGCTCGTCAAGGCGATACTGGGGGGTCGGAACAGCGGGCAGGAGAAGCGGGTCAATGTCCGGGATCGGATGGCGTCCGTTCTGGCGAACGATCGCGACGAGGCCTGGGCGGCGGACGTGATTGATGCCAAGCGATCAGAGACCGACGAATGATGATGGTCGCCTCTGATGCTGACTCGAATCGCGAGGCGTACGTCCTCTATTTGCTTTGTTGAACTCTAGCGTTTCACGTTCACGTAAACTATGAAGCAGTCTGATGAACCACTGTGATGGGAAGTCTGATGATCAGACCTCGACCTCTTGTTTCTTGTTCAAGGGCTCGTTCTCTCCGCTCTCCCCTCCCTCCCCATCGCTCGCCTCCTCCGCCTCCTTCGCCTTCCTCGCCTCTTCCGCCTCCCGCTTCCTTCGTAGCCGCGCCTCCCGTTTGCGCTTCCGCTCCTCCTCATCTACAATCCTCCCCCCTCCCAGCGCCTTCTCCATCCCGAGTCCAATCACCGCCTCGACCACGTGCCGCACTTCCTCCAACTGCGCCGGCAGCCCCTCCGCCTCGTCCTTCGTGAAGTTACTCAACACGTGCCCGACCACGTCCTGCCCCTCCCGCGGCCGCCCGATCCCGATCTTCACGCGCGCAAACTCCCTCGACCCCACCATGTCAATGATCGAGCGGATACCGTTCTGCCCACCGTGCCCCCCGGCCTTCTTCAGCTTGACCGCCCCTGGCGCCGTATCCAAGTCGTCCACAAGCACGACCACGCGCTCCAGCGGGATCTTATAATACTTCATCAGCTGCGACACCCCCTCCTGTCAAACGAGCGCAGCGCGCAGCGCGTAGCGCGAGTGAGAGCCTGGGCGCGAGGCGGAGGCCGAGGCCGATACCCACCCCCGAGTTATTCATAAACGTCATCGGCTTGGCCAGCAGGACCTTGCTCCCGTGCACGACGCCCCGCGCCACATGACAGCTCTTCTGCAACCCCTTAAAGTCCAGCCCGTGGTGCGAGGAAAAGGCGTCGATGGCCATGAACCCGACGTTGTGCCGGTTATCCGAGTACTTTGGCCCCGGGTTCCCCAGGCCGACGACGAGGTAGGGCGATGCGTCCTCCACGTCCGAAGTCGTCTTGGATGCGGACGCGCCCATCGCGCGACGACCAACAGACACGCTACTCGGAGGACAGGTCGACCTCGAAACGCCCTTCTGACCACTCCAGGGAGGAGGAGGACAGCGTCGACGGCTTCCGCACGGTGTCCGAGGGCAGCGCGCAGAGAGTCTGTACGCTGTCGTTGAACACAATGCGCGAGGGAGGCCGCCCAGCCCGCGAATCATCTGGAACCACCTTCAGGAGTGTGGAAAACAGCCCGCCTCGTCAAGCCCCATCGCGGCCATACGCTCCGCTCTGGCTCGCTCGTTCACACGCAACACACTCCCGAATACCTTCACGGTACGTACCAGGCAACCGGGGACGTATCCCCCCACCAGAGCCACGGGAATTCGCCAAACCTCGTACCAGATATCACATGTCACATGAAGCTCGCTCGACACGACCTGGGGCCTGCGAGGACGCCCTACTCACTCGCACGACACGGCTCATATCACAGGACATCATCCATCATCACGAACTCTCAACTCGGTGGCCATGATCGTCGCACTGGGAACCTTGGCTGCTCCGAATCCCACGTTCCGGTTCCAGTCCCGTGGTCGGCAGTCCTCCCGTGGTCTTTCCGCGCCGTTGACGACGGCGGCAGCCGGCGGGGAGATCTCGGACCCCAATGGGATCATGAACGAGCAGTTTATGTCTGTGCTGAAGGAATCCCTGTCGAGACAAGGGGAGGGGGCCCTCACGGAGGGACCCGAGGCGGACGAGTTCCGCAAGTGTGCGACGGTCGAGATGTTGGAGGGGGCGCTGCAGCAGTCTGTGAACTCGCTGAGGCAGATGAACGCTTGGAAACAGCAGATTGACCAGCAGGTGCTCGCTCAGGAGAAGCAGGTCCAGCGTCTGAACTTTGCGCTGACCAAGGCGAAGAACGACGCAGCCTACATGACGAGCATGAAGAAGATGCTGTACGACGGGAGCGACTAGAGCGACTGAGGTCCCGGGAAGGAATGTTTTTGTTTCGTTTGTTTCTCTGTAGATATCAGTAGTAGTCTATCGTCTATCTGGCTTCTTTGGTCTTGCCCACTTTGGCGAGGCTCTGTGCCTGCTTGTCGCGGAGGGCAGACTCCCGCTCGAGCCGGGCCTCGAGTCGTTCAAAGGCGGTGAGCTGCCGGGTGGCGCCGTCGCGCTCGGCCAGGGCGTCCCAGTAGACGGTCCAGACGCAATCTTGGCACCCGTTGCCGCAGCAGTCGTTCTCGCCGGGTTCGACGACGGCGGGGGGGTGGTCGTCCGGGTTTTTCTGTCTCCCCTCGAAGGGTCGACTCGAGGAGAAGATTGCTCGCCGGCGCACGAACTTGTGCAGTTGACGTCTCGCGAGTGTGCGGATGATCATCGTGTTGTTTTGTTGGAGCGGGCCATTGTCGACTTTGAACAAAACAACGAGCGTGTCGTTTGAGTGTGCGTGCGGTTGACCATGGTCATGGTCATGAGTCCGAACCGTCACCAGACACACACAACCGTCGGTCGGTCATCTCCTTGTCGTTCATTCGTTCTTGGTCGTTTCGAGACCTGTATGCGTTCGTTCCAAGACAAGACGTCCAGGGTCCGGGCGGCGCTCGCCGGCCTGGCAGCCGCCGACCCGACCGATGTCGCCGTCGACGAGTCTGGGATCTCGTCGGGCTGCCCGGAAGCCTACATCGACGTTTTCCGGTTTCTCTTACAGCGCTTTTGGAACGTGATCGGAGACGATTTCGTCCGCGCCCAGTCCTCCCACGCGTCCAAGTCGTCAGCCGCGACCGCTGGCGGCAGTGCCTGCGACAACCCGGCCACCTCGATCGACCTCCTCCTCGGCCTC
>Ga0181573_10002371_pt1 | contig 17544 bp, 9 predicted proteins | sample 101ome_25_FD_148643 | JGI IMG/M metagenome (GOLD analysis project Ga0181573, IMG submission 148643) | Coastal salt marsh microbial communities from the Groves Creek Marsh, Skidaway Island, Georgia - 101409BT metaG (spades assembly) | ecosystem: Environmental > Aquatic > Marine > Intertidal zone... | reverse complement strand
TTCCCCCCCTCCCTCCTCCGAGCTCCACCTTCTCCCAATTTCCCCCCCCTGTGCCTCTTTCGCTCCCCTCCATCCCGCCCCTACCTCATGCCCCCTCTGCCCCCCAGAACGCACGCCCGGCCTACATGGGGAGTTTCCTCGAGAAGCTCGTCAACTGGGACGCCGTCGCCGCCCGGTACGCTGCTGCCAAGTGAAGCGGGAAGGAGACGGGTGTCGGGCGGTGGGGGTTCGAAGCCCCGTGTCCGCCCTCTTGGCAGCCCACCTGCCGTCTCCTCGCGGCCTCAGTCTTGCAGCCCCGACTCTAATCGTCTCAGTCTCTTCTCCATCTCGTCGTACTCGCGCTTCAGGTTGAGGTGCTCCTCGCGGAGGGCGTCAAGCCGCGAGGGGGGACGGTTGGGAAGGGGATCCGCGTCGGCTGTCTCCTTCGGTGCCGTCTTGGCCGCTGCCGCGGATGACGTTGACGCTTCAGTGGAGCCCACCTTGGGCGACGGGCTGCGTGCCCGCCCACCGAGGAGCGCCCGGGCCGCCTCGAGGGCCGCCGTGCGTTTCCGCTCCCTCCCGCTGTTCTCGCGGGCCTCCTTGAGTTTGCGCGCCGCAGCGAGGGCAGCCTCTGCCTTCGCCACTCGGACCGCCTCTGCCTCAGCCGCCGCCGCATTTTGCCGGCGCTGCTCCTCGGCCCGGGGCCCCTCCTCGGCTGCGGCCCTCTTGGCAGTGACGGCGGCCTCGGCCTTGGCCGCGGCCCTCGCCTCTGCCTCGGCAAGGCGCAGGCGCTCGCGCGCCTCCTTCGCCGCCTGCGCCGCCGCCTCGTTCGCCCGCTTGGCCGCGGCTGCTCCGCCGTCCCGGGTCGCGACCTCGGCGCGGCGCTCGGCCGCAACGGCGCGGTTGAAGAGACTGATGCGGACACGCTCGGTTGGCACTGCAGCGTACCAAGGCTCATCTCGGATAGCGGGGCGTACAACGGCCCACGTGCTGCTGCCAACAATGAGGGTGCCGCGGAGGTTGTCAAGCCGCCGCGAAAAATCGGCCTCGGCCGCAGCGATGACGGCAGCCTCAGCGGCGGCGGCGTCGGCGTCGGCGAGAAGGCCCCGCCAGAGGGCCTCGCGGCGGGCTCCATCGTTGACTGCAGCGAAACGCGGGTCGTTGGAAAAAGTGGGGGCCACGGCCGCCCACGCGCGCTCGGCACGGACGGCCTCGGGCCACCCCCCGTCCCGAGACAGTCGGTCACGCAGCATCGCGATGAACATCTGCTCCCGTCGGGCTACCTCCCGCCGCGCCTCCACACGCCGGCTCTCAACAAATGAGCAAATCAAGGCGCGCCGCTCCGCCCCCGCCGGGATCATCCCCGTGCGCAGGTCTGTGGGGTCGAGGAAGGCCTCGAGCGGGTGTGACGACGGGTCCGGCGGGTCGGCGGCGGCAACAGCGTCGGCAACAGCATTGTCGGGGCACACTTCGGCCAGCATGGCTACAAAGTTGCGCTCGGACTTGGCACGGGCCGCCGCCGCTGCCGCTTCGGCCGCCGCCGCATCCCTGACTGCTGTGGCGTCAGCAGCGAGGTCGCCGAGGGCAGAGGCACCCAGCCGGAGGCCCGCCGCCGCCAGCTTGAGGCCGCTGGTCACGCTGGCGGTGAAGAGCCCTCCGGCCTTGCGCTGCAGGTCATCGACGTCAACGTCGAGCATCGGCAGCGGTCGCTGCGCAGCAGCAGCGGGGCTGCTGTCGTATTCGCGCGCTTCGTCGTTGACAAAGCGACCAGCCGGGGCCTCTTCCTCCGCTTCCCCATCTTCTCCTTCCATGGAACCCGAGGATACGAGCCCCTCCTTTGGCGCAGCCCCCACCCCGGCGTTCACACCCGAGCCTGCCTGGGCGAAGGCCTCCCGCACCGAGGAGAAAATCGACCTGAACGAGTCTTGCACGCCCCGGAGCGCCTCTTCCGCGTCAACCAGCTTCTCCGTCTCCTCCAGGAGGGCCTCGAGGGCGTCGTCGTCGCCGGCCTCGACACGGACGGTGAGCGACTCAACAACAGTCCGCTGCCGCACAGTGGCGCTCTCGATCCGCGACACGTCATCTTGCACGCCCGAGAGGCGCTGGAGCAGCCCGCGCAGACCTGTCGAGCGGGACGACGACGCAGCGGCCGCGCCCTTCTTCACGTCACGCTTGGACCCGTCTGGGTTCTGCGCCGCGATGAGAAAGGTTGCCTTCTCGCGGCCCGCGTCACGGCCCCATGAGGGCACTGAGGACGACGGGGCAGGGCTGCCGTCAAAGAAGGAGGACTTGAGCGCATCCGGAATCGATATGCGCATTTGGGGCGCGTTGACAACGTCGGCGAGGGAAAAGCCGGACGACCGGTAGCCCTCGGCCTCGTAGTCGCGGGGCCGGAGCAACGACGCAGCGAGCTCCCACCCAACGCCTCCGTCAGCGTCGAGAAGGTCCGTCTGACCCTTGAGGAGGTCGGAGTTCTTGCGGCGCCACCGCATCAGGTCCCACTGGCACTCGAGGAGGCCCTCGTTGAAGGCCGAGAGGCCCCGGTCGGGCCGGAGCATCGGAATGGCGAGCTGCATCATGATAATGCCGACTGGGTAGACATCGAAGCGGTCAGGGCGATGCTTGGCCCACAGTAGCGGCACCTGCACGCTCTTCTGAAAGGAAGACAGCGCGGCGATATTGGGGACGTTGGTAGGCAGGACGCGCTGCTCGGGCGGGCAGAACATGGGGTCCATGATGGCCTCTTTGGGGTCGAAGTTGTCACCCGTCCTGAGGTCAGCGCATGCGCCCAGGTCGATGAGCCGGAGTTGCTTCGTCTGCTCGCAGATGATGATGTTCCGCGGCTTGACGTCGCGGTGAATCATTCCGACAGCGTGGAGGGAAGCCAGCGCCGACAGCAAAGACCGCACGACAAAGGGCACCACCTCGGTCTCGTCAAGCTCGAGGTCGGTCGCCAGTGCTCGCAGCGTGTCCTTCCGGCTGATGTAGTCGGAGAGGGACTTGCGGCCCTCGTAACGCCATACCAGCCATAGGCCCTCGCTAATTCGACGATCCGTTGTCTTGGCGCCCGCGGGAACCTGTACGAAGCCGAGGAAGGCAGCACACGCCCCGGGTGCCTCCTGCTCGACCTTGACGTTGGCGCGCAGCTCCATCTCGCCCATCTGGTCGGCGCCCTCGACACGTGCCTTGACGCGCTTGAAGATGGCTCGAACAGCGTCTCCGTCGGACACGAGCTGGCCCTGCGGTTCGAGCGATGGGGTTCGGGAGGGATGGGGGTCGGGGGGTTGTCGGGGAGGTGGCGAGGAGACGGGGCAGTGGGGGGCTGGGGGCAGACAAGGCATAATGGTCAACGGCTGTTCGCCATATTCGGGCCGGTGCGCGGCTCCTGCCTCTCCTCTCGCCTCGAAAACGGTGCCGAAGGAACCTTCCCCGATGACTCGAGAGATTCTCAGATCCTCAGGGGCGAACTCGGCGACCTCAAGGCCCCGGCGCGCCTCGCGCCTCGCAGAGTTGGCTGCCTCCTCCCTCTGTGCCGCGCGGGCGGCTCGTCCGAGTTTCTTGCGCGGCGGGGGAGGGGGCATGTCCGTGGAGGACGACGCGTCATCGCGACTGCTCGCGCGCGGAGGGGATGCCAGGTGGCTGGTTGGGGGGGGGGAGGATGAGGGCACGCCACCCCGACGATGAGCGAGCGCAGCGACGGCCACAGGCCTGTGGGACGCTGGCGCTGGCGCCGCACCCAGCCGCGCTATAGAGCCCGTTGGCCTCATCGCGCTCAAACCAGCCGCCCTCGCGCGCGTATTTTCTTCCCGCTGCCTCGGGCGCGTGGCGTCGGGGTGGACACGAGCGGAGATTGAGCGGGCGACGACGACGGCCACGCCCAGGCTGTTCGCTGAGTTTTTATTACGTTTTTTCGGCTTGCCGATGTGTCCATCCACCCCAAGGCAAGAGGGCGACAGAGCCCTGTGGTGAGAGGCAAGACGCGGGCTCTCCTTCGCTCGGCCCGATTGGCCCTCAGCCCACTCTCGCCTCAACACCAAGCCGCCTCGGCCGCCCCTTTCTCGCGCGTGATGCGGCTCGCGGCGTGCTCTCTTCCCGCAATTAGGTGTGGAGCGGCAGAAAAGTGTGGTTTGGTGCGGTTTCGCTCCTCATTACTCTCTATATCGGCCTCCGTCGCCCGCACGCTCCCGCCGCCGCCCGCATGGCAGCCTGCCGGCCCCCGATGCGTCGCCTCGGCGGTGGCGGCGGCCGACGGCGGCGCCCAAGGAGCCGAGGAGCGCCACCGCACGCACCTGGCCGGCACCCTCCGTGCTGACGACGTGGGCAAGAGGGTGTCAGTGTGTGGCTGGGTCGACAGCGTCCGCGACCTGGGCGGAGTCCTCTTTTTCACTGTTCGCGACCACGCGGGCGTCGTCCAGGCCCTTTCGCGGCCCGGCGACCCCGCCGACGCCGCAGCCCGCGAACTCCGCCTCGAGTGCTGCGTCCGCATCGCCGGTGAAGTCGTCGCCCGCACTGACCCCAACCCGGACATGCCCACGGGCGCTGTCGAGGTGGTCATCAACGATGTGGAGCTTTTCTCCAGGGCAGGCGGGAGCCTTCCTTTTTCCGTGTCGCACACCGATCGCGTCACTGACGCACCCAACGAAGAAACGCGCCTGCGCCACCGTGTTCTCGACCTGCGTCGGTCCCAGATGCAGCGCAACCTGCGCCTCCGCGCTGCGGCCGTGCGCGAGATGCGCCGGTGCCTCGAGGACGACCACGGCTTCCTCGAGATCGAGACGCCAGTGCTCACCCGTAGCACGCCAGAGGGCGCCAGGGACTTTCTCGTGCCCTCTCGGGTGCACCCGGGAGAACTCTACGCATTGCCTCAGTCCCCGCAGCTCTTCAAGCAACTGCTGATGGTCGCGTCATTTGACCGCTATTACCAGGTGGCGCGGTGTTTTCGCGACGAGGACCTGCGGGCGAGCTTGGGAGAGAGGGAGAGGGGTAAGAGAAGGAAAGGGAGACGAAGGTGGGATGGGCCTTCTCCTCCCTCCTCTTGGGCCTGGCCTTGTCGACGATCCGACCGAATTTCCCCCACCCCAACCCCCCCACCTGTACCCTTCTTAGGCTGACCGTCAGCCCGAGTTCACTCAACTCGACCTCGAAGCGTCCTTCATCTCGGAGGAGGCGCTTATGGACGTGGCCGAGGGCATGGTCAGGCGCGTGTTCAAGGCCGTTGCCGATGTTGACCTCCCCGACCCCCTGCCCAGAATGACCTACGCCGAGGCGATAAGGCGCTTTGGCTCGGACAAGCCCGACCTCCGATTTGGACTCGAGATGGACGACTGTTCCGACGCTGTCCGGGGCAGCGACTTCAAGGTCTTCTCCTCCGTCCTCGAGACCCCCGAGGGAGTCGTCAAGGTCCTGCGGGTGCCCGACGGCAAACGCGTCTCCAACGCCCGATGCAAGCCCAAGGGGGACATATCGAAACGGGCCACCGACGCTGGGGCCGGTGGATTGGTCGTCGCCCGGGTCGGCGCCGATGGGACGCTCGAGGCCGCCAAGCCCGTCGTCGAAGGCCTGGCCGACGGTCGGTGGGAGACTATCCGCGCCCAGATCGGTGCGACAGAGGGTGACCTCCTCCTCTTTGCAGCCGGGTCCCCCTCGGTCGTCAACGCCGCCCTCGACAAGGTTCGGCTCTTTCTTGGGTCCGAGCTGGGGGAGATCAGGGAAGGCGAACACGCCTGCCTCTGGGTTACCCACTTCCCCATGTTTGAAAAGGGCGAAGACGGCCGCCTCACGGCTCTCCACCACCCCTTCACGCTACCCCGGGAACCCGAGGGCGACCTGGCGATGTCCAACGCCCACGCCTTCGACCTTGTCTACAACGGCGTCGAGGTCGGCGGCGGGTCTCTGCGCATTCACAACCCCACGCTGCAGAGGCGTGTCTTCGACGCCCTGGGCATCACGCCCGAGGAGGCGCAGGACAAGTTCGGGTTCCTCCTCCGCGCCCTGGCGTCGGGCGCACCGCCGCACGGGGGGCTCGCCCTGGGCGTCGACCGGCTCTGCATGCTCCTTGCCCAGGCCCGGTATGGACTTTCCGCCGCCACTTCCATCCGCGACGTCATCGCGTTCCCAAAGACGGCTCAGGCCGAGTGCCTCCTGGCCGGTGCGCCCTCACCGGTGGACGAGGCCCTGCTCGCCGACGTGGGTCTCGCTCTTTGCCCGACCCCGGCGGTTGCGGCTGAAACAGAGTGACGGGTGAGGGTGGGGAGGAGCAGTGTCGAACCTATTGAACCGAGCCACCTTGCCTCTCCTCGCCCCTCCTCAGCTAAATTTGCTTGCAAGGACGAGAACGATACCCAGGGACAAGAATCCAGTCACCCCCCAGAGAATCATCTTGTTTGTCGCAGCCCGCCGCGCCATCGTTGACAAGGTGCGCCGGCCCCGGCCCAGGTAGTCCTCAACGTCTAACAGACCCCCCTGGATTCCCAGCATCGTCTGCCGCTGCGAGTGGAGCTCCCCAAGCACGCCGAGACCGATCTCCTCGGCCTGCTGCAACTGTTGGCGGCCCTGACGGAGGTGGTCTCCCTGCTCCTCCAGCCTGTCCCTCTCGCGGTCGAGCGCCGAGGACGACCCCGCCCACGCCCCCGCTCCCACCGGCCTGGCAGCCCCGCCGCGCCCCCCGTCCCAGCCCCCTGCCACGCCCAGGCCCAGCTCGGCCCGGCTCGCCTCTTCCATCTGCGCCCTGGTGACTGTCGAGGCGGTGCAGGCAGCCGCATCAGACGCCCGGCGCAGGTCCGCGAGGTCGGCCTCGTGGGCCCGGGCACGGTCCAGCCACGTCTGCCGCTCGTTCACGTCCGCCACCGACATCCTCGCCTCGAGCTCCATGCGCTTGACCAGGCCCTCGGCGCGGGTCACAAGCGCGCGGGCCCCTGAGGCGCCCGTCCTGGAGGGGGTGAGGGGGGGGCTGTTGGCGGTCGCGCGTCGACAGTCGGCGCCACAGCATCGTTCGCCGTCGCGATAGACCGACGGTGACTCGCCCGCTGGCGATCAGAGCCCTCAGCTCGCTCACGACCCCCTGATACTCTGCCTCATAGTGGGCGCGCTGACTCATTTTAGCGAGCAAAGACCGAGATGAGCCGAATGGGGCGACACGAACGAGGCGATGAATGCTAGGAGCCGCGGGGTCGCCTCCCGCGGATTTCCACGGCTCTCGTCGGGAGAATGACGATGGGTCCTCGGAATCTTGACGGTCGAGGGCGACCGGAGCGGGTTCGGCTTCAGGCGTCTCGCATGTCCTGTGACGATGGCCATTGTGTCGGCTAGGCCCTAGCTTGCGAGACAGTGTCGTTAGTCGCGCGTTCAACATCGGTGCAGATCTCAACTGCGATCAAGGCTCATCTTGTTGGGCGCTCTCTTGGATTAGAAGATCTTGTGACACGTGAGAGCGAAACGTGTCCGACGTCAGCTGACGCCGGGCAAGACAGGGCGCGGAAGTCGGATCAGGCGAGAGCGATGACGTCGAATGCAGGACCCTCGGTGATTCTCGGCTTAAGACACTAGTCGAGGCACTCGGGCTCTGCGTCATTGTGCAGAGGACGACGACGCCAGCGAGGCCGACCCCCGAACGCGTTGCCAGCCCTCCCCCCCCTACCCCCACCCAATCCGCGCAGTCGATCGGGGGCAGAGCATGTCTGACCCACTTCAACCGCCATCCGGCGCAACGACGGGCCGCCCCCCCCGCACGCCCGGCCCCACCCCACGCCGCGCTGCCTCGGCCCGCACCCTCCCTTCCGGGAGCGGAGGGGTAGGTGGCCTGTTGCCGATGGCCTCCCTGGGCGGGAACGGGAACGGAACTCCCGCAGCCCCCACGCCACTGCGATGTACCCCCGGTGGTCGCCCCGCGCGCCCCCCCCCGCCCGGAGGCGTCACAGTCAAGGCAGCCGTCCATGTGCGACCGCTGACGTCAGCCGAGCGCGAGGCTGGAGTGGAGGCCGCAACGGACCTGGTCTGCGTGAGCGAGGGCGAGGTCGGCGCGCCACTGGTCCAGCTGCCGTGCGGCGATGTGGGGCCCGCCGCGGGCCTGCGCGGCCGCCACCCTGTGGATTTTGTCCTCGACGGTCGGGCGGGAAGCTCTGCCGATGCCGAATCGGCCGCGGTGACCCTCTGGCATGACTTTGTCGGCCCCGCTGCCGCCGAGGCTGCCCTCCGCGGTGAGGACGCCGTCGTGCTCGTCTACGGGCGCAGCGGCAGTGGCAAGACATGGCTGCTCGGCTGCGAGGCGGGAGCGACGTCGCGGGAGCGGGCGCCTGGGGGGGGGAGGGGATTCGTGCAGATGGCATCCGCAGCGGCCGCGGCCTGGATGCGGGCGGCCCCGCCCAGCGCTGAGCGCCGGCTTGGAATCTCGGCAATTGAGATTGGCACCGATGCCGCCGGGCGCGAGCGCTGCCTCGACCTCGCGAGCGGGCTGCCCGTGCCCCTGCACCAGGAGGGCGAGGGTTGGGTGGCCGGCGGTGTCATCTACGTCAACTGCGGCAATGACGCCGAGGGCGCCATCGATGAAGTCGTCACTCGTGCATGCGCTGCCCGTGCCACAGCCGAGACCGCGTCCAACGAGCGGTCTTCGCGATCTCACCTCCTATTTACACTGTCCATGACCCAGACGGGAATGGCGGGGTCGCCGGGGTGGGCTTCGCGTCTCGTCCTCGTCGACCTTGCAGGATCCGAGCGAGTCGGCGAGCTCGCCTCGGCCCTGCGTCAATCGGGTACCGAGGCCGCCACGCCTGGCCGCCGGGCCGAGGGTCTCGGCATCAACCGCGGGCTCCTGTCCCTCGGCCGCGTCATTGGCGATCTGCGGTGCGGTCGCGTCCCGGCTTTTAGAGAAAACACCCTCACCAAGCTCCTCGCTGCGCCCCTCACGGCGGGCCATGCCGTCTTTGTCGGGGCCGTGGCCCCGCGGCTTGATCACGCACCGTCGACGCGCGAGACGCTCGACCGCCTCCGCGAGGCCCGCGGCGTCGTGACCCTGCCACGCGTCCGCGCCTTCACGAGCGGCGAGCTCGACCGTGCCGCCAAGAACGCTGCCGACGCCGCCCTTGCCGAGGTACGGTCTGAGCTTGACGAGGAGAGGTCCTCACGGCGCCGAGCCGAGGACCTCGTCGCGAAGTCCGTCCGGGACGCCGCACGTGCCACCGACGCCCTGGCCAAGGCCCTGGCCCGCGAGGCCGAGGCCAAGGGTGAGGCCGAGCGTGAGGCCGCAGCTGCTCGGCGCGCCCAGGAGGCCGCGGCAGCGGCGTCAGCGTCAGCGACGACGGCCGCCGCGACAGCCGCCCGCCGCGAGGCTGCCGCCACGGAAGCCCGTCGCGAGGCCGCTGAGGCGCGGGAGCGCGAGGTTGCCGCGGTCGCCGCCGCTGACAAGAGGATCAAGTCCATCGAGGCCGCTGGATTGGCAGCGTCCGAGCGCGAGGCCACGGCTCTCCGCGACGCGAAAGAAGCGCGCGAGCGTGAGGCGGAGGCCAGCCGTCAGGCCGGAGAGGCCCGTCGCGAGGCCGCTGAGGCGCGGGAGCGCGAGGTTGCCGCGGTCGCCGCCGCTGACAAGAGGATCAAGTCCATCGAGGCCGCTGGATTGGCAGCGTCCGAGCGCGAGGCCACGGCTCTCCGCGACGCGAAAGAAGCGCGCGAGCGTGAGGCGGAGGCCAGCCGTCAGGCCGGAGAGGCCCGTCGCGAGGCCGCTGAGGCGCGGGAGCGCGAGGTTGCCGCGGTCGCCGCCGCTGACAAGAGGATCAAGTCCATCGAGGTCACCACCACCGAGCGGGTCACGTCAATTGAGATGGCCGCCTCAGAGCGCGAGGCGAAGGCTCGAGGCGAGGCCGCCGACGCCCGTGAGCGCGAGGCTGCCACCACCACGGCCGCCACCGACCGGATCCTGTCGCTGGAGGCCGCCGCCGCCGCCGCGTCCGAGCGCGAGGCCCAGGCTCGGAAGGAGGCAACCGAGGCTTGCAAGCGCGAAACGGCTGCTGTTGCCTCGGCCGACGAATGGGCTCAGGCGCTCAGGGCTGCTGGCGTTGCCGCGTCTGAGCGCGAGGTGGCGGCGGGCGCTGTGGCCCTCGAGCGCGACGATGCGCTTTCTGAGGCTGAGAGGCTTCGGGGACGGGTGCGCGAGCTCGAGGAGGCGGCAGACGCGGCTAGTGATCGGTCGGCGGCGGTCCGGGCGGCCCTGGTGCGGGACCGCGATGCCGCTCTTGAGAGTATGGCTGGCCTCAAGGCACGCCTCGCCACTAGTGCCGCCGCTGCCGCGACTCTCGCCGATGAACGCGACGCCGCCGTCGCCTCGGCTGCCGCGCTCGGGCAGCGGCTTGCGGCAACAACAACTCAGCGCAACGCCAACGCCGACCAGCTCGACGCCGCCTGGGCCGCCCGCGACGCGGCACGCGCCGACCTCACCGCTGCCCATGAAGCCGCCTCGGCGGCCAAGAGCGAGGCGACCACGGCCGCCGCTGTCAATGCCGCGCTCCAGCAATGTCTCGACGCGGTCCTCTTCCAGCGGGATGCCAACGCCGACCAGCTCGACGCCGCCTGGGCCGCCCGCGACGCGGCACGCGCCGACCTCACCGCTGCCCATGAAGCCGCCTCGGCGGCCAAGAGCGAGGCGACCACGGCCGCCGCTGTCAATGCCGCGCTCCAGCAATGTCTCGACGCGGTCCTCTTCCAGCGGGATGCCAACGCCGACCAGCTCGACGCCGCCTGGGCCGCCCGTGACGCGGCCCGCGCCGACCTCATAGGGACTCGTGCCGCGCTCCAGCAGCGCCTCGACGCGGTACTCGTCCAGCGGGATGCCAACGCCGACCAGCTTGAGGCGGCGTGGGCTGCCCGAGACGAGGCGTGCGCTCAGGTTGCAGCTGCTCCCAGTCGCCTGACTATGATGATCCTGCCGACGCCAGCTCCTCACCGTCCATCGTCATCGTGGGGCCGCGGGGCCGCCCGCGATGGGCGCATCGCGACTGTCGCGGCCCTTGCAGCCTGTGCCCCCCTGCGCTGCTCCTCACCTAATAGTGACGGTGATGATGAGCCGGCTGCCGCGGAGGCACCCCCCTCGTCCTCGCCCTCGCAGGTCCCCGAGGACGACAAGTGTTCCGTCTGCGCGCGCCACCCCAACCCTGGAATGCGCGGCAAGTGCGGAAAGCCCAAGGGCGCGCTCAAGGCTTGCCGCCGGCGCTGCATCGTCACGGCGAATCAGGCAGCCGAGGCCAAGGCCGCCGTCGTCCTCGACGTCGGGGCCACCGAGCCTACCTCGCCCTCGCCTGCAGCTCTGTCGCTGCCGCTCCCGGCGCCGGCCCCCACCGCCGCCCCCGTCCCCTCGCCGGCGCCGCCCATGACTAAGCGCCGCCGGCTGGGGCCCCGCCCCTCGGCGGCTCCGCTGTCCCCTATCGGCGCCAACCTCGCCACGCAGGACGGCTTCCGCAGCCCGGAGGTCGCCAAGGCCAGGCCGGTCGACGAGATCCTCCGGGAGCTTGGCACAGCGCAGCGGCTGCCCCCGAGCCACCATGACGCAGGACGGGAAATGCCATCGAGCCAGCCGTGGTGAGAAGAAGAGACGGGTCGTGATTCAACCCGACAACTCCACACACCCCTACGCCCCACCCGCGGATCGCGAGATCAGTCGTAGCCCGCGGCAGGCTGGATGATGTCGTCGATCTTGAGGACCATCTTGCAGACTTGGGTGGCCAGGATGAGCTGCTGCCGCTTGCTATTGAGCGACTCGAAAACGCCCTGCTCGCGCATGTCACTGGTGCCAGCTCCTACGCAGTCGATGCCAAGGCGGGGATTGCCCTCGTCGGCCTGGCGGGCCTTGATCTCAGTGACGGCCTGGAGGGCGGCGACGCCAGAGTTCTCAGCGAGAGCAACGGGGGTCATCTCAAGGGCGTCAGCGAAGGCGCGGACGGCGTACTGGTCGACCCCCCCGATGCGGTTGGCCTCGTCAGCCACACGAAGCGCGCAAGCAATCTCAACCGACCCTCCGCCATAGACGATGCGGCGCGACCGGACGAGGTTGCGAGCGACACACAGGGCGTCGTGCAGAGAGCGCTTTATCTCGTCGACGACCATGCGGTTGCCCCCACGCACGAGGATGGTGACGGCCTTGGTGTTGGGGCAGCCGCGGACGACGATCATACGGTCGCGCGTCGTGCCAAATGCGATCTCCTCGACCATGGCGGCCTTGCCAAGTTTGCTCGCATCGAGCTCTTCGAATCGGGGCACGATGCGCGCCCCCGTGGCCATGGCCAGGAGCTCGATCTCCACACCGCCGACCCACCGCACCGAGGGCAATCCACGGTGCATCAGCAGGTGGTTGGCCTCGTCGTCGAATCCCCACTGGCAGATGACGAAGTTGGCTCCCGACGTCGCCACTCGGTCGACCATGTCGGTGAAGTAGGCCCGCTCCTGCTCTTTGAGCGCGTCGTACTTTTCCGCGCTGTCGATCTCGACGCGGTGCTTGGTCTTGGGCTTGGGGGGCTCAAAGGGACAGGTGAGTACGGCGATCTTGGCGTCTTTGATCTCCTTGGCCATCTGGGGGTGAGACATGTCCTTGTCAATGACGATGCCATCGATGAGACGTGTATCCTCCATGCGCCCGCCAACCTTTCCCTCGACCTTGATGAGATCGAGGTTGACGTCACCCCGCTCAAGGTCCGCCACCGTCATCACGGCCTGCACACACATCTCGGCGAAAGCACGCTTGTGGCGCCCGACGATTTTGGACGACAGGGTGGTCATGCATGTCTGGATCAGAGGCTCGAGATCGCCCGACGCGGCATCGAACTTAAAGTCGTCGGCGAGCTCTTCCAGTCTCGTCTGGGCCACGCCGCACGCCCTCTCGTAGCCTTCGGCAATGCGGAGCGGATGGATGCCCTTGTCCAGCAGCGGCTCGGCCATCTCGAGCAGCGACCCGGCGAGGACGGTGACGCCTGTCGTGCCGTCTCCGATTTCGTAGTCCTGCGACCGCGACAGCTCGACCAGCAGGCGCCCGATCTGATTCTCGACGTGCATCTGCTCAAGGATGGTCGCACCGTCGTTGGTGATGGTAATGTCGCCATCGGGGTTCTGCAGCATCTTGTCCATACCCTTGGGACCCAGGGACGTGCGGAGGACGCGGGCGACGCTCTTAGCCGCCTGGATGTTGGCTTTGACAGCGTCTATGCCCCTCACGCGTGCCTTCTTGTCCTGCTCGCGCACGATGATGAAAGGACGGCCGTACTCATCGAACGTAAGCGACATGGCTGCTGTTGCTCAGCCGACCGACGCGGGTGGAGAGAGAAAGGAGCCGGTCCGCGATTCGGACGACGGCTGCGAGGGAGGGGCAGGGGGACGGTGGGGATGGTCTGCATCTCGGGAGGGCGCATGCTGGTCGATCACGGCAGGGTGGCGGCCCGACCGGGCCGCCAGGCATTTGGGGGTCGTGGGGCGGCGGAGAACCATGCCGCGCATCTGAGACGGACCGAGGATCGGAGCGGCGCGGGTCTATTGCGCGGCGGAGGCGCTGGCTGCTCCAGGCGAGATGGGAGGTGGCCACGCGCTTCTTCGACGCTGGGTCGCCAGCAATCGGCGGGCTCCGTGAACGGCGAGGGGCTGCTGGACCGGTCATTGAAGGAATGCGATGCGAAGATCGCAACGCCGCGGGGAGAGGCTCGGGAAGCGGCCCGATCGGGTTTGTCAGGCGCCGCCGACGAAACGGGAAGCGGCGGCGAACAGGCAAGCCGGCAAAGAGGGGCGCTTCTCGCCTTTGGACGCGCGGGGAGGCGCGCGTGGAGGAAGTGGCGTGGTGCTCGACCGGGGGGAGTATGAAGAGGTTGATCGGGGTTTCGAACTCGACGGGCCCTGGCCGACTCGTCATCCAATGGCCTCACCGTCAAGCGTCGGCGCGCGGCGCACCCGGCTGCGGCCCCTTCGGCACCCCCGTGAGTAGATCATATCCATGGTCGGCGTGTAGCTTGGAGTGCAGGAAGGCGGCGCGCTCGCGGGCCCGGCGCTTGGTCTCCTCATCGGCGGCACGGAGCTTGCGTCCCGCTTCCGAATCGTCGTACGCGAGGTTTAAAGGGTTGACCGGGAGCGAGCCGCGGTTCTTCAACCCCGCCGCGCCCTGCTGTAGCGCTGCCACGCGCTCCTGCTCGTGCCGCCAAGCGTCCTCTTGCGACTGCCACCGCGCCGCCTCTCTCTCCTCGTCCCTCGCCCCACGCCGCGCCAGCTCGGCTTCCTCGGCGTCGCGGCGCGCCAGCCTGCGGGCCCGCTCCTCCGCGGCGAACGTCGAGCCCGGAGGGGCCGTGGCAGGCAACTCAGCGTCGAGGGCGAAGCGCTCAGGGGGCTCGGCGTGGCTGGGGACCCCGGGCACGACCCCCAACGGGTCAGGCAGCATCTCGTGCCTCTCATGCCCAAAGTCGCGGGCGGCCAGGAGGGTCTTCTCATGCGCGGCCCGGTCGGGCACGATTGCTTTCCCGCTCCAGGTGGGGCGATGGGCGGGGGGGGGCTCCCCCTCTGCAAGGTGGGCGAGTGCGGCGAGGGTGGGTCAGTGGGGGCGTGGGGTTCGGGAGGGTTCAGGAGGGGCGTTCAGGGGTCTCTGAACGGATTCGATTGTCTCTTCGATGGTCGTTTCCCATCGCTCATGACCTTTTATATATGTCGGACGGTCGCGACGGCCACGAGAGACGCTTTCACGGCGGCAAGGCGGATGCGCGCGAGGCCAATGTCGCCCAGAGGGACCGCAGGACGACGCCGCTGCGCCACGCTCACCTCCCCCAACGTGCCGCCCCTCAAACTGCATCTCTACGTCTAGCTGACGCAGCCTCGACCGGGGCTGGGACGAAGCTTCGGGGTGCTCGCTACCCGAGCACACCTTGCCATGGTTCTCACATGGCCTCCTGCATCGCGCTCTCTCGCGTTGTACTTTCTCGACCGCTACTTCCTGGCGCGGGGCGTCGGACCCTTGACGGCTCCCATCGGTCCTTTGGCGCCAACGGGCTTGCGCACCGTCTCCCCGCCCCGACCAGCCGCCGAGGCGGACGACGACGACAACCCGCCTTTTGCGGTGGCTCCGTCACGGCTCGACGCGCGCGTCGGCAACGCCCGTCCCCCTCCTCGCCCCCCCGCCGCCCCCGTCTCCGAGGTCCGGTTCCGAGGTCCGGAGAGCGACATCCCACCCACGGCGTCGGCCGCGGCGGCGGCAGCGACGGATCCTGGCACCGACACCCGCCGCGAGGAAACCCCCCCCCTGAGGGTGTCCTTCGCGCGCGCCCTGGCCGACGGGAGCCCACTGCCCGGCACCGGCGCCGCGCCCGCCCCCCTCCGCGTCCAACCGGCCAAATCGGCGGCGAGGCGGGCCGCGGCGGCCGGCGCAAGGGGCTGCGCCCCCCACGTCCCCGCCGCAGCGTCCTCCGCCGCCTCCCGCGCCACGTCCCACCTGTCGTAGGCAGAGGGGCTCGCCACGCTCGCCCGCCCGACGCGCGGCGGGCACTGGCGCAGCCAGATCGCAAAGGCGCGGGCGGAGACGGTCGCGGCGGCGTCAGCAGGACCCCCTGAGCCAGCGCGCTCGGATGCCGCCGCCGCAGCCGCGAGGCGATCCAGGTCTGCGGCATCTTCGGGCAGGCGCAGGCATCGATGGAGCGACGGGGCGACGGCGAGGGCGGCAAGGCGCGGACCGGGCCGCCGGTCGGCGAGGAGGGCAAGGAGGGGGGGGGCCACCGCCTCTCTGCCGAACCGGGCTGACGCACGACACAGGGCGGCCGAGAGGAGGTCGGACGCGGCGACCCGGAGGCCGCTTTGGGGGGACAGGGCGAGGGCCGCGACGGCAGACGTCCATGCGTCGGCGCGTGCCGCGGCGGGGGCGTCGAGACTGCAGACGCACGCCGCGACGGCCTCGGCGGCAGCGGAGCAGGCCCCGTCGGCAGCGCCGGCGGCGACGGCAACGCGGAGGGCGAGGGCCGCCGCGCGTCCCGCGTCCGAGGCGCCCCCCTTGTCGCCCCCTCCCTTCAGACCACCGCCGTCGGCGAGGTCCCGGACGCATCGGGCGACGGCCAGGTGAACGCGCCACGACGACACGGGGGGCGCGCGAGGGGCGGCGGCGGCGTCGCCGTCGGTCGTCGGCTTTGGCACGGCGGGGGGAGCTGAGGCGGGGGCGGCCGCCGAGAGAGACATCAGCCGCTCGAGCGCCCCCAGAAGCTCGGCCCGACGAGCGCCGCGGCCCTCCTCCCCCGTTGCGGCGAGCACTCGCGGAGCGGAGCGCGCCGCGGCCGCCAGGACCCCCGCGTCGGCGTCGGAGGCGTCGGGCCGGGCGAGGGCCCCGTCCATCACGGCCCTCCACAGGCCGGGGGCGCCGCTCCGTTCGCCCCCCGCCGCTCCGAGGGCCTCGGCCGCCTCGGGCAGGGCCGCGAGGACCGCCGTCCGGACCGGCGCGTGCGGGTCCCGCAGGAGGCTCGACACGAGCGCGACGACGGCCGCCCGAGCGTCAACGTCGCCGCCGCCGGACGCGGCACAGGCGAGGCCACCGAGGCCCGTCGCGCCAGCGACGCGGACGGCCGCCCCCGTCCTAGCGGGTTCCCCGAGGCGCGCGGCCAGGGCGAGGAGGGCGGAGACGGCATCGGCGGCGGCGGCGGACGCCGCCGCGCGGCCGGCCGCGAGGGCTGGCGCCAGGCCCCGCCCCAGGGCCCCCAACAGGTTGGCCGCCCCCCGCAGCTCCGCCCCGGCCCACGGCGGCCGAGGCAGCCCCGGCGCCCGTCGTGCCTCGTTCTCCTCAGCGGCAAGGCGGCGGCAGGCTGCCGCCGCCGCGGGCAGGAGGACGGCCCCCAAATCGGCGGCCGCCGACGCCGAGGGGGACGACGACGACGTCGAGGTCGACGCCGCCGCGTCGGCCCCCGCGGCGTCGGCGAGGGCGGTCGCCAGGGACGCCATGGCCACCGTCCGCACCGCCGGCTCCTCGTCGTCGAGCAGCGCGGCGAGCTCCCGCGCGAGGACAGCGGCCGCGCCCCCGCCGTCGCCGCCCAAGCGCCCCGCCCGCGCCAGGAGGCCCGGGAGCGCCCTCGCCGCCCCCCGCCGGACGGCCGGCTCCGTGTCGCCGCAGAGGGCGACGGCGCGCGCGAGCGCGGGCGGCCCCGCCGCGCGACGACGCCGGCCCCCGAGAAGACCACCCCCGGCCCCCGCCGCCGAGCACGGCGCCGCTCCGGCCCCGCTGCCGTCGTCGAGCTCCGGAACCCCTCCGCCCCCCTCACCCCCCGCGGGCAGCCCCCACACCGCCGCCGACAGCAGCAGCGCCCCCGCCGCCCGGCTCCGCACGTCCCTCCCCAGGCCCGTCGCCTCCATCGCTACCGCCAGGGGCCCGTCCGGCCCCGGCGCCCGAATCACGTCCGGCGGGAGTGCGGCGCAGGCGGCCTCGAGACCACCGAGAAGGGCGTCGGCGGCCTCGTCGAATGCGGGGGGGGGGAGGGACGAGGGGGCGTCGAGGGCGAGGGAGCGGGCGAGGGGCAGGAGCGCGTCGCGGGCGAGGGCGCCGCGGTCCCCGGGGGGGACGAGGGGCGCGGGAGGGGGCGGCGATGCGCC
>Ga0181573_10002370_pt1 | contig 17557 bp, 17 predicted proteins | sample 101ome_25_FD_148643 | JGI IMG/M metagenome (GOLD analysis project Ga0181573, IMG submission 148643) | Coastal salt marsh microbial communities from the Groves Creek Marsh, Skidaway Island, Georgia - 101409BT metaG (spades assembly) | ecosystem: Environmental > Aquatic > Marine > Intertidal zone... | reverse complement strand
CGGTATGACAACACCCATGCCAACAGAGCCCACTTCAGCACCGGAGGTACCGGAACTGCGGGGCACCACTGTTAAATTCACAGGCTGCCCATCGCGCTCGACAAGAACGGCTAATGATCGCCCCGGAGATGCTCGCACAAGATCAACCCATTGCGACCAGGTTGAGATCGCCTGACCGTCGGCTTCAACAATAGTGTCACCCACCTCAAAGCCTGCCCGCGTCGCTGGACCACCTTCTACCAGCGACCCAATGCTCGGCTGTAACGACGGGATACCCAGAGTTAAACCTAAGACTCGGGTTGGATCGGGCGCCTCCACACCACTTAGCCATCGGTCAATAGGCAGCGCGTACGTCTGCTGCAGATCACTCAGCGCACTACCAACTGAAATATCAATGGTTCCGGTATCTCCCAAGCGCTTGAGTAACGCGAAGCGGACACTGGATACGGTTTGCGTGCTCGTACCATCGACCGCGACTATCTCTTGGCCTTGCATCAGGCCGACATCATGAGCCGCAGATCCCGGCTCAACCGCCTCAATAACAGGTGCTATTCCCGTTTCACCACGCAAAAACAAACCAAACAGGACCAGAATCGCAAGCAAAAAATTAGCTGCTGGCCCAGCAGAAACAATCGCCAACTTGTGTCGGACAGGTTGAGCGTTGAAGGACTCATGACGGTTTTGAGCCGTAACATCCTGACCTTCGTCTCGCTCATCCAGCATCTTTACATAGCCACCGAGCGGAATAGCGCAGAGCGCAAACTCTGTCCCATGCTTATCCGCCCGCATGGCAAGTGGACGACCAAAGCCAACAGCGAATCGCAAAACACGGACACCGCAACGACGAGCAACCCAGTAATGCCCGTATTCATGAATGGTGACAAGGATTCCCAGCGTCACCAAAGCCATCACAATCGAAAACAACACCTGCATTGGTTGTTGCGACTCCCTACCCCGTCAACTCAGTCACATAAGTACCGGCAATGTCTCGTGCCGCACTATCGAGATCTTGGACCTCACTAAGGTTCGATGGTTCAGCAAGATCGACTGTTTTTAGCGTGTGCTCGATCACCCTATCGATATCGGTGAAACGAACCCGCTCGGAAAGAAACGCATCGACTGCAATTTCATTGGCTGCACTGAACGCGCACATGCCGCCCGGTAACTCGATCGCCTCGTAGGCCAGACGCAGACACGGGAAAGCGGAGAGATTCGGCGCCTCGAAGTCCAACCGACCGACCTGCACCAGATCTAGCGCCTCAACACCGGCATCAATTCGATCAGGCCATGACAAGCTGTAGGCAATGGGTGCCCTCATATCGGGTTGACCTAATTGCGCAAGTACCGAACCGTCTACGTAGCGAATCAGCGAGTGCACGATGCTTTGAGGATGAACGACAACCTCGATTTCTGAGGGTTTTCGATCGAACAGCCAGCAGGCCTCCGCTAGTTCGAGACCCTTATTAACCAAGGTCGCCGAATCAACGGAAATCTTACGACCCATCGACCAGTTGGGATGAGCACAGGCCTGATCTGGCGTCATCTCGGTCAACTCAGATCGACTCTTACCCCGGAAGGGCCCTCCCGATGCGGTCAAAAGAATCTTCTCGACGCGCTCCATCTGAGGCCGTGCCCGCGCGTCCGCAGGGAGACACTGAAACATGGCATTGTGCTCGCTGTCGACGGGCAGTAGTAGTGCGCCACCTTCGCGAACTGCGTCCATAAAAATACTGCCGGCACTAACAAGTGCTTCTTTGTTTGCCAGCAACAATCGTTTCCCCGCGCGCGCGGCCGCGAGCGCAGCTGACAGCCCCGCAAAACCAACAATTGCAGCCATCACCGTGTCGACATCCTCGGATTCAGCAAGCGCTATCATAGGCGCTTCACCCGCATGAACTGTTGTATCGACAACGCCTGCGAGCCGGCGTTCAAGTTCAGCAGCAGCATCGGCATCAAACATCGCCGCATGCACGGGTTTGTGTTCAGTGCAGAGGGTAACCATTGCCTCGACGGATCGGTTAGCGGCCAGCGCATAGGCGCGATACCGCTCAGGATGGCGGGCAATAACATCCAACGTACTCAAACCAATCGAGCCCGTTGCACCCAGCACTAAGATGTTTTGCATTAGGCGTATCCGACCAGAATCAACGCAAGAGAAAAGAACGGCGCGGCGCCACAGATACTGTCGAGACGATCGAGAAGCCCACCGTGTCCGGGCAATAGCGATCCCGAGTCCTTGCACCCACTCTCGCGCTTAAACATGCTAACCGTTAGATCACCCAGCACCGAGGACCCACCGCAGAAAAGACTGATTAAGAAAACTTCAACCGGATGGATATGCGCATACTCCGGTGGCAGGAACCACCAAACGGTAGCACCCAAGATGAAGACCGCCAGCAAACCACCCCACAACCCCTCAATGGTTTTTGCCGGGCTAACGTCCGGCGCAAGCGGGTTCTTACCCCATGCATGGCCGATAAAGTAGGCGCCGATGTCTGCCACGGCCACGGTTAGCACAAACAAAATAACCAGAAGCCAACCATGCTGTAATCCCAAGAGGAAGGTGAGAGACAGCCAACCCGCGCCCAGAACGAAAATCCCCATGACGCTGCGCACCATAGAGGAACGCCAAAGCACCGATAATTTTGGGTAACTCAGGACGAGAAAAGCAGTGGCCAACCACGAAAAACAGGCAATGCCCAATACCGGGCGCATTGATACCGCATCAGAGGTGATATCAGGAGCATAGACACTCGTGTAATAGAGACAAACGCCTAGGAAGAGAGCCACAAGAAACGAACGCAGCAATCGCGATGACCAACCTGCCAGAGCTGCCCACTCCCAAGCACCGGCTGCTGCAATAGCTAAGAACAAGAGCGAAACGGACTCGGGCGATAGCTGCATGAGCGCCAAAATAAGTCCACCGACCAGAAGCAAGGCCGTATAGATGCGCTTCTCTAGCATCATGCGGAAGCCTCGGCAGGACGTCCGCCATAGCGACGTTCTCTGGAAGAGAAATGGCTGATAGCCACATCGAGTTCGTCCACAGTGAAATCCGGCCACAGCGTATCGGTAAACCAGAGTTCAGCGTAGGCAAATTGCCACAGTAGAAAATTAGACAGACGCCATTCGCCACCCGTTCGTATACACAGATCGGGGGCGGGTTGATCCGCTAGTGACATGCGAGAGCTGAGTAGCTCCTCATTGATGTCGTCAGCATTGATGCGGCCATCAGCGACATCCTTAGCAAGAGAAGCCGCCGCCGAACTCACATCCCAACGCCCCCCATAATCGAGAGCCAGCACAAGATTTGCCTCAGTATTGTGGCGAGTGGCCTCTTCCGACTGCTCCAAAAGCTTTGCAATTCTGGGGCTCAGTCGGTCACGCCGGCCAATAAATCGGATCCGGACGCCGTCTGCAGCCAGCTCTTTTATTTCGCGCCGGAGGTATCGCGATAGCAGAGCCATCAATGCACGTACTTCGGTCTCAGGTCGCTGCCAATTCTCACTGGAGAAGGCAAATAAGGTAAGGGTTTTCACGCCACGGTCACGGCAAGCGTACATGAGAGGTTTTACGACATCGGCACCCGCTCTATGACCAATAGGCCCGGGAACACCACGCTTCTTCGCCCAGCGGTTATTGCCATCCATGATGATGGCGATGTGCTGGGGGACCTTACCGGTGGTGTTGGCGGGAAGATTCACTCTGTCACTAATCTCGTAATCAGATTTCCATCAGATCAGCTTCTTTGACACCCAGTGCAGCATCGACCTTTGCCACGTAAGTATCGGTCAGCTTCTGAATTTGCTCCTGACCGCGACGCTCTTCGTCTTCCGAAATCTCTTTTTCTTTAACCAGATCTTTCAGCATGCCGTTGGCATCTCGTCGCGCATTACGGATGGAGACGCGCGCCGACTCGGCTTCCGCTCTCGCCTGTTTTATGTAGCCCTTGCGCGTCTCTTCAGTGAGCATTGGCATTGGAATTCGGATCACGTCACCTGCCGTCGATGGATTGAGACCCAAGTCGCTTTTCATAATGGCCTTTTCAACATCCGGGGTAATGGATTTGTCGAAAACGCTGACAGCTAGAGTTCTAGCGTCTTCAACGTTGATGCTGGCCATTTGCTTTAAGGGTGTTTCGGCCCCGTAGTAGTCGATTCGGATGCCATCCAGAATACTGGGGTGCGCGCGGCCTGTTCTGATTTTATTGAAGTTCTGGCCCAGCGCCTCGAGCGACTTTTCCATACGCTCTTCAGCATCTGCTTGTATGTCATCAATCATGTTTTTCTCCTGATTGATCCGTCACGCCCTGCCCAGAGCTGAATCAACGAATCAGTGTCCCTTCGGAACCGCCCCTCACAATACTCAATAACGCGCCTTTCATCGACATATTAAATACGCGCACCGGCATTTGATGGTCTCGGACCAAGCAAATCGCCGTTAAATCCATCACGCCCAGTTTTTTGTCCAGGACGTCATCATACGTAAGCTCTTCATACTTAACTGCTGATGAGTCTTTCATTGGGTCGACGTTGTAGACACCATCTACCTTTGTCGCCTTCAGCACCACGTCCGCCTCAACCTCAATACCCCGGAGGCAGGCCGATGAGTCAGTGGTGAAGAAGGGGTTACCTGTTCCTGCGGAAAAGATCACAACGTCGCCTTGCGACATGGCGCGTATGGCTTTTCGTCGATCGTAATGATCAACGACACCACTCATTGGAATGGCCGACATGACTTGGGTTGCAATATTTGAACGCTCGAGCGCGTCACGCAATGCCAGAGCATTCATCACTGTGGCGAGCATTCCCATGTGATCGCCGGTAACTCGGTCGAGTCCAGCCGATTGTAAGGCCGCCCCACGGAAGAGATTGCCTCCTCCCACGACCAGGCCAACCTGAACACCAATACCGACCAACTGACCAATCTCCAGGGCCATTTGATCTAAAACCTTGGGATCTATGCCAAAGGACTCATCACCCGTAAGGGCCTCACCGCTAAGCTTGAGTAATATGCGCTTGTAGACTTTTTCAGTTGCCATCATCACTCCTCAGGAAATTGCGCCGCTGTCTATGATACAGCGGCACGGATCGATTAGTTTCCTAATTGAGCAGCAACCTCTGCAGCAAAATCGACTTTCTCAACTTCAATGCCCTCACCCACCTCAAATCGAGTAAATCCGGCAATCGTGGCACCAGCCGCTTTGACCAATTTGCCAACGGTCGTATCGGGATCCTTAACGAAGGCTTGCTCTGTCAGACTGTTTTCAGACAGGTACTTGCGAACACGGCCTTCAATCATCTTCTCAACGATTTCTGGTGGCTTGCCGGAGTCTGCAGCCTGCGCCGCGTAGATCTCTCGCTCTTTTTGCAATAGCTCTTCGGGCATGTCCGCCGGTGACACAACAGCGGGATTCACAGCTGCAACGTGCATGGCGACATCTTTTGCCAGTCCCTCGTCACCACCGGCCAGCTCAACCAAAACGGCGATGCGGTTGTTACCGTGGACATAACCGCCGACAACGCCGTCCGCAGCTGAAACAACGCCAATGCGACGAACAGAAATGTTCTCGCCAATTTTCTGAACCAACGCCTGACGGGCATCCTCAATATCACCGCCAGCGACTGCAGCAACGTCATCGGTTTGAAGCTCAACCGCCTTGTCCATGACCTGCGCCACGAATCCGGCAAAATTCTCGTCGCGTGCTACGAAGTCGGTCTCACTATTCACTTCACCAATGACACCTGATTTGCCGTCTGCGGCAATTCGGATTGCCACAACACCATCGGCGGCTGTTCGACCCGCTTTCTTTGCAGCCTTCATACCGCTGGACTTTCGCAGCTCCTCGATAGCTACTTCAATATCACCACCGGCAGCAGCCAATGCTTTTTTGCACTCGAGCAAACCAAGGCCGGTTCGCTCACGCAATTCCTTTACTAATGCAGCAGACATTTGTCCCACCCTCTTACGTCTTGATACCCGCCCCCTCGCGGGGGATGTTCATGTAAAAAAAAGCCGCGCGAAGCGCGGCCTGTTCTTGGAGCTTATTCCGCGTCGCCCGTTTCTTCTGGCGCCGCTTCTGTTTCTGCGGCCTCAGCTTCGACCACTTCAACAAACTCATCTACCACAGGAGCCTCAGACGATGCACCTTTACCTGCCATGACCGCATCAGCGACCGCTGTGACATACAATTTGATGGCTCGAATGGCGTCATCGTTACCCGGAATAACGTAGTCGACGCCATCTGGATTACTGTTGGTGTCGACAATACCAATGACAGGAATACCCAGCTTGTTCGCCTCGGTAATCGCAATACGCTCGTGGTCAACATCAACCACAAACAGCGCATCGGGCAAACCGCCCATGTCTTTAATACCGCCAATCGAGCGATCGAGCTTGTCTTTGCTGCGACTGCGCATCAGCGCTTCTTTCTTGGTGAGCTTGGCAAACGTGCCGTCTTGCTCCTGCGCCTCAAGATCACGCAAGCGCTTAATCGACGAGCGAATGGTCTTGTAGTTGGTCAGCATACCACCCAGCCAGCGATGACTGACGTATGGCATACCGCAACGTGTGGCGTGCTCTTCAATGATCTTGCCCGCAGCGCGCTTGGTGCCAACGAACATAATCTGGTTCTTGTTTTCCGCCAACCGGCGAACAAAACCCAGAGCGTCATTGAACGCAGGGACAGTGTGCTCGAGGTTGATGATGTGAATTTTGTTGCGCGCGCCGAAAATGTATTGATCCATCTTCGGGTTCCAGAAGCGAGTTTGGTGGCCAAAGTGCGCGCCGGCCTGCAACAACTCGCGCATGCTTACTTGTGTCATAACTTTTCTCTAAGTTGGGTTTACCTTCCGCTTTCTCACGATGTCCAACTGGTTTCCCAGCACCCGGCATCATGTGCACAGAGAGCGTGCTTATTAACTCCCGTCATTTACGGAAGCGGCGCGCTTTATATCATAGGTGACACCCGGCCTGAAGCCTTTCGCTGTAATATCTGCCCCGGAGTGCGGTAAACTACCGAATTAACTCCTTTTACAAGCAACAGTCCGGAAAAGCAGACGTGAGCACCGTATCAATCAAAACCGATAATGACATCGCTGGAATGCGTGAGGCGGGTCGACTCGCCGCTGAAGTACTGGAGATGATTGAGCCTCTCGTTGAGCCTGGCATTTCGACCGGGGAGCTCGATAGAATTTGTCATGACCATATCGTCAACGTGCAAAAAGCGATCCCCGCACCCCTCAACTACAAGGGTTTTCCCAAGTCTATCTGTACTTCGGTGAACGATGTCATCTGCCACGGCATTCCCTCAGACACTAAAGTCTTGAAACAAGGCGACATTATCAACATCGATGTCACGGTCATCAAAGATGGGTGGCATGGCGATACCAGCATCATGGTGCCTGTGGGCAAGGTCGCTCCGCACGCAGAGCGGCTTATGAAAGTCACTCAAGAATGCCTATACAAGGGTCTCGCATTGGTCAAACCGGGAGCGCGTCTGGGTGATATCGGGCAGGTCATACAGCAATACGCGGAGTCCTCTTACTACTCGGTGGTGAGAGAGTACTGCGGTCATGGTATTGGAAAGGTATTTCATGAGGAGCCGCAGGTTCTGCACTACGGTCGAGCCGGTACTGGCATGGTGCTCGAAAAAGGAATGACATTCACGATCGAACCCATGATCAACGCGGGTAAGCGACATACCAAGCTCAATACCCGTGACGGCTGGACCGTGACCACACGAGACGGACGGCTCTCCGCACAATGGGAGCATACGATCGCTGTCACTGACGATGGTTGTGAAGTGCTTACCCGGCGATCAAATGAGAACTTGCCCTTCTAATGTACCGCCGCTCGTGAGTTGATCACGAATTTGCTCCGAAAACACGACTTAACCGTAATTACAGTCACTTATTGACGTAACCATCACGCCATGAATTCAACAGCGCTGAAAACTCTGGTTTCACAGCTTCGCCGCGATCTCGGCGAGACAGCCGGTATTATTGGCCAACAGTTCGATCCCAGCGCGTCCGTCACACCTTTGCTTGAACAGCGTTGTACAGCCGTAGATCAGACCCTGACCCGGCTCTGGAATGCCTGCGATCTAGATGAGACGAACACCGCGCTCATTGCGGTCGGTGGCTACGGCCGCGGCGAACTCTTCCCAAGTTCCGATGTCGATGTACTCATACTGCTTGGACAGCCCGACACCAGTGTTGATGCGCAATTAAGTGTCTTTGTGAGTTCGCTGTGGGATCTAGGATTAAAGATTGGGCACAGCGTTCGCTCGATCGATGAGTGTCTAGCGCTCGCCGCAGACGACATCACTGTCATGACCACACTCTTGGAAACGCGACTGCTAAACGGTCCTGCGACGATGTACGACACGCTTCTAAGCGAATTGGACAAGCGAGACATTTGGAAGAGCAGAGCTTTTTACACGGCAAAACTCGAAGAGCAGACCCAGCGGCACGAGAAGTATGGACTCACGGGATACAGCCTTGAACCCAACGTGAAATCTTCGCCTGGCGCGCTGCGGGACATACAAGTTATCGGATGGATTGCAAAGCGGCATTTCGGTACTGCCTTGGAGCAGCTCCCGACAGGAGAGTTTCTTACCGAGCAGGAGCTCGACTTACTCATGAGTGGTCAGGACTATCTCAGTCGAGTCCGCTTCGCCTTACATCATTTGACCGGTCGGGACGAGGATCGCCTGTTGTTCGAGCATCAGCAGACGCTCGCTCGACGATGGGGATTTGAAGATGAGGGCAAACTGGCCGTCGAGCAGTTCATGCAAGCCTACTTCCGAAATGTTCAGGCGGTGTCTCACGTATCGGCCTTGTTGATCGATATCTATCAGAAAACGCTGCTGCAGGCGGAGGCATCGTCTTCAACTGTGATCGACGAGGACTTCGAACTCATCGACGATCGCATATCAGCGCGGCACGCTGCGGTATTTACGCAGAACCCCTCCAATCTACTCCGGTTGTTTGTCGTTATCGGGCGAGACAAACGAATCAAAAGAATCGACCCCCAAACCACCCGACTATTGCGAGCATCGGCCGACCTCATTGATGAGGCCTTTCGCGACGACCCCATCAATCGGCGTCTTTTTCGAGATGTACTGTCGTCACCGTTCTCCATGACCAAGCAGTTGCGGCGCATGCTTCGTCACGGCGTCCTAGGGCGTTATTTACCCGAGTTCGAAAAAATTGTGGGGCAGATGCAGTTCGACATGTTCCACACATATACGGTTGATGCGCACACAATGCAGGTCATCGCCAATAGCCGGCGGTTCTTGAGAGCCGACTACACTGATCGATTTCCTGTGACTACGCGAATTGCGCAGCGATTGCGAAACTCGCTGCTGCTGTTTGTTGCGGCGCTTTACCACGATATTGGCAAGGGAAGAGGCGGCGATCACTCTGAACTTGGTGCGGTTGATGCGCGATTGTTTTGTGAGCGCCACTTCTTTGATGAGCCCGATACCGAGCTTGTCGTTTGGCTGGTAAAGAATCACCTGTTCATGAGCTCATTCTCTCAGAAGAGGGACATTTCTGATCCGCGCGAAATTCAGCGGTTTGCAGAGCATATGTCGACAGAGGAGCGCCTCGATTACTTATTTACGCTAACCGTTGCGGACATTAATGGAACCAACCCCGAGCTTTGGAATGCATGGCGCAGCTCGCTACTGCGCCATTTGTACACCGAGACTCGACGAGCCTTGAGACGCGGCCTCGCCAACCCGCTGGCGCGCGAGGATGTCATTGCCGCCACCAAGACGGCGGCAGCACATCTCCTCGAGTTCCGAGGCTTCCTCGATGACGAACTCGACTCCATCTGGGCAGCTCGAGGTAATGACTACTTTTTGCGGGAGCGACCTGAGGACATTGCCTGGCACACCGAGGCAATCGCCGATTTTGGAAGCGATGGTGCGCCGCTAATATTGCTCAAGCAGTCATCAGAGTCGTTGATCGCCAACGCGACCCAGATTTTTGTGCACACCGCGAATACCTCGAACGTATTCTCTCGAGTCTGCGCGGCGTTAGAGCTCCTGGATCTCAGTATCAACGATGCCCGAATTTACTCAGGGACTGATGGCGCAACGCTCGATACGTTCTTCGTATTAAAAGCTGATGGTAGCCCGGTTGATAGCGACCCCGACACACTGCATCTCATTGAAACAGCCATCTTTAAGGCGCTGACAGCGGCATCGATAGGCACGAACCAGCAGCGTATTACCCGAACCTTGCGATCATTCTTATCACCGACTGAAATCACGTTTATTGAGGATGAAGGACGCAATCTGACAATTATGGAAATCAGTTCCCCCGATAGGCCGGGCTTGTTGGCTCAGATTGGTCAAATTCTGGATCGTAGCGATATTGCAATCCAAGCGGCGAAGATTCAAACCTTGGGCGAGCGCGTGGAGGATGTATTTTTCCTCACCAATTCAGACGGGAATCGTCTAGACGACGAAGCGATATGTGAGGAGTTGCGCACCGAGCTTTGTGCGGCTCTGGATAAGGATATTGCCGCGTGAACCCAGGCATGCAAACACTTCACCCCTATCCGTTCGAAAAGCTTGCTGATCTGACTCGCGACGTTACGCCCGTCGATCGACCAAGAATTGCGTTAACCATAGGCGAGCCGAAGCACCAACCGCCTGCACATGTTCTCGAGGCACTGGTATCGTCAATCGAAGAGCTTTCGAAATACCCAACCATTATTGGCCTTGCGGAGCTGAGAGAAACCATCGCGCGATGGGTAGAGCAGCGCTTTGGCACGCGAGCGCTGGATCCAAGTAGCGAAGTCTTGCCCGTTAACGGAACTCGCGAAGGCCTATTTGCTATTGCCCAAGCACTGGTGACACCGGCGCGCGCGGGCGCTGTGGTCATTCCCAATCCGTTTTATCAAATATACGAAGGTGCCGCCCTCCTTGCAGGTGTGCAGCCAACATTGATAGCGTCAGATCATTCAACCGGTTTTTTAGCGAACTATCGGAGCCTTTCGGATGACGATTGGGAAGCCTGCCAAATGCTCTTCCTTTGCACTCCGGGAAATCCATCGGGGGCCGTCATCCCTGAGAGCGAGCTTCACTGGCTGATTCAAAAAGCCATAGAGCACGATGTGATCCTAGTTAGTGACGAATGCTACAGCGAACTCTATTACGACGAGGCAGCACCGCCCGTCGGACTGCTACAGGCCGCTGGCAGCCTCGGGAACTCAGACTTCAAGCAATGCTTGGCCTTTCACAGTCTATCTAAACGCTCAAATTTACCCGGCCTGCGTTCAGGATTCGTTGCGGGTGATGCGGCATTGATTCGCGAGTTTCGTCGCTACCGAACCTATCATGGCTGTGCCATGCCATTACACCATCAGCTAGCCAGTATTGCAGCCTGGTCAGACGAGGCCCACGTCGTGGAAAACCGAGCGCTCTACAGAGCGAAGTTCGATTCGGTCAACGATGTGCTAGCGCCTGTATTAAATACCCGTATTCCCGAAGCTGGGTTTTACCTGTGGCCGAAGACCCCAACCAGTGACACCGAATTTGCACGCACCCTACTCGAACAAACCAATGTGGCTGTGCTTCCCGGCAGCTACCTGGGCCGAGACGTGGACGGCCGTAATCCCGGTTGCGATCATGTGCGAATGGCACTCGTCGCCACTCACCAAGAAACGCTTGAGGCTGCTGAACGCATTGCTCATTTTATGGGGCGCGGTTAAGAGCTCATGCCACGGAATCTACTCAAAGCTGAGCGCATTGAATTCATCGACCGTCGACTCGATGAGCTTTACCCCGATCCCCCTGTACCGCTGGATCATCAGGATCCTTTCACCCTGCTCGTGGCCGTGCTGTTAAGTGCTCAATGCACGGATGAACGAGTCAACCAAGTCACACCTTCGTTGTTCGAGCTTGCGGACAACCCCTTCGATATGGCGGGACACAGTGCCGATGCAATCCGCGAGATCATCAAGCCCTGCGGCCTCTCGCCCCAGAAATCAAAAGCGATTCGCCGTTTGAGTGAAATTTTGATTGAGGAGCACGATGGTGAGGTACCAAAGGACTTCGATGCACTCGAGCGACTTCCGGGGGTTGGCCATAAAACAGCCAGTGTTGTCATGGCACAGTCCTTCGGCGTACCCAGCTTCCCTGTGGATACGCACATTCATCGGCTCGCTCAACGCTGGGGACTGACCCGGGGGCGCAATGTCGTTGAAACCGAGCGTGACCTCAAAAAGGTGTTTTGCAAAGATCGCTGGAATGACTTGCACCTTCAGATCATTTTTTATGGACGAGAATTTTGCACGGCGCGCGGCTGTAACGGTCTGGTCTGTGAAATCTGCACTACCTGTTACCCGGATCGTAAGCATCCGAAAAAAGTGAACAAACCTTGACCCTTAGGACCTTCGTATGACGGCAAATCTGTACGGCATTCCAACTTGCGACACGGTTCGCAAAGCACGCAAGTGGCTCACCGACAATGGCATCCATCATCAGTTTATTGACGTGAGAGAAAACACGCCCCCTAAGTCCCAGATAGATCACTGGGTCGCATCTCTGGGCGCGGCTAAAATGGTGAACAAGCGAAGTACCACCTGGAAGAATCTATCTGACACGGATCGTGCCGAAGCTCAGACCGGTGACACAACGGCGCTGCTACTGGCCAATCCCACGTTAATCAAGCGCCCGGTACTGGAGTACGGGGACGTCCTCGATGTTGGCTTCAGTGTCGACGCTTACACCCACTATTTTCTGTAATAACCTCATAGTTAGGAGATAAATACATGGCGGATACGCTCCATGGTTTTGGCTTAGGTGTCGCCTCAAAGAATAGTCGAGGTGAGATTCTGGATGTTTTTTACCCGGCACCTCTGGCCACTATCACAGGAGAGCTGGCTTCGGTGCTCGACGGCGTGAGCGGTGAGATTGATGCAGCCGCAACGCGATCACTGGCAGCTGATCTCAAAGCAGCAGGACATGCGCCACTGGCAGCTGTTGCCGAGAAACTAGCCAGTGCCGATAAGACGATTGTTGCCTCCTCATTAGCAGACAATGCGCCGCCAACATCGGTGGGCGATGCCTATCTCAAACTTCACCTGCTCTCGCATCGTCTCGTGAAACCCCACGGGACGGATCTATCCGGCATCTTCGCCCTGCTACCCAATGTGGCCTGGACCGATGAGGGAGCAATCGACTTGGACGAACTACCCGAGCGGCAATTGACAGCGCGACTATCAGGGAAGGTATTGGAAGTATCGAGCGTTGATAAATTCCCCAAGATGACCAATTACGTTGTACCCGCGGGTGTGCGGATCGCTCACAGCGCGCGCGTGCGACTAGGTGCCTATCTGGGTGCAGGCACGACGGTGATGCATGAGGGATTTATCAATTTCAATGCAGGTACCGAAGGGCCCGGCATGGTTGAAGGTCGGATATCCGCGGGAGTGATGGTGGGTAAAGGCTCTGATTTAGGGGGCGGTTGCTCAACCATGGGCACCTTGTCGGGTGGTGGCAACATCATTATTTCTGTCGGTGAAGAGTGCCTCATTGGCGCCAACGCGGGGCTGGGGATACCTCTGGGTGACCGATGCACGATCGAAGCGGGGCTTTTCGTGACGGCAGGAACAAAGGTGGCGGTGCTCGATGATGCACGCAAGATTGTTGAGACCGTGGCGGCGCGAGACTTGGCAGGACGGTCTGATCTTTTGTTCCGACGTAACTCACTCTCAGGTTCGGTAGAATGCCTCACCAACAAAACTGCCATCGAATTGAACGAAAGTTTGCATGCCAACAATTGATACCGAACACGCAGCCATCACGCTGACAAAAGAGCTCATTAGACGACAGTCAGTGACGCCAAAGGACGATGGCTGTCAGCCCTTGATGGCTGAGCGACTTGAAGCCTTGGGTTTCACCTGTGAGTCACTACCTGCGGAGGAAGTCCTCAACCTCTGGGCAACGCGTGGCTCTGATGGCCCTACTCTCGTTTTCGCAGGTCATACTGACGTGGTGCCACCTGGCCCGCTAGAGCAGTGGGACAGCGATCCCTTCGTCCCAACAGAGAGGGACGGGTTGTTGTATGGCCGGGGGGCTGCTGACATGAAAGCGAGTCTGGCTGCGATGGTGGTCGCAACCGAATCGTTTGTCGCTCGTCACCCGGATCACAAAGGACGTATTGGGTATCTGATTACCGCGGATGAAGAGGGGCCAGCAATACACGGCACCCGGCACGTGGTCGAAACGCTGAAGTCGCGTGGCGAGACCATCGACTGGTGTGTGGTCGGAGAACCCTCGAGTACGGCAACATTGGGCGATATCGTCAAAAACGGACGACGCGGTTCTATCAACGCAACGCTGATCATCAAAGGTCAGCAAGGCCACGTTGCCTATCCACATCTTGCCGACAATCCCATGCACAAGGCATTTTCTGTCTTGAACCAACTGTGTGACATCGAATGGGATCAGGGTAATGAATTTTTCGATCCTACCCGACTTCAGTTCTCGAATATTCATTCTGGTGCGGGTGCCACTAATGTCATACCCGGCGAACTCACCGCGGTGTTTAACTTGCGCTTCTCAACGGAAACCAATGCTGAGGCGATCAAATCGCAATGCGAAGCAGTCCTGGACGACAGCGGCGTCGACTATGAGATCGAGTGGCAACTCAGCGGTAATCCGTTTTTGACTGAGCCCGGCGACTTGGTTGATGCAGTGCGCGAGAGTATTGCCGAGACCACAGGTGTTACTGCGACCTTAAGCACGGGTGGTGGTACGTCAGATGGTCGTTTTATCGCCACCATGGGTAGTCAAATCATAGAGCTGGGACCTATCAATGCGTCGATTCATCAACGAAACGAGCATGTATTGATTGATGATATTCCCAAGCTTGCCCGTATTTACGAGGGCATTATGGAACGACTGTTGACCTAGATCTGGTCCGCCCCGAGCTCGGTCTGTTCCATCGAAAGAAAGTCGAAACGCGCACTTGGAGCCGCCGTCCTGAGACCCTCAACCAGAACCCGAAAATAGGCTTCCGATGCATCGCTCCATACGTCGGCCTCGGGAGGTTTGAGAAAGACCCAACGGAGCTCGGGATTTAACGATAGCGCCGCTTCTAGAATCCGCGTGATGCCAACAATCTGCGCGCTCAAATAATCAGAGGCACTTCGCGTATCCGCGGCGTCACTGGTGACAAATTCAAAAGCCTGCAATTCACATAGGATTCGTGTGGGTGGGTCATTTTGCCGAAGCCAATCAAGCAGCCTTGACTGGCCCTCTACAGACCCTAGTTCCAGCTGGAGCGACATGGACATTGGATCAGCCAACACTGTTGGCAACCGGGTCACCTGAAATATCCCTCCGTCAGTGGCTTTAAGCTGCAATATCAACTCCGATGACAGATGGTCACCGACGTACAAACAGCGTTGCATCACGCGACATTCCCCTTTGGTTTTACCATGACGTCGAATCGAACCGTTTTACCCGTGATGCTGTGAGAAGGCTTAACAGTCCCCAGTACCGGCGCTTTCGCGGGCCGCTTGATCACAACTCGCTCAACTGGCTGAGCCATCGCCCACAGCAATAGACCCTCGGGATCGTTTACCGAGGCACTATCAGAATGAAGCGCCTGAACAGTGGCCAAGTCCTTCTTCACAGCAGCGGCTTTGCCACGCTCAGGAAACATGGGGTCAACATAGATCACATCAAAGCCATCAACCGCTTGCTGACGGCTATCCCCGCGAAGTACCCGCATACGACTTGCCGCCTCAACCACTTTGTCGCTGGCGTTCATAAGCGCTAACTCGCGCGCCTGCTCCAATAAATAGCACAGCGGCACAGATTGCTCTGAAAGGGCAACCGAACAACCGAGGTCGGCCAGCACGAAGGCGTCACGTCCCAACCCAGCCGTTGCATCGAACACCCTAGGCCGCTTATCACGCTTTACACCAATCGCACGACCCAATGGCTCGTTGTGACCTGATTTTCGGCGATAGAGCATGTCAGCGGAGGAAAAGTCGATGTAAACCGGTCCAAGCCGAGGTCTTTGCAGCCTTTGAAGCCACGAGCGATCCGTGTCGATGACCAAAGCAACTCCAGAGTCCAGATCATCTGTAACGGCAACAAACTCAAGATTCAGGGTTTCCGCCACTGACTTTGCCCGAGCTTGGACGGCTCTCGATGCAGGTGTGACAATGCATTTCACTAGCGATTTCTCATACCCAAGGCGAGCGGCAAGCCCTCTAATTCAATAGCAAAGCCCACGTTATGCGCACCCTGAGTCATACCATGCTTGTCGGTGACCTCGATTAATCGCTCCTCAGACTGACCTGCGGACCACGACTCGAATCGAATATCTGACAGCTGTTTTTCGTCGATTCGCAATCCTGACATATCCAACAGTTCATCGCGCGAATAACGCAAAAATTCAGCCGGACCCACAGGCGTATCGACATCCGGCAAGCTCGCGGTGAAGTCACCGATATGAATGCCTGCAGGTGGCACAGAATCGATCAAGCGTGCCAACTTGATCGTGACGTCACCGACGATATAACTGAAAACCGTGGGGTTAATGCCCTCGGCTTGTGAGAGTTCGTAATGGCTACCAATGTGGAACGCGGAACGCAGGGTGGGCACTGTGCCAACCTGAGATTTCTCTCGAGCAACAGCATTATCTATCAGAACCAGCAAGAAAAATGTGAGCAGATCGACGTTGGGAAAGGCTCCCAGATCACGATTCCACACGTAATAACCGTCACCCGTTGTAGTTCGAGCGAAGTTGACTTCAACACCCTCTCGTTTGAGTTTCGAATAGGCCGAGTTCATGGAATAAGACAAGCTGTTAAGCTGACTCGCCTGTTCAAAAGGTCGGAAAAGCGAGAAATCCGCGATATCAAACAATGCGACAGCGCGACTCTCCTCGTGACCAAGGCTGTAGCGCTTGATCATCTCATCGATCATCTCGATGGATTCCTCTCCGGTATCTAATGGCGAATCGAGCTTGATAAAGCTGGGGGCGACACCCAGACGTCCTGCGTCTTCAAAAATTTCGTCGTGACCTTTGAATCGTGAGCCCGAAATGAGTTGACGGATAAAGTCCTCATTTTTCTGCCCTTCGCCCGAGGGATGATTGGGTGACGTGAAGTTACCGAGAAAATAGTGTGGAACGACGATAGTCAGTAGGCCATTGGGATCAAACGCCCAACACAGAACAATGCTTTGACCGAGCCGCCATTGCTTCTTTAATGTTGCCTCTAGCTGATCCAACCCCATGGTTTCTCACCTGTTACTTCAAACGGCGAAATGCGCTCGTCCCGCGACACACACCTCGAACTTAAACGCATCCGATGGCATCATACCGTCTCAGCACACGGATTTCGTCATGCTCCCGATTTTTGACCTATCGCAGACTCTTTCAAGCTCTACCGGGCTGTGGCGCTGCCGATATCGATTGATTCTGTCGATGCTTCTAGCGATCGGACTGGCGAGCTGTGGGAATCTCGATCAGTACGACATTACGCTGAACGATCGGACGCTGTACACCCCAGGGCCTTG
>Ga0181573_10002369_pt1 | contig 17570 bp, 19 predicted proteins | sample 101ome_25_FD_148643 | JGI IMG/M metagenome (GOLD analysis project Ga0181573, IMG submission 148643) | Coastal salt marsh microbial communities from the Groves Creek Marsh, Skidaway Island, Georgia - 101409BT metaG (spades assembly) | ecosystem: Environmental > Aquatic > Marine > Intertidal zone... | reverse complement strand
GGACATCGAGGGACCGTTGCCCCCGGACACGGCGTTTCTTCCTTGGCGTCGGGAGACGACCGACTGCTTCATCTGCATGTATCACGACCAGGGGCACATTCCGTTGAAGGCGCTCGCCTTCGATCGTGCGATCAATGTCACACTGGGGCTTCCGATCGTGCGCACCTCAGTGGACCACGGCACCGCCTGCGACATCGCCTGGCAGGGCAAGGCGAATCCGCGCAGCCTCTATGAGGCGGTGAATCTGGCGGCGAAGTTGGCCGGGTGATGTTGGAGGCAAAACAGTTGTGGCGCTTGTGTTGCTTTCAAGGCCTTCCCTGTGACGCCGGCGCTTTGTGGTGGATTGACATGGGAATGAAGACAAAGGAATCAATTTCCGGGATTCCCCTGTCTCCATTCTCTTGCCTTCGTGTTCAGGGATTCATGCGAGAACGGTCGGTCTTGGGCGTCGTAGCGCAGGCGTCCTCGCCTGCGGGTTCGCCGGGCGTTCCCGCCCGGTCTTTCGAAACTTGCGGCGAGACGCCGCATGAACCCGCAGCCGGGACGGCTCCGCTACATTGGCGATTCGGCCAGCTTGCGTGATTGCGAATCAGCCCTCGTGGACCACCTCACCGCCATCGTCGTCGTCTGTTTCTCGGTTTCCCTGATCGGCGTTTCGAAGGCCGGGTTCGGCGGCGGCTTGGGGATGTTGTCCACGCCGATCAGCGTGCTGGCATTGACCTCGATGGGGCATTCGCCGGAGTTCGCCCTGGGGTTTCTGTTGCCGTTGTTGATCGTGGGCGACGCCTTTTCGGCGTTGCACTATCGGGGCAAGTGGGAATTCAAGAATCTCAAGGTCCTGCTGCCCGGCATCGTTGTGGGCGTGCTGATCGGTTCGCAGTTGATCGGGCGCTTTTCACCGAGGCAGTTGAACATGGTCATCGGCGCGTTGGCGGTCGGGTTTGTGGTGTTTCAATTCGTGAAGGAGGCGATCCTGAAACTGGAAGGAACATTGAAGCCGGGCTATGGCAATGGGACGTTTTTCGGGTTGGCGGCCGGCGTGACCTCGTCCTTCGCGCATGGGGCGGGGCCGGTGATGAGCATGTACCTGATTCCGCAGAAGATGCCCAAGGAGATTCACGTCGCGACGCGCGTCCTCATCTTCACCTGCATCAACTGGATCAAGGCGCCGTTCTTCCTGGCGGCGGGAGTGGTCAATCCGACGACCCTGATGGGCAGCTTGAAGTTCGTTGTGTTGGTTCCCGTGGGCGTGGTGATCGGGGTGTGGTTGAACCGGCGGTTTTCGGAGGAGGGGTTCATGAAGGCGGTCCATGTCCTTACCTTCCTGGCCGGGTTGCAGTTGATCTTCGACTTCAAACCGACGGTTTGGTTCCGGTGACCGGGGGCGCGCGTAGAAAAAGGGATCCCCACGGATGGCAAAGCCGGCCCACGGATGTATTCCTCGGACCGCGGCTCTGTGAGCCGCAGCGACTTGGGAAAGCGCCGGCGCCGGAGGTTCTTTCAATGGTCCCGCGTATCGGAGTGCATTGTGGGCCGCAGAGCAAGGGGGCGGTGAGTCTTGCGGCGGGACGCCGCTGGAAACCGCAGCCGGGACGGGCGCGCTACGCTGCGTCGATCGAAGGCAGGCTTGCGGCGGCGATGGCCTGACCGTGACGCTTTTCCTTCTCGTCCGGCACGTGGTAGCCGATCTTCTCGTTGAGGTCGGGGAACTCCGTTTTCAACACATCGCGCGCGCCGTCCATGATGATCTGGCCCCCTTCGCCGGTGGTGACGCGACCGAGGATCAGGACGGTCTTGAAATCGTAGAAATCCGAATAGTGGGCGAGGGTGTAGCCGAGGTAGGTCCCGATGGTCTGGTAGATCTTTCGCGCCCGATCGTCGCCCTCGGCCATCAGGGCCTGGACCTGTTTCAGTTGATCCGGCAGCGGCATGTCGGCGGGGACGTCGATGCCGGCGTGGGGGATCAGTTTACCGACGGCCTGCTGGCTGAAGTATTGCACGCCGCAGCCGAAGTCGCCGGACCATTCGTCGATGGCGGCCCCGGTGTTGTGATCGACCGGGGCGAAGGCCAGTTCGTTGAGCCAGGTCGTGATGGCTCCTTCGGGCGTCACGTAGCCCACGGCTTCGCTGGAGCCCATGGCGATGCCGAGCACGCCGTTGTCGTTGATGGCCATCGAGCCGGCGAGCGCGGTGACCTCGCCATCGTTGGCGACGTCGAAAGGGATGCCGTCCCAGGCCTCCCGGAGTTCCGGGAAGATGTTGCGCACGCGGGTCTTGAAGAGATCCTCCGGCACGCCGCGGAACAGGGACGCGATGCGGATCTGGTTGTTCACGATCACGCCCGCGGAACTGCCGCCGATGGCGTCCACCCGCGGCAACTTCTCCGCCGCGCTCTTGAGGCAGGTCATGATCTCATTGAAGTGCCATTGGGGATCGGTCTGCGGGCGCGGATCCCATTCGACTTCTTCGCTGAAGAGAACTTCGCCGTCCTGCACGGCGGCGACCTTGCGATCGCTGGCGCCGAGGTCGAAGCCGATGCGACAGCCGTCCAGGTGGCGGCCCAGCGGCGCGACGGCAGACTTCTCAGCCGGCAGTTCGGCGGCGGCAACCCGCACGATCTCGAAGGGCTTGCCGTAAACCTTGTCGCCCATGATGTCGGCGTCGAATTGTCCCGTGGCGGCGGTCCGATAATGCGACTGCAGTCCCTCGACGAGTTTCGCTGAGCCGGCGATGTGGATGCGCCAGGCGCCGCGGGACCAAAGGAGGAACTTGATCAAACGTTCCAGGTGCGCGGCATTGGCGGCCTCGTTCGCGGCGTCCCCTTCGGGCAGCGCCTGGGTATCAAAACGGAAGATGGATCCATCGGCCTGTTCGAGCGCGATGCCGATCGGTTCGGAGGCGCCGCTGGCCGAGCAGGCGGCGGCGTGGGCGCGATTGCAGAGGACGGCGGGGCGGAAACCGGGGTCGAGGACGGGGACGATTTGGGGAGCTGACATGGTGGTCGATGATTGCGGATTTCGATGCGGGAAAATACCGGTTTGCGCGTCGCGGCCAAGCGGAAAGAGGGAGGGAGAAAGCGGTTGGAGGTCAGACCTGCTCCAGTTTCAAGGGACGAACCTTCGCAATGCGTCGGTAGTCCCGGTCTCCTTGCAGCAGTGAGAGATCGCATTTGGGAGCCCTTGAGGCGATCGAGCAGTCAACGAGGGGACGGATGGCGAGTCCTCAAGCGGTTTCCGCTTGCTTCAGCTTGGCTGCAATTTCTCCCAGCGTGAATCGCTTCGTCTGAAGCTCGCGGATCTGTTTGATTCGATCGACCATCTCGGGCGCGTAGAGATGGTAGCCAGAGGGCGTTGTCTCCGCCACTTCCAGCAGGCCTTCCTTGCTCCAGTGCCGGATGGTGGAGGTGTTGACGGCGGCCCGTTTTGCCAATTCGCCGATCTTGAGCATTAGATCTGAATCCTCGGCTTTCGGTTGTTCGCCGGTGGCCGCGTTCAGATAAATGTCGAGCGATCGTTTGACGGCGTTTCGGACGAGTCGGAGGAAGCTGTCTTTTGAACCTCCCGATTGCGCTGTTTCGAGCGAAGCGAGGTAGGTCAGCCGGTCGCGCTTGCGGATGATGGCGGGGGGATATCCCGCCATCATCAGGATCAGGTTCATCAGCAGTCTTGCGGTGCGGCCGTTGCCGTCGGTGAAAGGGTGAATGGTGGCAAGTCGGTAGTGCGCCTCTGTCGCGGCTTCGACGGGGTGGAGCGCGTCGGATGTCCGGAGCCACGCAGTGAATTGTTCCATCAGGTCCGGGACCTTCCGGTGATTTGGCAATACAACGGTCGAACCCGCGATTCTGACAGGCAGATTCCGATAGCGGCCTGCATTGTTGTCGTCGATCCCTTTGAGAATCAGTTCGTGAATGCGCAGGATGTCAGTTTCCCGGATCTGGGCGCCGCTGCGTTGGATTTGTTCCATGACCCATTCCAAGGCGCGTGCGTGGTTTGTGGCTTCCAGATGCTCAACAAGGGACTTGCCGCCAACAGTGATCCCACGTTGGACGACCAGCGCCGTTTCGCGGCGGCTCAGGGTGTTTCCTTCAATCGCGTTGCTGGTGAAGGTCAGTTCCACCTTGAACCACTCATCCAGATTCTGAACCAATGCCGGCGGCAATGGACGAAGCGCGTCCAAGCGTTCCTTCTTGCGCGTGAGTTTTTCGAGAAACAGTTCCATAAACCATAAAGTGTAACGTTATGGTTGTGTGTGCAAATGTTTTTATCGGGACGCAGGCTTGGATATTCGGGGCGTGGATTCTAACGTCTCGCGCATGTCAGATACTGAGAATTCATCGGGAGCGCGCCAGGACGGACGCCAAGTGGACGAATTGCGTTCGATCCGGTTCACCAATCACATTGCGCCGCACGCGACGGGATCGACCCTGATTGAATGGGGGGACACGCGGGTGATCTGCGCGGCGACGGTGGATGAGGATGTGCCGCGCTGGATGAAGGCGCAGGGCGTCGAGGGCGGCTGGGCGACGGCCGAGTATTCGATGCTCCCGTATTCCACCTTGGGGCGGAAACCGCGCGACATTTCCCGGGGCAAGATCGACGGACGTTCGCAGGAGATTCAACGGTTGATCGGTCGGTCCATGCGATCGGCCATCGATCTGAAAAAGTTTGGCTCCCGGACGGTCTGGATCGATTGCGACGTCTTGCAAGCCGACGGCGGGACGCGGACGGCCTCGATCACCGGCGGTTTTGTCGCGTTGAGCCTGGCGGTGAACAAATTGATCGCGGAGGGGAAGCTCACGGAATCGCCGATCGTCAATTCCATTGCCGCGGTCAGCGTGGGCGTGGTGGAAGGCCGGGCATTGCTGGATCTGTGTTATGTCGAGGATGCGGCCGCCGAGGTCGACATGAATCTGGTCATGACCGGCGCGGGCGAATACATCGAACTTCAGGGGACGGGAGAGGAGGCGACCTTCAGTCCGACGCAGTTGGAGGCCATGTTGGGCCTGGGCAAGACCGGGGTCGGGCGCTTGCTGGAACTGCAGCAGGCGGCCATCGCGGCCGGGGAGCAGGGCTGAGCCGCGAGGGTCGCTCATGGAGAATCCGACCAAGCTGTATCTGGTCCGCCACGGCGAGGTGGAGGAGAAGTATCACCGAATCTACGGCGGTCGGATCGACATGGATCTGTCAGACCTTGGCCGGCGACAGGCCAAGGCTTTGGGGGGCTTTTTCGAAAAGAACAGGCCGGATGCGATCTACTGCAGTTCGATGAAGCGCGCGCTGCAGACCTTGGAGCCGATCCGCAATGGGGGAGCGGTCGAACCGGTGATTCTCGAGGATCTCAGAGAGATCGATTTTGGAGAATGGACGGGGCTGGAATGGGATGAGGTTGCCCGACGGCACAACGCCGAGGTGTTTGACTGGTTGACCTTGTTGGACAGCGGCGAGGTGGGCGGCGCAGAATCCACCGTGGCCCTGCGCGCGCGTCTGGAGCCCTGCCTGGAGCGGATCGTGAAGACTCACGAGCGGCAATCCGTGGCGATCGTCTGCCATGGAGCGGTCATTCGTTCCCTTCTTTCCATTCTGTTGGACATGCCTTTGGACCGGCTCGGGGCGGTGGATGTTTCCTACGCCAGCGTGACGCTGGTGGACTGGAGCCCCAAACTGTCGGTCGCCCGCTACATCAATCACACCCCTTGGGAATCCCCGTCATGAGCGCAGCCCCCTTGAGACAGATATCGATCACCACCTCGCCGGAAGCCGAAGAGGCCGTGGTGGAATTATTGCAACGACGTTTCAACTCGCCGCCGGCGGCGCTGTATGACCGGGTCCTGGACGAGACGATTGTCAGCGTTTATCTGCGGGAAGGCGAGGAGTGGAAGCCCTCCCATCGGGCGGCTTTGAAGCGGGATCTCGTCTTTCTTGAGGAGTGCGGGCTGGACGTCGGGCCGGGGACGGTGCGGGTGATCAAGGTGCCGCATGAGAATTGGGCGGAATCCTGGAAAAAGCACTTCTCCCCGCTGGAAATCGGTTCCCGATTGTTGATCAAGCCCAGCTGGAGTCGGAAGAAGCCGAAAGCCGGGCAGGCCTTGGTCGTGCTGGATCCGGGACTGAGCTTTGGCACCGGACGACATGCGACCACTTCGTTCTGCCTGAACGCGCTGGTCGAGGCCCGGGAAGAGGGTAAGGAGCAGGCTTTCCTCGATATCGGCTGCGGTTCAGGGATTCTGTCGATCTGCGCCGCCAAGATCGGCTACCGGCCGGTTGATGCCTTTGACGTCGATCCGGAGGCGGTGAGGGTCTGCCGCGGCAACGCGGAATCGAACGACGTCGCGGATTTGGTCGATGTGCGGGAGCAGGACCTGGAGACGGCGTCGGCCACGAGCCGGCGCAAGTATCACGTGGTCTGCGCCAACCTGATGTATGATCTTCTGCTGGGGGAACGGGAACGGATCGTCGGGCGCGTCCGCGCCGGGGGAATCCTGGCCTTGGCGGGTATCCTGACCGAACGTTATGCGGAGGTGCGCGATCATTATCAGGCCGCAGGAATGACCGAGGTCTCGACGCTGGTCGACGGGGAGTGGCAATCCGGAGCATTCCGGAAATAGGGTTGTCCAATGCGGATCCGAAGCAGAACTTCGGCACTTCACAGGTAACGTTAAAGTTGTCTGAATGCTCTTTTTTCATAGGTTTTGGTCGAAAAAATGGGGCATTAATCAGGTTTCTTGAATTGATGAATTACATTAACTTGACAGCTTGGCGCCCTTGAGGTTAACTCCGAGGGTCCTTCCGAGGACCTATCCAACCACTAAAACAGATGGTTTCGTCGATAAAAGAGTGGTGCAATTCCCCGGCAGCGGAAGGCGTCACTTCGTCGGATCCTCTTCAACGGCTGCCAGCGAAAGGAAACAGACCATGGTGAAAAACAGCGACGCTATGTCGGAAGCCGTTCTCGATTCCCAACACCCCTTCCAGCAGGTAGACAGTCTGCCTCAGAAACAACAGAAGCACCGGTATGAACGACGGAAAGTGAGGCAGTTCCTGCACAATGGTGAATGGGCGGAGACGGATGACGCTGAGTCGCCGCCGCAGTAGCCGAAGATTCCGAGTCGATTTCAAGCCGCCCGAAGGGGCGGCTTTTTTTGTGGGAATGCGAAGCGGCTGCAGCGGCCGGGCGTATCAGGATCTTGCCAACCGGAGGAGGGGGCGTGCGACCAGGGTGATCAGGAACAGTCCCACGCAGGTCATGACGATGGCCGGGCCGCAGGGGGAGGAGAGGTGATAGGCGAGCGCGACGCCGCACAGGCCGCTGATGACTGCGATGACGAGGCTGAGCACGATCTGTTGGCGTAGATTGAGGCTGATGTTGCGCGCGGAAGCGGCGGGGATGACCAGCATGGGCGTCACCAGGAGAATGCCGACCAGGCGCACGCTTACGGCGACCGTCAGCGTCAAGGCAAACACGAACAGATAGTTGAGCCGGCGGACATTGACGCCGCAGACGTGGGCCATGTCCTCTTGGGCGCTGATCAGTGTGAGCGGGCTGAGTCGGGTGAAGACAAAGGAGCTTACGGCCAGAAACAGGACCCCGGCGACGGCGACATCCTGTTCGCCCACAGCGAGAATGTCTCCGAACAGAATCCGGTGGATGTCACCCCGGAAATCGCCCTGCAATCGCGCGAGCAGGATCATGCCGAGCGAGATGGAGCCGGAGAGCAGCAACGCCATGATGGTGTCGGTGGCGAGTTCGGTGTTTTCCTTCAGCCACAGCAACGCCGCGGCCACGGCGAAGCTGAAGACGATCACAGTGGGCGTGGGGTTGGCGAGGCCGAAGAAGATGCCCAGAGCCACGCCGCCGATCGCGCCGTGGGCGATGGTTTCACCGAAGAACGACATGCGCCGCGAGGTCACGAACACGCCGAGCAGCGCGCAGAGCGGACAGAGAAACAGGGCGACCAGAAACGCCCGGATCATGAACGCTTCAGTGAGCATGGTGGTGGTGGTAGGGGGAGACGCCGATGCCGTAGGCCTCTTTCAACGACTCGGCGTTCATGACTTCCTCGGGTGTTCCATGACAGCAGATGTTGCCGTTCAGCGCGTAGACATGATGAGCGTGTTTGTAGACCATGGAAAGGTCATGGGAGACGAGCACGACGCTCATCTTGTGGCGGCGATGGACTTCGCCGATGAGTTCGTAGAAGGTTTGTTCGCCCGGGCTGTCGACGCCGGCGGTGGGTTCATCCAGCAGGAGGAGTTCGGGTTCGCGCAGCAGGCTGAAGGCGATCAGGACGCGCTGCAGTTGGCCGCCGGAGAGCCGGGCCACCGGGCGGTCCATCAACGATTCGCAGCCGAGTTCGGCCATGGCGGCCATGAGGCGGTCGTCCAGGGCCTTGCGCTTCATCCAGAACCAGTGGCGGGTGGTTTGGAGCCGCAGGGCCAGGAATTCGCGGACATTGAGGATGAAGTCGCGGTCCAGTTGCAGCTTCTGCGGCACATAGCCGATGCGGGGCAGGGCCTGCTTCAGCGGGAGGCCGCCGAACAGGCGAATTTCCCCGGAGTCCGTTTCCTGGAGCCCCAGCAGGCAGCGGAGGAGGGTCGTTTTCCCGGAACCGTTGGGCCCGATCAGCGCGACGACCTTCTCCGCGGGCAGTTTCATGGAGACATTGCGAAGGATGGGGAGGCCGTTGAACGCGAGGTTGAGACCGATGGTCTCGGCCACGCAGGGCGGTTCATGCTGGGGAGCGGCGTCGGCCATCTACTTCAGCCGTTCCTTGAGGACGGCGACGTTGTTGCGCATGGCGGTTTCATAGGCCGAACGCTCAAATGGGCCGGTCTCCAACGGGTCCAGTTCCGCGATCGGAATCCCGAGGTCCTCGGAAATGCGGCGGGCCAGCCTGGCGGAGAACTGGGGCTCCGTGAACAGGACGCGCGCCTTGGTCTCGCGGATGGTCTCGTAGAGCTGTTTCTGCTGCTTTGGCGAAGGGCTGACATCCGGTGTTTGCTCGACCACGGCGGCCAGCGTCAGACCGTAGCGGCGGATGAAGTAGGGGAAGGCGTTGTGAAACGTGACGAAAGGCGCTTCGCCGGCGTTCTTCAAGTCCTCGGCAATTTCTGAATCCAACGCCTTGAGGCGCGCAATGTAGGCTTCCGCGTTGGCGGCATAGCCGTCCGCGTTCCCGGGATCGGCTTGCTGCAGCGCCTCCCGGATGGCGTTCACCGCCTCGATGGCGAGAATCGGATCGAGCCAGACATGCGGGTCGTGGGTTCCGTGGTCATGGTGATGGCTGTGATCGTGTCCGTGGTCATGATTGTGCGTGTCGTGAACACATTCAATCAGTTGGTCGGACATGCCCGAGGACATCACCACGATGTCGGGCCGGTGTTTGGAGGAAAGGTTCCTGATGGAGCGGGACAACCAGTCGTCAAGACCGAGTCCGTTCATGATGACCAACTGGGCGGCGCTGAGTCGTTGCCCGTCCCGCGCGGTGAAGCTGTAACCGTGTGGACCGGAGCCGGGGGGGAGCAGATTATCGACTTCCGCCAGATCGCCGGCGACGTTCGCGGTGAAGCAGTAGACCGGGAAAAAGGTGGTGACCACCTTGAGTTTGCCATCCCGGGGGGCGGGCGTCGCCGGCTCGCGCCGGCAGCCCGTCAGCGTGACCAAGGCGGCCAGCAACAGCGCCAGTCCCATCAGCGACTTTGTCGTCCGCTTGCTCATGCTCCGCAATCTACTCAATAATCCTCTTCATGCAAACTGTTCGCATCGGATTGGCAAAAAGAAACGCCCTTTCGCGCTGGGGCGAAAGGGCGGTGTGAGATTACTTCATCAGGAGGGCCTGACGGGCGCGCTTGATGGCCTTGCTCAGGCGACGCTGATAGGGCGCCGGGAGTCCGGTCCACTTGCGGGGAAGGATGCGGCCTTCGTCCGTGGTGAATTGGCGGAGCAGGTTGGTGTTGCGATAGTCGAGCGCGTCGATGGTGAAATCGATCTTCGGCTTGGGGCGCGGGGTGCGGTATTCGCCGCGTCCGCGTCCGCCCTTGGAGTCGTTGTTCTTGCGTGGCATGTCGTCTGTTACTTGATTTCGCGATGAAGGGTGTGACGGCGGAGGTGCGGATTGTATTTCTTCAACTCAACGCGCTCCGTCTTGAGCTTCTTGTTGCGCGAACCGAGGTAACGCGAGGGCGGTTTGCCCTCCTTCTTGGCCTCGGTGCATTCCAAAATGATGGTTTCTCTGGGCATGGCTTACCTCTTCTCTTTTGCTGAATCTTTGTCGTCGTCGCCGGAATCCTCCTCGACCTCGGCCAATCCACTGCTGCCGACCGAGCCCAGGTTGCCCAGGCGCTTGTTGTGCAACATCCCGTCGCGCTCCAGTTGGGCTTGGGCTTCAACGGTGAAGCGCGTCCACGGAATGGCGTTCAGGCGGGCCTTGGGAATCGGCTTCCCGGTCCATTCGCAAACGCCGTAGGTGTCTGATTCGATCCGTTTCAGGGCCTCGTCGATTTCGTGGAGGGAATCCTGGTCGGAGGAGAGCATTCCGAGTGCGAAGTCTCGGTCATAGTTGTCCGTGCCGGAATCGGCCATATGCAGGCTGTAGCCGTCGAGTTGCTCGGTGGATTCCTTGGCGAGACCGGACATCTGCTGGGTGAGGCGACCGCGCAGATCGAGCAGTCGCTGGTAGTATTTTTCCCACTCGGGCTTGATCTTGACCCGGCTCGGGGCTGAATCGTTCTTCTTGGCCTTCTTTTTCTTGCCGCCGACGGCGAACCCGAGAATGGAGGCCGCCGTCGCGGAGCTGACGGACTTGCCGGATTTCTTGGCAGCCTTCTTCCGGGCCGTCGGAGCCTTTTTGGCTGCGGCCTTCGCCTTGGCCGCCGGAGCCTTCTTGGCTGCAGGGGCCTTCTTGGCCGGAGCCTTCTTGGCGGCGGTCTTTTTGGCTGCGGCCTTCTTGGGGGCCGCCTTCCTGGCAGGTTTTTTCTTCGCTGTCACAATGTGAAATGCTTCCAGATTATGAACGCTCCAAAGGCGTGATATCGCCGGTCGCGGCGCGCCTCACGGGAACGAGAGCGCAAGAAAGTAGCAAAACCGAAGAAAACCGCCACAAAAATATGGGAGAAATTTTGAGGCGGAATTGAGACGGGGAAATGGCGCGCGCAGGCGCGGCTGGAAAGTCTGTCCGCGGCCGGTATTGGGGGGCTTTTCACCCCATTTCGATGCAGGCGTAGGCGTTGTGGTTGTGGATGCTCTCGAAGTTCTCCGCCTCGATCTTGTACCAGGTGACCTGCGGGTGCGCATTCAGTCGGACGGCCACGTTGCGGATCAGGTCCTCCACAAAAACCGGGTTCTCGTAGGCGCGTTCGGTCACCGCCTTTTCATCATGCCGCTTGAGCAGGGTGTAGAGCTCGCTGCTCGCCGAGCTCTCGGCGATTTCGATCAATTCCTCGACGGAGACCGGTTCGCGCGAACGCGTCTGGATGGTCACGACGCCGCGTTGATTGTGAGCCCCATTTTCACTGATCGCCTTGGAGCAGGGGCAGAGCGTGGTGACGCTGGCCGCGACCGAGAGCACGACGTCGATCTCCTCCCGGATGGCATTGGCGTCGAAACGCACCTGGTAATCCATCACGCTCTCAATTCCGGTGACCGGCGCGGCCTTGCGCCGGAAGAAGGGGAAGCTCATCTCGATGTGGGCGGTCTCGCTTCCCAGGCGCCCGCGCAATTCCTGCAACAGGTCGCCCAGATGTCCCAGGTCGATCGGGCCTTCGTGGGCGTTGAGCGCCTCGATGAAGCGGCTCATGTGCGTCCCTTTGACCTCCTTGGCCAGATCCACCGCCATTCCGATTGACGCCACGGTGTCCTGCTCCGCGCCGTCGGCGTCGCGGAAACGGATTGGTTGCCTTACGTCGCGGACGCCGACCTTGTCGATGCGCACGTTACGTTCATCCGGCTGGTTCTGCGTGTCGTGCAGTTCGTCGGCCGCGGCGGAGCCGGCTGTCTCGTTCGACGGCGTGTTGTCTTCCTGAGGTTCCTCGAGCATCGGCGCAACCTAGCAATTAGTCTCCAATTTGCAAAAAAAGTTTTTTTCCGGGGCGGATTCGGATCGCCAGCCGGGGCGGTTCGGGACAGGGTGTTGGGCGCGCGTCACGGAGCGTTGTTGTTTCGCGGCCGGATTGGAACAGAGGATGAAGAACAGAGTTGCCGTCGTTGTTGGCCGCCTTGTGGCGGCGTTTTGTCTGGTGTCGGCGGCGTCGCACGGCGCGCCCGCATTCACGGTTGCCACCTACAATGTGGAAAATTACCTCGACCAGGATCTGGGGTTTCGCAAGGCGAAACCCGAAAAGGCCAAGGCGAAGGTCCGCGAGTGTCTGTTGGCGGCGGGGCCGGACGTGGTCGCGTTGCAGGAAATGGGCAAGCGTTCGGCTCTGAGGGAACTGCAGGCCTCCTTGAAGGCGGGCGGTCTGGATCTGCCGTATCTTGAGCATGTGTCCGGATGGGACACAAACATCCATCTGGCCGTCCTGAGCCGGTTCCCCATTGTTCGCAGGAATCCGCGCGTGGAGGAGAAATATGTCCTCTTTGGCAAGGCCCTGAGTGTCAGCCGCGGCTTTGCCGAGGTGGAGATCAAGGTGAACGATGACTACAGCTTCACGCTGCTCAACGCCCACCTCAAGTCCAAGCGCCCGATCCGTGCGGCCGATCAGGCGGACATGCGGCTGGAGGAGGCCAAGGCGCTCCGGCGGATCGTGGAGGAGAGGCTGGGGGGCGACCCTTCGGCCAATATCGTGGTCGTCGGCGACTTCAATGACACCAAGGACTCCAGGCCCGTGAAGGCGCTGATCGGACGGGGAAAATCGAAACTCATCGACACCCGGCCCGGCGAACGCAATGGCGACACCGAGCCCAACGCCAATCCCCGCTACGACCCGCGCAACGTCACCTGGACCTACCACTACGGCAAGGAGGACAGCTATCAGCGGATCGACTACATCCTGCTCAGCCCGGGCATGGCGCGGGAATGGGAGGCGAAGGGGACCTACGTCCAGACGCTGCCAAACTGGGGCGTCGGATCGGACCATCGGGTGGTTGTCGCCGGCTTTGAAGCCGTGGACAAGTAGGCGGAACTTGAGACCGCCATCCCTTGGCGCGACGCGGCGCAGCGCGGGCGGTTGGCGCTTGCCTGACGCTGCAATCCCGATTCCGACCAAAAAAAGGCGCGGAAACCGTTGCGCGTTCTTTTCAGAGTTTCACACGGATCGCCTCAATCGCCGCCTCGTTCACCGCAACGCCCAAGCCCGGCCCCTTCGGAACCTCCGCCATATCGCCGTCGATCGACAACGGCTCCTCCAGGATCGAGTTTGCCAGAAACTGCGGCCCATTCAGCGCCGCCGGATGCTCCAGCCCGTAGGCGCCGAACAACGCCAACGACGCCGACACCGACAAATCCGGATCGGTCAGCCCGCTGGCGAGAAACATCAAGCCATTCTCCTCCAAGAACTCCACCTGCCGTCGCGCCTCGGTCACCCCTCCGCAGCGCGCGACCTTGATCGCCACCCCGTCCAGCAGGCCGAGCCGATGAAATTCCTCCAGCTCGACGACCGACACCACACCCTCATCCATGATCACCGGCAGCGCGCCCTGCTTTCGCGCTTCGCCGAACCAGCTCAGACGATTTGCCGGCACGGGTTGCTCCAGCGCAAGAATGCCCAGGTCCGCCAGCTTGGGCGCGACCTCCAACGCGCGATCCAGGTCGTAGCCGCCATTGGCGTCGCACCAGATGACGGCGTCGGGCGCCAGGCGACGGGCAAGGCGGCACAGCTCCAGATCGAACGCCGGATCCGGCGCGACCTTGATGTTGAAATGCCGGTAGCCGCGTGAATGCGCCTTGGCGATGTCCGTCTCGGCGTCGGCGAGTGTCCGGGGATTCAACGTCCAGCTCAGTGTGACGGTCTGTTGGTCATTGCGCCCCCAACGCTCGGCGGCGGATTTCCCGAGCAGCTTTCCGCTCAGGTCGAAAAGGGCCAGGTCGATCCCCGCCTTGCAGATCGGCGCGCCGGTGGAGAACGAACCGGCAATCGCCAGATTCATCCGCGCATGAACGGCGTCCGTGTCCAAAGGATCCATTCCGATCAACTCCGGGGCCAGATACGTCTCAATCGTCGAATGAACCGACTCCAGCGTCTCGTAACTCCACCGCTGCGAAGGCACGCACTCCCCCCAACCAACCGTCCCATCATCCGCTGTGATCCTGACGACAACCGCCGGCCGCCCCATCGGACGTCCATCCGGACTTTCAAAAAACTTGAAACGCCCTTCGACGGGGTAGACGACGGGGGTGGTCTGGATGGATTGGATGCTCGTGGGCATGACGGGTATTGAAGATGCCGGCGATCCTCGAATGTGTCATGCATTCAGATCATCGCGTTTGCCGATTCCGTTTTCCGCGTTGGTGGACGCCGGCGCGCGGTTGTGTCGTAGACCAGCCGCAGCAAAATGGGAGGTGTGCCAGGTCGGAAGCTGCTGCTGCGTGTTGATTCGGGGAAGGTGGCCGTTCGAACCTTGCGGCGAGACGCCGCTGGAACCCGCAGCCGGGACGGCTGCGCTACAGTCGCGATTCAGCCGATCACGACCCGCTCCCGTTTCGCGCCCCAATCCCCGGGCGTCGCCTCAAAATGTCCGGCCAGTCTGGCCCCGCATCGGTTGCAGGCGCCTTGTTGGTCCAGGTTCCATTCGCCGAGTTGATACCAGTCGCGCTCGATGAGGCGGTGATTGCAGTTGGCGCAGTAGGTGGATTGGCTGGCGGCGTCGTGGACGTTGCCGGTGTAGACGTGCTTCAGTCCGGCCGTCCGGGCGATGTCGCGGGCGCGCTTGAGCGTCGAGGCCGGCGTGCGCGGGAGGTCGGTCATCTTGAAATCGGGATGAAACGCGGTGAAGTGGAGAGGCGTTTCGGGGCCGAGGTTTTCAAGGAACCAGTCGGCGAGGCGGCGGATCTCTTCGGGCGAATCGTTTTGTCCGGGAATGAGCAGGGTGGTGACCTCGATCCAGACTTCGGTTTCCCGCTTCAACCAGATCAAAGTGTCCAGCACGGGCGCGATCTCGGCGTAGCAGAGCTTCTTGTAGAACTCCGGGGTGAAGGCCTTGAGGTCGATGTTGGCGGCGTCGATGTACCGGTAGAAATCGGCGCGCGCTTCGGGGGTGATGTAGCCGGCGGAGACCGCGACGGTCTTCACGCCGCGATCGTGCGCCGCCTTCGCGCAGTCGATGGCGTATTCGGCGAAGATGACAGGATCGTTGTAGGTGAAGGCGATGCTCCTGCTGTCGTGGCGCCTGGCGGCGTCGGCGACGGATTCCGGCGCGGCCCAATCCTGGAGCCGGTCGTTTTCCCTGGCCTTGGAGATGTCCCAGTTCTGGCAGAACTTGCAGCCCAGGTTGCAGCCCGCCGTGCCGAAGGAGAGGATGCTCGAGCCGGGGAAGAAATGGTTCAATGGCTTCTTCTCAATCGGATCAATGCAGAACCCGGAAGCCCGTCCGTAGCTGGTCAGAACGATGTCGCCGTCGCGTTCCTCGCGCACAAAGCAGAAGCCGCGTTGGCCGGGGGCTGAGCCGGCAATGGCGCGGACAGAGGTCGCACTGGACCTTGCCGTTGTCGAGGCGCTGATGCCAATCGCCGCGCACGACGCCGGGAGCCAGAAGCTTGCGGGGAGTGTTGGTCATTCCAAAGGCTGAAGGGGAAGAAATCCCAAGCTCCAAATTCCCAATCCCAACTTGTCACGACGAAGCGGCGCGAAGGCGGAAGAAGCTCCAAGCTCCAAATTCCAAGATGCGAACTTTCGGAGATTCTCATCCCATCCCAGCGAGGCAGATCTGAGGGATTGCCCAGCATTTGACAAGGCGTCTGTTTGGAGCTTGAGATTTGGAGCTTTGGGGGACAGGCGCTGCGATTCGGCCCTCGGCTTGATTCATCGCATGTTTCCAGCATTTCATCACGATTCACCAGATTGCCGCTGCGCCGTAGCCGACGACGGAGCTGTGGTCGCCGGTGACGTCGCCGCTGGTGGCGTGTTTCAGGACGCGCGCTTCGGTCGCGCCCAATTCCCGGGCCGCCCAGAAGGTCGCCGCGATCGCGCCTCTGCCGCAGGCGTAGCCGACGCCTTCATCCTCGGCCTTCATGACGGCGTCCGGATCAAATTCCCCGACGCGACGCAGCATTTCCCCGTCGAGGCGCAGGGCTTCGGGCTGCGTGTAGAAATGCGAGAGATCGGAGCTGGCGACGAGCAGGGCCTTTCTGCCCGGGAGAATCTGGGCGAGGGATTCGCCCAAAGCGCGGCAGATTTCGCGCGTCTGTTCCACAATCACCACGGGCAGGACGGCGAACCCGCCCAGGCTGCGTTGCAGGAAGGGGAGTTCCATTTCCAGCGAATGCTCGGGTTCGTTCCGGACGGGCGTCAGGCCGAAGTCGAGCCGCTTGTTCAACTCGGCGTTCAAAGCCTCGGCCGCCTCGCGATCCACCGGGACGCGGCCCAAGGGAGTCTCAAAGGCGTCGTGACCGCAGGTCAGCAGGGGATGGGGGCTCGCGTGGTGCGAAGGGCCGATCAGCGCCACGAGATCCACGTCGAGATTGCGGATGGCGTTGAAGGAATGCCCGGCGACCGGGCCGGAAAAGCGCAGGCCCGCGTGCGGCGCGACAACGCCGAGGATGCCTTCACTCCCCGGGGCTCCCGCCGCGCCCGCCAGGTGGCGATCCACCTCGCGCTCCAGTTCGGCGGCGTCGGCAGGATACCACTTCCCGGCGAGCGGTGATGGTCTGACGTCCATGACGATATGATGCGCCGGATTCCCCATTGTTGAAAGCGTTCTTGCCTTGATCGACAACCAGATCGCCGCGCGACTGGGGACATGGGCCACGGCGGCTTCACGCCGCCTTTTTGTTGGCATGGCAAGGCGCGTTCAAATTGTGGAAGCCGATGGTCGCGCGGGTAATTAAACACAACGGGGCATCCGGTATCGGGGCGCTGGCGGACGGGCAACAAGGCGGCGTCAAGCCGCCGCAGTCCATGGCGCTTCGCGCGGCGCCGGCATTCGGCTGGGCGCCAGGGGCAGTCTTGACGGTCACCAGAAGGAACAGTCCCGGAATTCAGCAATCGTGACTTGTGACTTGAGAATGATGGTGGTTTGATCGGCAGCACGGCCAGGGCGTTGAGAATCCAGTTTCCTGAATTCCGGGACTGACGCCTTTTCGGGGATGTCCCTCAGATCGTTAAAACGGGCGGCGGCCGGTTGAGGTGAAATTCATCCTTTCAAGGTTCTCTGACAAGCCTTCTCTTGTTCCGCGCTGTCGCCCGGTGCGGAGGACGAGGTCGCGGCGTCAGCCGCGGCCGAGGACGCAGCTCCGGGCGACAGCGCCGCCGCCAACTGCGGCAGATCCCCGGCATGCCGCACCTTGCGGAAGCCCGCTTCGGCCCATAACAGCCCGCTGGCCATCCAGCGCGACACCATGTCCTCCTTCTCGTTCCAACGCACCCAACACCGTTGTTCCCGGGTCGCTGGAAACTCTTCCTCCAAGGCCGCCCAGAACCCCA
>Ga0181573_10002363_pt1 | contig 17600 bp, 12 predicted proteins | sample 101ome_25_FD_148643 | JGI IMG/M metagenome (GOLD analysis project Ga0181573, IMG submission 148643) | Coastal salt marsh microbial communities from the Groves Creek Marsh, Skidaway Island, Georgia - 101409BT metaG (spades assembly) | ecosystem: Environmental > Aquatic > Marine > Intertidal zone... | reverse complement strand
CGCTTGTGCAGTGCCTGCATGTCCTCGTAGTACTCGCCGTATGTATCGAAAAAAATTCCTGGCGAACGAAGCGCGTAGCGCGAGTGAGAGTGAGAGTCGGGGCGCGCGGGCGCACGGCGCTCGGCGCTCGGCGCTCGGCGCTCGGCGCTCGGCGGTCGAGGCAGCACCCACCGTCAAACTTGGTTGTAACCGCCAGGTCATCGATCACGTCTTGCCACCTTCCAAAGACGACCGTCACGTTCTCCTTCTTGTCCCACCCCAAGTGGAGCATCTGCCTGTAGACGTCCGGATGTGCCTCGATGATGACGTGGCGTTTCGGTTCTCGCTTCTGAATGGCAGCGTCGACGATGCCCATCCCGAACCCAATGTTGAGCACGACGCCCTCGCCCGGCCCCTTCCAGCAGATGTCTGCCGCATGCCGCTCCATGAGCGGCGTCTCCCACGTCATCATCACCGCATCCCCCGACGAGTCGTCGATGATATCCCCGTCTGTCGCGTACGTAATTGTCGAGGCCAGGTACTGGTCATTTGATGCCACGTGTCGCGCCTCCTCCTCCTCCCGCTGCTTGAGCGTTTCTCGGCCCAGAATCATCTCGCACTGCACCGCCCACTCCAACAGCAGCTGAAAACAACCGCGGTCCGCCCGATTGGCCATCGCGTACTCGCCCGGGGTGCAGCCGTCGAGCGATCGTTCCTGCCAGCTCGCGCCGGCCTTGAGCAACGCGTGGACCATGTCGACGTCGCCGTGCTCTGCTGCCAGCATCAAAACCTGGAGAACGAGCGAGCGAACGAGAGAAGCGCGTAGCGCGAGTGAGCGTTGAGTCTGGGCGCGCGAAGAGCGAGCGCACGTCGGCCGAGTTCAATACCGACGGTGACGTTGGTGTCAGCGTGTGCGATCGTGTTCGGGTTTGCATGGCACCCAACACCGTCGTCCCGTTCTTGGAGCAGCTTCAGGACGGTCTGCGTGTCTCCCGCTCTGGCAGCTTGACAAAGCGCGGCATTCTGAGCGTTCTGTGAGTGGGACATCGAGGGAGAGCGAGAGAGCGAGAGAGCGAGAGAAAAAGAATGGTTGCCCTCGCCAACAAAGTGACGCTGGTCACGGGCGCCTCCAGGGGAATCGGCAAGGAGTTCTGCCGACAGCTCAAGGCCAAGAACAATGTCGTGATCGCAGGCTGCCGCGATCCCTCCGATATGGCCCCGGGCCTCGCCGATGACGTCTATCAGCTCGACGTCGCCAATCAGGCCTCGATCGATGCGTTCGCAGAGGCCGTGGCGAGCAAGTACCCGCACCTCGACGTGGTCATTAACAACGCTGGCGTGTACGGGGAGCGTGTGGGCTTTGGGGAGATGACGGCGGAGACGATGCTGCACGTCTTCAACGTCAACGCGGTCGGGCCGCTGATGGTGACCAAGGCGCTCATGAAGAAGAACGTGTTGGGAGGGAAAGCGGGAACGACGCTGGCCCATATCACCTCCAAAATGGGGTCGGTTGATGACAACGGGAGCGGGGGTTCGTACGCGTACCGGGCTAGCAAGAGCGCGCTGAACATCATCAGCAAGTCGCTGTCGATCGACCTCGAGCCGTCCAACGTCAACAGCACCCTGCTGCACCCGGGTTGGGTCATCACGGATATGGTGAACAACCAGGGGCTGATCACCACGGAGCAGAGCGTCAGCGGCATGCTCAACGTGCTCGAGAGCAAGGGGGACGGCGAGCTGCGGGGGGCCTGGCACGCGTTTGACGGCAAGGTCATCCCGTGGTAGTAGACAGCAGAGACGCATAGACGCATATTACATCCTGAAAATTTGTGATCCATTCGTTTCTCTCTCTCTCCTCGACAATATTACTGGGTGTTGCGCGCCTTGAGACGTAGCTGCAGCTTTGTCATGGTCAGCCGATCCATTGCGCTCGTCTGCCCCATCACGGCCTCGCGCTTCTTTTTCCGGTACTCTGCTACTCGCACGTCCATCCCTGCCAGCTTGGCTTCCCGCTCGGCCACGAGCGCCACCTTGAGGCGGTCGACCTTGTGCCCTTTCGGCGGCTTTGGCGGCCTTGAGGGCGGTGCCTCTGCCCGTGCCGCGGCCTTTTCTGCGCTCTTCGATATGCCCTGCTCCTTCATGAGGCGCGCCACGTTCTTGGGGGACACGCTCGCCTTCCTCCAGACGTCGCCAGCCTTCGTCGGCTTGAATGCAGCGTTCGCGAGAAATTCGCCCGCCGCAGCGGGCGCGCAGGACGTCTGCACGCCGCGCCGCGCGACCGAACGCGCGATCTTGGACGTCTGGCGCATGAACCACAGCGACATCGTGCGTGTACGTGTACTTGTACGAGGTGCTTGCCTTTCGTTTCTGAGGGGCAGCACTCGCATACCCAAATGACTCAAATCGTTCCGAACGACGACAATGAGCGTCGATGCCGATCTTCAACAGGAGATTGACGCCCTGAAGGAGCGTCTCGCCGAGCTGGAGCGCCGCGCGGCGGCGAAGGACAGTGCGTCGTCGTCGCCCGGTCAACGTGCTTCGCCACCCGCGACCTGGGACAACACGGTCGCCCACGGGCTCTCCAAAGACACCATCGAGCGCTTCAGCAGACAGATCATACTGCAGTCGTTCGGCGTCGGGTGCCACTCGAAGCTCCACAACGGGTCCGTGCTCGTCGTCGGGGCAGGCGGCCTCGGGTCCCCCGCCCTGCTGTACCTGGCCGCGGCGGGCGTGGGTCGCATCGGGATCGTCGACCGAGACGCCGTCGAGCTGAGCAACATTCATCGCCAGGTGATTCATTCCGAGGCGTCCGTGGGCACGCACAAGACGGCCTCGGCCAAGGCGGCGCTGCTGGCGCTCAACTCGGCGACGGAGATCGAGGAGCATCGGGACGGGTTCACGCCGGCGAACGCCGTCGAGCTCGTCAAACGGTACGATGTCGTGCTGGACGCGTCGGACAACGCGCCGACGCGGTACCTGATCAGCGACGCGTGTTGCGTGGCAGGCAGGCCGCTGGTGTCCGGGGCGGCCATCGGCACGGACGGGCAGCTGACGGTGTACCACCACGGCGAGGACGGGCCGTGCTACCGATGTCTCTACCCCACCCCGCCCCCGGCAGCCAGCTGCGCCCGTTGCGCGGACGCGGGGGTGTTGGGCCCCGTGCCGGGCATCATCGGGACGATGCAGGCGCTCGAGGTGATCAAGGTTCTCAGCGGCATCGGGGACGTGTTTTCCAAGAAGATGCTCGTGATGGACGCGCTGTACTGCAGGTACATGGTCGTCAAGCTGCGGGGGAGGACCGAGGGGTGTGCGGCGTGCGGGGCGGACCCGGAGAGGGAGATCACCGAGGAGAGCCTGCCCGGTTTCGATTACAACGCGTTCACCGGACAGGCGCCGTCGGACGCGCCCACCAGTCTGCATCTGGTGGACGACGCGGAGCGCATTCGCGTGAGCGAGCTGTCCGCGCGCCTGGACCCCGGCGCCGGGAGACGGCCGAACACGTTCCTGCTGGACGTGCGGCCAGCGCACCAATTCGATATTTGCAGCATTCCGGGTGCCTTCAATGTACCGATGTCCCCTTCGTTCGTCGACGACATCGACCGGATAAAGGAGCGGATGCGCGAGGGAGGCTACGAGGACATGGTGGTGATCTGCCGGCGTGGCAACCAGTCGCAGCGGGCGCTGCTGGCCCTGAAGGCGGCCGGTCTCGAGAATGCCGTGGACGTCATCGGAGGCATGGCTGCATGGAGCCGGGAGGTCGACGCGTCGTGCCCGATCTACTGAAGTGGATACGGTGGGTATCCGGGGGTAGTTGCCATGATAATGTGCACACACCGACGTCGGTACGTGTCAACCTAACTACGTACGTACCTCACGGTGGTCTGGGCGTGTTGATGATATTTGCCGTTAAAATTCAACGTTTGTCGACGTCGATTGTGCCGCCCCGGGCTGACGTCTTGGTCACAGTGAGGGGCGCGGTGATGCCCTGGTTGGACTTCCCGAGTCCCGCGCCCCGCTCCCATCCCATCTTCATCATCAATTTTTGCGCGAGCGGCAGTCCCTTCTCGACCGTGACATTGTCCTTGCCCGTCTGTCGTTTGGCTTCCCGGTCGGCGGCGGCAGCGGCGGCGGCCCTCGTCTTCACCCGCTCGACGCGCATGATCTCGAGGCGTTTCTCGGTCATTTGTCGTTTCTGTCGTTTCTGTTCGAACATTTCGTCGTAATCGTTCGGGTTGGCCGGGTCGTATGCCGTCGCGGTCGTCGTCGCGGTCAACGTCGCGGTCGTCCTCGCGATCGTCGCGGCTCCGACGACCGGCTTCGTGGGGAGCTTGGTGGCGGTCTTGACGAGGGTCGGCGCTTGCTTCGGGGCGGGTCGCTTGATGGGGGCGGCCGCGAGAGCGGGGCGCACGGTTCTAGTGGCCTCGTCGTCTGGTTCGAACAACCCCATCTGCTCTCATTCTCCCTCGATTGAGGTTCGCTGCCGCAGCTTTGTGTGTGGAGGTCGTTGTGTTCTTGGCAATAGGCCACGTGGTCTTTGTTAGAAAAGGGACAACGTTTCAAATCAAAATCAATCAGTTTTATCCCATCGCCACCATGATCATCGCCACCACCACCGCCGCCGCGGTAGTGGTCGGCGTCGCCGGAGCACGGCTCGTCGCCCCTGCGCGGCAGAGCGGCCCGCCACGCCCCTCGACGGCGTCCTCCAGGAGCGGCACGATGCGCGTCTGGAGACGACCATCGGCGGCGGCGGCAATTGACGGGCAATTGGTGTTTACGCTGGTCGTGATCGTCACCTCGTCGACCGCGTCGTCCAGAAACCTGGCAGCGCTGCAGCCCCCCGCGCTCTTGAAGTACACCGGGCCGGACTGGCTGAAGCTCGACTGCGTCGCCACGCTGCGATAGCCGCCGTCGGACGCCGTTGGACTGCACTCGTACGATTCGTAGCGGCCCAGCACCTGATCGAAGCTGACCGTCGATGCGTTGTAGAACACGATCGAAAAACCTGCGAGGATATCAGCCCGACGTGGGCAGCGCCAGTGAGCGCGAGCGCGAGGGAGTCGATATTGGGTGCGCGCCGCGGGTCGATGTTGGTGCGGCTCCGCACTCCCAGGGCTCAATGAACATCGTACCGTCGCCCGCGATGGTACGGAACGCATCGAGACCAACGATATCCCAGATCCCGTCCACCGCAGGGGTGATGCCCGGATATGCGAACGCCACGGGCTCGACGCTCGAGTTTGCCTCGTCGTACGGCGGTGGGATGACTGGGTATTCCGTCAGCTGGTAGACGCCGGTGGCGTTTTCGTAGGCCGGATCCAGCCCGAGGGAAGCCACGCGGGTGTCGGAGCCGGCTGGCCGCGAGCCGCGGCTGCACGTGAGATTTCCAAAATCGGGGCTGGGCAGCGACGTCAGGTTCTGCGTGTCGAACGTCGTTCGGGACCATTCTGGGAACGGTTCGTCGTCACTAGGGCAGGCTGTCGTCGATGAGATCCAATAGTAGGTGTCGGGAGCGACGACCTTGCCTTTCTCGCACCTGTTGGCGACGACAATTGTGCCGTTCGAATAAATGTCGCGACGGCTGGCAAGGAGCGAGCGAAGCGGGTCGCGCGATTGGGTGGGTGAGCGAGGGTCGGGCGTGGGGAGCGGGGAAGAGGCGACGAGGGAGGATAAGTACGCACATGACGGTGGCACGATACTCTCCAGGTACGCCAGTGCACTCCCAGGAACGATATCGTCCCATCTGCAGCATGTATTGACCATCACCTGGCGAACGAGCGAAGTGCGAGTGAGACAGAGAGAGAGTCTGGGCGTGAGGTGCGATACGATACTCACCGAGGTACAACGAGCTGGTGAATCCCGACGGGGAGATCATCCCGATGTATCCGGATTCTTGTTGGTACAGGGAGCCCGTGAGGTCGGCCTGGGAGCGAGCGCGTGGGTGGGTGAGCGGGTGGTTGGAGGTGGGTGAGCGGGCGACTTGTGACGTACGGGACCGCCGAGGTTGGCGAAAGGGGGGAATGTCGTGTTAACGGTAACGTCAGTTGGCACCTGCGACACGTTGAATTCGGTCGTGACGATGTTGGCCTTCGCCGCCTGGGCGGCGAAGGCCAGGATCGAGGTAATCTGGAGCAGCATCTTGGGGTCCTGCGGCGAAGGCCAGGATCGAGGTTATCTGGAGCTTGGGGTCTAGCGAGCCTGAGGCTACGTGCGCGTTGACCTGGACTTTGTGGCAGGCCCAAGCCTTAATGGGCTTGAAGTCGAAGTCGAATCCGACTTGTTCTCGCGAAAGATTTCCGCGAAAAAGTGCACACGCTGTGTCTGCAGACAAAACAAAGGAAAACGATGATTGCGATCGCATCTTGCTCTTCTTCGCCTCGCGTCGTTGCGAACGCGAAGATCGGCCACAATGTCACCCGCCCGAGTGGGAGGGTGGGCGTGGTGACGAGGCGCGTCGTCGCATCCAGCAGGATTTCTGCGAGCTCGAGCGCGATGGCGCCCACCAGCGGCCCCGTGGACGAAGCTGCGGTCCTGGACTCTGTCATTGTGGGAGGAGGTATCAGTGGGTTGACCACTGCGTTGGTACGTGGGCGACGCCGGCGTGTACGCGGTGCGGTGTGGCCTCGCTCCTATCCTGATATGGCAAGGCAGCAACGCCTCGACCTGTTTCGGTGCACCGCCCTCCTCTCTCCTCACTCCACACTCCTCACTCCCCCCTTCTTGACAGGCACTGGACTGCGAACACAAGGGCGAGGTCGGCTCGTTCCTGGTCACGGAGGCCCGCGACCGGGTCGGAGGAAACATCACAACCATGTCGGACGAGTCCAAGGGGCTGCTGTGGGAGGAGGGCCCAAACTCGTTCCAGCCCTCGGACGCGGTGCTCAAGGCCGCCGTGGACGCCGGGTGCGTGGAAGATCTCGTTCTGGGCGACCCGAAGGCGCCGCGGTTCGTCTACTGGGAGGGACGCCTTCGCCCGACGCCGTCCGGCCCGGACGTCGTCACCTTCGACCTGATGTCCCTGTTCGGAAAGATCCGCGCCGGACTGGGAGCCATCGGAATCAAAAAGCCGATGCCGGACTTCGAGGAGAGCGTGGAGCAGTTTGTTCGGAGGAACCTGGGAGACGAGGTGTTCTACAGGCTGATCGAGCCGTTCTGCTCGGGCGTCTACGCCGGCGATCCCACCAAGCTGTCGATGAAGGCCGCCTTTGGAAAGGTGTACGACCTCGAAGACAAGGGCGGTTCCATCATCGGTGGCGTGCTCAAGCTCATGCAGGACAAGAAAAACAGCCCGCCCGAGGAGAGGGACCCGCGACTCCCGCCCAAGCCGCAGGGACAGACCGTCGGATCGTTCAGGAAGGGACTGCAGATGCTGCCAAACGCCATCGCTGACAAGCTCAAGGACAACGTCAGGGTGTCGTGGAAGCTCACCAACATCACAAAGAACAAGGAAACGGGTCTCTTCGAGCTGTCGTACGACACGCCAGAGGGAAGCAAGGTCATCAGGTCCAAGACTGTCGCCATGACCGTGCCGGCCTACACGGCCGCCGACCTCTTCAAGGCCGAGGTGCCCGCCGCCGCCGATGCCCTCGCGTCCTTCGACTACCCCCCGGTGGGCGCCGTCACCATCACCTACCCGGAGAGCGCCATCCGGGAGGACAGGCTCGACGCCGACGGCCAGCTGTCCGGGTTCGGGCAGCTCCACCCCAGAACCCAGGGCATCACCACGCTGGGAACGATCTACTCCAGCTCGCTCTTCCCGGGGCGCGTCGGCAAGGGCGAGGTGCTGTTGCTGTGCTACTTTGGTGGCGCCCTCAACCGCAAGGTCAAGGACATGACCGACGAGGAAATCATCGCCCAGGTGGACGTCGACCTGAGGAACATGCTCATCAGGAAGGACGCCCCGGCCCCCAAGAAGGTCGCCGTCCGCGTCTGGCCCACCGCCATCCCGCAGTACAACGTCGGCCACCTCGACCAGGTCAAGGCCGCCGAGGACGCACTCAAGGCCAAGGGCTTCGACGGCCTCTTCCTGGGAGGCAACTACGTCAGCGGCGTGGCGCTCGGCAAGTGCATTGAGTACGGCTACAAGTTCGCGGGCGAGGTCGCTGCCAACGTCTCCGTTGCGAAATAATAACGAATCTATTGTAACCTCGCGGTGACTGGCCGACTGGCGGGCGTTGTTGGGCAGCGTGGGCTCCTCTCATTTCGATCATCCCACCTCAACAGAACAGAGATGTCTGCGACGACGGGCGACGGCCAGGAATGGAAGCTGTCGCCGGAACAGCGCGCGGACACGGTCGAGCGTATCACGGCCAGCCTGGCCAGCATGCACTTCTTCGCGGGCAGGCCGAGCGCCGTCGCCGACCTGCAATCGCTGGCGAGCCAGCTGGAAAAACGGTCGTACACTGTCGCCACCGTCGAGAGCAGGACGACCACGGGCTTCCGACCGCACCAGGAAACACTCAAAGCGTATGCTAGGAAGCTGAGCGCGCTGGTCCTGGACGCGGTCAACGGCGACCTGGAAATGGACGTGGCCGCCCCCGCTGCCGGCGGGGCGGGCGCCGGGCAGCCGATGGACCTCGACTCGCTCGACCTGACGGGTGCGAGGGAGTTTTTGACGGCGGAAATCGCAGAGGAGAAGCTGGCCTCGATGTTGGCGGCGGGTTCGACTGTGTCGAGGATCAAGTTCAGCACGAAGAGCTTTGGCGTGGACGCCGCACACGTGGCCGCCAAGGCGATTCGCAACGTGAGAGCGACGCTCAAGCACGCCGACATGTCTGATATCATCGCAGGAAGGCCCGAAGACGAAGCGTTGAAGGCCCTGTCGATCATCAGCGACGCCCTGGCGGATGCCGAGCTCGACGGCCTCGACCTGAGCGACAACGCGCTGGGCGAGAAGGGCATCCGCGCCTGCGCCAAGGCGTACACGGGCCAGAAAGCCCTCAAGCACATTGCCTTCCAGAATGTGGGATGCTCCGTGCACGGCTGCGCGGCCGTGGACGAGCTGCTGGTGCACTGCTCGGAGCTGCGGTCGATTCACCTGCTGAACAACATGAGCGGCTGCGAGGGCGCCACGTCGATCGCCAACGTGATATCCCGGTGTCCCATGCTCGAGGACTTCAAGATGGCGTCGAGCCGGGTCGGCGCGGACGGCGGCCTCGCGATCGCCAAGGCGCTCGCGTCGTGTGGCAAGAACCTGCTGTCGATCGACCTGCACGACAACCCGCTGACCCACGAGGTGTCGGGCGCGCTCGCAGAGGCCATTCTCGCGCACCCCGGCATCAAGCGGGTGAACCTGAACGACACGATCATGGAGAACACCGGCATCGAGAAGCTGGCGGTCAGCCTGGCGCGCTCCGCCGAGAGCGTGGAGCACGTCGAGCTCCAATTGAACGAGTGCACGCCGGAGGGGGCCGCCGAGCTGTCGGCCGCGCTGTCCAAGCTGAAGAACTTGCGACACCTCGACCTGTCGGAGAACGAGCTCGAGGACGACGGGGCGCTGGAGGTCGCGAAGGGCATCCTCGGCCTGCCGGCCCTTGAGGTGATCGACGTGCGGACCAACATGATCAAGCGCGGCGGCGCTGTCGCCTTGGCCAAGGCCTGCGTAACGCTGCCGTCCGTCCGGGAGTTGCGACTCGACGACAATTCAATTTCGAGCGAGGGGATCGACCACCTCCGGCAAGTCCTCGAGGCGGGGAAGAAGGGGCATATCTTGATGAGTCTGGACGAGAACTGCAGTGACGAGGACGATGACTTTGAGGAGAGCCACGCCGGGCTGGACTCAGCCGTCGAGGAGCTGACCGCCGCGTTCGCCGCCGAGCGGATCGGATGAGACTGAATGTCGTCGGGAACACGAAACGGACACCCAGCTGTTCGATTTGGTTTGATTCTCTCTCTCTCTCTCGCTCTCTACCGGTATAACATTGTTCCGACGACACAAGAACTCTTCTTGTGTCCCACCGCACAATGCGCCTGCCACGGAGTGGAGTCGTCGGACTGCTGTTCGTTCTGTTCGTTCAATTCACCTCGATCATTCGAGCGCAAACCCCTTGTGAGCTTGAGTCTTTCCTCGTCGCCATCAATGGCAACGTGTTCTCGGACACATCGATCTTTAAGCAGGCGATCGAGCTGTCTGGATACAAAGTATGTGTCGCGACGCGTCAGAAGTCACGCGGCCCTCACTCCCCAGTCACACGCACGCACAGGACAAGCTGCCGGCCCCCGACAGCTCGATAGCGATCACGCTTCTCGTGCCAACAAACGGTGGCTGGCTCCGCCTGTTCGGCGGAAACCTGCTGTTCATCCCTAGTATCGCCTCGTTCGGCGACGACCTCCCGGCAACGGTTCTGTACAACACGATCCTCGGAGCCATCACGCCCGAGCAAGTTGAACAGTACACTTCCGACAACAAGGGTTCGGCTCCCTCGATCTATGGCCTCCTCTCAGGCAAGCCGGGATACGAAATTCAGTACTGGGCGGAGGTCAAGCCCGACGGGCGTACCGCCTACTACTTCGGATCGGCCGTCAACGGACAGGTCGCCGAGACGTACAGGCCGGTCCAGGCATGCAACTCGCAGATGTACTTTACGAATACGGTGCTCGTGCCGGCGTCTACCGGAAAACTGTCTGACGTCGAAAAGGTGACCATCCCGGAGGATCTACCGTGGGGACCGCCATCGCCCCCATCGGAGACTGTGCTGTCTCCGACCCCTCCGACCCCGGCTCCCGCAGACGGTCCCCAAAACACCACGACCGTGTGCACGATACCCGACCCCTCGCTGGCCGCGGCTACGCCACAGGCGACCTCGCCGATCGCGTCCCAGCCGACGACCGTTGCACCGAGCGTCGAATGCAACACGACGTTCCAGGACGCGGCGCAGCAAGCCGGGTTGACGCTCCTGTCTCTGGTCGCATCGAACGTGGACGATGCGATTCCCGACCCGGCGTTAGTCAACACGGTGTTTGCTCCGACTGACGTGGCCTTCACGACGATGCTGAGCGACCTTGGTCTGACGATACCCGACGCTCTCGCACTGGGCGACAAACTCATATCTGTCCTGCTATACCATGTGCATCCGGACGAGGCCCTGTCCCTCGGCGAGTTGAGTCAGGGTCAGACCATCACCACCGAGCTCGGGGATCGACTGAACGATCCGGAAGGGTACACGATATCAGTTCAGCAGGGCAGCGGGTCCACACCGACGCTGGTGTCGAAACGAGGGGATACAGCCACGATATCACAGACGCTGCAAGTGTGCTCGACGACTGTTCACGTCGTAGACAAGGTGCTGCTCCCAGTCGCGCCCGGGGCCACCGTGGACGAGCTGCCCATCGCGCCACCACCGACGATCCAAGGCGCCGAGGCGACAACGTCGGACGCGACCACGGCGTCGGACGCTGTCTCGCGTGGCGTACTCGAGAAGGGCGTGGCGGCGGGGATTGGCGCCTTGCGTGGGTGCAACGTGGTTCTAGTGGCGTCCTCGGGCGTCGAGCTCCGTACTGTGACGGACGAGGAAGGCGGATTCGTGTTTGAGAACATTCCCAGGTGCGCGACCGCGGACGGGTCGCTCAGGCTGCCGGCGACGAACCAGACGGAGGGGTGCGTCGACGCGTCGACCGGCCTGCCTCCCGCGTACGACTTGACGGTGTCGCTGAGTCTCCTCGGGGACGGGAACGGGGACGGGCTCGCGCCATCCGTCGCTGCCCCTTTTCTCGTCACGCCCCTCTCGGCGCTCCTGAGCTCGCCCGAGCTCCCGAACGGCACCGCATCGCCCGAGCTGCTCGGATTCCCTTCGAACGAGGAGATGATATTGGGCGGCGCCTCGTCCGACAACGCGGTGGGGATCAACTCTCAGGCGTGGGTGACCGCCTTGCTGCTGGGCACTGCCGTCGAAGGATACGACCGAGTCGACCTTTCCCAGGGCGTTGACGCCGTGAACAACTTCCTCGCTGGAAACCTCGGCAACAAGATGAGCCTGGCGGACCCGTCCACGATCAAGAGCATCCTGGAATCCACTGTCGTTGCCACGATCGACGACGTGCAGGCCGACGCCATTGCTGTGGCCACGGCCGCCCTCAACAAGGTGCTCGTAGAGACGTGGTATAGCTCATCGTTCATGCCGAACGACACGAAGCGCAACGTGACGGACGCGGTGGCGATATTCGGCCAGCAGCAGGTCGCCCCTGCGGTCCTCGAGCTCGCCAATAGGACACTGAGCGCAGAAGAGTTTGCGGCCGAGACGCTGTTCCCGACGACGACAGATGCCCCGACGGTGGAAACGCCGGCAGTCGCCCCGGTGGGGTTGGAGGCGGCGAGTGGTGGCCGTGTTGGAGGTGTCGCGCTGGGCCTGCTGGTCCCGTTCATGCTCGTAGTTGGATGACCAGCGTGGTGTTGGAGGCCAATGGGCCCTACTGCTCGTGTTTGCAGGCATTGTTGTTGTTGTTGAAACAGTAGTCTGTTCATCTATCTACACGAGACATACAATGCAGCTGAAGCTTAACGTGAGCAGCCGCTCGTCGGCCTCCTCGTTCATTGCCGCGAAGAACTTTGGGGTATGAATTGAAGACACCGTCGCCGTTCCTGGTCCGACGCCCTTACGGGCCCTTGTAACCGTGTATGCTTGAGAATGGGCGTCGTCGGGCGCTTATTGTGGCCTCGCACGGTGTATTTGGCCCGCATGTGGGCCTGCCCACATTTGGCCTCTCACGCGGCTCCCCCGCGTTGTTCGCGCCTTGACGGCCAGAGCCGAGCGCAATGTGCCGTGGAGGGGGCATTAATGAGGAGCGGCGGGGCCCAATGCCCCATTGCCCCATAGCCATCCCTGGCTCGCGTTCGGATTCCATTCCCGACCTCTCTCTCACGTCGACGCTCCACGCCGCTCTACACTCACCTCCTCACGTCCTCACGCCCATACCGCACTCGCAGGTCAAGAACGTGATGACCACGACCATGAGGAAGAAAGGGATTCATCCTGAATGGCACGAGGAGGCGCGCGTTGTGTGCAACGGGGAAGAGGTCCTGGTCACCTCTGGCACGCAGCCGGACTACAATGTGGATTTGTGGTCGGGCAACCATCCCTTCTTTCAAGGTATTACTACGTCGGTCGTCACCGACGAGGGCAGGGTGAACCGTTTTAAGCGTCGGTTCGAGGGCCTGGCTTCGCTGTCGACGGTCGAGACCGCCTCTGAGGCAGTGGCTCGTGGCAAGGACGACAAATAGGCTCGCTCCCGCACGCAAACACATGTACATATTTTTCATTATTTGTTAGTCTAGATATGGCAAATTCAAACGTTACCCACATCGACTAGGCCGCCCGTCGACTGGACGTGCGCCTTGTCGTGCGCCGCGTCTCACCAGCCTCGAAGGCGGCCTTGAGCTTGGTCCCCCGCTCCCTCTTCGGAGGCGACTCCCCTTCCGGGGCCTGTCTCGTGCTCCTCCCACGCTTCCTCGACGTCGTGACATTGCTGTCGTCGAGGTCGACGGCGTCTTGCTCCGCGTTTGGCACCACGTTCTCCTCCTCGACGCGCTCCTCGACACGTATTCCGGCGTCGGGACCATCGCTCTCCTCCTCCTTTGCTTCAATTGCTTCGATCGACCGCGCAACGTCCTCCTCCTCCAAACCCGCTACCTCCTCGCCCCCGCGGAACCGCCTGCACAAGGCCTCGACCGACGGCGCGCGGAGGGCCTCCACCCCCTCCTCGGAGGGAACCTCCACCCCCCTTTTCCTGCTGGGCACCCGGTCGCGCTCCTCGTCCATCGCAAAGTCGTCGTTGGCCTTGGCGACGGCGGCGCCGAGCGCCTCGAGGCCGGCCTTGTGCTCGTCCCCGAACAAGGTAAGGTTCTCCTCGCCGGCCTCGGCGGCACGCACCAGGCGATCGACGACCTGGCCTTGGGCGGCCTCGGCCCCTGCCACCGCGCAATTCACCCGGTCCAGGTCCACGCGCGCGACCTGGCCCGCCGCCGCCGCCTCGTCGCAGTGGCCGGCCCTGGCGGCGTCCAGCGCCTCGAGGTCCCTGCCGACGCGCGTGCCCACGTTCTTGGCGAACTTCTTCAGGGCCCCGCGACTGTCCTTCACGAACGCGCTCGCGCCCCCGTGCACGGTGACGGCGCTCGCCATGACCGACGCGCCGTGCTCCTCGACGGCGGCGTGGGCGCCCGCGGCGTCACGGTCGGCCTCGTCCTGCACCGCGGTCAGGGCCGACTGGTGCGCGGTGAGCGCGTTCGCAGCCGTCTCACTGGCGCCGTTCACCGCCTTCATGTTCTTCGTCACCGACGCGCCGTCCGCCTCCATCTTCTCGAGGCGGTCGTCGCAGAAGCCGTCCACGGAGGCCAGCTGGTCCGCCGCAAACTTGGAGACGAGGGACGTCAGGGCACGCACGAGCTCCTCCTTTCCGGTATCAACGGACGCCTGGTGCCCGGCCTTGAACCCCGAGACGTCCGCCTTGTGCGAGGCCAGCGCCCGCTCGAGCGTCGTCGCCATGCGCGACACCTCGCCGGTGATATCCGTCATGGCCGCTTGAAGCTCGCCGACGAAGCCCGCGACCGCCAGACGCATCGCGTTGCCGTGCTCTTCTTGTTTTGATCGCAGAGCCCGCAGCGCCGCCGCCTCGGCGTCGCCGTGCTCCCGGAGCTCGCCCATCGCCTTGTCGAGCGCGTCGACCGCCGCCTTGGCCGCGTCGTCCGCGGTGGCTTGGAACGCCGAGACCGCGCCCTCCACACCCTCCAAGGACGCCGACCCCGAGGCCGCGAGCGCACCGAGCGCGCCCTGCAGCGCCTCCACCATCCCGTCCACCTTGGCCTTTGCGTCGCCGACGGCCGCCTCCACGTCGCCCCGCGCGCGCTTCTGCAGCGACGACAGCTCTCCCATTCCACTGCGCGCGTCTCCGAGGAGCGCCATCTGCGACCCCACGGCCGCCCGAACCGCCGCGCCCATCGCCTCGACCTGGCCCCCGACCCGCTCGGCGAGGTCGCCAAGCAGGGCCACGTTGGCCGCCTCGAGCCCCTCCTTCGCGTCCACCCTCGCGAACAGCGTCGTCACGTCCTTCAGCGCCCCGCGCAGGTCCTTGGTCAACCCCATCGCGTGACCGGCCAGCCTCTCTTCGCACCGCCTGCACGCCTCGATGACAAAGTGCCCCTCGGCAATGTCCTGCTGGGCCGCCTCGAGCTCTGCCCTCGTCATCCCCAACTCGGCCTCCAGCTGCTCCTTCTCCGCTTCCATCGCCTCGATCCGCGCCCCTTGGTCCTTCAACCGCGCCTGGTCCTCCTCGTACTGCGCTTGCGGCATGTACACCCCGTGCTTCTCCCTCGCCGCCACCAGCTCGGCCTTGAGCCTCGCAATCTCCCCGCCCATCTCCTTGAGATGCGTCGTCTTGGAGATCTTCTGGTTCACCTCCGGCTTGTTCTTGATATTCTTCGCCCTGTGCGCGTATTCCAGCGTCGACATCGTCTCCTCCTGGCACTGCACGGTCGGCGCGATGGTCGCGATGATGCACGTCTTGGTCCTGCCGCCCAGCGAGTCCCGGAGGAGCCGCGTGAGCTTCGAGTCCCTGTATGGGACATGCCCCTGCCCTTCCACCAGCGCCGTGATCACCCGCCCCAGCGTCAACAGGCTCTTGTTGATGTTCCCGGCCTCCTTGGCCCGCTGGTCGACGCGGTCGGCCCCGGAGCGGGTGATGTTCTCGCTCCCGGCCAGGTCCACCAGGTAGAGCTTGCCCACGCGGATCACCTCTTCGCCTTCCGCCAACACCTCGCGCACCGACACGGTAACGATGAACACGGAATGCGAGCGAGAGCTCTGCTTGTTCAGCAGCGTCTCTGCCGTCCTCCTCCTCGCGTTCCCCGTGTCCAGCAGCGCGTAGATGTCCTCGGCCGTCTTCACAATAGGCTCCTCCAGCCCCTGCATCACCACGCCGGCCCTCGGGTCCTCCATGATGCGCACCTTCTTGGCGGCGGGAGAACCCTCGGCCTCGCTCGCCAGAAGGTCGGTGATCTCCTCGTTGTACAGCTCGAGGAACGAACACTTGACCGTAAACTCGTTCACCCCACCCAAACCATTCAGATACTTGAAGATATGCCCCACCGCCCTCGGAATCACGCCCGCCTCCCCCGCCTCCCCACCCGTCATCGTGTGCGTCTTGCCCGTGCCCGTCTGCCCGTACGCAAACACCGTGCAGTTGAACCCCTGGAGCACCTCGTCCACCATAGGCGCCACGGCAGTCTCATACAACCGCTCCTGAGACGTGTCCGCATCATACACCTTGTCGAAGTGGTACTTGCGAGCGTACTCCTTCTTGTTGACCGACTGCGTCAGCTGCACCTCCTTGTGCAGCTCGTTGCACTGCACGACCTCCGGCGTGTCGTTCGCGACTTCCGACTCGGACCGGGGCCTGGGCGGGTGGGTCGCGCGCGTGTGTGAGAGAACGAGAACGAGAACGAGAGAGGGTCTGGGAGGCTAACGTCGGAAAATTCAGCCGGAGATTGCACGCGAACGGACGCGCGCCGTGCCACGCTGCTCCGCCAACAACCAACGAAGGATCCATGCGACCAATATAGACGACAACGACCGCACACGAGCGTACCTGCACCGCACAATCACCTGCACATTCACACCAACGTCCGCACAACTACCTGGATTGTTGTCTCTCTGTTTCGTCGTCGTTCTCTCGACCATGGCTGTCTGTCTGGTGATGTTGAGACGTGATTCGATACTATGGATCGTGCGACGTTTGTTTCTGTGAAATGTCCACCCGACCCTCACCTTCTGCCAAAAACCTCAGGCCTCCGAACCAACATATGACGGGCGCCCGGGGCGCCTGTCGTCAACCCAACCTCACTCTGACCCGCTCTCCTTCCACCGCAGGCATTTCCACGAGCACCAGCTCCCCCTCAGATCCACAGAACGAAGCCTGTCCGGCACGCCGGCCGCCAGGGACCGCTGTGGAGAGGGGGGAGATGCTGCTCAGACGGGAACGCCCCCGGGCCGTCTCCGCGGCGCCCGCCGGGGTCGCGCCGTGCCGGTGCCTGCTCGCGCGTCATAGCACGAGCGGATACTGGCGCAGTGCTCCCCCAGCGAGCTCTGGAGGGCCCGGAGCGAGCGAGGTATCGGCCTGAATGACCAAGACATGGCTCCGGCCATACCTGTCGTGCACATCTGAGTGACTCGTCACTTACTTCTTTTCCTTAAAAAAAGATAGGTTCTTGGTAGCCATGCTCCGATTCCCGTTGTTCTGTCTGTTGTTCGCCATATCGACGAGGTGCGCTGCTGCTGCTGCCCGTGCTCCGGTGGGTATTGACCTCGACCGACGTTCGATGCAATCTTCGGCTCGCCGCGCTGCTCGCCGCGCCGCGCTGCTCTCTCTGTCATGTGCTAATTACCACTGTGTACTGTCGATGGGCGCAAACCCGCGTCGTCGTCTGCGACGGAGAGAGAGAGAGCCTTCGGCTCACTCTCTCACTCGCGCTTCGTTCGCTCGCAGGTCGAACCAGAGGACTGGGACAAGTACTACACCCGCAAGCAGTCGAACAACCCGTACAACTACGCGAAGAGCTCCTTCACGTGCCGTGGAGCGTACGCCCTTTGTGCCTATGCGACCTGCGTGAAGGTTGCAGGCTCGGATCCGCCAGTCGC
>Ga0181573_10002362_pt1 | contig 17603 bp, 19 predicted proteins | sample 101ome_25_FD_148643 | JGI IMG/M metagenome (GOLD analysis project Ga0181573, IMG submission 148643) | Coastal salt marsh microbial communities from the Groves Creek Marsh, Skidaway Island, Georgia - 101409BT metaG (spades assembly) | ecosystem: Environmental > Aquatic > Marine > Intertidal zone... | reverse complement strand
ACCGGTTACATACGCGTCCAGTCCGACATTCGCGGCCTCTCGAATATACGATCCGCCACCGCCAGTCATCACGCCGACCGACCGGATGAGCTCGGGTCCCCCTGGCAGGGCGTGAACCTCACCACCCCCCAGCGCCGTCGCGACCGAACGTTGCAGCGTTTCCGCCGACACAGGGCTCTCGAGTGTGCCCCACACCCCGATGTCCCGCCCCTTGTAGGCGCCGAATCGACCCTGGACCTCCAGGTCGATCGCGGCAGCGAGAAGCGCGCAATTCCCGACTTCGACGTGAGAATCCAGCGGTAGATGTACACTGTAGAGGGCGACATCGGCCGCCATGAGCGCCCGGATGCGACGCTCATGCCGCCCTGTGATCGGCTCGAGCCCTCCCCAGAACAGGCCATGGTGCACGATCATCAGGTCAGCACCCAGTTCCGCGGCCGCAATGATCGACGCCTCTGAAGCATCCACCGCCGTGACGACCGTGGTGACGTCCGGCGGGCCTCCGACCTGAAGGCCGTTCAGCGCATTCGGGTAGTCAGGATGATCACCGACCTGGAGCCAATGGTTCAGATATTGGAGCAGAGATTCCAGTTTCATTGGTTCTCAGGGGCTAGCAGGGGAGAGGTCCTCGTGTTGACAATGTGGAAATCAGGTCTGCAGCCGATGCGCAACCGAGGCTCGACACCGGTGGAGAAGCTAGGGACGCGGTCGACCGTCAGAAGGGAGAGTGTCGGTGCGTGGCGCGCCGGGGGGGACCGAGTCCACGCGATCGGCGCCCATATGGACGGAGCCGTTGAGAACGGCACCCTCCTCGAGCTGCAGTCGGCGGGTGTGCACCTCGCCCTCGATGAAACTGGTGGCTTGTACCTCGAGGCGGGATGCGGCGACAACGGTGCCCTGAACCCTTCCCGAGATGACGGCATCCTGAGTCGTGATGTCCCCGGACACGAGGCCATGCTTGCCGATCACGACAGCTTTTCCAGCCTTCACCGTGCCCTGGATGGTGCCCTCGACGCGAATCGTTCCATCGCTTTCACAGTTGCCGACGACCGTCATGCCCGGGCCGATGATCGAGATCACCGCCTCCGACGATGACGAGTTGTTGCTGCGTTCGCGCGCCATGCTCACCCCTGTCGACTGAATTGTACGTTGCAATGTAGAGGAGCGGACTCCAGCCGGACCACGGGGTCGAGACGTTCGCGAGCCCGAGGACGAGAGGGACCTGCTCCTTGGTTACCCCGGCTGCTCCACATATGTGAGCGGATCCACCGGCTCACCATTCACCACCACCTCGAAGTGCAGGTGCGGCGCCGTCGAACGGCCGGTAGAACCGGTCAGAGCAATGAGCTGCCGCTCACGCACCTGCTGACCGACGTGAACGAAGGTCATAGACGCGTGACCGTAGAGTGTGGTGGTGCCTTCGCCATGGTCAATGACGACGTATCGGCCGTACACGGCATCCTCCGACGCCTCGAGCACCGTACCTCCGCCGGCAGCGCGGATGTAGGATTCCGACGGTACCGCGATGTCGAGTCCCGGGTGGTCGCCTTCATCACCCGCATAGAGTTGCTGCGTGACGAATCCCCGCTCGGCCAGTGGCCAGGTTGCGGGTCGCGTGGGACCCAGGGGCGGTCGGGGGTTTCCTTCAGCCCGTCGGTCCGTTGCCGCCGGTGGTAGCCAGACACCACTCAGCTCATCGACCTGCGCGGCACCGAACATACTCCGAATCGTCGAATACTGATCCTCGATCGCTTCGAGGCGCTGCACCAGAGCCTGAACACGGGCTCCATCACGGGCCATGTCCTCCACCTCTCGCTCAAGCTGCGGGACACGCGCCGCGCGGGCCGCCAGGTACCACCAGGTCCCCGCCATGACAGTGAGCGCAAGGCAGATCGTCAAGCCAGCGACGGCGAGCGCTCCAAGCATGCGATACGAGATGTCGAAGGAGCGTGTGTCGTGGCCTCCGTCGGGAACCACGACGACGTTGAGCTTCCGACCCGAGCCTGAAGGCGTCACTCGACCACGTCTCGGACCGGTCGTCCCGTCACCTGCTCGAAGATGCGCTCAAAATCTTCCGGTCCGTGGTATTGGATCTCGATCAGCCCCTTGCCGGAGCGACCGGGCTTCACCTGAACACGGGTGCCAAGATACTCCTGCAGCGCTTCCTCCAGGGCTCGTACCACCGGATCCTTCGCGCGTGGCTTGCGCACCCGCCGTGAACCCGATGCGGCGGCAACCCGGCGCTCCATCTCCCGTACCGACCACCCTTCTTTCGAGGCACGGCGCGCCAATTCAGCTGCTGCGACCGGATCTTCGACAGACAGGAGAGCCCGACCATGCCCCTGCGAGAGCTCTCCAGATTCCAGCAACGTCCGGATGGATATCGGCAACTTGAGCAGGCGGACGAGGTTTGCGACGGTGGAGCGGTCCTTCCCCACGGCCTTGGCGATGTCGGCGTGCTTCATGTCGAAGCGCTGGGCGAGGGACTCGTACCCCTCGGCCTCCTCGAGCGGATTCAGGGCCTCTCGCTGAAGGTTTTCCACGAGCGCCAGAACGAGAAGCGTCTCGTCATCGGCGTCGCGCACGACGACCGGTACCTCCGACCAGTCGAGTCGACGGAGTGCGCGATAACGTCGCTCGCCCGCCACCAACTCAAAACGATCCGCGGTACCGGGCGCGGGGCGCACGACCAGGGGCTGCAGAAGTCCGTTCTCCCGGATCGACGCGGTGAGATTCTCCAGTTCAACGTCGGTGAAAACCCGACGGGGCTGGACGGGGTTGGGAACGACAGCACCGAGGGCGATGGTCCGAACGTCACCTTCGCGAACCTCAGGCTCGAGATATTCGCCGAGGAGAGCGCCCAGCCCCTTGCCGAGACGATCGCGCGTCATGAGGTCGCCCCGGCGTGCGTGGCAGAACCCGCGCGCGCCCGGCGCGCGATCACTTCGTTTGCGAGGGCGAGATAGGCCTGCGCGCCGTGAGACACCACATCGTATTGAACGATGGGCAGCCCGAAACTGGGAGCCTCCGCCAGCCGCACATTTCTGGGGATCGCCGCCCTGTACACCTTGGGACCAAAGTACTCACGGGCCTCCGAGCTGACCTGACGGGAGAGGTTCAGCCTCTTGTCGTACATGGTCAGAAGCACGCCTTCCACGTCGAGCCCGGGGTTGAGGCCCCGCTGCACCAGGCGAATCGTGTTGAGTAACTGACTCAAGCCCTCGAGCGCATAGAATTCGCATTGGATCGGAATGAGAACAGAGTCGGCAGCCGTGAGGGTGTTGACGGTGAGGAGCCCAAGGGATGGCGGACAATCAACGAGAATGAAGTCATACCGATCTCTCACCGTTTCAAGAGCCCGGCGAAGGATCGTCTCCCGGCTGAACGCCGGGACGAGCTCGATTTCCGCGCCGACCAGGTCGCGGGTAGAGGGGACCACGTCGAGGTGTGAAAAATGCACCCCTTCGACAATCGCGTCCTCGAGTTCCGCCTGACCGATGAGCACTCGGTAGATGTTCGCCCGGGACGACGGATCTTCGACACCGAGGCCACTCGTCGCATTGCCCTGGGGATCAATGTCGAGGACGAGGGTCCGCTTTTCTGCAACGGCCAGGGAGGCGCCGAGGTTGATGGCGGTCGTCGTTTTTCCAACGCCACCTTTCTGGTTCGCGATCGCAATAACGTGAGACATTCACACGGCGTTGAAGGTTCGGCGGGGGCCGAGAATATAGACAGGACGAACGGCGGGACGAAACAGAAAAAATCCTTGACCCGCACGGGCACGGTTTTGAGCTTGTGTCGGAGCCCGGGGACAAAGGAGTGTCTCGCCCACCAGAAAGTGAGGTCGATCATTGTTTCCAGCGCATTTCGCTCGCCTGGCCGCACGCTCAAGGCGTGGCTTCCAGGCCCTCATCCTGGCGCTTGCAGCCTTCTCAGCGGCGTGCGCTCCCGGGGAGACGCCGGTCGCGCCCAGCGCGAACCCCCTTCTCGAGCCATTCGTCGGAACCTGGGATGCGACCGTGCTCACGATTCGGAGCGTAGCTGACACGTCGATCGTCGTGGATCTGCTCGAGAACGGAGTCTCGTACATCTCGATCTATGAGAGTGGGAATTATCAGTCCACGATCGCCTTCGGGGGGACACCCTTCACGGAGTTCGGAGCGATGGAGGTAAGCGCAGGCGTCGTAACGCTGCGACCCAACAATGCTGATCCGGTTACGCGAACATACCAGTTCACATCGGCCGACAACGTTCGCCTCGAGGGGCCGACGGATTGGGACTTCAATCTCGACACCGTCGACGACCCCGCGACGCTCGTCATGGAGATGCGAAAACGCTGAGGGTCTGTTTCACGTGAAACACAACAGACGGTAGAGGTATACCGGCACGCCACAGCAGGTCGTGTTTCACGTGAAACGAGGTGCCGCTCGCAGGGACGGGGCACGTCCGAGATCGACGGGGTCGCTTACAGGGTCGCCCGAAGCTTCCTGACCTCGAGCATGAGGTTCTGCAAATCAGCAGGGGAAACCCCCGGGATCCTGCCCGCCTGAGCAAGCGACCCCGGGCGCACGACACTCAGCTTCTCCCTCGCCTCCCATGACACCGTGACGAATTCCATGTAGGGGAGCTCCGGATCGAGCAGAAAAGCAGCCTGGCTCCTCAGCTTCATCGCTCGCGCCCGCTCGCGCTCAACATATCCAGCATACTTCAGCTCTACCTCCACCGCCGCGAGGATCTCGTCCGCCAATTCCCCGCTTGGAGGCTCGTCCGCAAGGCTGACGAGGGAGCGCGCGCTGACTCCAGGCCGCTTGAGCAGGTCCACCGCCCGCATCTTCTGCTGGATCGGGCTCGAACCTACGTCCCTGAGCATCGACTGAACCTCGGCCGGTCCGACCGAGGTTTCTCCGAACCATACGAGGATCCGGTCCTCCTCGGCGATTCGCCGGCTCAGTGCCTCATCCTGCGCGCCGGTCAGGAACCCCCGATCGCGGGCCAACATGCCGAGACGTCTCGGTGCATTGTCCTGACGAAGCAGCAGGCGGAACTCTGCTCGTGAGGTGAAGAGCCGATAAGGCTCGTCGACCCCTCTCGTCACGAGATCATCGATCAGCACCCCGATGTACGCCTGATCACGCTCCAGAACGAATGCGTCCTCACCCCTCACGCGAAGCGCGGCATTCATGCCAGCAACGATCCCCTGCCCTGCAGCCTCTTCATATCCCGTCGTACCATTGATCTGCCCCGCCAGAAAAAGGCCGGGGTGCGCCCGCAATTCCAGTGAGTGATTCAGCTGGTGCGGCGGGAAATAATCGTACTCGATGGCATAACCAACTTTGGTCATGACGACGTCTTCGAGCCCCGGGATCGTGCGAAGAAACTGGAGCTGAACGTCCGCGGGGAGCGAGGTCGACAGACCGTTCACGTAGAGCTCGGTCGTATTCAAGCCCTCCGGCTCGAGAAAGACCTGGTGTCTCGGCGCATCAGGAAATCGGACGATCTTGTCCTCGATGGACGGACAATACCGTGGCCCCCTGCCGGCGATCTCACCGCCATATAGCGCGCTGCGCTGAAGGTTCTCGGTGACGACCTCCTTGAGCGCATCACCACTGTACGTAATCCAGCACGGAAGCTGATCCGGGATCCGTTCTTGCGCATAAGCCGCGAACCTGTACACGGAGTCGTCGCCATCCTGACGCTCGGTCCTGCTGAAGTCGACCGACCGTCCATCCACGCGCGGAGGGGTTCCCGTCTTGAAACGCGCAACCTGAAGCCCCAGGCCCTCGAGGCCCCTCGCAAGCTCCACGGACGGAGCCTCCCCATCTCTCCCCGCCTCGACTCCCGGTTCACCCCCCACGTGGATCCGTCCACGCAGGAACGTTCCCGTGGTGATCACGACACACTCGCTGTGAAACTCGAGACCCCCACGCGTACGAACACCCACGACCCGCCCACGATCCACCAGCAGATCAGCGACCATCTCCTGAAAGAGGTGAAGAGACGGCAGCCCGTCGAGCACACGCCGAACGGCGACCGGATACATCGATCGATCACACTGCGCCCGTGGCCCCCAGACGGCCGGGCCCTTCGAGCGGTTCAGCATGCGAAACTGAATCCTTGATGCGTCCGTGGCCTGGCCCATCACACCACCGAGAGCGTCTACCTCTCGTGCCACCACACCCTTCGCCACACCCCCGATCGCCGGATTGCAGCTCATCTGACCGATTCTCGACAGGTCGGGCGAAATCAGGATCGTGTTCACGCCGGCCCGAGCAGCGGCCGCCGCCGCTTCCACTCCCGCATGCCCTCCCCCGACGACCAGGACATCGTATCTGGCCCGCATCACCCCTCCCCGCTCACAGGATCACGAAACCGCTCGCGTCGAGCGGCAGCGTGCACGGAACCTTCACGATTCCATCCACCTTTGCGAACCGCGGACCGTCCTTCAACTCCGACAAGAAGCATCTGACCTCATCTGAATCACCCACGACCATCACCTCTACCGACCCGTCCGCTCGATTTCGCACCGTACCCGCAAGACCGTAGGCCCCAGCCCGCCGGGCCGTCCAGCGTCGGAAGCCTACGCCCTGCACACGTCCATCAATCCGAAATCCTGCGTGCACCCGGGCTGAGTTGGACATCATCATTTCCCAATACAGAATTCTCGAAACACCGCATCGAGAACGTCGTCCACCGAGACCGTGCCGAGCAGATCTTCGAGCGCAGACTCTGCAGACCGCAGATGTGTGGACGCGATCTCCGCAGGCAGACCTGACGCCAACCCCTCACGGAACGCAGTGACCTCGGCCCTCGCCAAGCGCAGGGCATCGGACTGGCGCGCCCTCGTGAGAACCGGCACATCCGCCGCCGCCGTGACGATATGTCGATACACGAGCTCAGGAAGCAGTCCCTTCAACCGGTCCAGCCCCCCTCCACTCTCTACGGACACGCTCACCGAACCCGCGCATCGAGACACCGTCGCAAGACGATCGTCCTGTCTCAGATCCTCGCCCTGCGCCAGATCCGCCTTGGTCCGAACCAGCACGAACGGGCACGACACCCTTTCCACCACGAAACTGACGTCCTCGTCACTCGCATCCTCGTCAGCCGGGATGCAGTACAGCACCACATCCGCCCGTTCGATGAACCCGTGGGCGATCTCGATGCCCAACTCCTCGATACGACCAGCCGGACGCCGAAGACCTGCCGTGTCGACCAGGCGAAACGGGAATCCCCCCACCTGCACCACCGCTTCCAGGGCATCCCGAGTGGTCCCCGGCTCATCCGTGACGATCGCGCGTTCCTCTCCGAGCAGCGCGTTGTACAACGATGATTTCCCCGCGTTCGGACGGCCTGCAAAGACGGCCAGTGCGCCTTCACGCAGCAGTTCTCCCTCCGGGGCCGTGGCGAGCATCGCATCGACGGACGCCATGAACACATCCGTTTCCGCAATTACCGAGGAGATCGCCACCGGTGGCTCGTCCTCTTCGGGAAAGTCGACATGATGAGCGAGCAACGCTTCGAGACGCACCAGGCGCTCGCGCAGAGACGACACTCTGCGCGAGAGCCCACGATCCATCTGGACCACCGCCGCCCGATGCAGTGCCCTGCTCCGCGCGTGGATCAAGTCGCCTACCGCCTCCGCCTGCACGAGGTCGAGTTTCCCGTGCAGATAGGCCCGGCGAGTGAATTCCCCGGGCTCGGCCCGCCGTGCACCTCCTCTCTCGCATGCGTCGACCAGCATCTCGGGAATCAGCCATCCGCCATGGCACGAGATCTCGACCATATCTTCCCCGGTGTAGCTCGCCGGCCCCTCGAACCACGTCACGACAGCCTCGTCTATGACGCCCCCCGAGTCCGGATCGGTCAGCCGACGAAGAGCCGGTGTTCTCACGCGCGGACACTCGGACCCCCGAATCAGTAACGCTGAAAGCACGCCACCGGCGTTGCTACCACTCAGACGGACCGTCGCAAGAGCTCCGACCCCCGCAGGCGTCGACAGCGCAACGATCGTGTCGACTTCGGTGCTCAACCGCGCGCCCGTGCCCGACCCGCAGCCTAGTCGCTGTCGCTCAGGGTGAGCGCTGGCCCCTGCTTCATGCGGGTCCGCTCACGGGCGATCCAGATCTGCTGCGGCAGAGTCGCGATGTTGGCCGTGGCATAGTAGAGGTTCAGACCGCTCGCGAGGTTCATGAAAATGAAGAGCATCATGGGCGGCATGATGTACATCATCATCTTCATCTGCGGATTGTCACTGTCGATCGACCGCAGGCTGATCCACTGCATCAGGAACATCGACGCAGCGAGGAGCACCGGAAGGACGTAGAACGGATCCTTCGCGGAGAGGTCGGGGAGCCAGAGGAACGGGACTCCGCGCAGCTCGATCGTGTTCTGGAACACGAAGAACAATGCAATCAGAACAGGCCACGGCAGCAGCATGGGGAGGCAGCCGGCCAACGGATTGAACCCGTGTTCCTTGTAGAGCTTCATCATCTCCTTCTGAAGCTTCTCCGGGTTGTCCTTGTGCCTGTCCTGGATCTGCTTCACCAGGGGTTGCACCGCCATGTTGCGGAGCTGCGCCTTCATTGCCTTGTGATTCAGGGGAAACAGAACCACACGCATCATGACCCCGAACACGATCAGGACCCAGCCGTAGCCCAGCGCCAATTGATCGTGGAGGAAGGTCAGCACGGACATGATGATCGACACGAAGGGCCGAATGATGGGTCGGAAAAAGCGCCAACCGTAGGGGTTCACTTCTTCCATGCCATCCCCTAGGGACGACAGCAGCGCGTACTGCTGGGGACCCATGAAGAGGCGGTACGAATAGGTCTCTCCGGCTGACACGGTCCGCGCCGTCCCGACTCGAATCCGCTCGGGCAGCTCTGCAGGCCTCACGAGCAGCCCACCCATGTACCCGGCGTCATCGACCATGTCGTCCGACGCACCGGACAGAACCGCGGTCACGAAGAACTTGCTGCGAAACGCGGCCCACACGAGCGGCCCTTCCACCACCATCGGGTCGGCCTTGTCCAGGTTCGTGGACCGAATCCCATCCTGCAGATGGTTGTAGACGTACGCCATCGAGCGCTGCTCAAGAACCGAATCCGTCTCGGCATACGCCAAGCCCTCGCCCAGATCCGTTACGAGCAGCGCTCGGTCAATCCCTTCGAGCGTACCACTGACCCCCACCGTGTATTCGTCAGGATCGAACGCGTACGATACACGGAGTGCGAAATCGCTCGTCGGGTGCTCGTACACGAAACCGAGCGACACCGGATCATCCCCAGCGCTCAGCTGGAGCCCGCCGGACGGTTCCACACGAAACGCCATTCCCGACAAATCCACCGTGTCCTGACCCAGCACCACCTTGCTTCCCAGATAAGGCGTCACGCCATCCGGGACGAGCTCGACCGGACCTCCACGGTTGATCGCTTCGAACCCCACCAGCTGCGCCGACGTGAGACGAGCACCCAGCGTCGTGAACGTGTACCGATAGAGCGGGCCCTCGACGACAACATCCATGACCGCCGGGCCTTCCTCCGCCTCCCCCGGGCTTGCCGCACCATCCTGAAGGGAGAGCCCTGCCACAGTGGCCGAACCATCGCCAGCCGCAGCCGTCGAAACCCCATCCTGCACCGAGCCGGAAGCCGCTCCCGGCCCCGCCGCCGCAGCCGAATCAGCCAACGCGCCACCTTCCTCGACCACCGGCGGCGGAAACAGTCGGTTGGTACCCACCAGAACGGCGAGCATGAGGAACACGGCGAGAAGGAAACGCCCCTCTGTCTTCATCGGCTTGTCAGGCCCGCGGCATGCCCACTCTCCGCTCGATCTGCACGTGGCCCTCGTTCATGGACTCGGGGCGCCGGGACTGGATCAAATCCGTTGCCCCCGAACGGATGGCAGCGGCCGATCCGCCGCAGCGCGAGCCAGCTCCCACGAAACGCGCCGTGCCGCTCGAGCGCCTCGGTCGCATACGACGAACACGTCGGCATGAACCGGCACGACGGAGGCGTCCAGGGCGAGACAGCCCGCTGGTAGAATCGAACCATCCCGATCAGAGCCTTCTGCAACACCACGCCTCCACAGCTGTCATCAGCTCTTCCTCCAACACCGAGTGCTTCACTCCATACGCCCCCGGTCGAGCCCGCAGCAAGAGGTCCGTCGGGCCAGCCTCCGCATCCAGCACGCGAAGCCCTCTTCGACGGCCGATTTCCCTGAGTCTTCGCTTCACCCGATTTCGCTCTACGATTTCATGGCCGTGCTTCGGCACGATCACCCCGAGCCGAGAAAACAAAACGGGAGAAGCAGCAAAGAAGACGTCCAGGTGCTTCGTCCTCTCACGCTTCCCCCGCTCCAGAAGGGCGCGAATCTCTGACCCGAGCCGTATCCGAGCACGCCTCGGAAACGCTTCGGCCCGGACCCGACCAGCGGACCCTACTTGCCTCCGGTCTGAACGACCAGCTGCGAACGGCCGCGCTTGCGACGGCGGTTGAGCGTCTTGCGACCGCCGGCCGTCTTCATCCGGGCCCGGAACCCGTGCTTGTTCACCCGCTTGCGGTTGCGCGGCTTGTATGTCGGCTTCATTCCTGCCAGCCCAATTCATGGTTGCACTGCGTTTAGAGTCGAGCTTGGAAAGATAGTTCTGCGCGCCCCGCGTGGTCAACGGCGGGGCTGTGGAAAAGGCGCTAAAACCCTTTGATTCGGGGCCTTTTCGGGCATTTTGACATTTTTGGAGGGCCTCTGTAGCTTCGACGCCCCTCGCGAAAATCGAGGGTCTTCGACCCCTCCACTGCTGCTCACCAATACGCGCCCAAATGCCGCGACACCTCCCCTCATCTTCGACTTCCGGCCATCGTCGCCGGGACGTCGGCTCGGGCGAAGGTTCACCAGCATGGAGCTGAGCACGCAGGACGTCTGGGCCGCAGTGTGCGCTGCGGTGCGCGAACGAATTCCGGAGCATTCATTTCATACGTGGATTTCCGGCGCGACCTGTGTCGCAGTTGCGCCGAACGAACTCGTAGTGGCAGCCACGAGTCCGTTTCACGCCGAGTGGCTCGAAGACAAGTACGGGCACTTCATCACCGAAGCTGCTGCTGCCGTACTCGGGAGAGAGGTGAACCTGGTCGTTCATGCGGCACCTGCACCCGAGGAGAGTCCGATGCCCTCCGTCCGAGTGCAGTCCCCCTCGGATGCATTCCCTCCGCCTCCGACTGCATCGGGCGACCGCCGTATGGCGCGCTCCGAGTTCGAGCCGCCGCCCACGTCAGGAGCGACGGCGGCGGCGAGCCGCGCATCGAACGCACCGCCTGAACCTTCACTCAGCGCCGGACTGTTCAGCCGATATACGTTCGACCGTTTCGTCGTCGGAGGTAACAACCAGCTGGCTGACGCAGCAGGTCGTGCGGTGGCTGACAACCCGGGGCAACTCTATAACCCCCTGTTCCTCTATGGAGGAGTCGGCCTCGGCAAGACTCACCTGATGCATGCCATTGGCCATGCTTCCCTTAGCCGGGACGCTGGTCGCAGAGTCGCGTATGTCTCCTCCGAGCAGTTCACCAACGAATTGATTCAGGCGATCCGGACGGGATCAACGGACCGTTTTCGAGCACGGTACCGTGAGATTGATCTTCTCCTGGTCGATGACGTGCACTTCCTGAAGGGCAAGGAAAGCACCCAGGAGGAGTTCTTCCACACGTTCAACGCACTGTACGACGCTCAACGTCAGATCGTGGTCACAAGTGATCGTCCCCCCCGCGACATGGAGGGGCTCGAGCAGCGGCTTGTTTCCCGCTTCGAGTGGGGATTGGTCGTGGATATGCGACCCCCTGACTACGAGACCCGCATGGCGATCCTTCGCTCGAAGGCGGAAGACGAGGGGCTCGTGCTTGCAGACGACGTCATCGATTACATCGCTCACTCCTGCTCGTCTTCGGTTCGCGAGCTGGAGGGAGCGGTGCTCAAGCTCCTCGCCGTATCGTCGGTGTGGCACGAAGACATCACGCTGTCGTTTTCGAAGCGCGTCCTTTCTCTCAGAAAGCTCGAGCAGCAGGACCGGTCACCGATTGCATCGCCGGACCGCATCACCCGGTTCGTCGCGAATCATTGGCGCGTGCGTCCCGAGAGCCTCCCCTCCAAGGCACGGTCACGAAAGATCGCGGAAGCCAGGCATGTAGCCATGTACCTCGTGCGCGAGCTCCTCGGGACACCCCTACAGCAGATCGGGGAGATCTATGGTGGGCGGGATCATTCGACGGTCCTCTATTCCATCCGTAAGGTGGCCACGCGAATGGATACGGATGACGACTTCCGACATCGCGTTGAAGAAATTATTCAGGAGATCCGCAACGAGTCCCCGAGGTCTTTCCACTATTGATGTGGAATTCTGTGGAAAAACGACTCTTTTCCCACTCCCCGTCGGTTGTCCCCTGATTTTCTTCCCTGTCGGTTCACGATTTTCCACAGCCTTCCCGACATGCATGCTCAGCGGGGAAGTACAGTGAATCCATGATCATTTGGCGTGCGCCGTCCCGGACATTCCACACATCCACAGGCCCTACTACGACTATGTTTTTTGTATCTGATCAGAGATAGTATCCAGAAGAGTTGAAAACCCGACTGATCCTCGTCACCTACGCGAATTGGCTGTCAGGAGCACCTCCCCGATGAACTTCACCATTACTCGACAGAACCTTCATCAAGGACTTGCTGCCGTATCGGCCAGTATCCCTTCGAAGACGACGCTTCCGGTCCTTTCGAACATCCTCTTCGAGGCATCCGAGGATTGTGTATGGATGAGCGGTACCGACCTCGACGTCGCTGTCCGGGTCAAGGTTCCGGCGGACGTCAAGGAATCGGGCAGTCTTACAGCTCCGGGGAAGAAGCTTCAGGAGATCACTCGAGAACTCGCTGATCAGCCGGTAGACATCGTCACGCGTGGCGATCAGATCGAGCTTACATGTGGAGCCAGCCGCTTCAAACTCAACGGTCTGCCTGCAGACGAATTCCCGACGCTGGCCGAGGTCGATTTCTCGGATGGGATCACTGTAACGGGGAAAGATCTCAACGGGTTGATTCACCACACGTCGTTCGCAGTGTCGACCGAAGAAAGTCGACCGATTCTGAACGGTGTGTTGTGGGAATTGCGTGACGGGGAGATGAAGATGGTGGCGACGAACGGTCACAGGCTCGCGCGCATGGGCGTCGCCGTGCCGCCGACCGGAACCCCGTCAGCCGACTTTATCGTGCCGCCTGCTGCCCTGGCGCAGGTCCAGCGACTGTTCAAGGACGACGACTCCCTCGAGGTAGCGCGGAGCGGGAATCATCTCGGATTCAGAGCCGATTCGACGGAGATCTACACACGTCTGATTGAAGGGACGTATCCGAACTACGAGCAGGTGATCCCGAAGGACAACGATCGAATCGCCATCATCGAGAAGAAAGCCTTCGCCTCGGCGGTGCGCCGGATGGCCGTGGTAGCGTCAGACCAGACGCATCGAATTCGACTTCGCTTCGAGTCTGGGCGGGTACATCTCAACGTGCTGACACCCGACCTGGGTGAAGGTCATGATGAGATGGAGGTGGGATACGACGGGGATGAGCTCGAGATCGGGTTCAACGCGAACTATCTCCTCGAGGTGCTTCGTCATATTCCCTCCGACGAAGTGAAGTTCGCCTTCAAAGCTCCCGAGCGAGCCGCGACGATCGAACCTGCGGGAGATGGTGCCGCAGACTACCTGTGTCTCGTCATGCCCCTGAGGCTCATCGACTAGCGCTCGAGCCCGTCGACTTCGATCGGGTCCAATTGCGACGAAGGAGCCCCGAAGACTCCCTCGGTCATCGGTTACGCGCAGCTTCCACCAGTTCGGTAGCCGCGTAGAGAGAAATGAGTGGAACCCCCTGCTGCTCGTACAGGGCTCCGGCGTTCTCGGACCGGTCTACGAGCGTAATGGCGCCGATGACTGTCGCACCATGCGTGCGGACGGCGTCGATTGCCTGGAGTGTACTGTTTCCCGTCGTCATCGTGTCCTCCACCATGATGACGAGCCCTTCCTCGGGAAGTCCTCCCTCGATTCTCTGCCCGGTCCCGTGATCCTTCGCCTTCTTGCGAACGGAAAAACCATCAATCGGACGACCCTCGAGGGCGCTGGCGTGGGCAATTGCGTAGGCAATGGGATCGGCACCCATGGTCAACCCTCCGACATGCGTCGGATCGAGGTTGTTCGCGCGAATCGCATGCAGCGCGACACGTCCCACGAGGCGCTGTCCTTCGGCGGACATCGTGGTTCGCCGCGCGTCGATGTAGTAGTCCGATTTTGCCCCGCTCGCGAGGGTGAAATCGCCCAGACGCACGGAACGTTCGATCAGGAGGTCTCTGAGTTTATCGCGATCGGTCATGAAGAACTCCTTGTCAGCGTTGTGCGAGTGGGTTGATCACTTCGGGGGCAGCGGAATCGCGGGGTTGGGTGAGGCCTTCTCGAACCTCATCCGGTACGCGGATCGGCTTTCGGTTGGGCCCGATCCATACCGCGGTGACCATCGCTCGTGCGACCGGGGCCTCAGATCCGTCGTCCCGTATGATCTCCTGGGCCAGCAGCATACTGGTCCTGCGAAACGAGTGCGCCCGTGTGCGGATCAGAAGCTCATCTTCTCGGCGGGCCTCCGCGATGTAGTCGACCTCGATCCGCACGACGAAGATTGCCCAGCCGCGCTCATCGAGAACACCCCAGTCGAAACCAGCTGCCTTCAGGGCTTCGAACCGGGCGTGCTCGAAGTACGTCAGATAGACGGCGTGGTTCACGTGTCCGAATGAATCGAGCTCGGACGTGCGCACCTTGACCGGCGTGATGACGACCGGCGAGGTGCTCAGACTCGTTTGTGACATGACGGATGACGTGGAAGGCTGGATCGCTCCGTTAAGATCGCGCGACCCCAACGACCATCAAGCTGACAGGTGTGTGGTTCGTCGAGCGCATAGCGGTTCCATCTTCCGTACCTTTCCACGAAACCCATCGCCGATCCTCATCCATGAACGACGTTCCTGAGACATCGCCTCCCAGCGGAGTTGGCCGGGTATTCGTCACACTCTTGTCCGTGCGCCCAGAAAAGCGGGTCCTTCGTGCTGTCGTGGGGATGGGTCTGACGTTTGCAGCGGTAGGCGGCGGCATCTTCGCCGCGCTCACCGGCATTGCGGCAGCTACAGGCAATCTCGAACGTGAGGATCCATTCTTCGGGATCATCGCGGGGACCGTGTGGGGTTTCGCCATCGGTACCAGCTTCGCCGTGACGCTCGCACTCGCTGGTCGAGGACGATCCTTCGAGCGTCTTTCCGTGCCTCGTGTGGCGATGGCAGGTGCCCTCGGCGGGATCGTTCTCGCTATGGGCATTCTCATCGCCGCGGCCTACGAGGGCAGCCTCAGCGGCGTGCCCGAGGCCTTCACCTTTCTGCCATTGCTTGGTGCGGGCGCTGGCGTTGCAAGCCTCACGATCGCGAGGCGCTCAGCGAGGCCGGACCAGGGGGCTCACGACGGGGCCCGACCTCCGAACACCGGTGTTCGGTCAGGCTAAACTGAACGTGGGCCGGTCAACGATTGCGGACCGGGTCCGCGGTCAACCTGGCCCACGTCTCCAGCCGCTGAAGCTTCGCCCTCAGGACGCGACCGCGATCTCTCCGAACCGCCGGTCTCGGGCACGGAATTCTTTCAGCGCTCCCGCCAGCTCTTCGCCGGAGAAATCCGGCCACATGATCGGAGTGAAGTACAGCTCCGCGTAGGCACTTTCCCAAAGCAGGAAGTCGCTGAGGCGTTGTTCGCCGCCCGTACGGATGAGGAGATCCACATCCGGCGCACGGCCGCCACTGTGCATGGCCTCGCCCAGGAGCGCGGACAGGTCCATCCGATCGGGGTCGCTCGATGCCGCTGCCGCCCGCACAGCGTTCAAGATCAAATCCCGGCTCGAATAATCCACTGCGAGGCGGAGTTCCAGCCGATCGCAGTGGGCGGTCTTTGCTTCGGCGTGCTCGATGGCGGCCACGAGTGCCGGTGCAAGGCGGTCGCGTCGACCCACGACGCTCAGGCGGACCCCGTTGTCTCTCAACTCCTCTACCTCCGACTCGAGGTAGCGGCGGAAGAGCTTCATGAGCACGGACACCTCCGACGGGGGCCGCTTCCAGTTGTCGGACGAGAACGCGTAGAGAGTCAGTGTGTGGATGCCGAGGTCGGGCGCGGCGCGAACGACGGCTCGCACGGATTCTGCTCCGCGCCGGTGGCCGGCATTGCGAGGCCGGCCTCGAGCGGTAGCCCAACGGCCGTTTCCATCCATGATGATCGCGACGTGGAGGTGCGTCATTGTCTCACTGCTCCGTAGCGTCGCGGGTCGCCCGAATGATCGCTTCCATGTGTCCGAGATATGCCTGCAGTTCCTCGCGACCGGTCCGGGTCAGGGAGTACTCGGTCTTGGGGCCGTTCCCCTCGAACGACTTGGCGCACTCGATGTATCGAGCGGCCTCCAGCCTGTTCGCATGGGACTTCAGGTTGCCATCCGTAATGCCGAGGAGGTCACGAAGATCCGTGAAACGCAGAGACCCGTTGACCGCAAGTGCACTGACGATACCGAGACGCACCCGTTCATGAATGAGGCGATCCAGTTCCAGCGCTTCGGACGACCCGTCGGACGGGCTGGAGCCTTCACCGTGGTCCTCCCCGACATCGCCGCGACGGGCCACCGCATCTCTACCCACCATGTTTTCTCCAGATGATCGCACCGAAAACGATGTGGATCCCGCCGAAGCCGGCAGCCATCCAGGCGTCGCCCCACGACGGGGGTGTGACGAGAGCCAGGCTCCCCACGACCATGAAGGTCGCACCCATGAGCGGCACGGAGCGCACGGAATAGGACCCGCCGGTGACGACACTGGTCCCGTACAGCAGGAGCCATGTACCGGGCAGAAGGTCGATCGCTCCCGTTCGGAGCATGACGAACGTCAGCACAGCCGCGGCCGCCAACGGGGGGATCACATTCCAGGTGAATCGTCTGCCTGGCCCGGTCAGCAGGCCTACCCCCTCCGACTTCGACTTGCGCGTCAAGCTGTACACGGCGATCACGAGGGAGAGGGCCGCTGCCTCGAACCACACGGCAAGCCACACCACGTCGGACCCTGCGGTCATCGCGAAGCCTGCGGCGATGAGGGCCACGAACCCCATGGCGACGCCTCCGGCCCCGGAGATATGAGTGAAGGATCCGGACCGCTCCATCGTTTCCCGGATGTAGCGGATATTGTCCATCGCGCGGTCGTGGAGCGCGACGGGCTCTTGAGACGCTTCGTGGAGTTTCGGGACGGGCGATGACATGGTGGCGTGTTGAGCAAAGCTGGGCGGACTCGACTTTGTGGCGCAAAGTACGTGCCACATCGGGGCGTGCCAACGGTTTTCTCATCGCCTCGTCCCGGTGAGCGGATTTGTCGCGAGCGGTGCCGGGAAGACCGGGAGGCGGCGCGAGGCTAGGGCACGGGCGCCAGCACATTCAGGGCGCGCGGAATGCACCGTACCTCGACCACGCTGTCGTCGGCGATCCGTACGTCACCGTCCATCTCGAAACGTGGAGGCGCT
>Ga0181573_10002359_pt1 | contig 17610 bp, 10 predicted proteins | sample 101ome_25_FD_148643 | JGI IMG/M metagenome (GOLD analysis project Ga0181573, IMG submission 148643) | Coastal salt marsh microbial communities from the Groves Creek Marsh, Skidaway Island, Georgia - 101409BT metaG (spades assembly) | ecosystem: Environmental > Aquatic > Marine > Intertidal zone... | reverse complement strand
GATGACGACGCGGGTTGGGTTCACGTGCCGGAGAGGTACCGAATGCAAATGGAACGAACTCGAGAGGAACGCGCGAGGCAGCAGGGCGGAACGGAGATGTTGGAGTGTACCGTCGGGGAGGGTGAGGCGGTGTGGTTCCCCGACGGGTGGTGGCACGCGACGCTCAACCTGGACGAGAGCGCTTTCATCAGTTCATTTGTCAATTTTAGACACGCCGCGAGCGGCAGCCAGGATGAGGAGGACGACGTGTTTAGCAAGATAGAGTTGTGATTTCAAGGAGGAAATGTAAGGTATAGGTATACACGATGAATGTGGAAGGTGGTGAACGGAAACGGTGGTGAACTTCCCGTTCACTTCTCGGTGAGCTCGCGATAGCCCTTCCAGCCCTTCGGCGCCCTGTTCTGATGCTCCTTCATGAAGTTGAGGAGCGCGGCGGTTGGCCCATCTGGTTGACCCCCGCGCCCGGCTTCCGCACTCGCACGTTGCGTGCTCTCAGCGACGTCGCGAAGCACCTGCGCGGCGCGTTCCCAGTCGCCTCCGCTGTACAGCTCGAATCCCAAGGCGAATTGGGAGAGGAAACGCTGGCTGACGCCCTGTCGAAGCGCGACGATGTCGGGGTGCTCGGTGAACTCGTCCTCGTAGTGCATGAACGAGTTTGACTCGTCCTCGGGTGAGATTGTCGGGTCGGAGTCCGCAGCCGGCTCGGGTACAGCCTCGATGCACGTGTCGTACGTGAATATACCCATGGGTTCGATGGATCCCTTGACGGTGACCCGGTCGATCTGACGACACTGCGCTCGGACGCGTTCGCCGCAGATGCGAACAAACTCCTCGGAGATTAGGAGCGGAACACCGAACTGCTTAGTAGCTGCTTCGAGCCTGGCGGACAGGTTGACGTTCGGGGAGAGGTAAGATGCGTCCACCTTGAACTCAGATCCGATTGCACCCTCGATGGCCCAGCCGACATGCAGTCCGAAGCCCATCTTGACCTCAAAATCCGGCATCCGCTTGTTCAGCCGGGGGTTAAGACGATAGCGGTTCAACCTGGCGCTGCGGCGAAGGCTCGCCATGATGATGACGAAGGACGCTAGCGCGTTGTTTGCAACCTCCGCTATGACCGCGCGTTTTGCCGGCGTCGTCCGCTCTGGGTTCTCCACGTCGGCGAGGGAGATCTCCTTTGGAAACTTCCACACTAGCAGGAACGCATCACCGATGTTCTTGTTTGCAGATCCTCCGTGAAGGTGCACCTCCATGTGGACGATCTTGCCGATGGTGTTGACGAACTCCATGACGCCCTCTTGCAGCACCTCGGTGGTGTCGGTGAACTGCCGTATGTCGCAAAAACCGAATATGGCGACGACTTTCTTGCCCGGGATCATGGGGTTGATCTCGCCGCCGCGTTTCATATTCTCTGCGATGACCTCGGACCCAGCCTCGCCGAATCCGACGGCTAGGAGCCCGCAGATCTTTGCGATGGAGTTCTCGAGCATGCGGGTCTCCATTTGCTTGTTATCATCGTCGTCGTTGTACACCTCGAATCGCTTCAGCGGGTTCTCGCTTACTTCGCGGACCTTCTTGACCATGCGTTCGATGGGCTTGAGCACCAGCGTGTTGGCATCCTTGCTGAAGAGCATGGCGCCAAGGCCAAGCACGAAGCATACGAACGCGGTGCGTCCCATGTTTAGCGACGCCTTGAGCCTGCTCGCATCGCGCATGTCGAAGAACGCGTAGGACACCGATCCGTTCTCTTCCGAGACGTAGGTGGTGTACTGGTACTCCTCGCATCGAAGGCCAGCGCTGATGTCGCGATTGAGCGTGAAATCCGTTTTAGAGTGATTGGAAAAGTCGATGCCGTCAACCACCAAAGCGTACATGTCCGTAGCCTGAGATTGGTATATCCCCACGCCGTCGAAGAATCCGTCGGATAGTTCCGTGCCGCGTTCGGCGACGAACATGGTGTGGAGCATGCGAAGCCCGCCGGTCTCGAGCCCGGTCCTATGGTCGTAGGTGTGGATGTCGAAGAGTGGGAGCATGAAGAGGAGCGCGAGGACGCCGATGATGACGCGGCGGGTGGTGAGGTCGGAGAGCCTGGCGCCGACGCGGGTCTCCTCCGTCTTCCGAAGTATCTCGTCATCATCAACCTCCGCGGCGACGTCGTCGAGGAGCGTGTCGGTCTTCTTGGTCCTGATTGCCGCCTTCGACTCCTCGCCGCCGCCCCCCGACGGGTTGTTAACGCCGTGCCAGGATTTGTACAGCCTGAAGATCCGAAGCAGGCGGACCATGCGGAGGATGCGACCGAGGCGCGTGCCCACGCGCGCGGCACGACCCGCGCGTGCGATCGCGCCTGTGGTCCCGCCGTCGAGCGCGGACGTCGGCGCGCCGCCGCCGCTGAGATCGATCGTCTCGGTTCCGACGCTGCCGTCGCCGAGCGTGAAAAAATCTGCGTCGTGGTAGCACTCGGGGAAACCGGTGGCCGCCATGAACTCGGGTATATCCACGAGGAGGGACATCGTGGCCATGGTATCGAGCCAAAAGAAAAATCCGAAGGGGTAGTCGCGCTTGGCGATGCACGCGAGCATCATCTCCAAGGCGAAGAGAAAGAAGCACACGTAGACAATGTAGACAAAAATCCTGTCGTCTTCCTGCGTGAAAGCCACGAGCCGGATGTCGTCGCCGAAGAGGGTCCACAGCGTCACTGCGGTCATGAAAAGCGTGATTCGGGTTCCATCTATGAGCGCAGCGATCCTGCGCTTGTACATCGGCGTGGTGTCCGTGTCGAGAGCGAGAGAATACGTCGAATGCATCATTGACTGCCTCGCTGCAAAGCTACTGCGGTGCATGAGTGGGCCGTGGGGGAGCATCTCGGACATGAAGGGCCTTCGCCGGACGAGCCCGCTGTTGAAAGATGTCCTCGGAGAAATCCTTTCTGTGATGTTTTGCATCGTTGCGCGCTTATGGCGCGCCTTCATGTCTCCGTCCGTGGGAAGGATGGACACGATCACCTCGCTGGCTGACATCGATGAGGAATACGGCCCGTCCGCATCTCGGCGGCTCCCATCGGGCCCGTGGGACGATACGCGAGCGCCGGAGCGGCGACGGACAGGCGAGGGCCCGTGCCTCGATATGATTTCCTCATCAAACGATACCCCATTGAGCTTGAAAGACATGCTCGCCCACGGTTACGTCGACGATGTAAGGCTCCCTAGCCGATCGGGGGTGACGCCGCGGGCCTAATTAAGCGCCGTTTCGAATCCGGATTGGGGGTGCTCGTCTCGAGGGCGACGTCGCCGGCGGGACCGAGCGGGATGCGAAGCTGACGGCCCGTCGAAATTATTTCGGCGATGCTCACTCCGAGGCTCCCCTTTTCCGTTCCGCTCGCGTCTCTTCGGGCGCTTGCTTCCTATGAGCCCGTCCCCTGTCACCGAGACTCGAACCGTTTGCTTGCGAATAGCGCCGTTTCGAGCGGGCGCGCAAATTTGATTTTCTGGAAGGCGAAGAGGTTTTTGACACTACACCGCGCTCACCGCCCTATCTCTGCTCACGCACCGCCGCATTTCCGCGCGCTGGACCTCCAGCTCGCGTCTGAGCTCCTCCTCCCACAACATCTGCTTCTTCCTCGCGTCCTCGCCATCCGCGCGGGGCTCAATCGGCCCGCTGACCTCGAGCGGGCTAGACGCCGCTCTTCTCAGATGTCGAGCGTCGAGCTCCCCGGCGCGCGTCTGTGCCTCCGACTTGGACCGCATGACAACCTCACCGACCGACACGATGTTGCTCGAGCTTGAAGCCGCATCTTCGACCGTCGCGGTGCCCTCGTGGACGCTGAAATCAGTGTTCAGTTCGCGTTGTTTTGGGGGTTCAACCGCGGGCGTCGCCGGGTCCGGTCTCGAACATGTCGACTTAACTGGCGAGTTGGACCCGCTCGAAGGCGCGGCGACAGCGAACGGATGCCGAAGGAGCCGAGTCGCGTTCGGTCTGTCGCGGGGCACCCTGTTGAAGCACAAAATGAGGAAATCGTGCGCCTCCGCCGAGAGAAACTCTGGTATCGGCGGCAGTCCTGTGCTCGACGCGATATGGAACAGCGCCGAAACCTGACTGCCAAACTCGCTGAACGGTGGCTTTCCCGTCGCCATCTCCAAAATCGTACATCCCACGGACCAAATATCCGCCTGGCGCCCGTGTCCCGTCTGCTTGATGACCTCGGGCGCCATCCAGTACGGCGTGCCCCTGATGCTCTTGTGCACCCCGTCGACGGTCACAATCTCCGCTAGCCTCTTGCTCGCGCCAAAGTCCGCGAGCTTCACGCAGCCCTGGTTATCCACCAGGATGTTCGCGCCCTTTATGTCCCTGTGCATGATTTGGTGTCTGTGCAGGTACTCCAGCCCAAGCAATATCTGCCGCGTGTACACGCGTATGACGCTCTCGCCAAAGCTCCCGAATCGCTGCAGCAGCGAGTGGATCGAGCCGCCGCTGACGTACTCCATGAAAATGGTGAACACGTCCTCCCTGGTGCGCTCGGTGCCCAAGTACGACACGATGTTCGGGTGCTTGAGCCGTCGCATGAGCGCCACCTCCTGCTCGATACGTCGCACGCTCTCATCCGCGGCTCGGTCGTTCTCATCCGCCAACGCGTCCTCTCGACCCGTACCCTGGTTGATGTCCACCACCCTGGATATCCTGGGAGCGATTGCTATTTGTTTCACTGCCAGCATCCCCCCGGTGTCGAGGTCGAGGCCGACGTACACGCGCCCGAAGCCGCCGCTACCCACAAGCTCGCCTCTCTGCCACCGGATGGTCCGCTCCTCGGAATCCTCGGTCGAGTCGTCGTCCCCCGCGAATTCGGCGACCGCTCGCGGGGACTCCTCGCGCGATGGGCTCTGCACGATTTCATCCTCGTCGACCGCCTTCCTCGGACTCCGAGTGCCTTTGGATTTCGCCCGCCTATCGCCTTCAAGATCGCTTGTCGCGTTCACCCTGTGGCCGTCGGGGCCGTTCCCACCTTCAACGCATCGGACGTCGATGTCGATGCGGTCCAGGTGAAGGTCCGCCGCGGTCCTCCCGGAGAATCCCGCCCGTCGCGGTCGCTCGAATCGGGGTACGCGCGGATCCCTCGCACCGTCGATCGAGTTCGAACGGTCGATAGACACGCACGCGCCCATCGCACCGCTCCCTGCGTTGTGCTCGGGCCGAATTGGTTGTTGCCCCGGTTTTTGCCACATGGCCGTTTCGGCGGTCGGACACTTTGTAGGCATGTATTGGGTAATATGCGAAACGACGAGTCATAGTCCAATTTTGCAACCGACCATTTTTGCAAATCGAATAATTCTCAGCCACGCAGGGCACCTCGGGGACACACGAAGGCACCCATGAGCGCTCTGCTGCTGCTCATCGCCTTGTTGGCTTCGGCCGACGCGGCGGTCGTCGTCGAGCGACACGTGGGGATCTCGAGCGCGTTCTCCAGACCTCCCGCGCATCCCGCGCTGGACCTCACCGACCCGAGGCTGTCGCGTCGTGGTCTATCGGAAGATGCTGCGGGGGATCTCTCGTCTCAGCCAGAGCAGGTGCACCTGCTGCCCGCGGGTCCCGGCGCGATGCACGTCGTCTGGGCCACGCGCTCGGCGCTCGACGACGGCGCCGTGGTGAAATACCACAAGCACGTCGACGGCGAGGACGAGACCGCGGTGAAGTGGGCGGAGGCGACCTTTACCTCCACAGCCTACACCGCGCAGATTTGCCTCGCCGAGGGGCAGAGCGTCTCCCCGACGATGGGCCCGCGGACACCCGTGCGCGTCGAGGACCTCGTCGCCCTCGCGAACACGTCAACGTGGGCAGAACCGGATGCGGTCAACTACCGCGTGGTCAAAGACGCGGACGACGTCATCCCGTCCGGCTGGTTCGGCAACCCGCCGTGGTCCAAGGCCATCTGCCTCGCGTACAACAACCCGGATGCGCAGTACCAGTCGCCGATCATCAACGTCGCGCATCTCACCGGGCTCGAGGGCAACGCGCACTACCACTACGACATACCGGGCGATACCAAGACGCACAGGCACTTCAACGCGCCGCCCGATTCGCTCAAGGAGTCCAGCGAGGACGCCGCCGCCGGGAAGGAGGTGCACGCGTCCACGGTGTTTGCCGTCGTCGGGGACACCGGCCAGACGGAGGTCACGGCGGCGGTGTTCGAACACATCGCGGGGATGGACGACGCCGACGTGCTGCTGCACACCGGCGACCTGTCCTACGCGGACGGGTTCCCGCCGAGGTGGGACACCTTCGGGCGCCTGGCGGAGGGGGTCATGGACCGTCTGCCCTCCCTCTTTGTCGCGGGCAACCACGACGTGACCTCGAACGGCCTCGAGTCCCAGGCGTACCACACGCGGTACCCATCGCCGCACAGGTCCAGCGGGAGCGCGTCGCCCGAGTGGTGGAGCGTCGACGTCGGCCTGGCTCACGTCATCGGGTTCAGCAGCTACGCGCCGTCGAAGGGTCCCGGCGCGTTCGACGGGGCGGATGCGCCGCTGACCGGGTGGCTCGAGAAGGATCTGAAAAAGGTGAATCGAGCGATTACCCCGTGGATCATCGTCGTGTTCCACGTGCCGTGGTACAACTCCAACCACGGGCACTTTAAGGAGGCGGAGCGCGCGAGGATCGCGCTGGAGAAGCTCCTGTACGAGGCGGGTGTCGACGTCGTCCTCAACGGGCACGTGCACTCCTACGAACGCATCCGCGCCGTTTACGATTACCAACCGAACGAGTGCGGCGTATCCCACATCGTCGTCGGCGACGGGGGCAACTACGAAGGTCCGTACGGGGAATCGTGGATGGATCCCCAGCCCGCGTGGAGCGCCTTCCGCGAGGGATCGTTCGGCGCGGGGAGGCTCGAGCTTCACAACGCGACGCACGCGACGTGGGAGTGGCGGAGGACCACCTGCGTCGAGGCGATGGGAACCACCGCGTTCGACGAGGACTGGTTCGCGCCCACCGGGGACAGGGGCGTCAACTGCAAGTCCAGCAACGACATATCCGCGCAGGCGATGGAGGCCGTGGACCGCGCCGTGTTTGTGAGGGACCCGATCGCGTGTCCAAACCGCGGGGTTGGGTCGGGACCGGGGCCGGAAAGTTCCGGCTCGGGGGCGGCGAGTTCAGGCGCGGGCGAGCCGGACGGGGACGCCAGGGCGGGCGAGACCGCCGCGTCGGTGTTCCTAGGGGTCGGGTGGGCGGTCACTCTGGTCGCGCTCGCGTACGTGCACGCGCAGCTGCGGAAGGAACGCTCGGAGCGAAGATTCGTGATCATGAACGACGACATCGAGCTCTAAATTTTTACCTTCGTAAGAGTTAGCCAGCCAACGCGCTGCGCACGACATCTTTGAAAATAACGCAACACATGAATAACGCATGAACGACGACGAGGTACGCCGATCAACCGCGACGACCGCTCCACTCGCCGGTGGAGTCGCGACGTCCCCGCTCCTGCCTCGCACCGTACGCGTCTCCCGCGCCGCCCTCCCTCATGCCGCCGCCGCCTCCCCTTCCGCCTCCCCTTCCGCCTCCCCTTCCCCCGCGTCCCCCGCGTCCCCTGCGCTCGTAGAAGCCGTCCCCGCCGCGCTCATCGCGCCCGTCCTCCTCCTCTCCGCCGTACCTCTCTCGCACCGCGCGCCTCTTCGCCATCTTATCCTCCTCGCGCCTGGTCTTGAACCATGCGACAATCTTGCTCCGCGGGAGCTTGGTCGCCCTCCTGACGCTCTCCACCATGTCGTCGCTCGGGTGGGTGTCGGACGCGTACACCTTCTCGAGCGTCGCCACGTTCGTCGCGCCGAGCCGCGTCTTGACGTACCCCTTGTACGCGGGCATGCCCTTGGGCACGTGCTTGGCGCCCGGCGCGTTGCGAAGGTACGCAGTCTGCGCGTCGTACTCGTACTCGTCCCGATTGTAGTCTTCGCGATTGACGTCGCGGATGCCTCGTCCCTCGCGGCGGTCAAAGTCGGGGCGCTCGCGCAGCCGCACCGTCGCCACCTTCTCGGGCTGGGGCGGGTACCGCTTGGCGAGCTCGGGCACGCGGTGCGCGTTGGACTTGACCCACGCGAGCACGTCGTCGCGCCTGAGCTCGAGCTCCTTGGCGACGTCCGTGATGGGCACCTGCCTGCGGCCACGCGCGAGCGCGCGCTCGAGAACCTCGACCTGCGCGGCGGAGAGCTCGGGCGCGAGGGGCTTCAGGTCGGCAAACAGCTTCTCCCAATCGTCGTCGGCCGCGCGCGGCGCGACGGAGCGGCGTTTGGGCGCCTCGGACCAGCGACGCGCCGCCGCCGCCGAATTCCGGAACGACATTCCGGCCCTGGGGAGCCGGGAGGGACCGGTTGCGCGAGCGACGAGAGGCGCGCGGGACGGACCCGCGGGCGCGGCGCGCGAGGTGATGAGCGTGGATACTTGCTGGGCGAGCGCGACCATCATGGTTCGACCGGGCGCCGTGTCGAGTGACCTGGGGCTGTGGTGCCCAAAAGCGAAGTCACGTCACGCGGTCGGGAAAGAAAGAGCCGACCTTTTTTGGAACCGACCGCATTTGTGATGAACCGGTCGGGTAGGATCGGGAGAGAAAGAGCCGACTTTGCGGCCGTGCGAATGTGTGTGTCCGCCACGCGCACCCGCTGCACGGACACACATCGTCCCGCCATCTTCACACGCGCAAATCGTGCGTTTCTCACCCCTACGCTCTCGCAGGCATCGGCACGTGCGATCGCGACGTCGGATACCCTGTCCGAGACACTGACCCGCGCCTGTTCTACACCGGCGGAACCCAGCATTTTAACCTTGGACGAACATGCCCCCAAATCCTGGGGCCAAAGCAAACGACTCGTCCACGAGCCTCACCCGGACCGAGACACCCAAGAGCAAGCCGGATGTGAAGAAGGAGGTGATTCCTCCCAAGGTGCAGCACAGCTTCGAGGACATTGAGGGACTCATCAATAACCTTCTCATGCTCAACACATTCACTCTCGGTTTCAGCATCAGCTTCCTCGCGGCGTTCGAGAACGAGAAGCTCCTGGAGATGGACCAGCGCTACTTCAATGTCTTCATGGGTCTTACCTACGAGGGTAGTGCAGATGATTCGGGTAAATTGATGATCGAATCGTTCGGCGAGCAACATATAGGAGAAGATTACTCGCTCTCTCCGTCTGGCACCATACTCGTCCGCGGCATGCGGTCCACCACCTGCCTGACGCTTTCCCTCATTGTCGGCCTCGCGTCTTACGTCTCGATGTGTCTCAGCGACGCGAGGGAGGATCAGAAGTTCTTCATCAAGTGGTACTCCTGGTTCAAATGGATCATCCTGACTGGGTACTGCCTCTACGTCGCGGGATTCACGCTCTTCTATTTGATGGTGGCAGCCTCCGCCTACGCGCTTTTCCCCATGTACTGCGGGGCCAAGCGGGGATTCCTGAGCAACTCGGTGTGGCTCGACACGAAGTCGGACTTTGTCCAAACCCAAGGACCAAACTACGGCAACCCCCAGGAGGGCTGTTTCATCAAGGGCATGAAGGATCCCGTCGGAGACACCACCCTCATGCTGAACATCATGATGCCGCTGATCCTACTCTTCTGCGGCATCGTGACCTACGCGATGCACTACAAGACCAAGGTGATCAAGTCCGGGAGGGTCGGCGCGGACGGGACGCTCTACGGCAGGTGGAAGTGAGGCTCGCGGCGTGTTAGCTCTATTATTACGGTGCGCATACGCGTAGCCTAGACGTCGTGGATTACAGATCGGCGTTCTTCATGCGGTCGTTTCTCGTCCTCGATCCGGTTTCACGCGCTCGAAACCTCGCCGCCCAGAAACTGCCACTTTTGCACGAGCAGCTTCTGCGTGCAAAGCAGCGCCTGCTTGCGAACCTCGTCGTCCGCGTGCGCCAACAGCCGCATCGCGCAATCCTTACCCTTGAGGTCCTGCACCAGGAACCTGCCCGCGGGATAGTGCGTGGCGAACTCGCCGAGATCGTGACAAACCACCGCGAGCGTCCGGGGCTCGGCGCCCGGATCGCTCGCGGCGGCGACGAGCATCCTGAGGAGCTGGCAGTTGTTATCCGTCAGCTTGGACGCGTTCTCGCGCCAAAAGCCCTCGTCGGTGTGCGCGGCGGTCCAGTCCAGCGCACCGGACGTGACTTCCGCCCTGTACCGATCCCACGAGCTCGCCTCCTTGCGCCTGGCCAACACTCCGTCCTCGAGGTCGGCGAGCGCGGCGAGGAGCTCCTCGTCGTGAAAGTCCCGAAGCCTCAAGTTCTGAACCAGCTTTCGAAGCGCCAACTCCTGCGCCGCGAGGCTCACGCCGACGACGCCGCTCACGCCGACGACGCCGCTCACGCCGACGACGCCGCCGCCGTCGCCGTCGGCCGCGGTTCGCGTCCCGTCTGAACCCGCCTCCTCCTCCTCGCCCCGAGTTTCCCGAGCCCCCGTCGCCGCCGCCAGGTTTCTCAGCGCGAGCGTCGCGACCCTGACAACCTTCTCCTTCGCCGCCGCGCCCGCCACCTCCATCAAGCCCCGTATCACCCCGCACCGCGCCATCGCGTCGCACGCGGGCGGGTGGAACGTGAGCAGCCACGCGCACAGACCCGCCTCGTACAGCTCCTGCACGTTGTGCGGCCCGGCGGTCACCTTGAGGAGCGGGGCGACGGCCCGCGCCACCCCCGCGCGCGTCGCGACGGGGCGGACCTCGCGGATGGAGAGGAGCGATGCGAGCGCGGTGACGCACGATGGGACCGCGCGGTGCGGGTGGAACGGCGGGTCCGCCGAGAGCTCCCGGCAAAGCCAACGCGACAGTCGAACAGCCGCGACGCCCGCGGGAGTCGCGGGCTCGCCGTCCTCGGAGAACCGAAGCCTCTTGTCCCGCGCCGGTCGCTGATCGATGAGCCGCGTCAGGCAGAACATCGCCTTCTCGCGGGTGAACCAGTCGGGCGCGGCGAGCAGCCGAAGGAACACGGCGTAAGCTTCGCCGCCGCCGCCGCCCTCCCCCTTGTCGTCGTCGTCCTTCTTCTTCTCGACGGCGAGGAAGTGCGACGCGCGGGTCTTGTCATCCGATAGCATCCGCGTGATGAGCGCGAGGACGTACTGGACGTACTCGGTCTGCGACACGTCGCTGAGGACGTTGAGGAACGCTCGAGCGCACGCGTCTCCCTCCTGCGATGCGGGTGGGTGTTCCGGTTGAGTCGCGGGGAGTGTTAGATTTTTATTTTAGGGCGCGCCGCGAGATCCTCGCGTGCGGGTGGGCGCGCGGGAGAGCACGGGAGGAGATCCGAGCGGTTCATCGCGGACGGAGACACACCTCGTCCATCATGTCAGCGCGCGCGTCCTCGTCGCGAAGCTCGTAGCGCTGGATGGCCTGCAGGTCCTCGTCGGTGACGAGGCGCGAGGTCAGCAGCGCGTTCCAGCGCGCGCCCCGCTCCAGCACCTCGCGCAGGTCGTCCGTGGGGTTTATCATGATCCCTCCCTCCCGGACTTACCTCCCTCCCAGACTTACCCGACGCGATGCTAGGGGTCTTCGTGCGCCCCGCCGCGGCTGTGCACCGCGGAGCGTCGTCGTTGTGATGTAAAGCGCACAGTCCCACAGCGCCAAAGCCAAAGTCCGGAGCTGAGAAAAACAACTCAAGAAAATAAACCCTCAAAATCCTGACCAATCACATCCCGAGCCACCAGGATCTGGCAAACGATCTCTCCACCACCAGGCCCTTTGGACCAGGGATTTTACGCGTCGACCATCCGCGTGAGCCTCGGCGAGGTCCGCAGTAGGGAACGCGCGTGGCGGCGACGCGTGTTCATAGTCCGACGCCGTAGTTACGATCAAAGAGAAGCGTTCGATCGCGCGATGCGAGCGAAGCCTTCGGCGTAGGTAGATAGGGAGGGGGTTCGGCACACAAAATGAGGGGCTGCACGCAGCAACCGTCGTGCCAAGGTTTGGTCGCCAGTCGCGGCCTATCGAGCTCGCCGTCCACAGCGGGGCCCTCGGGCCGCGCCGCGGTGGCGTCCGCGATGGTATCGCCTCGACGGTCCTCGCTGATATGCGCGAGGATCTGCGAGTCGACGCGTGCCACGTCCGCGGCGTGTTCCACGTCGAGCCCGGGAGGAGGCTTATCTCCCGGTGGCTCGGGCGCCGGCGCGAGACGGAGCGCGCTCGACGCGAGACACCCGGCGATCCACTTGGATCTATCGTTCCGCGCGTGGACCGGGGGTAACATCTGGCGTCGTGCCGCGATGGACGCGGCGCTTTCGCGCGACGTTCGGACGCGCGCGTCGGCAGATCCCGTCGCGACCGCGAGCGCGGATCGGGAATCGGGCGCGAGCGCGGGCGCGGGCGCGGGCAAGAAAAAGGCCGGCGAGCAACCCTCCGCGGCGCCCGACAAGGCGATCCGGGTCGCGCGCAAGCGTCGAACGAGCAGGGAGAGGCGATGGGATCGTCCGAGGGACTCCAACTCGTGGGGCGCGGCGTCGTCCCCTGGGGTCCTCGGCGAGGCCTCTGGGGCATCCCCGGGCCAGACCGCGTCTTCCTCGTCTCAGGCTTCGGGGTGGGCCGCCATGCAGGCGCAGCGCGGGGCGGACTCCTTCGGCGACTCCCCGCTCATGACCGACGCCGCGGGTCTCGGGTTCGAGTTCGGCGCGCGGCCGCGGACCGGCGACGCCGGAAACGACCAGCAGAAGCCGTCCGGCAACCGCCAGCAGAGGCTGCGAGGCAAGGCGCTCGTGGCGAGGATCAAGGAGTTGGGCGACAGGCGACGCCTCGACAAGGTGTTCGCGCTGGTGGAGGCGAGTCCGATCCCGGAGACGACGAACGGCCACCGCATCACCATGGGCGCGGTCATCGGCGCGTGCTGCAAGTGCGGCGACCTCACGAGGGGTCTCAAGCTCCTCCAGCAGCTCGACGGGCCCGGCGGCGTCGGCGCCGGCGGACCCGCGTACAACGCGCTGATCCGCGCGCACGGACGCGCGGGCCGGCTCCGCGAGGCGCTCTTACTGCTCGAAGCGTGGGAGAAAGGGCGGGGCCCGAGGGACAGCAAGATCGGCGTGGGTCGCAACGGCACCATCTACGTCGCCGCCGCGGGCAAGTGGCGCAAGGGCGACGTGCCGCTGAAGATGGAGGGGTACAGGGACGAGATGGGCACCGAGTGGTACCCGCCGCGCGTGGCGCAGACCCGCATGCTGCTCACCGTCCTGGACGCGTGCGCGGATAGCGGCGACGTCGTCCGCGCCAGGGAGTTCAAGGACAGGGTTCTCAACTGGAAGCGACGCATCGTCGACGGCCGCGAACGCGTCGACGGCGTGTCCGACGCGGAGGCGGCTTGGAACGGGGTGGCCAAGGCGCACGCGCTGTCGGAAGACCCCTTATCCGCCATCGCGGTGCTGCGCGAGATGGAGGAGTGCACACTGAACCCGATCACGCCCTCGCAGGTTTCGTACAACATCGCGATCCAGGCGTGCCAGCGCGGGGGACGACCGGACTGGGCGCGGGCGCTCGTCGCGCGCATGCGCAAAATCGCGGCGAGAACCGGCGACGGGAGCATGTACCCGGATGCGGTGTCTTACACGACGACGGCGCGCGCGGAGGCTGCGGCGGCGCGCGGGTACACCGGCGCGGATCACCAGGGCGGCTTGGAGAGCGTCGAGGCCATGTACGCGGAGGTGCGCGGTCCGCTCGGACCTCCGCCGGATCCCCAGTGCTACGGGGCTCTGGTGGACGCCTTTGTCGCTCACGGCTCCCTCGACCGCGCTCTCGCCACGTTGTACACCGCCGAGGCTGAGCCCAGGGTTCAGCTCCCGGCTAGGGTGTACCTTGGTGTCATGCGCGCGCAGGCGGCGACGGGCGACGTGCGAGGCGTGCGTATTTTGGCGGAGCGTCTCGAGAGCGTCCTGGCTGAGCGGAGGACATCGAGGGACGCGAAGGCGAAGGGTCGGCGGAGAAAGTCGTCAGTCGCCGACGCCGGTTTGTCCGCGAAAGACGTCGCCGCGGCGGCGGCCGTCGGCGGTGCGATCCCGGGGAGGTCGCTCGGGTTCAGCGGCGGGCCCGCGGTGGAGGCCGAGGTTGTCATGTGCGAGGCTGAGGCGAAGGCGGCGGCGGGCGACGCCGCCGGGGCGAGAGCCGCGCTCGAGCGGCTGAAAAAGCTGGACTACTCGGCGTCGTCCAAGGTTCTCCGCGACAGGTCCACCGAGCTTCTGGTCTCCCTCTTCGTGAAGGAGATCGTCAGCAGAGGTGATGTGGTCCCTGCGGGAGGTATTCCATCCATGGGCTCGCTCTCCACCGCGGCGGAGGGCGGCGACGGCGCGGGAGAGAATGACGAGCAGTGCGTCATCGAGGAGATTGGCCCCGAGGTTGGCGAGGATGCCGGCTTCCTCAACTGCAACATCGACGACGTCGCCGTCGATCGGTCGCAGGAGCGTTCCGATAAGTCCATGTGGGGCGTCACACAGGCGCTCGATCTCATCGACAGCGCGTGGGGATTCGCATCACTCGACGAGGACGACGAGTTCCTCCCCTCGCTCGACGAGGACGACATCCCGGTTCCCTCCGCAAACTTTGGCTTTGGTGGCTTTTACAACAACGCGTTCAAGCGCGATTTCGGCGTGCCCATCGGCAAGCCTCAGTACGACTGGACCGCACCGAAGGGGGCGCCGTCGCTGAGGTCCTCCGAAGCTGCGGACGCGCTCGAGCTGTGGGCGGGAGCCGCGGGCCGGCTCTTCGCGGGTGAAGCCGAGCCGCTGATATTCCGCGGCGGCGTGGACCCATCCACTCTGCTCCGCGAGATCCCGGATGTCGGCATGACGATCGATGAGGACGAGGACGAGGACGATGACATCGATCTCGAGGACACCGCGCGTAGAGATGCCGTGGATGCGGGCTTCTCCCTCGGTTGGTTCTCCAGCCCGCTGGGAGGCAACGACACCGGCGCGTACAGGTTTGTGGTCAGGGACGACGAGCCCGCGGGTCCCGCCGCCGCCGCGGTCGGTCGCGACGGGATCGCGGTGGTCATCGACGAGGAACTCCGGCCGGTCGGTGTCCTGAGGGGCTCCCCCGACGCGATGTTCTTCGACGTCGACGCCAAGGTTCGGGAGGTGATGGGCATGTCGCCGGCTGTCATCGAGGGGGACACCGCGACGGTGGGCGACGTCGCGGTGATTTGCGCCGCCGCCGCGCACGATGAGCCGGTGGCCATCACGGACTCGGAGGGCAGACTTCGCCGGGTGTTGAGGCAAGAGGACCTACTGGAGCCGATACGGAGCCAGCTGAAGGAGCAGTCGGAATCTCGTTTCGGGAACGCCACGAGGTGACACATTTTTTCATCGTTGTGAGTTCAACTATCATTTTTTCTGCTAAGTCGCTCCGCCGCTCGAAGCATCTTGATCGCCGACATCGTCGCACCGAACCCGTTATCGATGTTTACCACCGTCACCCCCGTCGCGCACGAGTTGAGCGTCGCCATGAGCGGACTTAAACCTCCCATCGCGGCGCCGTATCCGACGCTGGTGGGCACCGCGATGACGGGAGCGTCCACCAGCCCGGCGCACACGCTCGGCAGGGCGCCGTCCATTCCCGCGACGACCATCACCACGTCCGCCTCCCGCACCTCGTCCAGCCGCGACAGCAACCGCTGAAGCCCCGCCACGCCGACGTCGGCGATGAGCCGGACGTCCTCGACGCCCATGAGCCGAGCGGTGATCGCCGCTTCCTCGGCGACGGCGAGGTCGGCGGTTCCCGCGGTGAGCACCGCGAGGATGCCGCGGACCACGGGCGTGGGTGGGGCGTCGGACGCGCCCGCGAGCGTGCACACGCGCGCGAAGGCGTCGTATTCTATCGAGGGTTCGATCGCGCGGATCCTTTCGTACACCTCGGGGTCGACGCGCGTCGCCATGACCGCGGACTGGCGGTCGCGCAGCGCGAGCATGATCTTCGCAATCTGCTCTGGGGTCTTTCCCGGGCCCCATACGACCTCAGGTAGGCCCGTGCGCGCGGTCCGGCCGAGATCCAGCTTGGCAAAGTCTCCCACCTCGAGCGTGGTGTATCGAGCCTCGCCTGAGAGGGAATCCGGGCCGTCCAGGCTCAGAGCGGCGGGCGTCGTGGTGCGGGCGGGTCGTCCGAAGATTCGCGTAACAACGCGAACGGAACGGGTGGCCGCCCTCGCGCTCCTCGCCGCTCCCGGGTTGGATGGCACGTTCGGGAGGGCGATGCACGATGCGCTCAACATCGCCGCGAGCATGTGCGTCTCTCACTCCTCGTGATTATGATAGCGCGACCCGCGAGTGACCTCAGGGGCGTTCCGAGTTTTTCTTTTTGCGAAAAGTTGGGGGCTTCCCGTTAATGATGAGACCCTAAACCTCGGGACACAACGCGGGGCACCCTCGGGACACAATTAGCCGCAGCCGACGGCGCAGGTGGGACCCGGGACGCCATGTCAAATGTATACCAGCTCGAGCCGCCGACGGAGGGGAAGGTGCTGCTGACCACCTCGCACGGCGAGATCGAGGTGGAGCTGTGGGCGAAGGAGGCACCGAAAGCATGCCGCAACTTCGTCCAGCTGTGCATGGAGGGCTACTACGACGGCTGCATATTCCACCGCATCATCAAGGACTTCATGATCCAGACAGGAGACCCCACGGGCACCGGCCGCGGCGGGGAATCCATCTACGGCGAGTACTTCAAGGACGAGCTCCACTCGCGGATCAAGTTCAATCATCGCGGGCAGGTTGCCATGGCCAACGCGGGAGGGCGCGACACCAACGGCAGCCAGTTCTTCATCACCCTTGAGCGAACCGACTGGATCGACCGCAAGCACACGATCTTTGGCAAGGTCACCGGCCACACCATCTACAACGCTCTGCAGATCGCCGATCTCGAGGTGGACGGCGATCGACCGGTGGAGCCCTACCCGAAGATCCTCAAGACTGAGATTGTGTGGAACCCCTTCGAAGACATCGTCCCGAGGGTCATGAAGAAGCTGGACGGCGACGTCGACGACGAGGAGGCCGGCGACACGAGAAAAAAGAAGAAGAAGGAGAAGAAGAAGCTCAACCTCCTGAGCTTCGGCGAGGAAGCCGGCGAGGAGGAGGAGGAACTCGCAAAGATGGCAAAGCCGAAGGTCAAGTCCGTGTTTGACGCCGACGCCGCGGATAACGATGGACGCATCGCCAAACCGGGATCAGCCGAGGAGGCCGCCGCGCTGGACAAGGACGCGGAGGAGCTGGAACGTACCAAGGCGTTCCGGGAGCGGATGCGCGCCAAGTTGGCGGCGAGGGAGGCGGGCTCGGAGGAACCCGACGACGGCGACGGCGACGGCGGTTTGGGAGACTTTGAACGTCGCATGCGGGAGAAGGCGGCGGCGAAGAACGCGCAGTTTGGGGAGGTGGCCGCGCGCGTCACCGCGGAAGCTGCCGATGCGGAGGAGAGAGAGGCGAAGCGACGGAGGAAAGAGGAGAAGGCTGCGGAGAAGGAACGTCGTGCCGAGGAGAAGAGGGAGAAGGAGGCCAACCGTCTTCGAAAGCTGGGCATCGGCAAGGCGAAGCTCACCTCAGAAGAGGCCGAGCTCATGACCGCGAGCGAAGTGAGACGGGTGGAGACCAAACACAAGCGCAAGAACGTCGCCG
>Ga0181573_10002358_pt1 | contig 17617 bp, 10 predicted proteins | sample 101ome_25_FD_148643 | JGI IMG/M metagenome (GOLD analysis project Ga0181573, IMG submission 148643) | Coastal salt marsh microbial communities from the Groves Creek Marsh, Skidaway Island, Georgia - 101409BT metaG (spades assembly) | ecosystem: Environmental > Aquatic > Marine > Intertidal zone... | reverse complement strand
GCCGACGCGGAGATCGAGCATCGTGACGTCGACGGGGCGATCGGGGGCCTTGGGGGGGGGGGGTCTCTTTTCCCTCTTGTCATTCATTTTTGCAGCCCTTCCCCCTTCAGCAGGGGGGGCGGCCCCAGCCCCGTCGGCCGCCGGCACGGCCCCGTCCTCGGCCTCGCCCCCGCCCTCGGCTTTGGCGGCAGCCTTGGCGGCCTTCTTGGCAGCGGCCTTGTCACGCTTACCCATCTTGGGGGGGGGAGCGTTGGGGTCAGCTGTGGCATCAGCGCCGCCAGCGGCAGCGGCGATGGGGCCCTTCTTGGCGGCTGGGGCTGACGACGAGGCCGCAGCGGCGGTCTTGCGGTCCTTATCCTCGAGAGAAAGGGACGCGAGGCGACCCAGGTCAGCCGCCGGGGGCGCCATGCCAGCCGAGGCGAAAACGCCCCCCCGGTCAAGAACCCCCTGGCAGGCGTCGATCCACCGGCACAGATCGGGCCAAGCCGTCCGCTGCGTGGGCGTCAGGTCCCGCGCCACGTCCACCACGGTCGAGTACAGGGCGACGTCGGCGACGGAGGGCCGGGGCCCAGCCGCCCACGTCCTACTCCGCAGCGCCACGTCCAAAACCCCGAGAGTGTCATCAGCCAACGGAGCGTCCTCCCCCATCTTCTCCGATCGCCACGTCAGCATCTCGCGGACGGCCGCCTCAGTTGCGGGAGTGGCGCCGAGGTAGGTCGACGAAGCGGGACCGGACCGGCGGGCCAGCTCACAGTAGACGGCAGGGACGCCCGACGCGACATCCTTCCCGTCGACTGACAGCGTCAGACGGTCGCTGGATTGCGTTGAGATTAGGTCCGTCTCAACTCCAGACAGGGCCATCCAGTGGCACAAGACGAGGGCTCCGCGGCAGACGGGAGCGTCGGGCACTGGGGGCGGAGAGGGGGGGGTGGGGGGGGCGGGGAGCCACGTTCGGGAAGGGCAGCGCGGCCCCGGCTTTCTCTCGACGCGACCAACCCTCCCCGCAGCTGGATCGCGATAGTGAACGGCACGCCCGCCCCGCCCCGATCTTTCGACATGCACGCGCCGCACCGGCGGCATCATCCCGGCACCGTGGGCGGCCGGAAACAACGGCGGTGGCTGACGGCCGTCGGCAGGGCACGAGGCTGAGGCCCGCCCTTCTCGCCCGTCAGCTTGAGTTTGGCCATGGCTCGTAGCTTTGGACGCGCTCCACGCGTCTGCGCAGTTCTGGACCAAGCGGGGCTTGCGGCGGACGACCACCCCGACTTCTCCTCCGCTCTCCCGACTCGCCGCCCTTTCTATCCCCCCCGCCGACCCCAGTTCCGCAAGAAATGCCGGCCAAGCTCGGAGGCGGGCTCCCTCGCAGCCCAATCGCGCACTCTCGCCTTCCTGCCTTCCCGGTTCTCCGCGGGAGCCCCGAGGCTTCTCCGACGGCTGGGGCGCGGGCGGCCTTCGCCGCGCCTGCGGCCGGCCGACTCTCTCTGCGCCTACTCACCAGCGGCGCGAGGGTTTCGGTTGCCGCGACTGCCGTGAAGAATATCGACTGGTCGATGGCCGCCGTCTCGGAGACGGGTGCGGACATCCCGCGCAGCGGCGCCCAGGCCGCCGAAGCCGTCGCCTTGTCACCCGTCGCGTCGTGGGCGCGGCGGATCCCCGCCGAGCGCGCGCCGACCGCGCTCGCGGCGCTGCGGCTTGGATGCTGCCCCCGCTGCGCCCTTCGCATGGCCCGCGTCGCAGACCCGCGGGCCTACCGCGGCTGGGCACCATCAGGGATGGTGCTCTTGTCAGCCCTCAACGGCAGCGGGGGCGGGGCCGACGACTCCTCCCATTCCTCTGCCTCCGCCGAACCCTATTGCCCCGCGTGCCTGGGCGCCCTTCAGGGCGTGCACGCCCCGGCGTCGGACGCCGCCGCGGCTCTCGCGGTGGGTGCGGGTCTGCCCCTGCCCGAGGGGGTGAAGGGTGAAGGCGCCTTCTCTCTCTCGGCCGGCTGTGCTGTGGCCGAGTCGGGCGGCATGGCAAAGATGACGTGGCACCTGGCGGGGGGTGGTGGAGCGGCGGCCATCGCGGCTGAGGTGCGCCGGAGCGGCTACGAATTCGAGGGACGCGACTTCTGGCGAGGATGACGCACATGGAGAGGGCGACGAGCACCCTTGGTCGCCCCTCTCCTTCCTTGCCCAACATCTTTCACTCCCTTTTCCCACAACGCAGCGTGGATCTTATGGTGCCCGCGCAGCTAGCGCTGCGGGACGCGGCTGTGGCGGTGGCAGCGGCAGCCGACGCGAGTTCAAACGGCACCCCCATCCCCCGCCGCGACCCCGTCGATCCCAAGGACGTGTGGCGGGCGGCAATGATCCCCGAGCTCGAGCGCCTGCTGAATTCGAAACACGCCACGACGAGTGGTCTGCGCGTCGGCGTTGCCCTAGTCCATCCAGCGACAGCGCGTGAGGCGGATCTGCTGCAGCTGTCGTCCAAGCCAGGTCGCAAGCGCCGCCGCGATGGGACCCGACGGACGCTGACCGCACTCGAGTCGTTTGGAGCTCCCTTGTCGGCGCTGGCGGCCAAACGTGCGGCCGAGCTGGGGGGGGGCAAAGGCAATGACAGGGATGGGGCCTCTTTTGCGGCGGAAAGGTCAGCTCCTCCCCCATCTGTCCCCACCACGCCCGTGGCGACCCTTGTGAGCGTCCGCCGCGAGTCGGCGTGGGTCGGTGGATATTACCTCAAGCTGAAACGGGGCGTGTCCAACTCCCCCTTTGAGATTAACGGTGAACGGGTGGGAGACACATCCGTGCAGGAGGCTATTGGGGACGCCGCTGTGCAGGCGATGGGCGCCCGGTCATGTAAGTTGTTGAGCGCCGGCAGAGAGGACGTCGACGTGCGCATGCTCGGCAGGGGTCGACCCTACTGCCTCGAGATCGTGGACCCGAAGCGTGCGAGCGTAGTCGAGCAGTTGGGGGACTTTAAGGCCTTCGAGGCGGCCATCGCAGAGTGCGACCACGGTGTGCGGACGCGGGCGACGCGCGAGGTCTCGGCGTCCGAGGTGGCGCAGCTCAAGGCCTCGGCCGAAGAGAAGCGCAAGCGGTACCGGTGCCGCGTGCGGCTGGGACGAGACGTGAAGGATGCCGATCTGGACGCTCTGACCCGTGCGGAAGATCTCATCTTGCAACAACGCACGCCGGCGCGCGTGGCTCACCGCAGGGCCGACCTCGTCCGCAGCAAGACGGTTGCCGAGACGAGGGCCCACCGTGACGTCGACTTGTCGACCGGCGATGCCATTGACGACCCGAGGGATTTTTGGCTGGACCTCACCACCAGCGCGGGCACGTACGTGAAAGAGTTCGTGCACGGAGATGCCGATGTGGTCCGCGGGATGGGGGGGGACGGGATCGAGGGTCGCGAGGGAGAGGGAGCCGAGGGGGAGGGAGGCGAGAGCATGGGGCACGGTCCCCTCGACCTGACCAAGGCCCGCACCCGGCCCTCGGTGGCAGAGCTGCTGGGGTGCCGCGCCGAATGCCTCACTCTGGACGTGTTGGGAGTGGAGATGCCATGGCTGGACGAGGCAGGAGAAACGGAGACCGAGGAGAGGGGAGAGGTGAAAGCGTGAAAGCGTGATTAACCTTAGTGCCCTGCATGGGCGAGCTGCTGCCAGTAGAGCAACGAACATCCCGCCGACAGGCAAAGTCCGGTGGCCAGCAGAAAGTTGGCGTTGCCCGTCCGGCTTGGCCCCGTCCACGCCCGCTCGGCCATCGGGGCGGCGAGAGACGACGCCGTCATCAGGGCGCCGGCGAGGGCGAAGTGGCGGGGACGTCCGGGTGGGGCGCCCTTCCCGACAAGGCCCGACAGCAGAGCCAGCCAAAGAGCGAGTGCGACGTCTGCCGCGCCGGGGGACCCGCGGCCGGCCGCGAGAGCAGCGGACGCCGCTGCGGCGGCCAGTAGGGGGCGGAGGGGATGCCGCAGCAAGGCGGCAACGGCCAGGGCGGCAGGGCCAGCGACGTGGATGGCGTTGAACTGGGGAGTGGGGAAAGGGAGGGCTGGCGGTGAGGAGAGGGTAGAACAGGGAGTGTCAGGCTCTCTCTTTGTTTGGCGCCTTCCTCGCCAGGTCGCGGCTCTCTGGAGGGGAAACAGAGCGAACATACCACAGCACACCCAGAGCAGGCTCAGATGCCCGGGGGTCGAGGGTCGGGGTCCCCGCCCAGGCACAGAGGGGTCCCGCGTCGGTGAGGGCGGCCCCTGCAGCGCGGCAGATGTCGGACAGGAGGAAGCGCGCGACGCGAGCACCGAGAGCGACGGCGAGAGCGGCAGCGGCAGCGGGGGCGACGGGGCCAGGCCGAGCGGCGGAACGGAGGTCCCGGCCGAGGGCGACAAAAGAGGCGCCAATGGTGGGGACAGGGGGCTGGTCCGAGCCCTGGTCGTCCGCGCACGTCGAGGGCTCCGGCGCGGACGCCACCTCCGCTTTATCTTCTTTCGTTTCCTCCAGTCCAAAAGCCGCGGCGGCAGCCACGGCGGGGGCGAAGAGGGGCCCCGCCTCACGGTCGACTTCACCGAGGGCAAACACGAACAACGCCGCCGCCGCGGCCCGTGCCGTGGACCGGCCGCCATTGGCCCCGCCGAGGCCCGTCGCCAGTCCGCCGAGGACGATCGCGCCCGTCATTCCGCGGACGCCCCCACCCCACGCTGAGAGCACGGCGAGGGGGTTGATCGACCAAAGGAGGGCTCCGAGGGTCGTAGACCCAACGGTCCCCTGGGCGAGGAGAGCAAGGGCAACAAGCGCCGCGCCGTCGGCCGCAACGGACACCAGCACCGGCGCCGTCTGCGGCGCGATACCGGCGGCTGCCAAAACTGTTGGAAGCGCGGCGGGAAACCCGAGTCCGACCCCCGTCGACCACGGCGGCAGGCTCCGCTGGGCCAGCCATACAGCCTCGGCAAGGGCCGGGGCCGACGCAGAGGCGGGCGTGACGGCCGTCGAGGAGGAGACGGCCGTGGCGAGATCGCCGTACGCAAGGGGTGGCAGCACGCGTAGGGCGATACCCAGCACGACGAGCACGAGCGTGGAGACTACGCTGGTGAGTCCCTCGGGCGGCGGCGGCGGCGGCGGTGGGGCCGTCGCCGAACGCGGCCTCAACTGGCGTCGATGGCGCCCCGCGGAGGTTTTCGTCGTCCCAGCGATCTCGGCGTCCATGTCGACGCGAGGAAGCGTCGTCACTTTTTGCGTGCGCAGGCGAATCGCGGCTAGGGTTGAGGCTGTTGGCCTCTTCCCGTCGTTTGACGAGGCAGACTGCGAGTCACGTTGGCCGGCCGTCCGAGTCTCTCTCCGGCCCCGATTTTCGGGGCTAACTTGGGTCTTTAGACTCTTTATTGTCCTCATCGACACGAGGGGGGTGCGCTACTCTCCGCTCGGTCCGCGGGCGTTCCGCCCTCGGCCGTTTGCGAGTCGCGCGAGCAAGCCCGGCCGCGGGGTCAGCGAAGGTCGCGTGCCTTTTGAGCACGTGCGAGAAAGGATAAACTGTCGTGACCGATGTCTCGTTTCTTCGGGAGCGCCGTTCTCGGTGCGATGGAGGCCGAGGCGCCCTCGTTGAGGACGGCCCTCAAGGCCGCCGTTGCATCGGCGTCTACCGGGGCGCACGTCACCTCGCTGCCGACGGTGTCCAGCGCCTTCCCCCGGCTGGCGGCGCTGGCCGACAGGATAACGGCCGGGATCGCGGGTTTGGCTGTGGTCGGCCTGTGCTTTGGCTACGTTCTGGGCGCCGTCATTGGCCGCGCCCTGCCCGCCCTCCTCGCCGTCGACTTCACGGGACTCGATCTCCGCGATGACGCCGCGGTGTCAACTGCGCGCGCCAAGCTGCGTCCCCGCGCGGCGCGGTGGCTCCGCCGTCATCCAAAGAACGTACCCGCGTTTCTCCGTGCCCCCGACTTCGAGCGCGCCCAGGTGAGCGTGCACTGGAGCCCGGGGGCTGAGAGGCCCGGCCCTCGACGACCCACCGTTGCCGCGTTGATCCTATAACCACCCCAACCCCCCCCAACCATTCCAATCCCACAGTGGACGTGCGATCTGATCGACAGCCTGTGGCCCGCCCTGGCGCCCCGCCTGGCCGCACTGATGGAGGACGAGACCCCCCCAGCTGCCAACGAGAGCCTTGCTGCCATCTGGAAGGACCTGGGTCTGCCTCCTCGCCTGGCCCCCACGCTGCGGCTCGAGGTCGGCACTCTCGGAGATCAGGCCCCGCGCATCGGCGGAGTGCGGGTCCTGACCGACTACGCCGCCACGACCCCCCTCGAGGCCCACGTTGTATGGGGCAGCGGGGCGAGGCTGAGAGTCGTGTTGTCGTTTCCTCTGCCAGGCAGGGTCGACCTCGAGTGCCCGGTCGATGTTCGCGACCTCGTGGTGAGTGCCACGGTACGGCTCTCGTTCCGTTGGACGACAGCGCTGCCTTGTGTTGGGAGCATCGACGTCACGTTGCCGGAGGCACCCGACATTCGCTTCGCCCTGACGCCCCTCGGGGGGCCCATCGAGGTGGCGCGGCTCCCTTTACTCGGCGAGATCGTGCGACGCGCCGTTGACGCGGGCGTGCGGGCGGGACTCGTCTATCCGGAGTCGGTCACCATCCCATTTTACGACGTGCCGCTACGGCCTCCCGTGGGCCTTGTTCACCTCGTCGTCCGATCGGCGTGCGGCGTCCGCAGCCCCATCTGGCTTGACTCGCCCGATCCATACGTGGAGCTGGCCGTTGGCCTCCCTGGACGTTGGGCAGGCCTCGGCCGGTGGCGTGCGATGGGCCGCACGTCGACGCAGCCGAGCACCGAGCGACCCCAGTGGGGCGAGGATGGCAGAGGGGAGGACTTTTACCTCGTTGTCCGGGACCAGGACCAGGAAGAGATCAAGGTTAGGCTGCTGAGCGCCACGTTTGGCTACCAGGAGGATCCCACGGTGCTCGAGGCGGCAATTCCCCTGTCAGAGCATCCCCTGGTGAGCAAGCCCGGTCAGTGGCACGAGGAGCTTCTGGGACCATCATCGACTTGGGTGATGCGGGCGCGAGGGGTCAGGGACGACGCGGGCAAGAGTTCGCGTTCTGCGGCAGCTTCGCGGCGGGAAGGGGAAGTGGGAATCTCCGGCCGCAACTCCCGCGTCGACAGCGTTGCCGCGGGCCCCGCGGGAGTCAAGATCCTTGACCGCAGGGCCGCGCGCACCCTCCGGCGACGTGCCAGCGTTCGCGTCCTCGAGATTGGCGAGACGGCCGCAGTGGCCGCCGAGGACCAGGAGTGGTTGGACGCCCAGGGATGGACGCCCGCGGATCGACAGGGTAAGACGTACGTCGACGGGCCTGCTGACGCGCCCCACAACCTTCAGCGATTTCATTCGGTGCGGGATCGGACGGTTCGGCATTCTGCCGGGTTTGATATGGCCGGAAAGGGTGGGGTGGCGGGGGCCAAGAGCCTCGTTGCAGCTAAGCCGTTGGGCGGCAGGGGGTGCGTCCCGTGCATGTCCGCGGACAAGGAGGAGCTCGGATTGTCGATTCGTTTCAGGTATTTGCCTCTGGTCTCGGCCGAGGTTGCGCAACAGAGGGCCAAGGAGGCCGCAGCCCAGCGCAAAAAAGCCGACGAGGCCTCGCGGAGAGCCGCCGAAGCCGAGCGGGCGGCACGGCGCGCTGCCCGTGCTGGTCATGTCGCCACCCTCGGCCTGGCGTCGGGGCGCGGCTTGCACCCTCCCTCGGCCAAGATGGGCGCAGGGACACTCTCGTTCTTGGCCGTCGACAAGGGTCAGGACCCCGAAAATGATAGACAAAGCGCCGTCTTTGACACGGCGAATCCGGCGTTAATGGCGACCACGTCGACGGCAGCGCTGCCCGCAGGACCCTCCACGTCCGCCCCCGGACAACCAGCCGCGTCGTGTCTCGGCCCGAGGCGCGGCACCGGCTCAATGCCCGCGGAGTGGAGGGCGCAGTCGGTTTCCCAGGGAGAGGGTGGCAAGTGGCTGCATCGTCTCGGTAGGGGACTCCACCGCGGGGGCAATTCAAGGCGACACAGGAAGGAGCAGAGGAGCAAGCGGGGCCCGTCGGCATCCTCTGAATTGTCGTCTTCAACCGAGACGGATCTGGAAGACGCCGACGAAGACGACGTTGCCGGTCACGACGACGACGTCGGTGTCGTCTCTATCACAGTGGTGCGGTGCGAGGGACTCGAGAGCCCAGGGCTTGACCCATGCGTGCACCTCGCAATGGTAGAGCCTCCACGTGGCGCGTCCAAGGGCACCACGCGACGGACGCGGACCCACACGGAGATCGCAACCCAAAATCCCGACTACAACGAGGACTTCGAGTTTGCGCACGTTCCGCGCCACTCAATGATCCAGCTCGAAGTGTGGGACGAGGCATTATCGCTAGTCAATCGAGTCAGTAGACTCCTGCGATTTCAGTCGCCCGGGCGTCGCCGTCTGGGCGGCCTGTCGTTGTCAGTCTACAATGTGGCACGGGCAGGCGGGCACATCCGGGCCGACTACCCGCTGGAGGGGGCTACTCGCGGAAGGCTCACTCTGGACATTAAGTGGTTGCGCATCATCGTCGACAACAAGGCCGTCCAAGGCGCGCGGACCGTGGTGATGGGATTTAGCACTGCGCAGGAAATCGCCGAGGGACAAGTGCACATAAAGTTGCCGCGACGACGCAGCGTGCTTGAGACGTGAGGACTTTGGTGTTTGGAATTGCTCATCCCGTCCCCCTTCGCTTCGGGCTCATGCACCTACTCCCGACGTCGGAGCCGCGCAGCGAATGCCCCGTCAGTACCGTGGACATGCGGGAGGGTCGCGACAAAGTTTCCATCGCGCAACACCGAGTCCGGAACCGCGCCCGCCGGCATCGGTTCCAACGAAAAATCCGGGTGGCGCAGGATGAATGCCGTCACCTGGTCCTCGTTCTCGTCGGGCTCGATGGAGCAAGTCGAGTAGACCAGTAAACCCCCCGGCCGCACCAGGGGAGCAGCGGCGTCAAGGACACCACGCTGGGCCTCGATGGCGGCGACAAGCTCCGCTTCGGTGCGGCGCCACCTGAGGTCTGCGCGCTTTCCCAGCACCCCCAGGCCACTGCAGGGCGCGTCGACGAGGACCCGGTCAAAGAGAGGCGGGGCCCTTGACGTAGCTCCAAGTCTGCGAGCAGCGCGGAGATCATCCTGGAGCCGAAGGGCGCCAGCGACGCCGCTGTCGACGCGGCCAGGGGGCGGCGCCCGCCGGTCCGATAAGCTGACTCCGGCCCCACCCGTCGTCCCCGTCCACGCCGCCGAGAGGTCGGCGGCCGCGCAGGCCAGCAGACGAACTGACGCACCCCCACTCCCTTGCTCGGCAAGTGCGACCTCGAGGCGCCGGAGCCGTCCGGCGTGGGCGTCGGCGGCGACGACGGTGCCGCGTCCCTTCATCCGCCGGGCAGAGTAGAGAGCCTTGCCGCCGGGTGCCGCGCAGAGGTCGAGGATAGTTTCGCCCGCCTGCGGGTCGAGGGCAGCGACCACGAGTCCCGCGCCCTCGTCCTGCACGGCAGCGCGACCCTCGGAGACGGCCCCGGCCCGGAGCGCCCGGCCCATCCCGCGGCGAACCACAACGAAATCGTCAGGCAGCAGCGCCGACGGCTCGGCCTCGACGCCCTCAAGCGACTGCAGCCATTCTAGCAATTCTGCTGCTCCACCCGCGCCCAGCGCGCGCATGCTGAAGGCGGGTCTACGATTGTTGGCGTGCATGAGGCGCACGGCCTCGCGCGCACCCAGACGTGCCACCCACCGCCGCACGAGCCAGTCAGGGTGGCTGGTGGCGTCGGCGATGGCCCCGAGGACCTCTGCACCCGAGGCCCCCTTGGGCGGAGGGCGCGGGGCAGGCGCATCGCCGGCCTCCATCGCCCTTGCCAGATTTCTCACGACGGCGTTGACGAACCCACCGGCCCCAGAGTTGCCAGTGGTGCGCTTGACCAGGTCGACGTAACTGTCGGCCACGGCGTAGGCGGGTTTGCCCAGTTCCAACAACTCGTACGCAGCGCACCGGAGTGCAAGCCAGGCCAAAGGGTCTACCATGTCGATTGCCTTGTCGGGGTTGGCCTGGGGGGTAGGGGTGGACGGGGAGGGAAGGGTGGGGGAACCGCCCCTCGTCCGCTCCCTCCCCCTCCCTCGCATCTCTCTCCCTCCCACTTGTTCTCGCCTGGGCCCATCCGTGCCCCTTCGGGGGCGTTCTGCCAGACGTCTCTGTCAGCGTCCAGTCCAGGCGCCGCCTCAGCCGCGTTACCCCCGCCACCAGCTCGGTCACAAGAGACCGATCGGGGCCCGAAAGGCCCACCATCGAGTGCGGAGCAGGGCGAGGCTTGGCAGGGTTGCCGTCCCCCGACGACCCGTCACGCGACGAGGTCGCCTCGCCGTCGTCCTCCCCGTCGGCCTGGTCGTCGAGGTAACCGGGGGGCGCGCGGGCCGCGTCTCCCCCCATCAGTTTCCCGATGGCCCCCTCGTGCTCGACGCGGATCAGCTGCAAGAGGGCGACAGCGCGCGCCTGGCCCCCCTCGGCGGACCGCTCGAGGGCGACGCGGTGGCGCGGCGCGAGAAAGGTGTTTTCCTGCTCACCCTCCTCGCCGCCCCACCTGTCGTCGGAGAATCGCCTGCCCTTGAGACCCTCCATCCAGGTGCGACGCTCGAGGTAGCGCTCGTTGCCCCGCTCGCTCCGCCTGCCGCGCTGGCGCTCGTTTCCGCCGCTGCGCCCTCCCCCGCGGCCTCGTCCGCGGCCTCGGCCGCCGCGGCCCCTTCCTTCCGTCGATGCGCCAGGGGCGCCGCCTCCGTCGGCGAATGAGAATCCTGATCCACTCAATGACCATGTTGAGGGGCCGATGGGGACGTTCGGAGACCCTAGAAGATCTCCTCCGGGCTCCGCGCGGGCGGCGGCCAGTCCGCCTGGTCGGCATCGCACGCGGACCGCGACAGCGGGCGGTTTCGGGGTGGGAAGGGACGTGAAGAGGGCGCCACGCATCTGTTAGGTCATCTACTTGCCCGATGTCGAGTCGAGGGTCGCGTCTCGACGGAACCGAGCACACAGCGGTTCTCGAACGAGCTCCCTGCGCCTGCCCTTCCCGTTCCGACCTCCCTGTTGAGGCTCAGTTCGACCGGGAGGAGGACACCAGGGGGATTGGCCAGCAGATCGAGAGCTATACGTTGCTTGGGGCTATCAGAGAGCGGCTTTCCGAAGCAGGGCGCCTTCTCGACCCTGACCACCGGCCGCCGCGAGCGCCGCTCTCCTGTCGGCGGAGGACAGCGCTCGCGGCTTCTCTTCCGGTGGCGGAGAGATCCCCGAAGCGGCGCCATGGGCAAGCATAACGGTAGGGCCCGCAATACGGGTGGAACAAAAGGCGAGAGAAGAATAGGGGCGAGGGCGCGGGGCCGAGAGGCCGCCAAGGCCGTCGTCGGACGGGGCCATCCATGGGCGCCGACCCTTGACGCACTGTTCTTCTCTCCGCAGTCGGCTCGGCCATCACGGCCAGGTACCGCCCCAAGAAGAAAGTGGTGGGCACGGACGGGGTCGAAATCCTCGTCCATCACGGGCAGGGACTGGATGCCGGCACTGGGGCCGGAGGCATGTTCGCCGGTCCCGGCGGAGCGTCCGTTGTCGAGGGGGACGACTTCCAGAGCTTTGTCGAGATGGCGCATCTACAGGACCGCAAGTTCGAGGGAGAGCACACGTCGACCGTGGTGCTGAGCCGCACGGTGCTGACAGGAAAGGACGCCGACCGGGACACTGAGAGCCGGCTGGCGGCAGAGAAGCGGCACGCCGAGGCGCTGCGCCTGCCCCGCCGACCTCGGTGGACGACCAACACCGACGCCGAGGACCTCCAAAACGCAGAGAAGGGAGCTTTCCTAGCGTGGCGGCGTCGCCTCGCCTCCGCTGAGGAGGAGGAGAGCCTCGTCCTGACCCCGTTTGAACGCAACCTTGAGGTGTGGCGGCAGCTGTGGCGGGTGACGGAGAAATCACACCTGCTGGTGCAGGTCGTCGACGCCCGGGACCCTTTACGTTATCGGTCTTTGGATTTGGAGAGGATGGCGCGAGAGACCAATGGGGCGCGGGGCTGCCTCCTCCTCTGCAACAAGGCCGACCTTTTGCCCGAGTTCGCCCGCCGCGCCTGGGCCGACTGGTTCGTGGCCCACGGCATCGACCACCTCTTCTTCTCCGCGCGCGAGAGTCAGATCGAGGTCGACGAGGAGCGGGCCCGCGAGCGCCACGAGCGGGCCGGCCTGGTCGAGGGTGTAGGCCGCGACGCACCCTTTGTGTCCACGGCCCCAACGGAGCCTACAGGCGACCCCCGCGTCGCTGTGTGGCCCCGCCGCGCCCTCCTCCGGGAGCTGTCGAGACGGGGGCGCGAGTACAAGGCCGCTTGTCGGAGGTGGATCAACAACCGGGAGGACGACGACGGCGACCTAGACCCGGCATACTACGACGTTGGGGACGACCACGAGGACGAGCTGTCCTGCACCGTGGGCATGGTCGGCTTTCCCAATGTGGGCAAGTCGAGCACCATCAACGCCCTCGTGGGGGACAAGAAAGTCGCTGTGGCCGCGACGCCAGGTAAAACGCGGCACTTTCAGACACTGCTCCTGATCGACGGGTGAGCGAATGACGGCTTGCGGCCCGTCGGGGCCTGCCTCTGTTTTGCACGCATGTTTCTCCCGCCTCTCGCTCACTCCTTCCTCGCTCCCGGTCTCGCCACTGTTTCTCATCCCCTTGCTTCTCGCTCGTACCCCTCCCAACCCCTCCAGGCTGACCTTGTGCGACTGCCCCGGCCTTGTCTTCCCCACCTTCGCTTCGTCCAAGCCCGACATGGTGGCAGCCGGGGTCCTGCCCATCGACCGTATGGTCGATGTGGAGGCGTGCTGCGACGTGGTTTGCCAACGGGTTCCCCGCGAGGCCTGGGCCGCTTGCTACGGCGCCCGTCTGCCTTCGCCCGCCGACCACGAGGACCCCGACCGCAAGCCCACAGCCGCCGAGGTGCTGCGGTCCCTCTGCCTCGCCCGCGCTTGGCTCAACGGGTCGGGTGTGCCCGACGTCCAGCGGGCAGGAAGGGTGGTCCTTCGAGACTACGTGGGGGGTAAACTCATCCACGTGGCTTGGCCCCCAGGCGTTCCTCGTCCTCCCGAGGCGGACACTATCCAGCGCGGCGTCACGGAGCTCATCGCGGCAGCCGACAAGCGCCGCGACACCGAGGCGGGGGGGGGGCAAGGTACGGGCCGGGCCGCGGGCGGGGTGGGCGCCCTGGACGACGACGACCTGGCGGCCGAGATGGAAGCCTTCGGTCTGGGACACGACAAGGGGAACGACAAGAACAGGAGGGCTGCCCACAAGTTCCAGAAGAAGGCCGCCCGCACCAAGGGGACCCGCGGCAAGGGGGCCTACGGGATCGACCAGCACAGCGACACGGCGGGGACTGGGGTGGCCGTCGGGAAGCGGGGTGGTGTGGTGCGGGTGGCAGGCTACATCTGAGGGGCCGGGGGTGGGAAGGGGGCAAGGCTTTCGAGGGGGCAAGGCTTTCGAGGTCGCGCTCCCCGTCCCCGCCGGACCAAACAGGCATACCGCGCAGCTCCGCTCGGATCAACCGGGAGATAGGGCGAGCCGCCGCGGTGGGGGGGGGGGAACCGCAGCGGGGAGGGGAGCGCGCCGCCACCCGTTGGCGGACGCGCTCGGAGCTCAACCTCCTCTGGGCTCTCGGGTCGCCGGCGCGCTTATTTGAATTATCTCGCGCGAGATCGGATCGAGAATGGTCATATCTCACTATCGCGACGTCGCCGTCGTCGCCCCCACCGGCTAATGGCCCCTGGCTCAAGGCGACGAACACGACGCTCGGTCGCGGCTGCTCAGGGCTGACACCGCTCTCCGCCTAACCGTTATCGTCTAACCTCTTCCGCAGCGCACTCTCCCGTCCGCTCTGGAGGCCGGAGGAGAGCCGAAACTCCCCGGGTCTGGCCGCGTTTCGAGGCCACCTCTGCCCTCGGCTGCGTTCTCCCTCGTCATGAGGACCGAGGACGAGGCTCCTGCAGCCCCTCAGGTAATTGCGCTGGCCGAGGTCACCGCGGCCATGGAGACGGTAGGGGTGACGGAGGAGGCGAGATGGGGGGGAAATGCAGCCAATCCCGCCGCCGCCCGCCGACCTGGACCTTTGCTGGCTCCTCCTCCCGCCCTCCCCCCTCCCATTCCCGCAGTCAGCGCCTGAGGCCACCGCCCCCGCGGAGACGGTAACGGTGACGAAGACGACGGAGGCGCCGTCGCCGCCATCGCTGTCCAACCAGGGGGCCGTCACCCTCTCCAAGAAGGCATCTGCAAAGCTGATCCGGCAGGAGGCGAGACAGGAGCGAGGACGGGGGGACCACGACCCCGTTGACGACACCCGGATTGCCGCCCGCCATTGCGCCGTCGTCGCGAGTGCTCCCCGCCTGCGATCGATCCGACCTACCCTTCCTCGAGCCCCCCCCCCAGTCCAAACGAGAGAGCAAGGAGGCAAAGGCCGAGGCCACTGCGCAGAAGAAGGAGATCAAGGCTGAGATCAAGGAGGCCAAGAGGGAGTCCAAGCAGGCGGCGGCAGGCGAGAAAAAGGCCGCCAAGGCCACTGCGGTCAAGCCCGGGCCCCAGTCGGGCAAGAAAACGTCGAACCGTGGGGGTCAGGCCGCTGAGAGCTCTTACGGCTCTCCCGGCCCTCGTGCCTCGGCTCGGTCCCAGAACGAGAGCTACGGCCGCAGGAGCATCATGTCGCAACGGACGTCGGAGGGGGGCGAGGGTGGCGCGCGGTCCAAGCGTTCTGGGCGCGAGTCCGACGGAGGCAACGGCAACCGGTCACAGCGCTCTTCGCAGCGCGAGGTGGAGCCCAACAGCCCCCACCCGCCGCCCGCGGCCCGGTCGAGCCAAAAGGGAGCGACAATGCTGGCTGGGAGTCGCGGCTACAACCACGAGAAGGAGGTCGCGTGGCTGAGTCAGGGCCCCGGAGGCGCAAACGAGGGGGGTCGCCGGTGGGCGGGGAGTCTCCGGGAGATTGACCCCGAGATGATCAAGGAGGAGCGGGGATGGGGCAAGCCACAGCCGCGCAAGGCGGCCTCGATGACAGAGGAGGAGAGGGCGAAGCAGCTGCGTCGGGCCGAGGCCGAGGCCAAGCGGCAGGCGGAGCTGGCAGCCGAGCGCGAAGCCAAACGCAAGGCCCTCGCCGAGGAGATGGAGCGAAAACGGAGGGAGAAGGCGGCGGCCGCCGCGCGGGAGGCCGCCGCCGCCGAGGAGGAGGCGCGAAGAAAGAAAGAGGCCGAGGCCGAGGCCCGACGCAAGCGGGATGAAGAGGCTGCCCGCAGGAGGCGGGAGGCGGAAGAGGAGGCGGCCCGCAGGAGGCGGGAGGCGGAAGAGGCGGCACGGCTCAAGCGCGAGGCCGAGGAGGAGGCGCGACGCAAGGCCGACGAGGAGGCGCGGCTCAGGCGCGAGGCCGAGGAGGAGGCGCGACGCAAGGCCGACGAGGAGGCGCGGCGCAAGCGCGACGAGGCCGAGCGCGCCGAGCGCGAGAGGGAGGAGGCCGAGATGCGCAAGCGCCTGGCGGCCGAGGAGAGGGAGCGGAGGCGGCAGGAGGGGGCCTCCCGGGTATCGGGGGCGGAGAAGCGCAGCGGCTACGGCCGCGGGGGGGGCCGGCCGACCCCGCCCAAGACGCAGCTCAAACGCGACTTTCTGCCGCACCCCACTGACGGGCAGGAGCGGCCCCACGAGTGGATCTCGGCCGATGTGCGGATGACGCGGGGACCCGAGTATCGCGACACAGCCGATATTCCCAATGAGTACGCCGCCAACCGGCACATCGTCGATGAGCAGAGCCCCGTTCCCGTGGGGGAGCGTCGCCGGATGGCCGCCGCGGCGCCGGGGGCCACGGGGATCACGGGCACCGTCGTGTCTCCGACCCTCGCCGACGGGCGCCATCGCGGGGCCAGCTGGGGCGAGGCGAGCGGCGGCCCCAGGACGCCGGGGGTCAGTGCCACGGAGGGCGGCGAGGGGGGGATCTTTGCCACCCCGGACGGGAGGCCGCCCCTTGGGTCGCCCGCGCCCCGCCAGTCGTCCACGCGTCGGGCCAGCGACCGGCGCCGGTCGTCGCGCGTCGACGGCGGCGGCGGGTCCGAACGGCGTAAATCCATCATCAGCGACCACAAGGAAAAGAGCGCAGCGATCGCGTCAGGCACCGAGGGCAGGACACCCAAGGGGCGGCGGACGAGCAGCCGGGCCGAGGCGGATGCGCGGTCTCCGAAAGGACAGGTGCGGGGTCACTCGATCGCCGAGGTGGAGTAGGGGGGGGGGACGGGGGCGGGACGACGGGGATGAGGCGGGGATCTGGGGGCGATGGTGTGCCGAAGAAGCGGGAGTGGGTCGGTCGAAGCGACGGACGTGCTCTCGGCGGCACGTGCGGCCCGTCGAGTTGTGTTGCACCAACCCGCCGTCTTTAGCCTCTCTGGACCCACTCCGGCGTGAGCAGTCATCTCAACCGCGCTGACGTCTTGCGTTCTGCTGGCTCGACCCTGACATGAAGCGCGCTGAACGCAAGGTGAGCTGGGGGGGCAGCCCGACGACGACGACTTTTCGCCCGCTCTCGCGGTATTTTAAGGGACTTAAGGACACAATGGTGGTCTTTTTGTGCTTCTTTGGGCGTATTGTTTCCGGAACATTCACGTATTGGATCGTTGAAGCCGTCCTCGCTCGCGGGAGGAGCCATCCGCGAGCTCTCGTCTTCCCACAGGCCGTCGACCCACAGGCCGTCGACCCGCAGGCCGTCCACCCCCCTCCGCCGCTGATGGCCTTTGCCCCTGCGATCGTCTCCAACCCATCTACCCAGCACTGGGACGGCCCTCCCCTTGCCGTCCCGTGGACGTCGGAGTCGACCGACGACGGGATCAAGGTAGCGGTCGGCGACCATCGGGCGGGCGACGACGACCGTCGTCGCCGGCCGTCCGGGTGGTCGGCCCGTTCGCCCCAGGCCCGGACGACGGCCGTCACGGCGGGACACGCGGCGGCCGCCGTGGTCGTGGGCGTCATCGGAGCGCCCCTCGCGCCCCCCTCGGGCCGTGCCGGGATCATCGCGCTGGCGCTGCTCCTGTGCGGACTCGCCTTGGGGGCGCGGACGGCTCTCCGTCCCTCTTCCCGGCGGTCGCGGTGGGCCGTCGGCCTGGCGGCGATCTGGGGAGGCCTCCACGCCGTGGGGCTCGCGCTCGCCGCCGACGGCGTCGCAGGCGGAGCGGCCGACGCCGGCGCGGCTTGCGGCGAGGCGGCGTTGTGGACGCGACTGGGGGACCTCGAGGGCCTCTTCCGGCGGGAGGAGGTGACCCAGGCGATGGGCTACCTCATGACGCGGCTGGGCGAGGTGGAGTCGGGCCTAGGAGGGGTGGCCGAGGCGGCGAGGGCCGCCGTGCGGGAGGAGCGCGCCGAAGCCCGGGCGTCGGACGCGGCGCTGGGTCGGCTGGAACGACTTCGCGGCGTCGTGGCGCGTCTGGTGGAGGGAGTCCTGGCCGACACGGCGGCGCGGGGGGGGGACGCGGACCGCGCGGCGAGTCGTCGGGGGAGAGGGGGGGGGGGGGGGGGGGGGGGGGGGGGGGGGGGGGCGCGGGCGGGGGGGGG
>Ga0181573_10002356_pt1 | contig 17622 bp, 8 predicted proteins | sample 101ome_25_FD_148643 | JGI IMG/M metagenome (GOLD analysis project Ga0181573, IMG submission 148643) | Coastal salt marsh microbial communities from the Groves Creek Marsh, Skidaway Island, Georgia - 101409BT metaG (spades assembly) | ecosystem: Environmental > Aquatic > Marine > Intertidal zone... | reverse complement strand
CTGTGTATCCTCCCCCCCGTTCGCGTCGTCCCCCGACTCGTCGCTCAGCAGCGCCCTGCTCGCCTCCCGCGCCTGCTCCGTCGCCGCCTCCGCCGCGGCGAGCGCCTCCTTCACCCGCGCCCGCCTCGCGTTGCGCCGCTCGATCATCTCGTTCCTCGCTTCGGCGTCGACGCCGTCAATGTCTGAGCCGTCGACGCCGTCGATGAACCTCGCGCCGTCGTCCCACGACTGCTCCCACCCCTCCACCGCCCCCTTCAGCTGCCGCTCCCAGTCGCTGAGCTGCCCCATCGCGCGGTCGAAGTCGTTCGTGAGTCGCTTCAGGTACGACTCCGCCTCGTCCCTGGCTCCGTCGATGGCTCGGCTCGGCTCCTCGAGGATGCTCTCCGTGAGCTTCGTCAGCGCCTCCTCCGCGCCGCTGAACTTGCCCCATCGTTCCACGTTGCCGATGATCTCCCTCAGCTCCTCGCCCAGCGCGTCCCACTCCTCGCTCGCCTTCTCCATCTCCTCTAAAGTTCGAGGCAGATCGATGTTCGTCTGCACGGAGAGCTTCTCAAACTCCGCGGCGGCCTTTTCCATCTGCTCGCTCGCCTTTTCGGTGGCCAACGAGGCGCGCTCCATGGCCTTGAGCGCTGGGGCCATGACGACCATAAACGCGGCAGCGCACGCGGCGACGGAGCCGAGCGCGAAGAGCCCGACCGCGGCGACCAGGTGCGAGCCCGTGGGAATCGTGACGACCGCCGCGGGTGCCTTCGCGGGTGCGGTTGCGGCGGCCGCCTTGCGCGAGCCCAGGGCGAGCTGCGAGACCGCTGGGTTACCGGATACGGAGATCATGGTGCGAGAGGATGCGGGGGAGACGTACGCGAGCCCGGAAATCTCGTCGGGCAACGCCGCGACGACGACTCGGCAACCCATCTTATAATTAGACTTTCGGGGATGCTGACGCTGAAGGGACATCTTCCGGAAGGTCCGGGTCCGAACCGCGGCGGAGGCGTTCCGCGCGCCGCGAGGCGACGTGCGCGTCGCCGCCGCCGCGGACTCGAGGAGCCGCGGACCCAAAGCGCAGACACACCGGGTCATCGTCGCCGCTCCGGACAGTGTGCGGCTCGCGAGACGAGTCAAGGAAGGAAGAACTTCCCCTGGGAGCTGGGGTTGTGTTCACGGTTCCCCAGCGACCCTGGCTAAGAGTTTTTACATCGAGACTCGTCGTTCCGGAACCCACTGCCCACGCCGCGCGGCGTTGTTCGCGCGTCGCACGGGAGGTCATGAAGCGAAGCGACGCGAGTGCTCGCGAGGAGACCGGCGATTTCGTTCCGCAAACGGATGAATGCGAGGTGAAGCAAGAACCCAACGGGGGCGCCCAATATGAATGGTTGCTCGACGCCGATTGCGTCGGTGCGAGGGTGCGCAAGATGTTCGACGGCAAATACTACGGGGGCACCGTGACTGCCTACGATGAGCAGCACAAGTGGTACAAGATAAAGTACGACGACGGCGACGGGGAGGAGCTGAACCCCAAGGAGCTCCGGTACGTGCTCACCTTTGCGCCGAAGGATGCGGAGGATGACTCGGGTCTCGCGCCAGAGTTCATCGATCTGACGTCGGAGGACGACGAGCCTGATCGTACGCCGGAGGACGAAACGCATTCCGACACCGCCGACGTCGCCACCAGGTGCCCACCGCGCTTCCGCAAACGATCGTGCGTCAACTCCCGCGCGCCAATCGCGGACGACCGCGAGGAGCCCGACGGCATCCCGGTCGAGGGACTGGAGCACATCTACGAGCAACCAGACGGGCTCCTCCGCGTGCTCTTTCCCTGCGATAAGTTGCGCGATGAGGCCGTGCGTGGAGACGGTGTGGGGTACTTGCGCCTCGGCATCTTGGAGACGGTGGGGGACGCGGTGAAGCTGTACAACGGCGCGGCGCGGGCGCAGGGCGCGACGGAGCAGGAGCTGCCGAAAGAGCACCTCGACCCGTCAGACATAAAGTGTGACGAGTGGATACACAAGGAACTCAGGGGCAACGACAAGACGGGGATCAGGATTACCAGGAAGGGTACCTTCTGCGTCAGGGTCGTCAAGCGGGGGGAGACGAGGCCGACGACGTTGAGCCGCCACGACGACATCGCCGCCGCCGTCGAGGCGTACAACGGTAAGCCATCGGCACTTTACGGCCGACATAAGCTGGAGCTGACACCGTCGGCGCGGGAGGCGGCGGACAGAATGCGGTCGGATCGACTGGCCGCCAGGGGCGAGGCGCCGTTACCGACACCTACGAAAACGAGGAAGAGGACGCCGGAGGTCAAGCGGAACGTGTGCGGCATCAAGGGTCTGCACGTGTTTTACGAGGCGTTCACCGAGGACGTGGAGCGAAGGATGTTCCATAACCGTGATCTCTTTCCCTTTGGCGCGCCCGCCCCGGATGCTTCGAAGAAAAGTCTGGACAGCACCCTGGGCATGAAGAATATGCCCGACGATATCATGCGCGTCGCTAACCTGGTACGGGACAGCGGCCTGGACCCGACGCTCATCACCCCGGACCACGTGATGTCGCAGAGCTATCCCCCGACGGCGGGGTTCATGGCCCACATCGACGACAATTCGCGATGGGGCGAGGCCGTCGTCGGGGTCTCCCTGGGCGCTGATGGCGTGCTCTACTTCACGCCAAACTGCAAGAACGAGCGGGCGATCGGGGCCCGGATTTATAAAGCTGCGCTCGAGAACGATTTCAAAGATTACCCGACAGAATCGGGCGTCACCGAGTCCGATTCGTGGCGCACTGGCCGAGGATCGCGCGTGAACAAGGGAGCAAAGTCGTGGGCCCTGGAGTTGGAGATCCCGCGACGGTCCATCTACGTCATGACGGGCGCCGCGCGCACCGACTTGGAGCACGGCATACGCGGGGTGAGAGCGCCGTCCGATGCGCCGAGCTGGAACCCCACCGGCGTGAGACGGTCGCTGACTTTGCGCGCGCAAAAGCCTTACAGCGACGCGACTCTCGAGCACCTCGCGAAAAAAAACCCGCTGGACGCGTCCATCCATGCGCGGCTCAGGGCGCAGAGAAGGTTTAAGACGGCGTCAGAGGCGACGACGTACGTGAACACCGGGAGCGCGGAACAGGCGAGGGCGTTTGTGGCTGATAACCCGAAGACGCATCTTCGGTTCGACCCGAGCCAGGTTGGGTCCGTGTCGAAATTGATTTTCGACGACGAGGAGGAGGAGGACGACGAGAGCAATGAGGGCTATGAGCCGCCGCCGCCCAAGACCCCGACGACCGTCGAAGGCAAACGGAAGAGGAAGCGAACGAGCGAGAGGGAGTGGGCCGTGGATGAAATCGTCGGCAAGAGGGTGCTTGACGACGGCGACACGGAATACAAGGTGAAGTGGTCCGGGACTGACAGCAAGGGACAGCGGTGGAAGCCCACGTGGGAGCCCGAGTCCAACCTGGCCAGCTGTCAGGAAGCCGTCGACGACTACGAGAGGCAGTACGGGTCATGAAGCGAAGCGAGGGCGGTTGTTGACGATTGTTATCCGACTGATATTACACGCGCGTCTCGAGTGATCACGCGACGGCGGTCTCCGCCATGGCCGTGAAATTAAGTGTTACACTCTTCTGATGAGAACTGGCAGCTTGCTTTGAAAGCTACCCCGATCCCCTGGTGTCCCGCGCCGTGTACCGCCTCATCTGCGCCGCGTTACTGATCTCCTTGCTCCGCCTCTTCAGCTCCTCCGTCAGCGGGTGCGTCTCGCTCGGCCTGAACCTCTCGGGGTCCTCCCCGGCGGCGATGGCGTGCTTCCCCGGCACCACGTTTTGCCACCAAAAATCGCTAAGCGCGCGGTACATCATGGCCCAGTACTCGGGATCCCTCTCCACCCTGTATATCGCGCTGCCGTGCTCCACGGTGTAGCAAAACAGGTCGCACCACTGCCTGTCGAACACCGCCATCAGCCCCTGCACCTGCGGGACGTAGTACCACGGCGCGCGAGGGTACGGCTTGGCCCCCGCCGGGTCGCCCTTGTTCCACGGGCACTTGATCTCCAGCACTCCGGGCGGGACGCCGGTGGCCGGGTCCACGTCCGCGGCGCCCGGCGCGGCGATGAGCCCGTCGGGTGACGCGCCCAGCCACAGCTCGGCCTCGTCCGGCGAGAGCACCCTGAACAGCATGTGCGACACGTCGGCGCCGGTGAGATTCTTGTACGCCGCCACGGCTTCGTCCTCCTTGCCGCTGCCCCACTCGGTGGCCTCGTTGCCCGCGAAGGGCTCCGCCAGCCCGAGCTTCTCCTCCCACAGCTCGTTCCGCCCGCCCCGCCAGAACCCGCACGCGTTGCTGAACGCGGACGCGGTGAGCCGCGAGGACCGGAGGGCGAGCCACTTATCGCTCCCCTGCGTCTCGCCCTCGAGCGACATCGATCCCACGCCGTTCGACCCGGGCGCGGCGTTCACAAACGGCGGCTGCGCGTTTCCCAGGGCGCCGGCGAGGACGGACGCCACGGCGGACGGAATACGAACCGTCGCGTCGCTCGCGCCCGCGCCCTCGTCGCCGATCGCGTCGGCAGACGACACCTGGACAACTTCCTCGCGCTGTCGGACGTCCTGCGCGAGGGCGTCCTCCCAGCTCCTGCTCTCTATGACCACGCCTTTGCCGCCGGGTTTGCCCCTCTCCCTGGGCGCAGGCGGGGTGGAGTAGAAGTCCGCGAGGTTTCCGGCATCGGGCTCGGGGGGCGCGGGCTCGGGTGGAGATTGGGCGTGGAGCCGGGACGGATCGGGCGGCGGCGTCATCTCCCGGCGGAACGACTCCGGCCCCGGGATCCCCGGGTTGGGAGCCTGCTCGGGCGGGGGATCGCGCGCGGCTCCCGAGGCTCCCCCGAGTAGCAGCTGCTGGGCCTCCGCGACGAGCGTCGCCCTCTGCGGCGGGGAGAGGGCGCGATACCTCGCGAAACCCCCCGCCACGCGGCGCTCCCACCGCTCGCGCCCGTCGCTCCCCGGCGGTAAAACCTCCGTCCCGATCTTGGTCAGCTCGCTCGCGGCGTACTCGCTGAACAGGCTCCTCGCGCCGCGGACGTCCACGTGCCCCCGGGACTCCTCGAGTTGCAGCGCCTGCAGCGCGCGGCCGACGCGTCGCGACGCGTCGCCGGCGGGCGCGGAGGAAGGGCCGGGGTGCGTCGAGCCCGTCGCACCCGCGGTCGCCGAGCCGTGTCTCCTGCCGCCCTGGTCGTCTCCGCGGTGGTCGTGGTGCGACGCCGCGCAGTGCGCGGCGAGGCGTCGCGCGGCCCTGCTCCCGCCGGGCGCCGCGAGGCGCCCGAAGCAGAGCCGGGCCACCACCGAGTGGTGCGACATCCGGGCCAGCGGGAGCAGAGTGACTCTGCTCGCTTCTCCATTCAAAAAAGCTACATGTAAAAAAAGCGCGAGCCACAAACGCGCCGCGAGATGGACAGCGACGACGAGCAGCGGGGACCCGTGGACGTGACATTCCGGGATCTCACCCCGGAGAATGAGCCCGAGCTCCGGAGGCTAAACTCCGTCGTGTTCCCCATACGATACTCGGTGCGTCCGCCCTCCCTCACGCCCGTACCTTCCGCGCAGGGTAACAAGCGCACGACGCATCGCGACGCTCACCTTCGACACCCGGCCGCCACCCTCTCCGCAGGATAAGTTTTACCAGGAGTGCGCCGCAGCCGGGAGGGTGACGCAGCTGGCGTACATCGGCGATGAGCTCGTGGGCGCCATAGCGTGCAGGCTGGAGCTCACGCCGCTGAAGTCAGGCGCCAGGCTCTACCTGATGACCGTGGGGGTGTACGCTCCCCACCGGAACGGGGCGATAGGCACCAGGCTGCTGAGGCACGCGCTGAACGAGGGATCCGCGGACACGTTCATAGAGGATGCCTACCTCCACGTGCACACGCCGAACACCGAGGCGATCGCATTCTACAAGCGCTTCGGCTTCGTCGAGGATGGGGTGGTGCAAAACTATTACAAGCGGCTGGACCCGCCAGACGCGGCGGTGCTCAAGCTGAACTTGAGGGAGTGGAAGGTGCGTCGAACGAACAAGACGAACCGCGCCTCGCACCGTCCCGCCGCGTCGCATCTTCTCCATACAACCCCCGACTCGTACCAAACTCGACCCACCTGACCGACCGGTACCCCCCCCGCCTCGTCCGCCCCGCAGCGCGAGCCGCTGGCCAAAGTCAGGTACGAACGCGCCGCCGGCGGGAGAGACGCGAACGGTTCGGAGCCCCCCGGGGAGTAGGACGGCACCGGTGATAGGGACGTGCGATCGGGACGCGACGCGTGGGCGCGGTTTAGCTGAGATGGGTGGTGGGGACGTCGTCGGGAGACTCCGGGGGGGGGCGAGCGTCGACAATGAGTCGCCGTCGACGAGGCTTTTAGCGCCTCCCCGGCTTCGTCGTTCAAACACCGAATGCAGTGTATATTACATCTAGAAGATGCACGAAATCCACCCTAATATTCGCTAGCTCGCCCCGAGCGTAGCGCACAGACACGGCGCGCTTAGTTGTTCTGCGTGGGAGAGGGCGGAGATGAACGTTAGTTTCCGTCTACGGCGGTATGGGGTGGCGAGGGGTGATTGGATAGGCTCGGCGCGGGCCGAACCGACGCCGCGCGACGGGTGGGACTCGATCAGAGGCGATCGTCGTGCGTGGTCGGAACGCGCGCTCGATCTCGAGTTTCCGTCCCGCGCGGGTCTCGCAGCCTCGAACGCGCGAACGACTGAAATGAATGAAGGCCCGATCGCGCCAACACCTTTCGAGGGGGCGGTTGGTTTTGGGGAAAGCTTCGCGGACGCTCACCTTCACGAAGCCGATGTCCTTGGCATACTCGCGGAAGCACTGCCTGCAGATGTTGAGGTTGTACTTGCGAATGATACCCCACTGGTTTGCGCACACGCGGCTGTTGAGGGAGGGAGAGGGGGGGAGGGGTCAGCGAAGGTCAGGGGAGAAATCGGTCAGGGTTGGGGCATAAAACCCTAGAAAACCCATCGGGAGGGTGCCCCGGGAACGGCGCGGAGACGGCCGCGGGAGGATCGAATCGACGCGTCCGAATCGACCAAAGGTCGCAACGGGACGATATCGACGCCCCGTGGGTCGTCCACGCGCTCGCATCGACCCGAGATCGGCGTCGAGCGGAGCCGCCAACCGCCAAAATTTGGCGAGAGAGGCACCGTTTCCCGGTCCCGCGCGTGGCCGGAGCCGGAGATGCACTCACCAGCGGCGCTGGCCCTTGCCGTTGCACTCAGCCTTGGTAGCCCAGATGTTGGCGAAACCCATGTTTACTAGCGAAGCTTGAACCTTTGCTTGACGCAACGATTCGCGCGCGTTTAAAGAGGGCGCCCGAGATCCCCGGTCCCCGCTTTTCTCCTCGGTCCTGCGAGAAAACTCAAAAAAGAAACCGGAGCGCTCGATTTTTGGCTCCTCTGGCACCACGCACGGCAACGCTTGAATCTCCGCAGTGTTAACCGTTTTTGGCCAGGAAGCCACTTCGAGGCGCGCCGTCGTATCGCTCGCTCACGACCTCCGCTCTCACCTCGCCGCGCCGAGTGGTCCGCCCTTTCAAATTTGAAGGTTCGCCGACCTCCGATGCGATATTCGTCCCCGACTCGCGTCCTACCCCGCCCGTCGCACCCGATCGTCTGTTTTGGCTCTTCTCATTTTGGAAGCGATGCCACTTACGTCCCATCGCGCCCCGAACCCGCCCCATCGCCCAGCGCGCAGGTCGCCCCTGGATCCGTTCATGTCGTCCATCGACGTAGAGGAGCTAGAGGTGCGGGTGCGCCGCAGGCTCGCGCTCGTCGACGCCCGCCGCGCCGACTCGATCCCCGGTGACGCCCGCGCCCGTTCCGAGGATGCCCGCTCCGGAAAAGGAACCGCCTCGCGCGAGCGCAGGCTTCCCTCCGACGGCGGAGTGGTGGCGCAGAAGGCCGCGTTCGACGTCGCCACCATCGCATCCGCGTGCGAGGGCATCACAATTTTCGATTCGCTCCGCGCCGAGGACAGGGACGCGCTGTTCCGCGCCATGTACCGCCTCGAGTACGCCGCGGGCGAGGCGGTGGTCAGGCAGGGCGAGGAGGGCTTCAACTTTTACGTCGTCGTCGCGGGATCCGCGGCGGTCACCGTGCATCGCGACGGGGACGAACGGCACCGCGAGGGTGCCGAGGGTGCCGACCACCACGACAGCAACGACGACGACGAGGAAGAGGTCAGGACGCTGTGGCCCGGGGACACCTTCGGCGAGGTGGCGCTCCTCCACTCCGTGCCGCGGACGGCGACGGTTCGGTGCGGCTTAAAGGCGACCACCGTCTGGGCGCTCGATCGCGAGACGTTCAAGCGAACGCTGTCGCGGGGCGCGTTCCAGAGACGCGAGGCGTACGAGCGGCTTCTCGGCGGGGTGAAGACCTTAGAGCGGCTCGACGAGTACGACAGGAAGCGACTGGCGGACGCCGTCGTGCCGTGCGCGTTCGCCAGGGGCCACGCGATTTGCGTCCGGGGCAAAGCGGAGGGCGCCAAGTTCCACATCATCGAGCGCGGGGAGTGCTCCGTCGAGCTCGTCGGGGGCAAGGAGATCAATCGCCTGAAGCCCGGCGATTACTTCGGCGAGGTGGCCGCGCTTCAGGGGGCGGAACCCACCGCCACCGTCGTCGCCCTGACGGGGGTACAGACGCTCAGTTTGGACCGCGACGCGTTTGTCCGGATGCTGGGTCCCGACGTCATCGACGCCATGCGCGTGCGGATTCGAAACTACCACTACGCCACCGCGCAGGACCGCGCGAAGGCGCCGAGCACGCTCCCCAGGCGCTTAAACGCGACCCGCCAGACGACGAGCCCGGGAATTGGAACGGGCGCGGCGGCGAGGATCGGGTGCGACGGCGCCGGCGGCGGAACGCTCGCGGCTCGCGCTCAACTTCGCCGCGCGAACGTCTCCGCGCACGTCGCCCAAGACACCTCCGGATCGACCGGGGGGTTCGGCGCGTCGTCGTACCTCAGGCGGTACGCCGAGCGGCGGCGGTCCTCCGCTCAAGGTGGCGAGACGCGCGCGGTTCGATGGAGGGACGGCAGGGGTCGCGCCACGGTGCGCCGGCGGGACCTCACCTTCCACAAGGAGCTCGGCGTGGGCATGTCCGGCGAGGTCTACCTGGCTCGCGCGACGAACCTGGGCAACGCGCACTGCTGCGTCAAGGTGATGTCCAAGCGTAAGCTGCTCCGTCTGGACCAGGCGGAGAACATCATGCGCGAGAGGACGCTCATGCGATCGTTCGGCGATACCCCGTTTGTGATGCAGTCGTTGTGCTCGTTTCAGGATTCCGCTCACCTCTACCTCGTGATGGACTTCATGCCCGGCGGCGACTTGTTCCAGCTCCTCGTCAACGGCACCGAGAAGGGCACGTTCGTCCCTCCCGCCGCGGTGTTCTACGCCTCCGAGGTTCTCCTCGCCCTCGAGTACCTCCACGGCAGAGGGTACGTGTACCGCGACCTCAAGCCCGAGAACATCCTCATCAACGGCGACGGCCACCTCAAGCTCGCTGACCTCGGGTTCTGCAAGCCCCTGCGACCGGGCGAGCGGACGTACACCACGTGCGGCACGAGCGACTACATGGCGCCGGAGGTGATGCTGTCGCAGGGGTACGACCGGTCCGCGGATTACTGGGCATTCGGCGTCTTGGTGTTTGAGATGCTGGCGGGGTACGCGCCGTTCCAGGCCAAGTCGGATTCGCAGCGCCACCGCAGGATCCTCACCGCGGACCTGCGGTTTAAGGACGGGTTCCAGCTCCGTGCCAAGGACCTGGTGAGCAAGCTGTGCGTCGTGGACACCAGCAGGAGGCTCGGCATGCTCTCCGGCGGCGTCGAGGACATCAAGCGCCACGCGTTTTTCCACGAGCGGGGGAGGACGGACTGGGCGGCGAGGGCTCGGCGCGAGGCGACGCCGCCGCTCATGCCGGTGATCCGTCGCGCGGAGGAGATGACGCGAGGGGAGGCGCTCAAGTCGGTGGCGCGGGCGACGGCGGCGGAGGCGCCGTCACCCGCATCGGACAGGGTGTTCAGCGAGTACTACTAGCGGAACCGTTTTCAATCCATCCCATCTGCCATCCAGTCTGCGTGAAATCCGCCCTGCTGTCTGGCTTTACTGAAAGTGCCCTCCCAGGTTACCCGGGGCCTCGGCCTCGGTCACTCTCCGCGGAGCGTCGGCGCACGCTCGGCCGGGTTTTAGGGTTGAACGCGCGCGGACGAGGAGGATGGGCATCGGCGACGACGGGCGGGATGCCGTGGGCGGGGTGGCGCGCGAAGAGATCGTTCGGGAGTTGGTTCGGGAGCCGAAGGGATCGGACGGGAGGTCCGAGAAGGGCGAGGTCGGCGAGCGGGGCGACCCTCGGGCGATCGACGAGCTCAGGCGATACGTGTGCCGCGTGCTCGGCGTCGATCCCAAGGTGGAGGGCGAATCCGTCGTGCCGTCCAACGGCGTCGGATCGTCCGCCACGCGCGTGCACTGGGCGCGCGTCGGCGCCATCTGTCGCTCCTGGAGGGACGGCGAAGCGAGCGAGGACGACGGCGCGAACGAAGCGGACCAGGCGGACGGAGCGGACGGAGCGGACGAAGCGGACGCCGACGATCTGAAGCTCACCGCGGCGCAGGAGCGCGACCTCGCGATCGGTCGCATCGGACCCCGCCGCGTCGCCGTCGATCGCGCATCCGCCTCGGGGGACATGCACCTCGGCGACGGCCCGCACGGCCCGAACACCTCCGTCTCGTCCCGCTCCAACTTTTGCAGCTTTCGCGCCAACGCCTGCGTCTTCGGCGGCAGGTGGCAGTACGAGGTCACCATACGCACCGCGGGCATAATGCAGATCGGCTGGGCAACCGCGCGATGCCCGTTCACGCAGGAGCACGGCGTGGGCGACGCGCAGGACTCGTACGCTTTCGACGGGCACAGGGTTCGCAAGTGGAACGTGGCGTGCCAGCCCTACGGCCAACCGTGGGTCCCCGGCGACGTCATCACGTGCTGCATCGACCTCACCGCGGACGAGGACGGCGGGGGCACGGTGAGCTACCTTCGGAACGGCGTGTCCATGGGGGTGGCGTTTCGGAACATTCGACGGTCGCAACCCGGCCTCGCGTACTTCCCCGCCGTGTCCCTCAGCGTCAACGAGGCGATGGACCTCAACTTCGGGGCATCGCCCATGCGGTACCCGCGCGAGGGCCACGCTCCCTTGCTGACGTACTCCCTCGCCGACGTGGCGCCCGCGTGGCGGAAATCCGTGGAGGCGTTTGGGAGGCTCTGCGCCTTTGGCGGCGTCGGCGACCCGGCTCCGTGCGATGACGCAACCTACCGCTGCGAGGCGTCTGGGACGACGTACATGAGGCAGAGCGGGACGCCCGCGCTGCTGACGCGTGACGACGAGGTGATGCTCGCGTGCGCCACGCTGCAGGCGGCGGGTCCCGCGGAGGGCGCCGGCGAGGACGACGAATGCGATCTCGCGCGGCGGTGGCTCATCGGAAACGGGCGCTCGACGGGTTTGATACGAACGGTCACTCGCGCGGGGGAACGAAGGCGCGTCGACGAGTTCGAGCGCACGATGCGTTTGCTGCGCGTCGGTTTGTACGACGACCGCTTTCAGGTGTCCCGTGACGTCGACGGGGCACTGAGAAGGGGGCCACAGCCGGGGCACGAGTTCGACTACGCAAACTTTTCCAATTCGGAGTATGCCCTGTTCGTCGGCGAGCTGACCCGCGCGCTCGCCGAGGAGGTCCGCTCGACCCCGTTCCTCGAGGAACCGCAGCCTCCGTCTCGGAGGATGTCGTCGATCGAGCGGGAGGCGAGGGAGAAGACGTTGCCGTCGCATTCGCCCCTGGCGTTTGCCGTGGCAATCGCTCGCGACTATACGGCTCAAAGCGCTTGGATGTCCCACGCCAAGTGGCACGCGGAGCTCGAGGATTTGCTGACGTGGAAGTCACCGAGCCCTCGAGACCTCGAGGCGATGCTCCCCGCGTCGTCGGTGTGGTGGCCGGGCGCCGCCGCGTCCGAGGCGGTGTTCAGGGCGGCTGAAGGCGGTGGACACGCGGGCGGCCGGGGATCCGAGCAGAGGTGCAAGGCGGCGGGTTTGAAACTCAGAGCGGCGATGTCGAGGTCCTGCGCGCTTCACTGCGGGCTCATCGACGCCGTCTGGGATCACCGCGGCAGAGCGTGGCAAGCGGGAAGTGGCAAGTGCGTGTTAATGATGTTTGGCAGCCACGGGCAAACATGGCTCGACGAGCTGCTCGCGAAGAACGTACCCGGGCAGCGCGGACGGGCAAGGCGAACGGATCCGTGCGTGATGGGTGCCCTCTACTTCGCGATGCTCGCGCTCATCCGACCCGAACTTGAGAACCCGACCGCCCCGGAGTGGAGGGGGCCCGGTATCAAGAGCGGGTTGGGGAAGTGGGATCCAAATGGATATTACAACAGCATGGCACACCGGTTCGATCTTCCCCTCTTTGGAGGCGGCGTCTCGCACGTTCAGAAGGAGTACCCGACGGATACATCGGCGCCCTGGCTGGAAATCGACGCGAGCGGGCTTCAACCGGCGGTGGGACTCGGGAGCGACGTCCTGAATTGGTCCGACGCGGGTTTGCCGCCGCTGAAATGGCACGTGGCCTATGCAAACGCGTGGAACTTTGACGCGATCCAGTTCATGTACCACCTCGCCGTCGGCGCCCAGTACAGGAGCGCCGCAGCTCAGCTGCAGACCCAGATCCAGGCCGCGAAACATCTCGAGGAGTACTGCGAGAACCTCCCCAAGGTGGAGGCTGCGCATCAGCGGCACAACGCGCAGACCCGGATCATGACCCAGCTCCAGTCAATCTCCAACGAGTCGTCGTCGTATCCCCCCGGCGAACGAGCGAGCGAGGCGTTCATCCAGCGCCTCCGCGCCGCTCTGACCGAGGCGCGTCAGCTGGCGAGCCAGGGCCTGGTGTCGGACGAGGTCGCGGGTGCCATCGCGGCCGCGACGCGGGACCTCCAGGAGCGCTACGACGTGGCGTTGGTCGACGAGGGCGCGGAATTTACCGCGGCGGCTGACCAGGCTCGCGAGAGCGCGAGCGTTTTCATCGGCGAGTTGAAAGAGGAGATCGTCAAGCTTCGGGACGAGGTCGTCGAGAGCTCGCGGGTGTGCTGGTGGCACAGGGCGACGCTGCACCGGCCGGAGCAGCAGGCTGGAATGTTCGCGGCGGCCGCGTACCAGGCTCGGGTGATCCTCGCGGCGATGGAGCGTGGCGGGGAGCCGCGCAAGCTGCCGTCGGACACGGACAACGAGGACGAGGACGGGGATGGGGACGGTGGCGTTTCGTCCACGGGAGACTCCGGCGACGACGACGAGGAGGAGGAGGAGGAGGAGGAACATGCGGAGGCGGCTGGCGGAGACGGGAGCGAGTTGGAGGGCTCGGTCGAGCGAGAAAACGTCGACACCGACGACGACGACGACGACGACGAGAATGACGACGACGAGAATGACGACGAGAATGACGACGAGAATGACGACACCGCGGGCCGCTGCTCCGTCCCCGGCGTCGCCACCAAGAAGGGTGCGCTTCTCCAGCACATCCCCGCGTACCACCTCGAGGCACTCATCGACTCGTTCCACGCGCTTCGTCGCGGTGACCCGCCGTACGCGCCCGTCGCCCCGGATCGAGCCGCCGCGAGCCCGGGGTTGCACGGCGTGGTCAAGCTCCTCGTGCGACACTTCGCGGATGAGCGCGTCGTGAACCCGGACGTCCGCGACATGATGCTGCAGTCGGTTTCCGTGCTGCTGCAGTACAAGGAGTACGTCGCCGTGTTCGAGGCGAACGAGGAGGCGCGCAGGGAGATGGTGCCCTCGCTGCTTCGATCGTTCGACAGCAGGTTCTGGATCCCGGTGTCCAACATACTTCTCCGACTGTGCAAGGGTGTCGGGTTCGGGCAGTACGACAACGAGGCGATCAAGGTCCTCGCCGCGATCAAGGCGATCAAGAGGGATGGCGCCGACCGTCACCGGGAGACCGGGAACGTCGCGGTCGTCGCGAACGAGGATGACGGCGGCGAGGATGATCACGCGGCGTCTCCCGACGCGGCGCTCGCGGAGGCCATCGCAAACTCCGTGGACAGCTCCAGCCCTCTCTTCCAGGCGCTCATCGTGGAAACCTTCAAGGGCGATCCAAAGCTTCTGGAGAAGTTCCTCGACCGCGTTTTCAACACTCTCAACTGGACCATAACCGAATTCGGCGTCGCGCTGAAGGAGATGCTCGACATGCGCCAGCGCGCGGCGGCGGCTCGAAATCTGCAGCGAAAGTGCACGGTCATGCTGGAACTCAGCGTGACCCTCGAACGCGTGCTCGAGTTTCTCACGCTCGAGCTCCCCGTCGCATTTCTGGACAGCTCAGCGTCCATGCGCATGAAGCGGCTCGTGGAAATTTTGCTCTTCGTCCTCGGGCACGCGTGCGGAGCGGGCTCTGACGCCAAGCTGTTTGAACAGGCGCTCAGCATGAAACTCCCGGTTTTCGTCGCCGACAAGATCTCTCGCGCGCCCGTCCTGGCGCCCATCGCGGGGATAATCCTGAACCTCGAGGTCGCGGCCGCGGCGTGGGTGGAAGGGCGGGGCGACGAGTTCGGCGTGAACGAAGTATCGGACACCGTCGCCGACGAGCTCGCGGCGGGCGCCGGCGAAAATAACATCTCGCAGCTGGAGTACATATGCGCCTTCGACTGGGAGGAACACTTCGGCGCGTTCACCGGCCGCGAAGAGGCGATCGCGGAGCTCAGAGACGTGGTGCGCAGGGTTCGCGACACCCGCGAGGACATAGAGCGGCGGCGCAAGGCTGAGGACGAGGTCGACGTCCCCGAGGATTTCGTCGATCCGATCATGCAGAGCGTCATGACGGACCCGGTGACGCTGCCCGGGAGCGGCGTCGTCGTGGACAGGGAGACGATCAGGCGGCACCTGCTCACCGGGGACGGCACCGACCCGTTCAGCCGGACACCGCTCGACGAGTCGATGCTTCGAGACGCCACGGATCTCAGGAAGAAGATCGATGAGTGGCGCAGCGGCCTGCATAAGAATTTGGACACCACCGCACTGGAGGACATCGACTGAGGACGCGTCGCGATGAGCGCTCGCTTGCTAATAAAAAGTGACCGATTGACCAAGTTAATAAAACGCCAAAACGCGGCGACGTCGTTCAATCCGGCGTCCTCACGACGCGGATCGTCATCGCCGCCTCCGGATCCGCCGCCGCCATCTCCTCCGCTACGGACGCGTACACCTTCGCCGTCTGCAGCTGATCGTCGCTGGCGACGACGACGATCTTGCTCCAGCCCCTCTTCTTCGCCTCCTCGAACGAGAATATCGCGCTCTCCCGCGTGTTCATGCTCGCCTCCTCGAGCACCCACGTGAACTTCTTCCCGACGCACGTGTGCCGTCTCGCGCGGTGCTCGCAACCGCCCGAGTTGCCCGTGAGCTCGCGGATGCGCCTGTGCTCGCCCCGGCCATCCTTGGACGCGCCCTCCGGCGGGCCCGGGTAGACGTATCCGAACCCCGGGAGCGGGCACTTGGGGTAAGAGTCGTGGACGTACTCCGTCTTCGTGTAGTTGGCGATGAGCTTCTCGGCGAAGTGGCGCATCGTCTCCGCAGGGGAGACGTTCTCCCACGAGTGGTCCACGGGAGCGCCGGTTAAGATGAGGTTCGTCGCGCTCTTCGCGCAGAAGAGCTGCGCGCCGAGCAGGGTTCGCGACTCGAGAGCGGGCGTGGACGGGAACTTATTGTCAACGCCGTAGCCGATGACGAGTGCCGCGTCGTAAGGACCGTCGTCCTTCGCGACGGCGACGACGCCGCCCGACGCGTCGAAGGCTTCGATGGCCGGTATTCTCGATCCCTCGATCTTCATCGCGCGGCGCGCATTGCCGGACGCGGATGAGGAGGACGCGACGCCGTTCGGAAGACCGGGCGGCGCGAACTTGACGGCGATCGCGATGAGCACCGCGACAGCGGCGACGATGTACGCGAGGCCGGCTTTACCGCCGGCCTCCGGCTGCTTCTTCGAGCGGCGGCTCGCCATCTTCTGAAGCGACGCAGAACCCACGTGGAGATCCTGTCGCAGTGGAGAGGCAATGCTAAAAGCACTCTAAAAGTCGTACCCTCAATCATATTTCCGGGTAAATAGGGATAAAGTGCGGGTATAATCATATGAATATACATTGATAAAATGTGTCTAATACGATTAGCAAAATTCGGTCGCATTTTGAACTGAAAAGTGGCACCCCCATCACGCCGCGAGGCGCTTACACATCACCGCGCGAAGTCGAACGCACAGTTCGCACCTCGCCCGACGTCGCCTCCATATTAGAAGGAGCGACTCGATTCTTCCTAGGTAGTCAGAAGCAGACGCGACAGAGATGTACGGCGGATACGACGGCAGCGCGACTCAGTTCGCGGGGGATGGCTTCATGCCCACCCCGACTGGCGCCACCGGCGCGGCGACCGGCGCGGCCGGCGGGGTGAGTCCTACTTCCCACTCGCCCACGTCGTATCATCACCCCGTATCTCGATACGACCACGACGCGAGATAAACCCTCGCGGGTCGGCCCCGACGTGGAATCGCGCGGCGGCCTCGCACCTGGGCACCCCGGTTCAAAATCTCGCCTCGCGCTCGCCTCTCACCCTGCACGTCCCCTCGCCTCTCTCCTTTCGCAGCGCGGCCAGGGTCGCCCCGACTCGCTCGTCCCGGTGACGGTCAAGATGCTCCAGACCGCGATCGCGGCGTCCAACGTGGTGCGTTCGCGGACCGATGTCCCCCCCGCGTCCCAACGCGCGCACCTGTCCGTCCCAGATCCGGCTCGATTTCAAACCCGCCCAGCTGTGGTTTTTGAACCCGCGCGGTGTGGCAAACACTGACGATTTTTTCACCCCCAACTTTTTCGCGCGCGCAGGATGACGGCCTTCGCGTCAACGGCGAGGAGGTCCACAACATCACCCTCCTCGGCAAGATCATCGAGGCGACCGACACCGCCACCAACCAGGTGTACACCCTCGACGACGGCACGGGCACCGTCGTCGTCAAGCAGTGGGTCGACGCGGACGACGCGGCGGCTTCGTCTGGAAAGGATGCGCTAATCGTGGGCAAGTACGCTCGCGTGTACGGGCACGTCAAGCAGTTCGGCAGCGACACCTCCGTCGTCGCGTTCAGCGTCCGTCCCGTCCAGGACCACAACGAGGTCACCTACCACTTCCTCGAGGCTGTCTACTGCAACTCGCACAACGCCGCACGAGCGGACGCCAAGCCGGGTTCCGCTGGCGCGGCTGGCGGCGCGTACGCCGCTCCCTCCTCGGCTCCCGCGTCGGCGCCCGCCGTCGACCCCGGCGGAAGCTGCGTGGACCAGGCCAAGGCGATCTTCGAGGGTCCCGACGGCAGGCGCGATGAGGGCGTGAAGATCGACGTCGTCGTGCAGCAGCTCAACGGGCGGTTCACCGAGGCACAGGTGCGCGAAGCCGTGGAGCACCTGGTCAACGAGGGCCACCTGTACTCCACCATCGACGACGATCACTTCAAGTCCACCAACCTCTAGACGGAGCGGTAGTCGAGCAGGGACGGCGAACGAACGGGGGGCTGACTT
>Ga0181573_10002354_pt1 | contig 17625 bp, 14 predicted proteins | sample 101ome_25_FD_148643 | JGI IMG/M metagenome (GOLD analysis project Ga0181573, IMG submission 148643) | Coastal salt marsh microbial communities from the Groves Creek Marsh, Skidaway Island, Georgia - 101409BT metaG (spades assembly) | ecosystem: Environmental > Aquatic > Marine > Intertidal zone... | reverse complement strand
GTTCGGGCCAGAGGGGCGGAAGGGGGGGGGTGGGAGGGGGGGCGAAGAGGGGACAAGGGCGGGGGGTCGCAGCCCCCCGCCCGTGGCGCCATGACCCCTCGAGGGTCGGAGGAGGGGTCGGGATTGAAATCTGACGGAACATGTTGAGTGAATCAAAGACGTTGATGTCTCGGGAAGGTGAATCGGCCGCGTGGCGCGAAGAGGGGACTCCCGACGAGGGGCGGCCGGCGGGTCGCGGACGGCTGCCGTCGACCCCCCCACCTCGCCTGCACGCGGACCACGCCGGCCCGCCCATCCCGCCGCACGGGAACCGCTCGGAGGCCGGAAGTTGACCCCAAGAACGCAGGCATCGCGGGGAGAGGGGTCGTCGCCTCTGCCCCCCCTGGACGGACGGGGGGGACCCTCCACCGCGCCACGACTCCCTTCACCCCCGGCCCCGACGGCGACCGCCCCCCCCACTCCCCCCCCGCCTCCGAGCCGTCCGCTAAACTCGCAACGGCGCCCCCTCCTCCATCGTCCCCACCACGTCGTACTTCGCCCCCAGCTTGTCGATCCAGTCCGTCAGGGCGTCCACCTGCGGCCTCGTCAGCCCCGTCTCGTCGTCCGTGCAGTCCTCCGCCGAGGTGCTGAAGAGAGCCAACGCGCGGGCGACGCGACGCCCCGCGAAGGCCGAGTACGCGCCTCCGGGGCCGTAGAAGTTCCTTCCCGGGGAGACGTCGTACACGGTCCCGCGGACCGCCATCCAAACGGGGGCGCCCGCCGGCGCGGACGACCCCGCGGCCCCCTCGGCGCCCCCCTCCGCCCCCCCCTCCCCCGACGTCGCGCCGTCGCGGGCGCGGAGAAGGGCAGCCGAGATCGTGGGCGGTTCGGAGACCTCCCCGACGTCAACGTGGCCCGCCCGAACGAGGGCAGCGGCCCACGCGGCGGGGCCGTCCCCGCCGCTCGCGCCAGCGGCGGGCGCTCGGTTCTCGTCCGCGCCCCACTCGGCCAGCGCCGAGGCGACGTCCGATCCGGAGGCGGCGGATCCGGGGGCCACGCACCGGGCGAGGCGGGCGGGGTCGCCGCCGGCGCCAGACCTGAGCGCCCGGGGGTCGCGTAGGGTCAGCGCGCCCAGACGCCGCGCGGCCTCGGATCCGCAGAGCGAGTGGAGGGGCCCGCGCGGGAAGCTGAAGAGGGGACACGAGGACACGTCGTGGAGGCGGCCTCCGAGGGCGACGAGGGCGGGGCGGCGGGCGTCGCGGCCGTCGTGGCGGGCGAGCGTCGCAGGCGCAAGGCGGCCGCGCTGCTTCGGGGGGGGCGGGGGGGGGACCGAGGGGACGGCGAGCCACGAGAAAATGCTGATGGCCGTGATAATGGCCGCTACGCTGCGGGCGGACGACGGGAGGGTCGAGGGGGAACAAGGTCTGCGCTGACAGCCGGCAAGGACGACGTGGAGAGTGGCAAGCGTGGCGCTCTCGACGGGGCCGACCCGCGCAGCTCGACTCGCAACTTCACACGCTCCGGGGCGTGATCGAGCCAGTAGACGAATGTCTCAAAGAAGCGTCCCAATGGGCCAGAGCCGGCTGAAATGCCCATCGCGGTGGTAGCACAGCCGCGATGCGTCGGCCGGCCGGCGACAGCTGCTGCGTCGCAGGTGGAGCTCGACGGGGTGGTTCAGCACGGGACCTCACGAAAATATATTCTCCCCCCCCCGTTAGCAGGTTTGGGTCGGCGATAAGAGGCGTGAAGTTGCGCGAGGGCCTCTCGTGCCCGCTCAGCCTTCTTGGGAGCTCTCACACGACGCCCCTCGACCCCGGATTGCCGGTCGCGACCCTCGCCGAGGCGGTTGATGGCCTCTCTGCTCTCACCTCTCTCGCCCGCGAGACCGAGTGGGCGGGGCCGAGCGTCAGCGTCGCTGGCCCCGTGCGCCCGTTCCGCCGCCGCATCGTCCGCCGCCGCCACAATGGGCGCTGCTACCGACCCCCCCGTAGTCCGCGTCTCCCTTTCCCCCGAGGCGCAGGCCCGCCCCGGTTACTTACCCCCCCGTCTCGTCGAGGCCTTCGCCGACCGCGGCCTGCAGGCGACCCGGTGGGACGGGGACGACGCCGAGGCCACATGCGGATCGGCGGAGGCCGCCGCCCCGTCTGCCCCGCCGTTTGACCTCGCCGCCTACCGCCGCCACGCCCGGCGAGTCTTCCAACCGCCCACCCCGCCGAAACCGCCACCTCCGACCCCCCCGAGCCCCCCCGACCCCTTCTCCCCCCCCCTCCGAATGCCCCTCCCCAGCGCCGCCGAGCTGGGCGCCACCCTCCTGCACTGTCGCCGCCTCCCCTCGACCCAGACCCTCCTCCACGATTCGACCATCGCGACTCGACTGCCGCCCGGATCCTGTCTGGTGGCGGACGCCCAGACGTCGGGGAGGGGACGGGGGCGAAATGGGTGGTCGTCGTGCCCGGGGGGGGGCAGCCTCACTTTTTCAGTGGCAGTCGACGTGTCCTTGGGGCCGTCGTCGTCGGGAGGGTCTGGGGGGGGGCGTTTCGGTCTGCCCCCCCCCCGCGTTCCCCTCGTTCAGCACTGCGTGTGTCTTGCGCTGCTGAGGGGGCTCGATCGGACTTGGGCGGCTTGCTGGCGGGCGGGGCGACGGGTCGCGCGGCAGACGGAGGCGTCGACGGACAGCGGCGGCAAATGCGCCGCCGCCGTCGCTGCCACCTCCGCCGCCGACGACGAAGACGACGAACTCCCCGTCCCACCTCCCCCCGACTGGCGGATCAAGTGGCCGAACGACTTGTACGCTCCCTCTGGGGCGGGTACGAACGCGGTGGGGTGCTCGAACGCGGCGGATTCGAACGATGCCCGCGGCGGCGGGGTCGGAGCCGACTCCCGCCCTGCCTCCCCCGAGCCCCCCCCCCGAAAGGTCGCGGGGGTCCTGTGCGAGGCCCGATCGGGACCGGGGGGACTCCTTGCCGTGACGGTGGGGGTGGGGGTCAACCTCAGGGGGGACTTTGGCGGGGGGAACCCGGGGGCGGGTCCCGGGCGGGGCGGGCCGGGAGGGTACGGGCGCGCCGGCGTCGCCGAGCTCGTCCGGGCCCGCGCCGCGGAGGCGGCGGCGACGTCGTCCAACGGGACGTGGTCGATGCCGGACCGCGCTCTCGACGCGGTCGAGGCCGAGGCGACGCGGGAGAGGGTCCTGGCCGAGACGCTCTGGGCGCTCGAGCGGGTGTTGTCCGCGTTGGGGTCGACCGACCCGGCGGCGGGGTTCGGGGGGGCGCTGCGGGACGAGTACGTGTCGCGATGGGTGCACGGGGGGGCGGTGGTGGCGGTCGAGGGGGAGGGGGAGGGGGAGGGGGGCGGGGGTGGGGGCGGAGGCGCGAGGGAGAGGGAGGGGCGGCGGGCGACCATCGTCGACCTGGGGCCCGACGGGTACCTGATCGCGCGGTTGGAGGACGGGAGGGAAGCGCGGCTGGACCCGGACATGACGCGACTGGACGTGCTGTCGGGTAGGGTCCGGGCGCGGTAACTGCCGTGGGTGTAAGGGCGGCAACGCGGCGCGTGAAGGGCCACTGTGTCGGCGTCGGCGGGGGCGAGGCCGTCCGGGGGTTGCTGAGCCCGCTCGGCCGGTCTTCCAGTCCCCCCGAGCCCCCCCTGCCTCGCTAGGGATCCCGTTCGGTGAAGCCGCTACTGCCCGATGGCTGAGGTCTCCAGCAAGGCGTACCCTCTCGCGGACACGGAGGCGAGCCTGGCTGCCTCGGGCCCTGGTGATGCGCGCGGTGGAGCGCGGAGACGCAGCTCGGTGCGACACGCTGACAGACACTCTTGTTGTCTCTTTTCCTCCGCAATTCGGTGGCGAACTGCTCCGCTCCATCGGCGCGGGGAGGCAGCCAGCGCCAGGCGGCGGCCGACAACGCCGCCTCCCTCTCCGTCTTATTATGCCGCCAGCTCGCCGCGCCGCGCCTTCCGAGCGCGATCAAAAGATATATTCCCGCCTCCCGTGCCAAAAACACGCCGCCTTCGGGCCCCCCTCCTCGCCCCCTCGCCCTTTCCCCTGCTGGCCCCCACTGCCCCCTACCAGCCCCCCATGCCGACCCCCCATCCCTCCCCCACCCACCCCCCACCTCCTCCCCAGCTCAACAACAAGATCCTGGATCTCGTCCAGCAGGCCTCCAACTACAAACAGCTCAAGAAGGGAGCCAACGAGGCCACCAAGACCTTGAACCGCGGCATCGCTGAGGTCGTCGTCCTTGCCGCCGACGCCGAGCCCCTCGAGATCCTCCTCCACCTGCCCCTGCTGGCCGAGGACAAGAACGTGCCGTACGTCTTCGTCCACTCCAAGCAGGCCCTCGGCAGAGCTTGCGGCGTGTCCCGGCCGGTCATTGCCGCCAGCGTCACGTCCAACGAGGGGAGCCAGCTCAAGGCCCAGATCGACAAACTCAAGCTGCTGATCGAGAAGCTGCTCCTCTGAGGACCGTCCGGACGGATCGCATCCTCAGCCCGCGCGTAGACGCGCCCACCGTCATGGGCGACCGGTGGGATGCTCCGCCCCACGACGGCGGCGGCGGCGGCGACGGCGGCGGCTGGGGCGCCCCCGACCGCGGTGCCCATCCCCCCCGCCCCGGTGCCGGTGTCGACCACAGCAAAACCGACATCGTCACCCTCCCCGGCGGCCGCGCCGCCCCCAGCAACCTCCCCGAGGTCGGATCCAAGGGCTACCGCGCCACCGTGTGCAAGTTCTGGCTCAAGGGCACATGCCTGATGGGCGACCGGTGCCACTTTCTGCACCGGGAGGACCGGGACCGGCTCCCGCTGTGCGACAACCTGCGGACCCACGGCAGGTGTACCGACCTCGAGTGTCGGTTTAGGCACGAGCAGGAGGACCTGGCCGAGTGCAACATGTACCGGCTTGGCTTCTGCGTCTATGGCCCGACGTGCCGGTTTCGTCACGCGCCGCGGCCGGGGCCACCGCCGGACCCGCGGACGGTGCCGGAGGCGCGGCCGCGGCAGGCTAGGGGGATGGGGGGGGGGGGGGGGGGGGGGGGGGGGGGGGGGTTTTAAGGGGACACGAGAAGGAAAGACAAAGAGCGAGCTGAGTGGGAGAGAGAGGGCTGCGCGAGGGCCCTCGTCTTTTGCTCCACCCGGACCCGAGAGCTCGCCCAGTTCAGTCCAAAGAGCCGCCCTGCCATTCCGCGTCGCGTCCAGCCGGCCGGCGCCGCGATGTCGTTCGCAGCGCCGGGGGCGAGGATGGTCAGTCCGGCGGCGCGCACGGTGACGAGGACGAGGCCGGCCGCCCGACCCTCTCGCTCTCAACTCTCGATTTGCCGCCACAGCCGAGACCCAGACAGGGAACGCAAAGAAGCAGAGGCGACGGATGCCGTTTTTGGAGCCAGCGCGAGGGCCGCCAGAGCCGCCCAGCTCGCTGCTCTGGAGATGAGCGCAGCTGCCGCCACCTCGGGCGACGCGCCGCCGACCCGTTCCGTCGAGGCCCACGGGCGTGGTCACGAACATTACCACGTTCACGCGCACAATCACGACCACGACCACGACCACGGAGACGCGACCGCCGGAACCAGCCAGGGAAAGGACACCGCAAACGCCCACGGGGCCCACGGGCACGCCCATGATCACACGCACGGACAACAGCAGCACCACCACCACCACCACATCCTTGCCGACGACGAGCCTGTCTGGCGCCCCGGGTCGCGGAACTCCCTCCTGCAACCTGGTGCCCTCGCCGGCCGCGACCTCCTGCTGGACGCGTCGCACGCGGGCTGCGCCGGGGACATGCTGTGCGCGGCGCTCCTCGACCTCGGGGTGCCGCTGTCCGTCCTCGAGGACGCCGCGCGGGCCCTCGATCTGCGCGAGGATAGCGGCGGGGGGTCCGGTGGGGGCCTCCCCGCCTCTGCGTGGCGTCTCGAGACGCGCGTCACCGAGCGGTCGGGGGTCGTGGCGCCGCGCTTTGTGGTCGTTGAGCCCGAGGCCGACGCGCAGCCGGCGCGCGACTGGAGGACGATCCGAGCACTGCTGAGCGCGGCCGCGGGCAAGCCCGGGCTCACCGTGGGCGCCGTCGCCCTCGCGCTTGATGCGTTTGAACGGCTCGCCATCGCCGAGGCAAGATGCCATGGGACGACGCCGGACGACGTCCACTTTCACGAGGCGAGCCCGTAGGGAAGGAAGCCCGCCCTAGACGCTTCTACCCTCTCCCCTCTCCCCGATTTATTCGGCCCTCTGTCCAAGTCCACCGTCGTCCGCCTTTCCGCCACCCGCCACAATGCGCCCCCCCTCGTCCTCCCTCCCAGGTTGGCTGCGTCGATTCAATCATCGACGTCGTGGCGTGCGCTGCAGGCCTTGACTGGCTGGGCCCGCTGTCGGGGTGCTGGGTGTCTCCACTCCCAATGGGCCGGGGCCCGATCCGGGGCGCGGCCCACGGCCCCCTTCCGGGGCCGCCACCGGCCGTGGTAGCGGTGCTCGCGGGGAGTGGGGTATCGACCACAGTCGTACCAGCACCCGCGACGACGTCGTCATCGGTCGGAGCGTCGTCAGGTCATCATCATCGGTCTGCGGCCGACGCCGAGCTTGTTACCCCCACCGGGGCCTGCCTCGCCGCGGCCGTCGCGTCGTGGGACTTTGCGGCCGGTCGTCGACTGCCCGCTGGCTCAGGCGCCCCCCGCTGTGCCACGTGGCCCCCTGTCGGTCCGGGGGGCTGGCACGTCGACCGGGTGGGCTACGGCGCCGGGACGGGCCGGTGGGCGGATCGCGCAAACCTCGTGCGCCTCGTCGCGGGCGGGGAAACCCCGACGCCTGCCGAGGAAGGGACGACCTGACTTCGGCGGGGGCGACGGCATGGACGGCGGTGAACGACGGCAACTCGCTGTCCCTCCATGGCGTCAGCCCGGAAAAGATCTCGACGGCACGCATTCCCCGCACCACCAGCCCCATCGCCAGCGCGGCGTTCTCCCGCGCCTCGGCCTCGCCCCCCAGCTCCAGACGGCGATTGGCGTGGCGCATCAGCGCCCTTAAAGACATCGGGATCCAGCTCGAGCGCCACGAATTTCGCACCTCGATTCACACCGTCAGTGGTCGAGCGGCAGCGCCCGGGTAATCCAAGTGCGCTCGAATTCGGTGTTGGCCGGAAGCCACACCTCGCGCCCCGCAGGGTCGGGCCGGCACCGCGGTCCCCCGTCCTTGGGCCAGGACAACGACGGGCATGCACCGCGCCTCGTCTCGGGTCCGCCCTCCCGGGCGCTGTCCGCCCCGTCGCGTACGCGGCCGCGCCCTCCGCCCCCCGCGACCACGTCTCCCTCGTCTCGGGCCCGCTTGGGCCCGGGCTTGGCTCCCCTGCCGCCCCCACCTTTCCTGCCGCGGCCCTGCCCGTCCCGCCAGACCCACGCCACCGCCCCGTCCTCGCCCGACGCCAGCAGCGAGAGCTCTCGGGACCATCGCCGTGCCAGGTCGGCCCCGGCCCCCGCCTCGGCCCCCGGCCCGGCCCGGTCCTCGCGTCGGGCCCTGCCCCGGTACTTCATGGTGAGGACGATGACAGTGGGAGGGGCGGGGGAGGGGGCGACGGGGACCGCTGGGGCGGCTGGCCGCGACAAGGGCGAGGCCGTCTCTCTATCTCGGTCAGTGGCAGTGGCGGCAGAGCAGAGGGGTAGGAGGGGCCGCAGGCAGGCGAAGGCCTCGATGGGCGGAACGTTGACGTCGGCGACGATGAGCGAGAAGGGCGCAGCGGAAGCCCGTGCCGTCGCGCTGACATCGGGGTGAGAGCTAAGCGCGCGGACGTGTACGACGCGGGGGTCGCCGGCCACCAGCGGGTGCAGCGCGGCGGGGTCCACGGCGACGACCGTCGACGCTCCACGGCGGCAGAGCTCCTGGGTCCATGCCCCCGGGGCTGCCCCGATGTCGACGGCCAGCAGTGGCGCAGCGGCAGCCGCAGCGCCCCCCCCAGGTGCGCACACTGCGGGATGCCGGCGGGCCACGAGGGCGTCGACGGTCGTCGCGGGCGGACGAGAGGGCGCGCCATCGGCGTCGGCGTCGTCGTCGGGCCAGAGGAGCGCAGCCGCTCTCAGGGCCTCCGCAAGCTTTGCCCCCGCCTTGCTGACGGGGGAGCGGTCGACCGCCCCTCCCGAGGTTGCACCCTCGGTCGATGCCGCGGCCGCCTCCTTCTGTTCGTCCGAGTCCCTTCCGTCCGACTCGTGCGGGGCGAGCCAGACGTCGGTGGCAGGGACGAGGGCGGACCGGAGCGAGAAGGGGGGGATGGCGTCGGCGTCGGCGTGGGTGCCGGCGCCGCCGTCTGCGTCGGCATCGCCCAGCGCTGGGAAGCGGCCGCGGGCAACGACGAGGACATGCGTGGCGGTCGAACCCGCAACGACTCGAAACGGCGGAGAAGAGGAAGCGGCTTCGGCCTCGGCCCGATCAGCGAGGGCGTCGGCGACGCGCCGGGCGAGGCCCGCCCCGGACGCGACGCCGGCGTCGGCCGCCGCGACGCGGATCGACATCACGGCAGCGCTCGCGGGCATCGCGCCGCCGCCCCCCACCCGACCCTCGGAACGCCAATACGAGAGCAGAGAAGCCTCGTCGGCGTGGGTCACAGTCGACCCGCGCGGCAGCGGAAGCGCCCGCGTGACGTGCCGGCCAAAGCACCACCGGTCGAGAAAACGACGAAACTCGGCGGGCCCGACGTCGACGCCTCGGACGAGGGCCGTCCCGGCAGAAGACGCCCGCGTCGTGACGCCCTCGGCAGGACGACCCCCGGCGAGGGATCCGGGAGGATCGAGCTCGACGAAGCTGCGGCGGGGGGGCGGGTTCGGTGGGGTCGGGCACGGGGTCGGGCACGCGGGCCGCCATGGCGTCGGTTTTCCGCCTCCTCACCTTTTGCCCCAGGCCGGCCCCGGTGACACCAGTTCCCGCAGAATCGGGTCTGCGTGAAAGAGGCGGAGACGATGGGCGCCGCCCTCGTGGCTTAGACACAGGACGATGTCCATCGGCTCTGGAGGATCCACGCCCCGTCGCCGGAGCCCACCTACAGGCGGTGCCGGTGGCGGCCGAGGCCGCGAGGCCCTCGCGCGGCGGTGATGACTTGTCCTGTTCGAGCTTTTCACCCGAAGAGGCGGATTGATCGCGTATTTTTTATGTATGGAGGTCGAGGGGTCGTAACATGAGCAAGAGAGCGACGATGCCCCCCTTTGTCCTCGGCCGCCCAACGTCGTCGATGGCCAGGCCGGGCCGACGAAACGAGAGTCACGGGGCTCCGCGTCCTTGCCGCCGTGTCAAAGGCCCTCGCCCCACACGTGGGCAACCGGACGACCTCCCCGCCCCGCCTGGTCCTCTGCACAAGCCACGACGACGTGGCGGCAAGCCAACCTCGCCCCCTCCTGCCCGCTTGAGGGACCGAGTGGTCTCTCAATCCGAAAATGGCCATAAACGGATGCGTCTTGTGCGCTCTATCCTCTGATCGGGTGACGTCCTGTCCGAGGAACGCGAAAGGACAGGCAATGGCGACGATGGCCTCTCGGTCGTCGGTCCTCTCCCGCATATTGGCGCCGTCCACCCTCCGAGAAGGGTGGACGCGGCGCCGGCCAGCCCGCTATCGCGTCAGGGCCGTCGTCAAGTACCGCCCCGAGAGCGCCAATGCGAGGAACCAGGTGGAGGCCGGGGTCACGGGCTGGATTCCTGGGTGGCCCCGCGACTGAGTCGCCACCGCCCCTCCTCCACCCCCCGCCTACCCCCTGCCGAACCCGCAGGACTACTCCATCTCTTCTTCCTCCCCCGTGTCCCCGGGCTCGGGCAAGGGCCCCGACGACGACGACGAGCCCGCGGACGATCCGGTCGCGGGCCTCTCAGGCGCCCTGCCCGCCTTGGTCGTCGCCGTCCTCGGCGTCGGCGGGGTCGAGGCCGCCACGCACAAGGCGGCGCTGACGGCGTTGCTGCAGACGGCCGTGGACAGAGCGGGCGAGATGGGCACCCCCGGCCTGGCCCTCTTTGTCGTCGGATACGCCTTTCTTGAGCTGCTCGGCCTGCCCGCCATCCCGCTGACCCTGAGCGCAGGAGCCCTCTACGGCCAAGGCCTGGGCACGGCCGCCGTGTCGGTCGCCGCCACCCTCGGCGCGGTCCTGGCCTTTCTCGTGTCCCGGTACCTCGTTCGCGATCGCGTTCTGGCCTGGACCCGCGCCGGTCCCTGGGGAAAGCAGTTCGAGGCCATGGACAGGGCGCTCGAGACCAACGGGTTCCGCGTCGTCTTCCTGCTGCGCCTGTCCCCGCTCCTGCCCTTCGCGCTCTCGAATTACCTCTACGGCCTGACGAGCGTCGATCTGCGGTCTTACACGCTGGGCAGCTGGCTGGGCATGCTGCCGGGAACGTGCGCTTACGTGGCAGCGGGCGTCGTGGCGCGGACGGAGCTGCTGGGGGGGGCGGGGGGCCTGGGGGGGAGGGCGGGGCCCAGCTTGCCGGGGTGGGGCGTGGCGGCAGCTGCGGTGGGGACAGGGGTCATCGTGTGGTACATCGGGAAGTTGGCCGGGGACGCGATGAAGGAGATCGAGGCCGAGACGCGGGTGGGGGGGGGTGAGGGGAGAGAGGGATAGGGCCGGGCTGGGGCGGGCACGGCGGCCGACCCCGCGGGGCCCGCCCCGCTGTCGGTCGGGAGGGAAATCGAGTGAGCGACGCGAGCGGGCGACCCCCGCCCCGAGCCCTCGCCTCCCCGCAGTCGCGGAGCCGAAAGAGGCTCAATCCCCGCCTTCCCTCGCCACCTCTCGAGCCTCTCCCCTTTCGTCGGCATGTCGCACAAGCACGACGGAACCAACGTCGCCGTTGGCCCTCCCCAGGGGCGCGCCCAGCTGACGGGCTCTCAGATGATCAACAAGAACTCATGCTCATCCGTCTGGGAGGGTGCGGTGAGTTATATCGTGGTGCGACGAGGAAATTGAGAGCGGATATGTGTCGAGAGCGACGCGAGGGGGGCGTGACTCTCCATTCGCCGCCGTTCATCGTTTCTGGCAGATTCCGACGCGCTCAGGCCTCATTCACGGTGTTTCTCTCTCTTCAGCCGTAAAACACTAATCCTTTTTCATATTTTTGTGCATCAAGACATCCGGATTCCGGTAGATCCCGCGACGCGCGACCCCCGTCGCCGCCCCAGTCACCGCACCCGTTCCTGAGCCTGTCCCCCCTTGATCCCCCCCCCTCAGGCCTCCCTGTTCGACAACGTGCCCGAGGACCACTACGAATACCAGGCTCGCAAGACCCTCAAGGCGAGTGGGAGAGACGGGGGTGGCCACCGAGTCGGGGCCGTCTCTGTCCCCGCCACCTTCGCCCCCCCCCGCCCGTGTCCTCCGCTCCCCGCGCCCTCCCCTACCTTGCCGCCTGCAGGACAGCGTCTTCCGCGGTCTTCAGTACGTTCCCTACGTCTCGACCATGCCGGTGAGTCGCGACAAGGAGCATAGCCGGTGGATGTGGACCAAAAAGGGCAACAAATACGTCGAGGCGGTCTACGGGAAGAACAAGCCACTGGCGTAAAGACGGGCGCAGGGGAGTGACGGCGAGTTTGGCGGACTCTTGAAGAGGACATTGTCAGTCCTCCCCTCATCTCGTGTCTCGTGAGCCTCAGAAATATCGTCAAACAGCCGCAGCTCTGGCGGGGGGGCATAGAGAGATGACGGACATGACGCTACGCTGGTCGCCAGCGTTGGCGGCGGCGGCGAGGAGGGCCGCGCCTCTCCCGGCTTTCTCGTCGCTTTTTCGGCCCACTGCGACCCCTTCCGCGGTTCTCACATCGTTTTATTCGCCGTCTCTCAACCGAAGACGCCGGATCACCCTCGTCAGGTCGGTCTCGTCGTCCACCTCGGCGGCATCGGCGCCCTCCCTCGCCGTCGACCCTGCCGAACTACGTCCCGTCGTGCACACGGCCATGATGACGGCTCTCGGCGGCCTTGCCTACGCCCTTTCGACCACGACGGGCCTTGACCGCTACCTCGGCTACTTCCTCCCGCTCCCCATCGTCGTCGCGGCCGGCGAGGGCGCCGGGAGGGAGGGAGAACGGCCGCGCCGACCGGCCCCGAGGGCCCCCCCGGCCGACGTCCCCCGGCCCCCGCCGACCGACCCGCAGTCCGCTCCGGCCCCTCGTCGGCCCTCTCGTGCGTCGCGTCCACCGCGGCCGTCCTCTGCCTCCTGCAGGGCCCCCTTCGAGCCCTCGCCTACCTTGGCCAGCACGGCGCGCTGGGGGCCGCCCTGGGGTGGGGCTGGGCCCGCGGGTGGACGTGGAGCCTGGTGATCCCCGTGGCGGCCGCGGCCAAGACGTGCGGTCTGCTGGGATATCTGGCCCTGTCCGGGTGGGTGCTCCGGGAGGACCTCGGGCGCCTTCTGGTCGGCAACGTGTGCGCACTTCTGGACCAGGTGGCGACGACGCTGGGCGCGTCGGGGACGCCGGGGCCGACCACGGTGGCCCTCGCGTTGGGCGGACTCCTCGTGGTCAACGCCGCGGGCTACGCGACGTTGTGCTGTCTGCTCTGTCGCGCCGTGGGGCTTCCGGGTGGGCAAGTGGGGAGAGGGGGGGGATGACCGCGGCCCAAGACGTGGGGCAACTCTTGAGCGCGTGTCGGCCCGCGACTGTCCTGCCCCCGCTCCTGTGGTCCTCCCTCGCCCATCACTCGTCACCCCACTCGCGCCCATCGGCCGGGGCCACCAGCTGGCAGGCCGCCCAGGCGGTCGACAGGCGTCCCGCCAGGCGGAGCTTGGTGTCGAGCTCGGCCAGCCGCATCGCGTATTCGTGCAGAGGGTCCTCCTGCGCGAAGGCCCGAAACTGCCCCTCCTCCCGGAGCTCCCCGCTCCCCTCGAGAAAAGCTTGCCACGTCTCGCGCAGGGCCGCGAGGGCGCAGCGCCGGAGCGCAACGGTCGCTCGCCACCGGGCCGGGGGGCGAGCCCAGGGGAGGGCGTTGGCCGCCCGGGCTGACTCGGCGGCGGTCGAGGGGGAGGGAGAGGGAGGGTCGACCGACTCCTGGACGGGGAGGTCGGTCGGTGGCCCGTCCCATCCCGCGCCCAGCGACGACTCGAGCACCGCAGCGCGGTCCTCGCAGACAGCAATCAGCGTGTCGCCCAACCAGTCACGCATCGCACCAGCCGCGTCGGCGTGGGCCCCGCGGAGAGCAGGGCGCGGGGCAAATACAGGCGAGGCTGGAGCGGCGCGGTTGGACCCGGGAGCCATTAGCCGGTCGGGGATCCGCGTCGGGAGTGGAGGGAGGCGGCGCGTTGCAGCAACGGCTCCCGCCCGGCCCGCCGCCGCCTCTCGGGCCGCCCTCGGCGTTCGCGTCGACCATGTCCCGCCCGGGGGGCGTGGCATCCCTGCCGCAGCCGCCTCCGCCTCGGCCGCGGGGCCGTCGCCGGCTCTCCTCGCCCGCCTCGCGGCACGGCCCGCTGCCGTTGCCATCGAGGCGGCAGCGCCTAGGCCCTCGGGCGTCAGAGCGGGGACAGACGACACGACGCACGCGCCGATCGCGGCCGGCGCTCCGTCTGGTCCCTCCTTGGCCTCGGCGAGCGCCAAAAATACCAGGCGATGCTCCCACCCTCCGTCGCCCCAAGCGTCAAAGCGCGCCCCAGGCGCCCAAACGGCGCCGGCAACGTCGCCGCGCTCGAGCGCCTCGACGTCGGGCGCAGCGTTCCGCGGCGTCAGTTCGGCCACGCCCTCGGGTGGACCCAGGCATGCCGCCACCTCGCCTGCCAGTCCCGCGACGTCCCATCGCGCGGGATTCCGCGCGTAACGCCTGGGCGAGCGCGCCGAGTCCCGCGCGATCCAGGGAAAAAGCGGCCCGCAACACCACCGGTCGACGGCGGCGTCGGCGAGGAGCCGGAGGCAGGCGTGGACGTAGGCCCGCGCCGCATTGTCGCCGCCCAGAATCGCGTCGCACGTGGCATAGTGCCCGTCACGAAAGGTTTCGACGACGGCGTCCTCGGCCTGGTAGCGCGCCCTTCGCTTGCTCAGCTCGCCAGCCCAGGCCTCGCGGGCGGCGACGACGTTGCCACTTAGTGCGAGGTCGACAACGGGCTTGGACGGGTCTTTCGCCCACTGGGGCTCAGCAGCGCTTGCGACCGCGGCCCGCACGACGCCCATCCCCAGCCCGACCTCGGCGAGGAATGGATCGTCCAGGGCCCAGCACCGAAGAGTGGCCCCCGCGTCGCCCTGGCGCCCGGCGCGACCAAGGAGCTGCAGCTCGACGCGGCGGGACGCTTCGACGTTGGCGCTCACCACGCAGAGTCCTCCGGCGCCGCGGACGCGCGCGCCCTCGTCCCGGCACACGACGGCGTAGAGCGTCTCGAGTCCGACGAGGGCGCGAGCGAGGTGGGCCAAGAGGGCCTCGTTGGCGCCCCACTCGCCGCCGAAATCGGCCAGCCCGCCGCCCCCGCCCACGGCCCCGCCCGCGGCGAGCTCACCGAGGACGTCCGTCGGTCCACGGCCCGCGCCCCAAACGCGGCCCCACCGCTGCGGGTCGTGAAATGCCACGAGGTCGTCAGCCGCAGCGGCACCGGAGGCCCCCGCGTCAAAGGCCGACCGCGCCACAGCCGCGCGGCGCAGAGCCGCATTCTTCAGGCGGTCAGCCGCCTCGAGGAGCGTTTCGATCGCCGCGGCGTCAGACCCGAGTCGGCGCCAAAGCGCGCGTCCCATGGAGATCCGCTCGCCCCTAAGGAGGTAGAGAAGCGATTCGACAGCGACGCCGGCCTCGCCCTCGACAGCCGTGGCCGATGCCCACAGCCGCGCTGGAGGAGGGGGGGGCACTGCCACGTCCAGGGCGGCAAGCTCGGCCGCTTCAAGCGGCGAGACAAACTTGTGGTTGGCAAGAGGAGCGAGGAACGCTCGGGCGACGCGGGCCCCCGCAGCGTCGGTGGCGTCACCGCGGGCGACGGCGGCGCAATAGAGGGAAATGGACGCTGCGGCATCGTCGTCTGTCGCGAGGGCGAGGGTGGCGGCAGCGGCGCTGCTTACGTCAACATCGTCGTGTTCGGCGCATAATGACCGCAGGAGACCGCCGATGGCGACGCGAGCAAGCGCCTGGGGGCAGCCGCCAAGGAGGATGTCAGTGCCTCGGCCCGCCATGTTCGTGGAGATGGTGACGGCGCCTGGGCGCCCCGCCTGGGCCACGACATCTGCCTCAGCTGCTGCCAGCTCAGGCCGGGCGTTGAGGACGCGGTGATCGACGCCGACAGCCGTCAGCGCAGCCGAGAGAGCCTCGCTCTGGGCGATGCTCCCCGTCCCCAGTAAAAAGGGCCGGCGATCCTGCACGTGCTCACCCCCGTCAGGGTCGTTCAGCCCCCAAGCGTCGCGCACGAGCCGCGCCACGGCCACGTTTCGCCAGTACCCCGTCGGGAACCAGCACTCTTCGAGGTCGGTCCGGCGGGACTCGCGGTTGGGCGGCACGGGCGTCACGCGGAGGCCGTAGACGGCGAGGAGCTCCGTCTGCTCGTCCGTCGCCGTGCCCGTCATGCCACACACGTGATCGTAGTAGCGAAAGAGGGTCTGGTAGGTGCAGCTCGCCGTCACCCGATTCCGAGGCATCATCGGCACGTCCTCGACGCACTCGAGCGCCACGTGCATCGAGTCTTGCAGGCGCGTCATCTCCTGCCGCCGTCCCGTGTCCTGGTCGACCAGCACCACGCGATCGTCGACAACCGTGTAGTGCACCTGAGGGGGGAGAGGACGGGAGAAGATATAGAGGGAGCAAAGACCGGGGCGACGTCGGGACGAGAGAGGCGGAGAACGACGAGAGGACGGCGCCGGCGCCGGCCCCGCCCCAGCCCCCGTCCCGCCGTCGCCGGACCGACCCACCTCGCGCCGGTAGCAGTGGAGCGCCTGGAGGCAGAGGACGATGTAGCCGCCCAGCAGCCTCTCTCCGTCGCGCCCCTCATCTTCTCCCCACCCGGACGACGTCCGGTCCCGTCCGTCCTCGCCGTCCTCGCCGTCCTTCGGCGGACTCTCCCAGATCGGCTCGCCCGCGAGGCGCTCGGCCTCGGCCGTCCCCGCGTCGGTGAGCCGCACTGTCCGGGACACCTCGTCCGCCTCAAAGTGCGCCTTCTTCACCAGAGCCCGCGCCACCGGAAGGGCCTTTCGGAAGGCGTCGGCGTCGGGCAGGTCGTCGTACTCCGTGAGAATCAACGGAGCGGACGCGACGTCGACTAGGATGGAATCGACCTCGTCCACGATGCAAGCGCGGAGAGGACGTGGGTTGGTTACCTCCCCGGGAGTCTCGGCGTTCCGGCTCCGCAGAAAATCGAACCCAATGGCCTGAGCCGTGGCGTAGACGACGTCGCGCTCGTAGTTTTTCCGCTTGACGTCGGCGGGGTCGTGTTCGGCAACGACGCCGACCGACACCCCGAGGAGGCCGAGGCATCGGCTTGCCGCGTACGCGTCCCGCGAGGCGAGGTAGTCGTTGACGGTGACGATGTGGCATCCCCCCCCCTGCAAGGCGAGTAAATAAGCTGGTAGAAGGGCCATGAGGCTCTTGCCCTCGCCCGTGCCCATCTCAACGCACCGACCATCGAGAAGGGCGGAGGCGCCGGCCAGCTGGACCGGGTAAGGCTCGAGCCCCAGAGACCGGCGGGCAGCCTCGCGGACGGCCGCAAAGGCGTCCTCCCGGACCTCGCGGATCGTCTCGCCGCCCGCTAAACGCGCCCGCAGCTCCCGAGTCACCGAGGCCAGGGCGCGGTCGGACAGGGAGGCGAAACGGGGGCGGAGCGCCAGCACGCGCGACGCGAGGCGCAGGTCTGCGCCGATGTCGCGAAGGTAGCGCGGTCCGTCCAGGCTCAGCTTGGCCTTGCGCGTGTACCACGCCACCATCCAGGGTGGGGGGGTCCAAGCCTCATCGTCGGGGGCGTCGGCGGCGGGGCCCTCGGACGTCGACGCGTCGTCGACCGACGCGGCGGCGCGAGAAGAGGCCGACGAGGCCGCTGGGGTCTTAGGTATTCTTGGATTCCTTTGGGCCTCCGCTCGTCCCACGACGGCAACTGGATCGGGGATGATAACCCGCGAGACTTTCCGTCTGCGGCTCAAAAAGGCCGCTTCCGGCGCCGGCCGACGGCCAAAGGCGGCGGCGGCGGCGACGCGCCGGTCGCTGCCGCGCGCCTCCGCCGTGGAACGGGGCCCTCCGGGTCCCACTAGGCACGATCCCACCATTTATCTCCTAAAATCCCCCAGGGACGGCGAAACGCGCGGTTGAAACGGCGCCAGCTCCGGCTCTCAACTCCACCGACTCCCCCCACCCCCGAAGGGGGCAGAGCGGCCGTCGTTTCCAATTGGCTACCCCATCTCCGTGTCGTCGTCCACCCCGCCCCCCCCCCCACCGCCCCCGTCCCCCATGTTGGCATCTCCCCCTGCCGAGGGGGCGGGCTGCGCGCTCGAGGCCGCGGCCAGGCCCATCGATAGCCCTCCCGCACGGAGCGGCGCCCGCGGAGCCCCCCCCTCGGTCGCCGCCGTCCCCCCGGCCACGGCCGTGGCCGGCGCCCCGAAGCCCGAGACGCCCGTCTGCGGCGCGGCCCACCCCATGGAGGGCCCCGCGGCCCCGCCCCCAACGCCCCCCCCGGCCCCCACCCCCGCCCCCGCCCCTCCGTGGCCCGCCGCCGCCCCCCGCCCCGTCGAGTCGCGCGCCGCGGCCGCCATCGCCGCCGCCCCCCGCGTGTCCA
>Ga0181573_10002351_pt1 | contig 17629 bp, 10 predicted proteins | sample 101ome_25_FD_148643 | JGI IMG/M metagenome (GOLD analysis project Ga0181573, IMG submission 148643) | Coastal salt marsh microbial communities from the Groves Creek Marsh, Skidaway Island, Georgia - 101409BT metaG (spades assembly) | ecosystem: Environmental > Aquatic > Marine > Intertidal zone... | reverse complement strand
ACGCGATCCGGTTGAGAAACGGGTTCGACCGAGTCCGGTCCCGACGGCGCCGCTGGCGGTTGGAATCGGCGCGGTGAGCGCGCACTTGGTGTTTCGTGGGCGCGGGGTTCCGGAAACGCTCGCGAAAGGGGTCAAGTGGTGCGCCGGGGATGGGTTGAAGGTTGGGATCGCGGCGCTCGGGGCGAAGCTGTCGTTGAGTGAAATTTCAGATTTCGCCGGTGGGGCGGCGCCGGCGATCGCGGCGACGGTCGCCACGGGGGTTTTGGTGACGCCGATGATTAATGCGGCGGTGATGGCGAGGTACGGCGCGACGTCGGGGTTGTCTGGGAAGGTTGGAGCGTTGTTGGCGGCGGGCTCGTCGATTTGCGGAGTGACGGCGATCGGGGCGTTGTCGCCGGCGATCGCGGCTTCACAGCGCGAGGTGTCCCTCGCCGTGGCCAACGTCGTGGCGTATGGAACTTTTGGGATGATGACGTACCCGTACTTGGCCAAGTGGATGTTCCCGGACGGAGGCGTACCGGCTGGAGTGTTTCTGGGACTGTCCGTGCACGACACGTCACAGGTGGTCGGCGCGGCGATGACGTACAGAGACGCGTTTGAAGACGAGGTGGCGTTCAAGGCGGCGACGGTGACGAAACTGACGCGTAATTTGGCGTTGGCGCTCGCGATTCCGTATTTGGCCATGTCGTTTCGTGAGACAAAGGGTGTCATGGGGAAGCAGCCGGCGCTCGTCCCAGGATTTTTAATCGCTTTCGTCTCCATGGCGGCGCTGCGTTCAATCGGTGACTCGATGGAGAACGTGCGGCAAGATCCGCGCTGGAAGGCGGGAACCAAGGCGCTCGGTGATTTCTCGTCGCAGTTAATGCTACCGATGGCCATGGCTGCCGTCGGGTTGTCGACAAACGCGGCTTCGCTGAGAGGCATTGGACCGGCGCCTTTTATCGTCGGCGCGCTCGCGGCGACATCCGTCGGTGCCGTCGCCGCGGGGAGCACGATGGCTCTGTCAAAGGCGGGCAGGTTGTAAAATTAGAGAGCGTAGAAGATAGAGCGTTTGATTTGATTTGATGAATTGCGCACGGTTGTAACAACAGTATGTTTTCAATTTCTCCTAAAGAATTTCTTAATGCGCTGGCGAGTCTACGGAAACCAGCTTGTTCAATTTTGCAAACGCTTTTTCGCTTAGAAGAGAGCCTCGTCGAGAGCGTCTTCAGAGAACTTGAAGGCACCATCGGCGACAACTTGTTCAAGCTTGCGGGCGTTGTCATCGCTAATGTTCAACGCCTCTTGGAGCACCTTGCGTTCGGCAGCGTCCGCGACTTCTTGAACAAAGACGGAGTACATGTCAAACACTTCAGACTCAACCTTCCAGTCCAACTTGGTATCCGGCGCGACGGTTTGGCAGGCAACCAAGTTGCGGCAGCACACGAGAACGTCGGAGGCCTTCTTTTGACGCAAGACGGCGACGCCTTGAATCATTTGAGAGCGCTTCTTCTCGCCGGCAATGGTGACGAGTTCCTTCTTCGCCTTCTCGCCATCAATCTTGAGATCTTCAACTAAGGTGGCAGTGAGCGAATCAATGTTCGCGCTGCCAGAACCATCACCCAAACGACGCTCGGCATTCTTGCGGAACAAGTTCATGCGCTTGTCTTCCGGAATCATGCGCTCAATCTCCACACCCGCCTCGATCATCTTGCGAACTTCCGCAGAGTCGAGGGTACCCGCAGAGATTTGCGCTTGGACGTTGGACATCATACGTTGAGCAGTGATACCCTTGATGATCTTTTGAGCTTCATCCTCCGGCAAGTTGAGTTGCGTTTGGATATCCTTGAGTTTTTCAGCGCGCTCGGCGGTGAGGCCACGTCCATCGCTGAGCATTTGCTCGGCTTGAGTGCGGAACGCCTTGTCGGCGAGGTCCTTGTGCACTTGGCCAATTTGCATCATGTCAAGGCCAAGAATGTCACCGAGCTGAGACAAACGCTTGAATTCGCTTTGGTCACGCTCAATGTTGATGCGCACACCCATCGGCGCGTTCACTTGGTCACCAGTCATGCAGAACATGAGATACTCTCTGTACATGGCTTGACGAGTGACGACATCCAATTCATCCGCGAGGGTGATTTCCTTCTGGTGCGGCGCCTCTTCCTCCTTGACAACCTCAACTTCTGGCTTCGCTTCATCCTTCACCTCTTCCTCAGCCTTGGGCTCGGTGGTTTCAGCCGTGGATTTAGCCTCAGGGGCGGAATCAAAGCCTTGGCCTTCAGCCGCGGCAACCGGGCCGTCAGCCTGGGCGGCTTCCTCCTCCTTCTTCTCCTCAGCTTCGGCAGCGGCAGCTTCGGCGGCAGCAGCCTTTTCTTCTGCCTCTTCCTTGGCCGCAGCTTCTTGCGCCTCCTTCATGAGTTCCGCGAGTTCCTTCGCGGCGGCTTCCGCCTTCCCCTTGGTCACATCTTGAACCAACGGCGTAACAACGCCTTGGTTGTAGAAGATCATCTTACGAATCTCCTTTTGGGAATCCGTCTTGTTTCTAATAGACTTGGACGTACGGATGAACGAATTCATCTGCTTGCGAGCTTCGGCGCCAAGGATCTTGAGAGCCGTCTCGTCATCAATGCGCACGGCAGCCTTGGCAGCCTTGCACTTGTCACGAAGGGACGGCGTGAAGGATTCAGTCGGCACGGAGAGCGCCGAGCGAACCGCGTTGCGGTACACTTCGCCGCAAATTTCAAAGTGAAGCTTTTCGACAACACCCTTTGGCACGCACAAGAGCTTGCGAATGCGACCCAAGGCTTCAACGTCCGCATCTTCGAGCTTCTTGCTGGCGGAAATGATAGACTCGAGCTTGGTGCGGTAGTTTTCTTCGTGAATGCCGGCGGCCACTTCGGGCGGGAAGCGGAGACCTTCGCACAAGGCCTGGAGCACCTTGGCTGGGGATTCGGCGTTGTCCAACTTGCCGCTCTTGACGGCATCGCGGAGCGCGAGGCGGTAAGAGGCGGTGGTGGATTCGAGAACAATCTCATCGGCTTCCTTGTTGCCCATGCCAAAGACGAGGCGAAGCTTGCCGAGGTTGTCGTTGAGCTCGGCGCTAAAGCTGAAGCCCTTGATGCCATCCTCGAGGTAGGTGCGGAACACATCCTTGAGTTCAGTCATCTTGGACTCAAACTCGCCACCGAAGAGGGTCACCGGACCGACACCCGGGAACGAGCCTTGAGCGGCGGTGAGCTTGACGTTGTACGCCAAGACCTCTTCAATGTTCTTGCAAATGGTGCCGACGTCGCGCGCCGAGCCGCGCTCCTTGTTGAGCGTAATGGTGTTCTTCACAATCTCAGCAACGTGTTCAGTGGCGAGATCGCGAGCGATTTCACCCGCAGAGTCGTCATCTAAGTTGAGTTGACCCTTGTAGTCGGCCGCCGCGGCGATGCCGGCGACGTCAACGTTGGAAATCGCGCTCGACGCCTTGAGGCTCGCGCGCAAGAGCTGGCTCGCGTTGTCCTTGTTGGCCAAGTCCACTTGAGCGTCCGAAACGCGGAAGACGCGCTTCCACGGGAGCAAGAAGCGAGCTTGTTCTTCGCCAAAGGTTTGCGTAGAGATGAAGACGAGCTTTTGGAACTCCTTGCGGGATTCCAAATCGGTCTCCTTGTCTGTCGTGCCGAGCTCGATGCGCTTTCTAAACAAACGGCGACCCGCCTCCAAGTGGGCTTGCGCCGCGGAAGCGTCGTCGATACCGAGCGTTTGACGGAACTGCGCCAAAGCGGCAGCCTCCCAGCCTTGAACCGGATCCATGCCTTGCGGCACGAGAGACATGAGGTACACATCGTAGAGCTCAGTCATCTCAGACGCGCACGCTTGACCCATGTTCGGAATGCCAAACTGCGCGCCCACCGCCGCGACTTCCTCGGCAGAGACGGAGAGCGGATCGCGACCTTGGAGCGAGTTCCAAAGCGTCTTCGGCGCCGCCGTGAATCTCTTCTTATCCGCCGTCGCGACGCCGTAAGCGGCGCCGCCGCCCACAACTGCGGTGAGCGCCACCTTGGCGCCCGCGCGCACGTTCGCCGGCGCGACGCCCCCGACAACGTTCCCGAGCGCCGCACCCGCCGCAACAACGGCACCGTACGCACCCAATCGCGCCGGAGTCGGCAGAGCCGCCAATTGCGCCTCAACCGCATCCAAATCCTTCGAAAACCCAAACGGGCTCGGTCGGTCCTGCGCGTTTCGACGAGGATAAAAAAAACCTCCATAGTCAGCGTCTCGTTCGCGGCGCGCGTCTCTCTCTCTCTATTCGTCGAGTCGTCGAGTCAAAGCCATCCATCGGTCCATCGATCCGTCGCGATCGCGATCGCGATCGCGCGCGGCAGACGAGACCACCGCGCCGCGGGCAAAGTCGACGCGACCGCTCGAACAAAAAGATGCCCACTCCCGAGCACAGGGTTTTACAGCCGTCGTCTCGAGTCGCCTCGGTCGTCACGCACCGTCGGAGGGTTCGGCGCGCTCGCCGCGACGCGCACCGCCCGCGCCCGTCGCCCGAAAACCTTCCTAGACATTATTTCCATCCGTCTTCTCGACGCCCCCGGCGCCACCGCCGCGCGCTGCGTCGTCATCCCGCACGTCGTCGTCGCCGACATCCCGCGTCCCCCTCAGCCTCGCGCGGTACCACCCGAGCGAGTCCACGAGTGTGCGAGTCCGCGAGCGTGCGAGCGCGTCGACGCGAGAAGTCGCGAGAAGTCGCCGAGCTCAGTCGCGAGAAATTTCTCCTCCCGCGCGTGCGCGAGTTCCGTGCGCGAGTTCCGTGCCGCCGTTCGTCGTCGACGTCGACGCGTCGCGCGCGTAGTGCCGGGCGCCGTGCCGCCGGGACCCACCTCGACCCGACCCGACCCGACCCGACCCGATCGACCCTTTTCGATCGATCGATCGATCGACTCTAGTACCCTTTTCGATCGATCGATCGATCGACTCTACCCGACCCTTTTCGATCGACTCTACCCGACGCATTCGAACAAGCAATAATTGGGTAACCAGACTTAAAAGAATTAATATACGTACACACACCCAACGCCCGCGCGCTCGACCTCGGGACCGGGGATCTCGATCCGTCGGATCGGATCGGATCGGACGAGGGGTTCGGTTTTCGTTTTCGGTTTTCGTTTTTCGGTTTTCGTTTTTCAATCGGACGAGGGGTTCGGTTTTCGTTTTCGGTTTTCGTTTTTCGGTTTTCGTTTTTCATCACTCATACCTTTGGTGAACGCAGAGTACGGTGTATATGTGCGCGCGCGACAAACAGGGTGACCCGATCCGATCGCCGTATGTCCGATCGCCGTATGTCCGATCAAACATTCATGCGTCGTTCGTCCGCAGTACCGGGCGCGACCCGTATGTCCGATCAAACATTCATGCGTCGTTCGTCCGCAGTACCGGGCGCGACCCCGACCTCGACCTCGATTACGTTCGGTTCGATGTTTGCGAGGACGGTGCGGGCGGTGTCTGCGCCGCCGCCGCCGACGACGACGACGACGACGGCGAGGCGACGAGGGACGAACGGCGAGGGACGACGACGCGGACGCGCGACGACGACTCCGCGGGCGGGATTCGACCTCGGGAAACTGGCGAGCGTGCTCAAGAAGAAGACGGAGATGGATATCGCGCGCGTGTTCAACGGCACGACGAAGACGCGGGAGAAACTGACCGCGGTGAACGACGTGCTGGCGCTGTGGAGACTGGAGGATTTCGAGGAGACGCTGGAGGAGCTGGAGGAAACTTTGCTCGGGGTGGATTTCGGGCCGGGCGTGGCGGCGCGCGTGGTGGATAGAGTGCGGGAACGGGTGGAAAACGGAGAGTGCGAGACGGGGGGTTCGGTGCGAAAAGCGCTGAAAGAGGCCATCGTGGAGGTGTTGGCGAGGGCGGGGGAGACGACGAAGATTGGGTTGAACGAAAATGAGGGTGAACCGAGCGTGGTGCTCGTGGTCGGGGTCAACGGCGGGGGGAAGACGACGACGCTCGGCAAGCTGAGTCACAGGTTTGCGGAGAGCGGGGCAAAGGTGATGATGGTTCCGGGGGATACGTTTCGCGCCGCGGCGGCGGAACAGTTGGCGACGTGGGCTGAACGCACGGGGGCGGTGATGAGCGATTCGCCGCCGAACACCAAGCCCGGGGCGGTGTGTTACAAGGCGGTGGAGGAGGCGTGCGAGAGGGGAGACATTGACATTGTCCTCGCCGACACCTCTGGTCGCTTGCACAACAACTCGCAGCTCATGGATGAGCTCGTGGGCGTGAAAAAGGCAATCACGAAGCGTTTGCCCTCGGCACCGCACGAGGTTTTACTCGTCTTGGACGGCACCACCGGGTTGAACATGCTCAACCAGGCGCGCGTTTTCGGCGAAGCCGTCGGAGTCACGGGTATCATTCTCACCAAGCTCGACGGAACCGCGCGTGGCGGCGCCGTCGTTAGCGTCGTCGACGAGCTCGGCATCCCGGTCAAGTTTGTCGGCGTCGGAGAGGCGATGCAAGACTTGCAATCTTTCGATCCGGTGAGTTTTGTCGACGCCCTCTTCCCCGAAGAGGAGAATTGAAAACGACAGTTTTCAACACAATGCAATGCAAATCTTACGAAACAAACTAAATAAAACAAATAATCTTCTACTCCTAGGGTGGTAGCTTGGTCAATATCTCCTTGGAGACACGACGCAGGCGAACCGCACCGAGAAGCCGCTCTGGAAGCTCGCTCTCGGAAGTTCCCTCAATCCAAAACGCGAGCTCTTGCTCGCTCCTAGCCGAATACGACGAAAACGCCGAATATAAATATTTCGCAGTCGCGTTTGACGCGCAAATTAAATCCACCTCGAGGTACTTGTTTTCGAGCGGACCACCCTCGCCTCGATAAAAACGCGTCGTCGCCCTCTGTCCGACGAGCACCGGCCTCGAAGGGAGCACGCGCCGGAGCACGGCGGGTCCTTTAAAGAGCTTGACGGCTAACTTCATTCTCGCGCTTCGATACGCATCGTCGCCGTCGAGCAGAAACTTACGAAGGATGCTGGATTCGTCGTTTGAAAATCCCTTCTGATGATGGTGACGACGACACAGTTCCTCCGCCGTCGACGAAACGGCGTTAGCTTCTCCGTCGTCGTCGTCGCCTTCGTCGTCGTTCGGTTGAAAGTAACAAACGATGCTCGCTCCATCCGGGTTGACGAAATGAAACACAAACGTCCAAGGCATTGAACGACCCATCGCTGCCAATCTCTCTCGCTCGCGCGTCATCCAACTCTCCCCACGTCGTCTCGCTACGTCCAACCGCCGCTCCAACTCTGCCGCTCCCCCCTCCTCTCCACCAGAAAAGTCAAAAAAGTCGACGTGTTTACACTCGCACAGCGCCCGCTCCGACCCCACCTTGACCCCGCCGTCGGTGAGATAGGTGCGTCCGCGCACGCGCAACCACGTCCCGACGGTGTCCCGGGCGCACTCCCACCGGGGTTTCGCGAAACCTTCTCGAAAAGTGTCCAGCGCGTCGTGCCAAACCGTGTCCAACGACCGTCGTCGTCCTCCTCCTTTCCCGGAGGGCGACGGCGACGTTTCGCCGCGCGGCGGCGACGACGCGCGCGGTTCGACGTCATCGAATCTTCCCGTCGACGACGCGCATCCCATGTGTCGTCGACGACGCGGCGGCGACGACGGCGACGACTGAGGAGGATCGACGAATGGTGTCGACTGGACCCGCGCGGTTGAGGCGGGACGAGGATACGAACAGTCCACCCGGCGGTTGGGAAACGAGTTGGACGAACGGGAACGAGGCGGATCTCGACTTCTGATGGAGGATGGGAGTGATGCGATGTTATCGGGTTGTTAGGACAAGATTTTTCGTTGTAATCACATATCTGCGGAAGAGCAACGTTTTGTTTACGCCATCGCCTTCTTCGCGGCGGCGACCATCGCGGCGGTCGTAATCCCGAACTTCTCGTAGAGGATGGGGGCCGGCGCAGAGGCGCCGAATTCATCTCTGCCAATGGAAGCGCCAGCGTACTTAGCCCAGCCGAACGTGGTACCGGCTTCGATGGAGACAGTCTTGGCTCTCATGGCAGCCGGCAAGATGGAATCTTGGTAAGCGGCGGATTGACGCTCGAACACTTCCCAGCACGGCATGGAGACGACGCGAACCTTCTTGCCTTCGGCTTCGAGTTCAGCGCCAGCCTTGCACGCGAGCTCGAGCTCGGTACCGGTACCGATGAGGATGCAGTCGCAGGCCTCGCCGGCGGCGGCGCCTTGGACGACGTACGCACCCTTGGCGGCGCCTTCCAAAGAGGTACCCGGAAGGTTCGGGACGACTTGGCGGGAGAGGGCCAAGGTGGTCGGGGCACCGTTCATGGAGTTCTCGACAGCGAGCTTGTAGCAGCCGGCGGTCTCGTTGCCGTCAGCCGGGCGCATCATGTCCATGCCCGGCATGGCGCGGAAGGACGCGACGTGCTCAATCGGCTGGTGCGTCGGGCCATCCTCACCGACACCAATGGAATCGTGGGTCATGACGAAGATGGTACCGGCTTGGGAAAGCGCGGCGATGCGCATGGCGCAGCGCATGTAATCAGAGAAGATGAAGAAGGTGGCGCAGTACGGAACGATACCCGGGGAGTGGAGCTTCATACCGTTGGCGATGGAACCCATACCGTGCTCGCGGACGCCGAAGCGGACGTTGCGCTCAGCCGGGGTGTCCTTTTGGAAGTCACCGAATTGCTTCATCAAGGTCATGTTAGACGGGGCAAGATCGGCGGAACCACCCATGAAACCCGGGATGACACCACCGAGGGCGTTGAGCATGGTTTGGGAGTGGATGCGGGTGGCGACACCCTTGTCCTCCGGGGTGAAGGTCGGGAGAGCCTTCTCCCAGCCAGCCGGGAGCTTGCCAGTCATGATGGACTCGAGCTCGGCGGCATCTTCGGCGTACTTGCTCTTGTAGGTGGCCCACTTGGCGTTCCATTCGGCTTCGGCGGCGGCGCCCTTTTCGGAGCAGTCCATGTACGCCTTGACGGCTTCCGGAACTTCGAATTCGCCGTACTTCCACTTCAAGTTTTCACGAGTGGCGGCGGTTTCATCCTTACCGAGCGGCGCGCCGTGCACGTCGTGGGTGTTGGACTTGTTCGGGGAACCGTAGCCAATCAAGGTGGTAACCTTGATGAGGGACGGGCGCGGGTCAGCCTTGGCGGCGTTGACCGCGGCGCGGATGCTGTCGACGTCGGTGTTACCGTTCTCGACGTGCTGGGTGTGCCAGCCGTACGCGTTGAAGCGCGCGACAACATCTTCGGTGAAGGAGATGTCGGTGTGGCCATCAATGGAGATGTGGTTGTCGTCGTAGAAGACAATCAACTTGCCGAGGCCCCAGTGACCGGCGAGGGAGGCGGCTTCGCCAGACATACCTTCCATGTTGCAACCGTCGCCCATGATACAGTAGGTGTGGTGGTCGACGATTTCGCAGTCCGGCTTGTTGAAGCGACCAGCAAGGTGCTTCTCAACCATGGCGAGACCGACGGCGTTACAGATACCCATACCGAGCGGACCGGTGGTGACTTCGATACCGTCGGTGATGAAGTTCTCCGGGTGACCCGGGGTCTTGGAGTCCCACTGGCGGAACTGCTTCAAGTCTTCAATCTAAAAATGTGCGAAAGTGCGGCAAAATTCGTTTGCGTGAAATAGTCAGTCACAGCCCCATCACTCACTCATCGCCGCGGAAGGATTGGTTTCGGATTTGGATCGGATAGACTCATTCATGCTTCGGGCGAGTGGAAACCGTGACGAAGTAAAACTGGGAAAACGCCGACGTCATCCAAAGCACATTCCATACTGTTTACGCATAGACGTGTGGAAAACGTGTGGACACGGGCGGTACCCGACCCTCGAAGCGATCTGCCCAGCCGGTCGTGTGCTCGGCTTACGACGCGACGCGCTCCGCGCATCGACGACGGCGCGCGTCGATGCGCATCTTTTGTTTTCAATCGTTCGTTTCACTCCGACGGGACGAACGCGAGACCGTTCGTCGTCGTCGTCGTCGTCGTCAAAGTCTTCCCACCGAGCAGGGCACGAATCGAGCGGCGAAAACGACGTGTCTCATCCGTCCAAATCCCAATCCAGGGCTTTTATCGAATCGTGAACCGTCAAAGTAGTCCCCCCACCCACGTCGATCGATCGGGGTTTATCCTCTGGGGCGGACGCCGAAGAGGTGGATTCCTCGCGCGCGTGCGACGTCGAAAACGGGGTCGAAACGGGCGTCGCGACGTACCGAAACGCTCGGGTAACCGGTGAGGTGCATCAAAGAATATTGAAGCATGCAACCGTGACCGGCGGAGAGCACGAAGCGGTCGCGGTTGAACCACTTGGTGTTCTTCGGGTTGTGCGTCATCGCCTCGCGGAAAATGACATAGCCCATCGGGGCGCAGCCCATCGGGAGACCCGGGTGACCGGAGTTGCTCTTGTTGATGGCGTCGATGGCGAGGAAACGAACGGTGTTGATGCAGTCATCGATCGTTTCAGCCTTGGCGCCGGCCGGGGCGGCGACGGTGCCGGCAGCGGCGCGAACGCGGGTGCTGCGGGTGGTCTTGTTCGCGGCCTTGTTCTTGGCCGCAAAGTTGGCCGAGGCGCGGAGTTGGTGCGTCGGCTTGGCGACGGTGGACATCATCGTACTGTGTTTTTCTCGTGAAAGTTTTGCGTCTTTCGCGACTGTGGTTCGATGACCGCGTGCGGAGAGTGGGGGCGTCGCGGGGGTATCCTCCGCGTCGCGATCGGGCTGCTCCGAGAGACTCTCTCGGAGAGAGCAGGGGCGGGTGGGTTTTTTATGTCTCTCGGGTTCGGACCGATGACACGTAATCGAGACCTTTCCTTGTTAATAGATAACACTAATTAGTTTGCCAATGTGACGCACCCGAAAGAATCATATTGTAGTCTACTTTTTTCTATGAATAATCCATAATAAGACGGAGCGAACTCATTGGTGGGGGCGACCCGTCGGCAAGAAGCGCGGGCGCTCCGTCTTGTACCTGGGCGAGTACGTGTCGAACGCGCCGTGAGACGTCATGAAGGCTTGGAAAGACTCGTATTTCGGTGACCAACCGAGGGCGGAGCGAGTGCTAGGGTTGGTCATGGATCGACCCATCGGACCATCGACGGCAGTGAACTCGGGAGAGATGGCGTCTTTGTACACTCCGCTCTCGATGGAGAGCTTGGCGATGTCACCGCGGGTGACTGGGACGCCATCGGTGCCGAGAAAGACGGAAGACTTGGATTTGGAGGCTAAGACAGCGACGCACAAGCTCGCGGCATCCTCGTAATGGATGAGATTGACGAGCGCGTCGGCTCGCGAATCAAGCTTTGGCGTCTTGAGAAAGTACTTGTGAGCCCCGCGTTCGGAGTGGTAGAGCCCGGCTAAACGGCACACTGACCCTCCGGCGTCGAGGACAATCTTTTCCGCCTTGAGCAAACGATCGACTCTCGGGTTGGTGCCGATTTCATACACCGGACTGTCCTCGTCGCAGCCTTCGCCCGCTTCGTTTGCGTACACGGCGCTCGAACTCGTAAACACAAAGCACCCTTTCCCGTCCCAATACTTGAGCGCACTCTCGACTTCACCCGGATAATCTTCGCTCCCACTCGGTGGTGCGCTGAAGACGACGTAAGGGAACGTTCTTCCCGCCGTCGCATCGTCCGCATCAAAGTTTTTCACTCTCGGATACACGCCCAAGCTCTCCAAGCCTTTGTGAGATGCATCCGTGTTCGTCTGTCCGACCACGACCGCGCCTGGGTACTTCCCCAACCATCCGACTGCGACGCGAGATCCGAGCACACCCGGTCCAACGACCAGGAGGTTTCGGCACTCCGGCTCGCTCCGCAGTTGTCGCGCGTCGGACGTGCTCGCCGCCGCCACGACTCGGTTTCTCTGCGCTTTTTGCACCTTGCGTTCAAAAGTTCGCGTCGGCATCGGCGTCGGCGTCGCGCGCGAGAGTCCCATCGTCATCGATGCCGGCATGACGGTTTTCACCAGACAGATTGGAATATCGATTCGCGGTTCGTTGTCGACGCGGGCGTCGCGGTGTGGTGGGCGAGCGAGTGAGTGATTCAAGTCTCGTCGAGTGGGAGGGGCCTTTTTCACGAATGAAAAAAAAAGTGGTGCGTGGCGCTGGCTAAATTGTTCTCCCACGGTTGCGTGTTAGTGTACAAGCGTTTAAAGGATCACGCGATGATCGACGACGAACATCAAAGAGCATCCAGGAACTAAACTATTAAGCGATGTGTCGCTCGGTGCCGCTCGTTTCGGCGGTGGCGGCGACTTCTTCGATGTGAGACCATCGAGCCTGGCGCTCCTTGTTCTCTTCGGCGAGCTTGGCTTGGTCCGCTAACCATCTCTCGTGACACTGGGCGAAGAGTTCGGGATCCATTTCCTGAAGCATCTTGCGAACGTTAATCGTGATACCTCCGACGACGGCGTTCCAGTGACCGACTGCGTTCTTTTCGAGCGCGCCAAAGCATACCGGGAGCAAGACGTGTCTGTGCTGCGCCATGAGATTGACGATGTAATCATTGTTCCACAAGAATAAGGCTCGCTCAGCCACTTGGAAGTGGGTCGAGTTGATGCAGAGCGATATTTGCTTGAATAACGGCACCATTATCTCTGCAAATTGCGCGCTCTGGGTTAATTCTAACACTTCCTCGAGCTCGCCCAGGATGAGCACCTCCTTTTGTGAATTTGTCACGGGCCAGTATTTCAACAAGCCTCGAATGACGACGTCAGCCATGCGCGGATCCTTTTCTACAAACTGCGTGACGCAGTATAAGAGTTGTGAGTGATACATTCCCACACACTTTGGCTTGTGGAGCGGTAGCAGAGCGCGCTTGAGAAAGACTTTGTGCTCCTCCTTGAGTGGGAGCGCAAAGCCGTTGATGATGGAGCCCAAAATCTCGAGCAACTCACCGATGCCGTTGTGCTTCTCCGTCTCGTAAATGAAGGAAAAGAATATGTTGTTGATCGCTTTACGGATAAACGGTCTGTGAATCATAAACTTTCCGTAAATCCTGTGCAAGATGGTCTTCAGGTAATCGCGTTCTCTCGGATCTTCGCTATCAAAGAGTTCAAGAAGCTTCAACACAAACGATTCGTCAATGTACGTCTTCCCGCTCTTGATGTCAATGTCGTTCGCCACGACGTAACGAAGCAAGAACTCGTACACGATTTGCAAATGCGGCCAAGCCGGATCAAGACTTGGCTCCTCTTCCTCTGGGTCAAACATTCCCGCGTTCACCAGCCCCGTCTGCTCGCAGCTCGTCGGAGGCAGCGTCCTAAACAAGTTTTGCGCAAACATGTAATTCACGTGCTCCACGAGAGACTCCGTAAACCTACCCGTCCCTTGATTTACGTAATCCAAAATCTCCAACAACGTCTGTCTCTTCACCTCCTTCTCCCGCACATTCGCCGACGGGTTCGTAAAATCAAAACAATACGAACACAGTTGCAACTTGCGCACAAAGAGTGCCTCCCGTTCGCTCACCGGGACGTCTCTAAACAAAAACAACGGTTTGTTCTCATCATACAGCTGCTCCACGCTCGGAATCTTTTTCCCACTTCTCGACGAATCTTTCATTCTCAGCGAACTCAGCGCGCGTATTCCACCAGCCGCGCTCGTCGCCGCTCCCGCCATTCGATTGAACACTCCGCGTTCAACCGAGCCTCCCTCGCCATTCGCGCCTCCTCTCTTGTTTTGTCCACCGTTCGTTCCGTTCCCCCCGTTTCTCCCCTCTCCACCGTCACCGACGCCTCCGACGCCTTCCGCATCCCTTCCTCGTCGTCCGATTCCGCTCAACTGTTTCTTCACGTTCCGAAGCATCTCTTCGCGTCAGACGGTTCGTTCGTTCGTTCGTTCGTTCGTTACGGATCGTTCGTTACGAATTTTCAGATTGCTCGATCCGTCTCTTCGTCCGTCCGTCCCCGCGCGCGCCGCTCGGACGACCCCCGCGCGCGAAGCGTCCGCTCGTTTTCCTTCCTTTACCAACGCGTCGTCCGTCGTCTCGTCCGCCGCGCGCTGACGAGCGCGCGCGCGTTCGTTCGTTCGCGTTCGTTCGCGCGCACGAGGATTGACGACGGGCGCCGATCGATCGAGGTGCCGACGCGCGGGACGGTTGGTTTGAACGCGCGCAGAGTGTTTACGCGTACACGATTGATTTCGACGAGGCGCGCGTGAATGTGAATGGTCAACTAGGACTACAAATTCTTCTTTGAAATGATGACTCGAGTGATGATGATTCACGTCGGTGACGACGACGTCGTCGTCGTCGTCAGTGAACGGTGATGTTGATGGGTTACCAACGACCGGAATCGCTTCTGGATGGAGGACGGTCGTCGCGACGGGGAGGACGGTATTTGCCGTCGTCCGCTTGAGGATCGCCTCTGGACGGAGGACGGTCGCTTCCCCATCTACTACCGCCGCCGCCGCCGCGTCGATCGTCGCCGAAACCGCCGCCGCCGCGACGGTCGTCGCCGAAACCGCCGCCACCGCGACGGTCGTCGCCGAAACCGCCGCCACCGCGGCGAGGCTCGTAGCGATCGCCGCGGTCGCCGCCGCGAGACGGTTCCCATCGGCCGCCGCCGCGAGACGGTTCATCAATCGGGCGGCGTTCACCAAAGGCGGCGCCCGCGAATTTGCCCCAACGGTCATCTTCTTGGCGGCCACCGTTTCTTTCGGAGGAGCGTCTGGCGGCTTCCTCTTCCTCTTGCTGTCGGCGTTTTTCAGCTTGCTCGGCACGATCCTTTTCACGCTTCTCTCTCTTGACAACCTCCTCAATCTCTTGAAGGCGCTTAATGTAATCCTTCTTGGCTTGGAGAAGGCGTTCAGCTTCCTTGTGCTTCTTCGCCTGTTCAAGCTTTCTAGCGTGTTCGGCTTCGATGGCGGCAAACTCCTCGGCGCGACGAAGCATGATGCCTCGAGCAAACTCGGAGCGCGGGCCCTCCATTCTCGCCAAGCGCGCCTTTTCAGCGCTTTCAGCCTCCCATTTGGCGCGGTGCTTCGCAGCCTGAGCGACTTGTTGCTCGGCGTGGTACTTTTCGTCGTCCACGGATCGGCTCTTGTACGCCTGTTCGATGAGCGGGATGCTTTCTTCGCGCTTGGCGCGCTCCAAGTGATCCATTCTCTTGGCCAAGCTCGCGAGCTTGCGTTCTTGCTCTTGGCGAGCCTTGATTTGCTCTTGAATGGCGCCTTGCATGATGGCACGCTTGTCGAGAACCATACCCTCTTCAATCTTAATCGGGGCCTTCTTACCAGTGCGCTTGGCTTGTTCGGCGAGCAATTCAAGAGCCTCTTGCTTCTCCTTTTCTTCCATTTCGGCTCTGATGCGCGCTTCCTCGCGAGCGCGGCGCTCCTCTTCAAGTCGCTTCGCCTCGTTTTCTTCGTGCTTGCGCTGAGCAGCGATGCGGCGCGCTTCTTCTTCCTTTTCTTGCTCCGCGGCAGCGCGCTCAGCCTCTTCCTTGCGTCTTTCAATGACAACCTTGCGAGCCAAGGCGCGCTTGTGCTCAGCCTCAATGGCCGCGCGCAACTCGGCACCCAGTGCGCGAGCGCCGGCGCTCGCTGGAACCTTGGGAGCAACCTTGTTCATACCCTCTTGCAAGAGTCTGGCAGCGCGCGACAAGTGGTCCTTGACAAAGCCAGATTCGAGGCGATCACCCACAAACTTCATCGAGCCCGTTTCGTGGTCGATGCGGACAGAGATGTAGCCGCTGCGAATCGCTTGCACAAGGATGCGCTCCACTTCGTGGTACGGCATGAACGGAACAGACTTGGCCAAGGAATCAATCTTCATCGTCTCGAACACCTTGGATTGTTGATACACCATACGAACGATGCCGAGGGATCGGAGTCGCGGCAGGAAGGAGTTGAAGTCAAAGGAAGAAACCGGGGAGGCTTCGCTGACTTCAATCGTCGTACCCTCAAGAGTGTTGAACAAGACATCGGCACGCTTGCAAAGGTCAAGCGGCGCAAAACTGGTCTCCATGAGCGCGTACAGCTTTCGCACATCGTCATCAACCTTCTTGAGCAACCCACTGCGCTTGATTTCAGCCGCCAAGAGTTCGCGAGACAACACTTCGCTGACGTCACGAGAACGTTCAATTTGGTAGCCGAGCAAGCTCGCCATGCGCGCGTCACGCTCGTTCGAGTTATCCACCGTCAACTCGCTCAACACCGACTTTTCGACGTACGGGGTGATGCACATGCAAGCCAAAACGACACCAGAGGCGAGCGCGCGCTCATCCTCCGGGGTCAAGTTGCGGTTATACATTTTACTGACGGTGTAGAGCTTCATCCACGCGTACGCGTTGTGAAGGTAATTCTTGCCAATCCAGAAAATTTCCGTCAACTTGGCAAAGTAAAGCGCCATCATCTGCGGCTTGGGCGAGCGTCGGAGCATGAGCATCAAGCCGTGGATGTCTTCGACGGAGCGGAAAGCCTCTTGCCACATCTCGAGCGTGGTGGCTGCTTTGAGTTGTTCAAAGCGCACCTCCATGTAGAGGTTCTGCGTCTCTGGAAGACTCAAATCCGGTCTATCGCGCATGTCCTTGTATTTGATCATGTTGTTCAAGTGCGAGCGGAGCAAGTCGCACACGCGTCTAAACTCAGTCGTACGCTTGTGCTTGAGGCAAAACTTGAAAGCCTCCTTGGTAACCATGGCGTAGAGAGCCTCGAGCTTGTTGTTGTTGCGCAAGACGTCCATCAAGTTTCGGTACGCTTCCCACAAAAACTTGAACCACGGCGTCACGGTTTCCTCCTGCGTCGCCTCGGCGTTGGTATCAATGCTGTACGCCTTCATCATGAGCGCTTCCGGCGTAAACTCAGCCTCGAGATCAACCTTGGAATCGAGCGTGCTGCCAAACTCCTCTTGCGCCGTCTCAGCCTTTTCCGTCGCCAACTTGAGAAACCGCTTCACCACCTCTTCGAGGGATTGAATATTCACCAACAAGCACGTGTTACGGTACTGCATGATGCCATCCTTACACAATCTCGCCTTTTTAAGCTCAACACAAAGCTCGACGTACTTGAACATCACCTCTTCGAGCGGTTTAGTCCATTGTCGGTTGCGTCTGCTCGTGACGATCTCGTGCAGCGCCTGCAGCGCCGCCTGCTTTTGCCCGACGTTGATCAGCTCCTCCTAAAATGACGGAAAAAAAACGCGCGCGCGGCGATTCATCGTCGTCGTCAGTCCCACCGCGAAGCGTCATCATCCCATTCGTCGTCGCGTCGCGCGATATCGTCGTCTCGTCCTTCCTCCTTCGTCTCGAACGGCCGACGTCTCGGCGGTAAACCTCGACGCGCCGCTCAAACCCCACTCTGGGTGCGCTCGCGATCGATCGATCGAGCGCCCGCGCGCGTCGGGTCGGGTCGTCGCACGCACCGCTCGCTTGATCGCGTTCTCGGGCTTGGCAAAGTTCCCCATGTATCGCGACATGGTGGAGACGATGCGGTCGTCGTCGTCGTCGTCGACGTCGACGTCGCGTCGCACAGAGGCGGTGTCGATGGCGGTGCTCCCGCCCTCAACCTCGCGGCGCCTGGAGGCGTTGTTTCGGAAATTTTAATCGATGGGCTTTACCGATCGATGCGTTCGCGCGTCGGCTTTTTTCCCGCATCGATGG
>Ga0181573_10002349_pt1 | contig 17638 bp, 9 predicted proteins | sample 101ome_25_FD_148643 | JGI IMG/M metagenome (GOLD analysis project Ga0181573, IMG submission 148643) | Coastal salt marsh microbial communities from the Groves Creek Marsh, Skidaway Island, Georgia - 101409BT metaG (spades assembly) | ecosystem: Environmental > Aquatic > Marine > Intertidal zone... | reverse complement strand
TCGACAGGCGCACTGCCACGCCCTCACGTCCTCGACGCGTTCCCGAGCCTTGACCCTCGCGGCGTCGCGCCACCGCCGCGACCACCGCCGCGCGACTGTTCGCTCGCGCACGTGCGTCGCGCGTTTTTCCTCGGCGCGCTCGACGTCCAGCCTGTACGTCGCGCCGCGTTTCATCTCGCGCCAAACCTTGAGCGCCATCTTCGCTCGCCACCGAGTCACCTTGTTCGCGTGATTCGCGGCTCGTCGCTCGAGCGACGCCCCGCCGGTTGCGTCGATCCAGCGACGCAGGCAATCGCGAAGCCGCGACGCGTACCGACTCGCGGCGAACCTGCGCAGCCCCATCTCGCGGGTTCCGCGACGGCAGCGCGCGAGGACGCGCCAAGCGCCGAAAGGGCGGGCGACCCGCGAGGAGGACGCCGCCGACTGGAGGCGATTGGTCAGCGCCGTTCGAAACGCCCTCCCCGCCGCGACGCGCGCGGACCATCCCCACAGGGCAACCTGCGCCAGCCGGACGACGCGCATCTTCCTGACGCACAGCTCGTGGCGCGTCGCTGTCAACACGTGCTCCACCCACGCCTCGAACGCCCTCGCGGTGAGCCTTTTGTCGCGGACAGCCGCGAAACCGCAAATCGCGACGGCCCTTCGCGCCTCCGCGATGGCGCTCAGCTTCGAGCCCGTCATCACCCGGAACCAAGCTTTCAGGACGTACCGCGCGCGCCTGTTACCGCGCCTGACATCGTGACGCTCCAGCCGTAGGCTCGTGGCGGACACCGCCGACGCCCACGCGGCGAACGCGCGGGAACGGGCCTGGCGCCTCCGCCGCGCCGAGATGACGCGGCACCCGTTCGCGACCATCCCGCGGGCCAACGCGTTGGAGCGCAGCGCCGCGATGGATCGCGCCGCGCTCTCCCTCAGCCTCCCGACGAACAGAGCCTCCGCCGCGCGCGCCGCGCGGGACTTGGCGGCGGTGAACGCCCGCCAACGTCGGACCGCGCGCGCGGTGTGGTACTCGTCGCGGTACCCGACAGCCGCGATGGCGTTCGCGGCGGCGGCTCGGGCTCGGCGGCGCCACGCGAAGAAGCACGCCTGCGCGCCCCGGCGCTTCACCCGCCTGCGATGCATCTCGGTCACCATGCCGGGGAGTTGTACGGCGAAGTGGGAGGCGGCGCGCCACGCCATCAGGCCTCGGGCCATGCGTTTGCGCTCCAGGCGTTTCCTGAACCTGGCGAGCGCGACCCATCGCCGGCGAGCCGCGACTGTCTCATTCGCCCACGCTCGCATCGCAATCGCCTTCGCGCGGACGTCGTGGTGCCTCTTCGCCTTGGCGTTCACGTTACGGCGTCGCGCCTCGTCGCGTCTGTGACTCCTCCAGGAGTGGAAGCACCTGTGCAGCGTGCGTCTGCGAACCTTGACGTGGTAAGACCCGGCGACTCTGCGATCGAGCCACAGCTCGCGCGACACGGCGTACCACGCCCTCAGGACGCGGCGGCCCTTGAACGACCAGAACTTTCGCGTCGCGGCCGCCGCGAGGTTATCCTCGTGACGCTCGGCGCACGCGGTGACGAACCATCCGACGAAGACGGCGCGCGTCCTGGCGTCGCGCCGGCGCTCGGCGAACCTCTCGATCGCGATGTCGAGCGCAGCCTCCGTCTTGGAAAAGCCCGACCAGGCCCGGAGGTACCCGCGAAGCGTCGCGATCCGGTGCTTGGTCGCCACCCGCGCGTGCGCCGTCCTCAACCGATCCTCGTATCTCGTCGCTTCCCGCCACAGCCGCATGAACCCGAGCTTGGCCTGCCTCGCCCGTTCCTGGTCCTTGCGTTGGACGTGCTCGGCGGCGCGATCGTCGATGAATGCGCGAAACGCGCGGCGCCTGGCCCACGCGATCCACGCGCTCTGTACGAGCCTGCGCTCGTACGCCCTGACCGCGCCGGTGGCTCGCCGTGACGTGCTCACCGACGTAATGGCGACGTGGAACCACTCGCGCACCGCGGCGCGTGATACGGCCCGGGTCCTCGATCCGACGAGCGCGTCCACCGCGGCGTCGCGAGCGAGGGACCCGCGGTATTTGGCGTGGAACCACCAGGCTCGGAGCGTGAGCGCGGTTGAAAACGCGGCCGCCTCGCGGGCGATGGACGCGGACGCCCGCGCGAGCGCCGCGGCGACGCCATCCTCCGCCGCGGCCACCGCGTTCGCCGTCTTCTCCGCGTCCCTCGCGCGTTCCTCCTCGAGGTCGCGGCGGGCGTTTTCGACGCGAACCTCGTGCGCGACCCTCATCGCGCCGAGCTCCTCGTTAATCGCGGCTCGCTCCGACGCGAGCGTGGCCTCGGCGTCCACCCTCGCGGACCCCGCGAAGGCACGCGCGAGATCCGCCTCTTTTCGCCAAGCCTCCGCGGACGCCACGGCCTCCGCGCGGATGGACTCGGCCTCGGCGGCGACCTCTCGAGCCTCCCGCGTTTTGCGCCGATGCGCGTCGGATTCCTCCCTGAGCTCGACGAGTTTCCCCTCGACGTGTTCGCGGTAGGCTGACAGGTCCTCCTTGGCGGCGTCCAACTGAGTCTCGAGCACCACGCGCGTGGCCTCCGCCTCGGACTCCATCGACTCGCGCTCTCGCTGCCACGCCGCCGCCTGTTGTTCGAGCCTTCGGGTCGCGTTTTCTTCGCTTTGTCGAAGCCGAATCTCGAGATGCTCGGTCGCCTCGCGCAACTCCGAGGCGTGCGCCTCGCGCATCTCGTCCATCCGCGCCGTCATGCGTTCGACCTCGGCCTTACACCGCTCGTGTTCGCGGGCCTGCGCGTCCCGAGCCGCGGCTACCTCGCGCGCGGCTTCCCGACGCGTGGATTCCATCTGCTCCTCCACGACGCCCTTTTCAATCGTGAACCTCTCCGTCATCTTGGCCTCCTTGCCGGCAGCCTCCTCGACGGCGCTCTCGAGCCGCGCTCGCAGCTCCGCCTTTTCGAGTTCAAACTTCTCGTCCGCCTCGATCCGTTTCGCCTCGGCCTCCTCCGCGGCGGCCCTGAGCGCAGTCTCCAGCTCGTCGACTCGAAGGTTGAGAAACTTTCGCTCCTCGAGCCACTGCGCCGCCGCCTCCGCGACTCCCTCGCTCGCCTCGGCCCTGATGCGCTCGGCGCTCCTGATCATCTCCGCGCGCTCATCGTCCATCTCTTCCTTCATCGTCCTCAGCGCGTCCTCGTGCTCGGCGATGAGCGCGTCTATGGCAGCCTCCCTGCCATCTGCGATGTGGTCGGCGCGAGGCTGGCGACGCATCGCGCTGTCCCTCGGGCGCCCGTTCTCGCCCCGAGTCTCCGCGCGTAACGAGCTCTTCCACCGCGCGGTCTCGTCCGGGAGCGCGCCGGTTTTGACCTCCGGGGTGTTTGGCGCGCTCCCGGTCCCGCGGCCACGCCTCGAGCCCCGTCGCGCGGTCTCCGTCGCGGCGTAGCCTCGCAGCTCCCGCAGCGGCGAGCCGGAGATCGGGGCGTCGCGCGTTCGCGCGGGGGACGTCGCCGGGGAGCGTCCAGTGCGACCGTCGCCGATGACGGACGCCCTCTGAGACTGCCACGATCGTCCGGAACCCGCGCCACCGTCGTTCACGACGCTCGCGACCGGGATGTTGGACAAGATGCCCACGCCGAGCCTCGCCGATTGGCGCCCCGGATTGCCGCTCGCGTCAATTATCGGCCCGGGTGGCGAGTCCGAGCTTGGCCCCGGGCCGACGCGGAACCGCCCGACTCCCGTCCCGGCACCGCCGCCCGCGGGAGTTCCTGCGGATGTGACATCTACCGAGGACGCGACCCGTCCGTCCTCCGGGGGATCCATGGCCGCCACCTCCTCCACGGTGCGCCCCGTCGTTGTAAGATTCAGTTGCCAAGACGGGACGTCCTGGTGTTTGATTTTGAACGGTACGCTTGATACCGAATCGCTTTCGATACCGCGGATTTGATCGACGACTTGGTTTCAAGGAAACCGCACAAACCTTTCAAAAGCCAAAGCTGGCGCCAACTCATCCAACTGAAAGTCATCAGGAGAAAGGATCTCTCCTCTCAGAACGAGGCACGCGCGTGGCGGACGCCGGGGGCGACGACGCGTACGGACAAAGGACCAAGATGGGCCTTCTCAGCCTTCTCAGACGTCTCAGGAAGTCGGGCGGCGAGGTACGCACGCCGATAACACGCTCCACAGTCTCCCGGCGTCACCCATGCCGCGCGGGGGAACTACACGCTCCTTCGGGCACCTCTCCGTTTCCCGGCGACCGACTGACCAACCCGTCCCCGCTCGTCCCACAACCCTCCCCCAGGCTCGTATCCTGATCCTCGGCCTGGATAACGCAGGGAAGACCACTATCCTCCGCAAGCTGAGCGACGAGGACATCACCACCACCACACCGACACAGGGCTTCAACATCAAGAGCATCCTCCACAATGGGTTCAAGCTCAACGTGTGGGACATCGGAGGGCAGAAGACCATCCGACCGTACTGGCGCAACTACTACGAAAACACCGAGGCGCTCATCTACGTCGTGGATGCCGCGGACCGCAAGCGCGTGGACGAGGCCGGGTACGAGCTCAACGAGATCCTCGGTGAGGACAAGCTCGCGACAGTACCCTTGCTGGTGTTTGCGAACAAGAGCGATTTGCTGCAGGCGCAGAGCGCGGACGACATCGCGGAGTCGCTCAGCTTGTTCAACATCAAGGATAGACCGTGGCAGATCCAGGCGTGCAGCGCGAAGGACGGCACCGGGTTGGAGGAGGGGCTGAGGTGGGTCGTAAAGCAGGTCAAGTAGGGGGTGTGCTGCCCGGAGGGGGTGTGCTGCCCGGAGGGGGTGTGCTGCCCGGAGAGGTTCTCGAACAGCAGCGTAGGAGCGCGAGGGATCGCATCGTACATTCTTCGCCCTAGAGTTTCATCATCACACGCGCGACTAAAAACAAAGCTGACTAGCTACGCGGCGCCAATCAGTTGGCGCCGACGACGATCATCCAAGGGCGGATGGTGTACCCGGTCACGAGCCCGTTCTTGTAGTAGGCATCCGCCTCCACGAAAGCCTTGACGTGCGCCTCGTCGCAGTCCTTGAACACGAACACGCCCTTGTCCACCGGATCCTGGAGCGCACCCGCGATGACGCACTTGCCCGCGTCGTGCTGCGCCTTGGCGCCGGCGAGGTGGTCCGCCCTGTACGGGTCGCGCTTCTCCAGGATGTCCGGCACGTAGTCGAGGGTGAGGAGGAGGTAGGTCGGGGGCGCGGCGGGAGCCGCGGACATGACCGTGCGGGTGCGGGCTGCGGGCGCGCGGACGGCGCTGGTGCGCCTGAGGGAGCGGAGAGAAGGAGCGACGCGGCCGATAACGGCGCGGGCGGCGGTGGACATATCGAAGTGGTGTCGAGGGGAGCCCGATGAGAGAAGGTTGTCTAATAAAAGAGCGCCAACCTATCAGGGGAAAATGGTGCCCACCGCGCCGGCAGCCGAAGGCCCAGCCAAACTCGCCGGCCCCTCCCAACTGTCCGCCTGTTCGAGCTCGGGGCCAAAAAATCCAACAGTGTTGTATGGGTATTCATCAGTGGTCTATAGACTAGAACCAAAATTTTTATCTGGTCGGTTGACCACCAAGAATTGAAAAACTACCTTCGTAACTCTCAGACATGGTGCAAGTGACGCAAACGACGACGAGGTGTTGAGACGCTCCATCGGAGTCTATGACGGGCGTTCATAAATTACAAATGGCTACCGAGGGGTGCGGCACGGGTGTCGCGACGGCCTACTCCGCCAGCTTGATCCAAATCTGATGCAAGCTGTCAAACTCTCCTCCTACACGATTGTCGCAATTCCAATTGTTTCCCCCCTTCCCCTTCACAGACCAATGCGAGTTCGTCGTGGCAGTGCCGTCGTAGAACGGATAATCGAAGAAGGTAACCGGGTAACTGCCAGAATGCTGATTTGGGTAGACATGTACCGTGGCATCCGGAAGGTACGCCGTGTGGCCGGGTAGCTTCGTGGTGCCCGAGTTCCAGTACGATACAAGGTTACCTGAAAGCCTTCCGGTCAAGATGGCCGTCTTGATCCAGTCGTTGTTCACCGAGAAGTGCATCATGCGGTTGTGATTGCTGGTGTGGCAATAGAACCGAACCTCGGCGATGTCCGAGGCGGTCAGTCCGAGGTATGTGCCGGGCCAGATGTGAGAGAACCCCTCCGTCGCCGACGACGGAGTCGTGCCCTCCACCAAATCTGGGTTGGTGCCCGATTGGTGATTGTACGCCGCCATCAGGAGCCAGCCGTCTTGGTCTTGGACCAACATCCTCCCGTTGACGGTACGAAACGGTGCTGGCGGCGGCGACGGTGCTGGCGGCGGCGACAGATATCTGAGTATCACGATTCCCGAGCCACCAGCTGCACCGTTCGATGATGGCACCGGCGCGTCCTTACCCCCTCCACCCCCTGATCCCGTATTGGGTGCTCCGGCAGTGGCGATTGCTGCATTACTTGAACCATGACCACCACCACCATTACCACCGATAGTCGACTCATGTGCACTGTCCCCTTTACCACCACCACCACCTGCTCCTCTAAAAGTGAGTGTTCCAGATATACTTGATGGTATTCCATCACCGCCATTACCACCAAGAGTTCCACCATCACCACCAACGGTTCCCATACCACCACCACCACCGCCACCACTATTTGCCCCCAAAGAATCACCGCCATCAAACCCAATCGAACCGCTCCCTCCCGATCCACTATTGGCCCCTGTAGAACTGCCACCCGCACCACCGCCACATCCACCACTAAGTCCTGCGACACCATCAGTTCCCTTACCACCACCTCCACCACCTTTCGCCACGACCAGAGATGAAATACTGCTATCTTCACCGTTGTTACCATTTGCTGGGTTTGTGCTACCAGCAACACCAGCACCACCAGCACCAACTGTTATGGTGTACTGTTGTACATCAACCGTTAACGTACCCGTTATAATACCTCCCGCCCCACCACCACCCGCACCTGGATTTTCACCGGCGGCCCTTGTGTGAGCTGCACCCCCACCTCCCCCACCAGCGACCACGAGGTATTCTATAGTACCACCAGACGTTACCGTAAACATATTCGGCCCCGTAGTTGTGAACGTATGAATCTTGTATCCATCGGCATAGGAGATAGTACCACCCACAGCCGACAAAGGCAGTGGTGGCGGCGGCGGCGGCGGCGGCGGCGGCGGCGGCGACGGCGTCATGTAATCCAGGTGCGCGCACGTCTCCGGCACGTTGAACCCCCTCCGCTTGTTGTAAAAATAACAGCAGGTGTCCATGTCGCACGGTCCGAGGCACTGCGCGGGGATGAACGTGCTCGGGGTGATGCACTTTGAGACGCCCGACGCGACGTAGTGCTCGTCGCACGTGGGCTGGCACGTAGTACCTCTCGTCAGCTTGTCCGTGCAGTCGCCGACGCCGCCGTTCGCGGGTGGCGCGGACGCGTCACACGCCTCGCCGTACTCGTCCAGCAACTCGTCCCGTATCGCGGTCAGCTCGTCCTGATCCAGCACCTGGAAGTAGTATCGAAACTCAGCCACGTAACCCTCGAACCATCTCCCGTCGGTCCGAAAGCCGCTCTTGGATTGCGTCCCGATGACGAAGGGTGTGGAATAGTCCACGCCATTTCCTTGCCATGTGTGGGCAGTCACGGGGAGGAGGTCCGGGTTGGATAGATTGCCGTGCTGAGTCGTCGCGAGTTGGTGCCCGCCGACGCCGCTTTTTGCAAACTTCCACTGAGTGGTGACGACGTACATCTTCCCGCTTTCAATCGGAGGCGCGGTGTTTGTCGTAGATTTACCGCCGTGATCCTTTGCCGAGTATACGTCCACTCTGGCTGGCGAGATTTGGAACCCAAACCCCTCGGGGGCCATGAGACCTCGGTCGAACATGAATGGATGGATGGCATCCCGACTGTCGTCCGTGCTCATCACCGCGACGACGGTCATTCCCTCGAGCGAAGTCGAAATTCGCAGCGGGTCGGTCCCGAGGCTCAGACCGGTGATGCCGGACTCACCGAACCGCACAGCCTTGTGCCCGTTGAACAAAGCCCCGGTGCTTATGTTGCCGCCGTCCACCAGCTCTGGCGCGGCGACGAACGAGCTCAGGCTGAGCCCGTTGCCGGTGTGATCCGACCACGACTGGACCAAGTTGCTCGCGTCGACGTCCGTGATGTCATCGGCGACGAGGTGAAGGTCGGGTACGGGGTTGGCCTGCGCGAGTCTTCGACCCCGCAGACCCTTCCCCGACTCTGTCGCAGCCACAAATGACGTCCCCGGCGCGACGACCAACGTCAGGAGCGCCAGGACGACGAGCGACGCGGGGGTGGCCATACTCCAGCGCCGATGGAGTCGCGACGAAGACGACCGAATCGCGGTGTCGTCGGCTCCTCGAGGCGCCAAAGCGGCGTCACCGACAAGCGCGTCCCTTCGCGGACGTGTCCGCCCGTCAGGCGTTTGTAGGCTCCGCCCGGCGTATCGCGCGCGAGACGGAGAGCCGGAGCGAGTGTCGCGCGAACGTCGAGCCTGAACCTCGGCCGCGAGCGCGTGTCCGGTGTCGTTCGAGCGCGTGAAGGCGCGCGCGCGTCTGCGCGAGGCCGCGTCGGTCACACGAAACCCGCGAAAACCTGATTTTCCGGCAAACTTGTTCGACTATCCCGTATGATAAAACACGTGGTAGAGAAATACACCAGAGACCACGAACGACACCAGAACGAAAGGGTCCCAAGTTCAACCAGTCAGACCCAAATGAGGCCGAAAGGCAAAATTTCGGGGGGTTATTTTTGAGTTAAGCTCGCCATATAAATGTTTTTGTGTGGGCCAAACGTATTTGCCGTTTAAACTGCCAATTCGTATTTCTATTTATCACACCTGGTAGCTAAACCGTACTACTCGAGCGCTCCGAACCCCTCCGAGCGAGCGATGAGCGTGGGAGGCGGCCTCGTTCCCTCCGCCACGTCCCCCACCATCGGCACCGTCCACCGCACCCTCACGTTCATCCCCGCAGACGCGTCATTCGAACCCTCGCGGGAGCCCCCGTCGGCGTGCCTATATTAGTTTTTTGACCCCGAACGACCCGAGTAGTGGGAGTTTGGTTGATGCTTTAACTGTTAGCCTAGATTATAAATTTTTCGCCATCTCGCAACACGTATATTCATAGATTTACATTACTTTTCATTGGGGGAGTGCACCGATATTATCATCCGCCGACATTTCTGAATTAAAAAAATACAATTTCTACTACACGTATAAATTCGATCGGTTGTATTTATGGTTTAACGAGACTGGATTTTTTTCCAAGGTTCGGAGACCCTGGAGATCGGACGGTATGGGCTTTTCAGGTGAATCTGGACCTCCGATTCGATCTGCGTTCGTTTTGCCCCTTCGCAGCCAATGAAAAGTCCGAAAAGGGCGTTTGAGTGGGGATGACTCACCATTTATGACTGGACCTTTTTATTTGGGGCTCTTTTACGGTTCACGAACGGTCATTTTGCCCCAAGGATGCATAAAGTTCACCAAAAAATCGAGATACACTGGCGCAATAGAAGCCAGTGGAAGGCTGAGCGCGGCCGGTGGATAGCACGGCGAACAAACATTCGAGAATCTCGGATACCTCGGGCGCCACTTCACTCCGCACCACCTACACCTTCACCCCCAAGTCGACTTAACCCGGCTGGAAGCGTCGTCGCAAGCAGCGCGTCGCAGACAAAGCGGAGTTAATCGCATACAACCCAGAGGCCACGCCCGGCTTCCGACGGTTGCTGATTTTTTGCTCGCGACTTTCGTGAAGCGAAAGAAATGGCTGCCCAGGCGAGCGTCCTCTCCGCGCCGTTCGCGGGGTCCTCCCCCGCGGTCGCGCGCTCCCGCGCTCCGGCGCGCGCGTCCAAGGTTGTGGTCGCCTCCCGCGGGTACCCCCGCGCGGCGCCCGTCAGCCTCGCCACCGCGCTTCGCCCGCAGTTGCTCTCGGCCGGTGTTCCGGTCGTCCGGGTTCGCTTCGCGGCGAGGCCCGGGGCCGTCCGTGCCTCCGTCAGGGTGTACGCCAACGCCGACGTCTACGACCCCGCCGAGGTACGTACGCGGCCCGAGTATCGTGAATTAAACCGCGTTTCCGTCGAGATTGGACCCTCAACGGGCGCCGGGTTCGCTCGACGCGCGCGTCGAGGCGCGCTTCGCGGGCGTCGCAAACCCCAAATTGCGGCTTTTCACTCGAGAACGAGGGGTCCCGGCGACAACTCGTCGGATTCTTTGCCAATTCTCACCCCGCTGACTCTCACTGACCTCTCCTCTCCTCCCTCTTCTGAACAACAGTCTGCCAGGGGCAAGTTCGACGCGGCGATGAAAATCGATAACAAGGTCAACATCGGCTCCCAGCTCGGCGGCGGCGGCGCGGCGACGCTCGAGAGGACCAGCTTCACCACCGGCCAGGCTGTCCAGCAAACGAGCAAGGCTCGCCTCGCGGACGGCGGCGGCGGCGGGGCCAACGGCGGCGGCATCAAGAACGGAGGCGGTGGCGGCGACGGCGACGAGGGCGATGACGATGACTACTACGAGGAGGGCGACGACGATGGCGAGGGCGACAGCTTCATCTCCACCCGCGCACCCCTCGAGGAGCGCTACGATCGCAACGCCATCAACGCCATCATGGAGGAGTGGTTCAAGACTCTGACCACCCTCCCGGCGGCCATCCGCATGGCGATCGAGATGGGCATCGTGTCCTCCTCGCAGCTGGTTCGGTTCATGTCGGTCGACATTCGTCCGTCCGTGGTGCGCGCGGTGTCGCGCTCCACCCCGCTCCCGGTGTCCAGGGCGTTCATCGGGCGGCTCATGGCGGATCCCGCGTTTCTGTGGAAGCTGGGCTTTGAGCAGACGGTGACGATCGCGGGCGGACTGATGTACGAGGCGGCGCACCGCGGTGACAGGCTCAAGGACGAGTGGGACCTGGCGGCGGCCAACATCGCTCAGCTCTCGCTCGTGAACGCCATGACCGTCTGGTGCCTCACCCCTTGCCGCAACTTTGGCGCGCAGCACAAGCACGCGTGGCAGCGGGTGTTGGACTCGATCCCCAACAACGCGTTCGACAGGCAGGGCCCGCTGAGGCAGTACACCATGGGTATGCGCGCGGCGTCCGTCGGACTGAAGGCGGCGGAGCTCTCCGCGCTCGGTGCCATCACCGGCGGCGTGTTCCACGGGTTGAACAAGGCTCTCGTGGGTTTGCACAAAAAGAGGGAGGGTGACGATTTCGAGCCGACGATTCCCGTGCCGGACCTCAAGACGTCCGTCCTGGGCATGGGGGCCTTCATGGGCCTCAGCTGCAACCTCCGCTACCAGCTCATCGGCGGCGCCGATCGCTGGATGACGGAGCGTCTCACCACGCTCATGTCGGCCATCACGGCCACGGGTCTCGGCAGGCTGGCGAACAACCACTTCGGCGACCAGACGAGGCTCTTCGCGCTCGGCCTGCCCATCCACGCGACGATGACGACGAGGTCGGCGGCCAAGGCGACGCCGAAGAAGACGAAGAAGGTGAAGAAGAAGGTGAAGAAGAGCAAGAAGAAGAAGGCAGCCGCCCCCCAGGAGGCTGTCATGGCCTAAACATTCATTTTGGTGGGTGTGGCGCCGGGGGGTGGCATCCCCCCGACGCTGTTTTTTCTCTTGGTTCTCGGACCGACTAACACTTATAACATTAATTCGACTCCCGGAGCGTGGCCTACGAGCGTGGAGGTGTACCCGCGCGTCCTTAGCACGACGCGCGGCCGATCTTTTAATACGAAACGCAATGCTTTACGTAACAAACGAGCCGAACCCGCGAGCGCCTCTGGTCCAATGTCATCTGGGTTGCGTCTCACTCTGCGTCTGATTTTTCCTGCCACGCGTGGAACGCGTCCCAGTTGAACTCGTCGTTGTGCGAGTGCGAAAAACCCAGCCGACGCTCCTCCTCCACCATCTCGCTCGTCCTGAACGCCAGCACGTACGCCCGCCTCCAACCCTCCGAGTTGTTCGGACCCGACCCGTGCACCACCCGCTGGTCGTGAACCGTGACGTCCCCGCGCTTGATCTCCACCGTTCGCACCGCGGCTTCGTCCGCGGGCGACAGCTGCGTCGCGAGCGCGTGCGAGCTCTCCTCGTCCATCCTGCCCTTGCTAATCCTCACCGGAGCGTGCTTTCGCAGCGTCGATTCCTTGTTGCTTCCCGGGAGGAACCTCATGCACCCGTTGGCGACGGTGGAGTCGTCGATGGCGAGCCAGCACGTGGCAGTCGCCGGGTCCTTCTCCAGCGGCGGCCAGTACGCCAGGTCCTGATGCCAGGCGAAGATTGAGTCCGGGGACCCGGGGCGCTTCGCCAGGAGCTGATCGTAGTCGATGGACATGTCCTTGCCGCGGGTGAGCTGCCGGGCGATGGACGCGGCGCGCACTTCGAACACGTTTCCCTGCATCGACGGGAGGTATCGCCTGGGCAACATCGCGTTGAAGACGGTGTACTCGTCGGGGGTTCGGTCCACCGCGCCGGACATGTCGCAAAGGTCCTTACCCTCCGGGAGCACCTCGCCCTTGATGAACCTCATCATGGGCTCCTCGACCTCAGCCATCTCGGCCTCGGTCAGGACGCCGGGGATGTGCACGTACCCGTCCCTCTCGAACGCGGCGATCATCTCCGGAGTCACCGTGTACTCGTCGCCATCGTTGCCGCCCTTGAGGGAGGAAGGAGCGTTCGGGGAGGTGGACGCGGACATCGGGACTCGGCGCGCGGCGCGTGAAGCGAGTGCCCGCGGCATCGACGGAAGTTCTTATTCACCGTCAGCTCCGATAAAATTCTCAGTTGACGTGGCGTGGGATCCCAGGTGATCACAGCGCGGTTCACCGGGGTCGTCCCACGCGCGATCGCGAAGGCGGAGGGCGAATCGGCATGCAGTCGCTCGCGAGTCGAGCGTCCGATCCCGCGCGCGCGGCGTATCGAGCGCGGACGCCCCGCGATTCTCCGATGCGGGCGGCGGTGCCGAGGGGTAAACCGGCGTTGCGGGGTCGGCTGGTCGCCGCCGCGCTCTCGGACCCGCCCGGCGCGCCGTCCCGCTCGCAATCCGCGCGGTTCACGTTCACGGACGACGACCTCGCCCACGTTCTCCGCGCCGCCGAGCTGTCGCACGGTTCCGACGGGCTGGTCCAGCCTCACCCGCGGAGCGGATGCGTGCTGCTCGATTCCGCCGGCGCGGTGGTCGCGCGGACCTTCCAGATGGGCCAGGGCGGCGTGCGCTCGGAGGTGCTCGCGGCGCGGGAGGCGGGCGCGCGCGCGGACGGCGGCGTCGCGTACCTCAACTTGGAGCCCGCGCACGGACCGGCCGTCGGCGAGGACGCCGCCGTCGACGCCCTCGTCCGATCGCGGGTATCGCGCGTCGTCGTCGGGATCCTCCACCCGGTGGCGGGCGTCAGGGGCCGAGCCGTCGCGGCGCTCCGCGACGCGGGCGTCCGCGTGGACGTCCTCGGGGAGTTCACCTCCCGGTTCACGTCCGCCGCGGACGAACGCGCCGCCTCCGCCGTCGCCGAGGGCATCGCGCGGTGCCGCGACGCCAACCGCCATCTCCTGCATCGCGTCGCGACGGGAAGGCCGTTCAGCGTCTTCAAGTACGCCATGACCGTCGACGGGAAGATCGCCACGACCTCGGGGCACAGCGCGTGGGTCACGGGTCCCGCCGCGAGGCAGCAGGTGTGGGCGGAACGCGCGAGGTCGGACGCCGTGGTCGTCGGAGGCACCACCGTGCGGCGAGACAACCCGAACCTCACGACCCGCAGGGACGGCGGGCACAGGCCGGCGAGGATAGTCCTCTCGCGAACGATGGACCTGCCCGGGACGGAGGACGCGAACTACGGCCTGGGGACCGGGGATTTCGAGGAAGACGCCGACGCGGGGGCGATGGGCGCCGAGATTCGCAAGCGAAAGCCCAGGACCAACCTCTGGAACACCGACGAGGCGGCGACCATCGTGATGACCGTCGTTGGGTCGCGGCCAGAGTTCCAGGCGGAGCTCCGCGCGCTCGGGGTGGAGGTGGTGGAGTTCGACGAGCTCACGCCGGGCGCCGTGGCGGACTACTGCGCCAAGCGGGGGTACCTGCAGCTGTTCTGGGAGTGCGGCGGGGGCCTCGCGGGGCCCGCGCTGACGGACGGGGTCTTCCACCACGTGATGGCCTTCGTGGCTCCGAAGATTGTCGGATCGTCGGGGGGACCCGCGCCGAGCCCGGTGGGGGAGACGGGTTTGGAGCGCATGACGGACGCTTTAAATCTCAGGGGGCTGGGCATTCGTAAACACGGTCGGGACGTGCTGATCACGGGGTACCTGCCCCCTAAGTCGTCCACGGGCGCGCTGGCGGAGACGGAACCCCGGGAAGGAGGAGGCGACACGGCCGGCGACGCGTGGACCGAGGATCCGCTCGGGATTGTCGAAGCCGCCGCGGAGCGAGCGGGGGAGCGACGGGAAAGCGCAGGCGACGACGACGGATTTTTGCGGTTCTACAAGAGCTGGGACGTCAACGGCGCGTTGTCCAACTTTTCGCCGCATCCCATCGACGCGCCGTCGGTGTGGGGAGGACGGGAGGACGACGACGAAGGAGAGACAACGGCGGAGTGGCCGACGGTGGAGCACTTTTACCAGGCGCAAAAGTTCGGCGGCGTCGACGATCCCGCGGCGACGTCGGCGATGGAGGCGATTCGCGCGGCGTCGTCGCCGGAGGAGGCCGCGAGGATCGGGCGCACGTTACAGCGCACGAACCCGAGCCTGATCCGGCCGGACTGGGACGAGTGTAAGGAACGGGTGATGCGCGCGGCGCTGCGCGCCAAGCTGACTCGACACGCGGCGCCGAGGAATCTGCTGCTCGGGTCCAGGGCGGCGGGGCAGTGCGTGCTGGAGGATTCGCCGACGGACGCGGTGTGGGGGGTGGGGCGGGACGGAACGGGCGGGAACCTGCTCGGGCGGCTGCTGATGGAGCTCAGGGACGACGAGCTGGCCGGGTGGGACCCCGCGGATGCGAAGACTGCGGGTGAAGACGACGACGCGGGGTCCGTGGCGCCCGGGCTGACCAGGATCCTTAGGCGCATCTCGGACAAGTTCGGGTGAGTCGTCGGAATCTCGCGTTTAAATTAAACGTCGGCCATCGACGTGTCCTCCGCACGCTCCGCCGCAGCCTCCTGGAGGGCGTGAATCTCTCGCAGCAGCGCCTTTGCGAGCTGCTTTTCCGGCCCGGCGTAATCCAGCAACCGCATGCAGCACGCCTCCGCCTTCCCGTAGTCCTTGGTTTTCTTGTAGTAGTCCGCGAGGTAGCTCAGCGCCTTGACCGTGTCTTCGTGCTGATCGGCGCCCTCCTCCAGCAGACGCACGAGGTTTAGGCGGTGGTAGTGCGCAGCAGCCTTGGCGTTGTTCGCCTCGTGGTGGAGCTTCGCAAGCTTGCCCAGCGCGATGCCCTCCTGGTCACCGTTTTGGTGCGCTCTCTGATAGCACCTGATCGCCGCCACCGTCATCTGCAGCTGCTCGCTCTCGTAGCACTGACCCATCGCGCACCACATCCTCGGGTCCTTGGGCCGCAGCCGCGTGGCGCGTTGGTAGTAATACAGGGCGTAGTAGGGCATGGTGAGAATCTCGTAGGTTTGGCCGAGACCGTACCAAGCTCGGTAGTCGCGGGGGTTAATGTCCACCGCGTGCCTATACGCGTCGATCGCCGCTGCGGGATTCTTCATCTCCACGTACTCGTGCCCCATGAGCGTCCACGCGCTGAGGTACTTCCAGTTCAGCCGGAGTGCCCTGGAGAAGTAGACCACCGCCTTCTCGTGCTGCGCCTTCAGCGAGTAGTAGTTGCCGACGATGCAGCACGTCTCGGGGCGGTACTTGTCGGTCAACACCGCGCAGTGCGCCAGATAAGACAGCTTCGCGGTCGCCTCTTTCACGTATAGGATGTTACTGTACGTGTCCATGCCCTCGAGCCTGTAAGGGTCCGCCTTGTACACGTCCTCGAAGATGCTCTGCGCGCGGTCAAACTCGCGCATGTTGTAATGGCCCACCGCCATCTGAACAACGCCAATCGCCGAAGCGGGAATATCCATCACCAGCGAGGCGTACGCCTGTAAGCCCTTGCGGTTATCCTGTAATTCGAGTTGCAGCGCCGCGATGAACCACTTGCGCATCCAGTGGTCCGGTAAGGGCAACGCCTGCGCCTCCTCCACCGTCGCGCAGAGCGGCATCAGCGCCTCCCACGCGCCCCAGTTGCACGGGTACCCGCGGCACGCCGCGCACAGCGAAACCTTAGCCTTATCCCGCGACTCCCTCTCCACCAGCACCAGACCCAAGAGATAGTGCAGGAACGGGTCGTTGCGGCACTGCTCGTTCGCCGGGGCGTCGTCCTTGAGGATGAGTTCCAAGTCGAACGATAACGTCTCGAGCTCGGCGTTGACGACGTCGCGGCGCGGGCGGGGACCCACGCCGCCGACGACGCCCCGCGAACCGGACGTGCCCGCGGTCGGGGACGGTCCGCCCGGGCCGCCGCCGGGGCCGTTGATGTTACCCCCGGGGTTGGATCCGCCGACTTCCAGCATCTCCTCGTTCTTGCGCTTCTCCCCCGCGAGGTAGAGGGAGTAGTAGCGCAGGAACTTGCCGAGGGACGATCTGTTCTCCGTCACCTGGTGCGAAGCTCGGCGGTACTCGCCGAGGTCGAAGTACGCCTTGGCGAGGATGAAGTCGTCGCCCGCGGCCTCTGGCGTGCCTCCGCGTCCGCGCCACTCGGGTGCGTCGTCCGCGGGTGGAGCCGCGGCTGTCGGCTTCGCGGGTTTCTCGTCGGTGCCGAGGTCCATCTCGTCGTCCGAGGGGTCGTTCTCGAACGGGGTCGCGGGCGTCGCGGGCGCGGCCGCCGGGTTCGCGTCGTCCTCGTCCTCCCTCGCGCCCGGGACTTCATCCTCGAGTCCGTACAGTTGCTCCGCCGCCCACCTGGCGGAGTGAAGGAGGCCTCGGTTCTGCAGGTCGCGCACGGCTTGCCTGAGCTCGGAGTGCTTCACCCTGGAGCCCGCCATGGTGCCCGGTGGGTCGCCCGGAAGCGGTCGCGGCGCCGCGTCCGTGTGCTCGCCCTCGTTCGCGAACGGCCGCGGGTGGATCCCGTGGGCGGTATACGAGTCTCGAGGGGAGGTACGATTCGTCGATGTCGGGGTCGACGTCCGTCGTCACCCGTCAGATCGTCCGCGGCTCTGCGCAAAGACAAAGGCGGCCTTTGCGCTGTTGAGTGAAAAATTTGAACCGTCTGATGAAATTGAAAGCAAGACGGTTTCAAGCAGTGTCGATGAAGTGCGAGTTTTTAGTCGCGAAACTACGTTTTTTGATCGGGTTTCCCATCTCAGTCGTTTCTTTGGACCTTTTCCGGTCCCTGAGATGAACAGGAGAGGGAGAGTCCAGAGGCTGATAACCATCAGTAGTCGGCGTGAGCTATCACAACTATCTAGAGCTAGACAATCAGATAACTAGACTAAGCGTGCGTGCGTGCATATGCGGGCAAACTGCTTAGTAGAAGCCGAAGCCGGAGGCGGCGTTGGTGAGCACGTTGGCGTGGACGGGGTCCGCGACGTGCGCCTGCCAGTTGGCGATGGGGCCCTCCTGGGTGGCGAGA
>Ga0181573_10002340_pt1 | contig 17702 bp, 9 predicted proteins | sample 101ome_25_FD_148643 | JGI IMG/M metagenome (GOLD analysis project Ga0181573, IMG submission 148643) | Coastal salt marsh microbial communities from the Groves Creek Marsh, Skidaway Island, Georgia - 101409BT metaG (spades assembly) | ecosystem: Environmental > Aquatic > Marine > Intertidal zone... | reverse complement strand
CGCCCCCCCACCCTGTCCACCCGCCGCTCGAGCGCCCCCATCGTCTCCGGGTCGAATTCCTCCCCCGGCGCGAATCCGTCCCGCTCTCTGCCCTTGCGCCACTGGTTGACCAACTCCGCGTCGCGCTTGCGCTGCTTGGCGCGCTCGCTCTTGACGCTCGCCTCCGCCTGCTTCGCAAACCGCCGCGCCTCGCGCTGCTTGCGCCGCTCCTCCTGGCCGCGCACGGCCTCGGCCTCTCGGCCCAGCTGGCTCCGCACGCGAGCCATGTGAGCGTCGCTCTTGACCATCTCGGCGTAGTAGTCCCGCGGTCTCGTCCAGGGCACGCCGAGGGCGACGAACCGGGCCGTGGCCTCGGCGGCGGCCTGCCGCGCCTGCCGAAAGAAGAGGAGCTCGCGGGCCTCCTCGTCGTCGGGGTCGTCGAGGGCGCTGGGGGCGGCGCTGGAGGTGCACTGGTGCTCGATCCAGGGGGCGCGGCCGGTCCAGCCGACGTCGCGGAGCTTGTCGTCGAGGGCGGCGTCGTCGCAGATGGCGGGACGGTCGGCTCGGTCGCCGTACTTGGGGCGCTCCGCGGAGGGGTCGACGGCCTCCGCAGCGTTCCCCGAGGGTCCGGGCTGCGGGGCGCGGTCGAGAGAGAGTTTTGGGAGGTCGAGGTGGTGGTGAAGAGGTGAGCGTTCGTCGACGGGCGTGGCGGGACCCGACGCACGGCCTCCGCGTTTGCCCAGCGGACCTTGATCTCAGTAGGCTGGCGCTGGTGGAGGGACTGGGGCCGATTCATAACGTGACTAGGGCGGCTTGGGCGACACTCCAAAGGAAATAGTGATGCGGGAACGGAACTTGGGCGCGACGCTCTCCCGGAGACCAGGGGACCAGAAGAGGGCTCCCCGGCCGGCGGCCGCCGCCGCCCGTTGACACAACAGCTCCTCGACGGCGCCTGAGTGCGTCCGATGGCATCGTGGCTTTCGAGCGCTGCTCGCGAGCTCCCAAAATTTTCATCGAATCCCCCTCTCGCCTCCTCGGAGCTCTCGGAGTAGGCGTCACTCCTGTCGTCGGAGCTCGGCTCGTCGCCAGGGGGCGGCTTGTAGTGCCGCTTTCCCATGGTTATCGAACCCAGCTACCTCTTATACCTTCTAAGATTGGACTTGAGCAGAGGGGGGGGCAGGGACGGGTAGGAAGTTGAGCGACGACGCACAACAGCGGCGAGCGCCTCGTGAGTCGGCAGCGATGAACGGCCGAGTAGCTGAGGCCGTGCCCCACGGGCGTTCAATCAACGAATAGGTAAGACCGTCGTCATGGCCAACCGTGTCGTCTTCTTTGATCGTCCCGCCCTCATACGGGCCGGTGGCGCCCGTCCGGTCCCGAAGGCGAGCGGACACAACGGCCGGCAAAGGCCGGAGCCCTGCGCGCGTCACTCATCGCGACGCCGGTTCCCTACCCCCCCTGTTCGCCCGCAGGAAACTGACGCGGTCGACGGCATCGCGGTGCCGCTATCGTGGCCCGCTCGCCGAAGGGTTGTCGCGACTGCGGCGGCGACGTCGTCGTCGTCAGGGGTGGAGGACGTGTCCGGGAAGTGGTCAGTCCGCGGGGGGACCGCGAGCGTCCTCTGGCGGGCCTTCCTGCCTCCGCGCGGGTTTCAGGCGCCTTCTCCTCCCGTGGTCATCCTCCACGGTGGTCCCGGCGTGCCGCACAACTATCTCGCCCCGCTCGCCGCGTCGCTGGCCGCGCGGGGCCGGCCCGCGCTGCTCTACGACCAGTGCGGCTGCGGCGGGAGCACGCGCGAGGGCGTCGACTTGGGCGTGGCCGCGGCGGTCGACGAGGTGCGAGACGTTCTTGCCGCTGCAACCCACGAGCCGGCGCTGGCTGAAGCCGGCTTCGCGACGGGGGCGACGCCCGCTCACCTGTTGGGGCAGAGCTGGGGTGGCCTCCTCGCGTTCGAGCACGTGTCGCGGGAAGGCGGCGTCGTGCCGCGGTCGCTCGTGCTGTCGAGTGCGCCTGCGTCGGTTCCCCTCGTGCTCGAGGAGGCGGCGCGTCTGGTGGACGGCTGCGGTGGAGATGTCGACGTCTTTTACGACCGGCACTACGTCCGGGTCCGCCCGCACCCCACGGCCTTTGTCGATGCCCTCGCCCTCGGGGGCTCCCCCCCGTGGCGCGGCTCCGATGCCATCGCCGACTGGGCGGCACCCGCCGAGCCGCCTTCCGGGTGGCCCATCGGTCTCGACACATTGCTCGTGATCGGCGAGGCCGACTTCACGACGGAGGTGACGCAGCGTGGGTGGCTGGACGCGGTGCCACGCAGCGTGCTTGTCGTGGTTCCCCGGGGCGGCCATCTGATGCACCTTGAGCCCGATGCGCGGGATGACTACGTCGATGCTCTCGAGACCTTCTTCCGGGGGCGCGACTGAGCGACCAACAATGATCGACGAGAGATCCCGAGGGGGATGGGCGAGGCTGAGGGATAGATAAACAGAGGGTTGACGACCCTGAAAGCGCGCACAGCGATCCCCTTCCCCTCCGACTTATTTGTTCGTCAAAGCTCAACCTGCCCCCACCCCTTCTCTTGCATCCGCTGCACCACGGCCTCGGCCTTACCCTCGGGCGTGCCGCAAGCGTCCCCCACGCAGAAGTGCTCCATGGCTGAGAGGATGGCATCGAGCCCCCCGTGGCCAAAGCGTGCAAGGAGGTCAGCAGCGTCGGGCCGAATCTTCTCTCCCATTACACATTTCTTGGGATCGGCAAAGGAAGAGACGAAGGCGCCGAGCCGGCCGGGCGTCGTCTTGGCGTCGGCAGGGTAAGGCACCGCCTTGCCCCGCGCGCCATCGACGTCGCCCGTGGGCACCGCCCCGCCGCACAGGACCGATGCACCGCCCTTGTCGTCAGGTGCGTTCACAGAACTCAGGCCGAGCAATGCACGGGCGTCGTCACCCGCCGACGCGGGGACCTCGATGACGGATGCCGACCCGACGAATCGGTAGGCCAGCGCCCGCGCCGTCTTGCTGGGCTTGGCGCCCTGCTTTGTGGCCACCGCGAGACACACACCCCAAGTGCCCTGCCCACACCGCTGCGCCCAAGCGGCCCGCAGCCCCGCCGCGTCATTGACTCGCACGACTCGATCGGGAATTGCGTCGGCAGCGGCAGCCGATAGCGCCGCTGAATCCATCTTGGTGGCATTGGGAACCACCGTCACGATGCCGCCCACCACCACAGCCACATGCGGATAGGCGCGGACGCCCTGCGACGCACAAAGGTCCTTGTGGCGCTCGCAGTTGACTGCGCGCACCGCGACCAATCCGTCGAGATTCTTGGCCACTCGTTCGTACAACTCAACCATCTGCTTGCAGTGGTCGCACCAGGGGGCGTAAAAGTTGATGAGCGTGATTGTGCTCACGTCGTCCAGCACACGTTCGAACCCGCCCGAGTCCAGGTGCTTGACCTTCGAGTGCTCACCGTAGAGGTCGGCGCTGGGCTTGGGCGGCGGCCGCGGAGGTTGCCGCTGCTGCTGCTGGAATCCACCGCCGCCGAAATGGAACCGCACGCCGCCCATGTCGAAGTGCATGCTCCCGCCGCCTCCGCCACCCCCTCCGCCGCCACCATTCTGCAACGCTTGCTCTCCACCGCGGTCGTAGCGGAAACGCTGTTCCTTATCCGACAGCACGTCGTACGCGTTGTTGATCTCGGCGAAGCGCGCCTCGGCCGACTCGCGGGCGGCGGGGCCGTCCGGGCCCGACGTGTCGACCCGGTCGGGGTGCAGCGCCACCGCCTTCTTTTTGAACGCTTTCTTGATGTCGGCCTCGCTCGCCGATGGGTGGACGCCGAGGAGATCGTAGTAGCGGGTGGAGGCGACGGCCAGAGCGCCGGGGGAGGCGAGGAGGACAAGGCCGGCTGGGGTTTGGGCAATTGGGGGGCGAGGTGCGTGGGGTCAAGAAATCCGCGGGAGAGAGTCGGCGCGACGGAGAACGACGTGAATGTGGATCAAACTCGCCTAGATAACAGGCCAGACTCGTCAGCGCGAGGAGGACGATGGATGGGAGGGAGGGGCGGCCATCGCCGCCGCGACGCCGACGCTCCGGGCGGCTGGCCTGGCCATCGACCGTGCGCTTACGGCGCCCCGTGGCGACGTCCATGTGGATGATTCGTCCACCTCGATCGTCGGGACTCGTCGATCGCGGCGACATCGTCCTCTCTTTTCCACTTCCTCCCAGTGCCTCATCCTCCCTCCTCATCCCACTGCGCCCCGGCCCGGCGGCCCACTGCGCCCCGGCCCGGTCTGGCTCCTCGTTTTCTTCCGCTCAAAATCGTTGCCACCAACGCCCTCGCCCCCCGCCCATTACCCACTACCTGGTCCACTCCACTTCTACTCGCTCCGCCCCGCGTAAGACTGGAACCCATTGGCCCGCACGTCGATCCCCACCATGGCCTCGCCCAGGCCCTGGCTCACCTCGGCCAGCGTCTTGGGGTCGTTGTAGTGGGTCACGGCCTGCACAATCGCCCGCGCCCGGCGCGCCGGGTCGCCCGACTTGAAGATCCCGCTGCCGACGAAGACGCCATCGACGCCCAACTGCATCATCAGCGCGGCGTCGGCCGGCGTGGCAACGCCCCCCGCAGCGAAGTTGACGACCGGCAGGCGACCCAGGTCGCGCGTCTGCCGCACCAACTCCACGGGAGCGCGGAGCTCCTTGGCGTAGACGTAGAGTTCGTCCTCGTCCATGGTCTTCAGGAGGCGGATGGCACCCTGGACAGCACGCGTGTGGCGGACGGCCTCGACGACGTTGCCGGTGCCGGCCTCGCCCTTGGTACGGATCATGGCACAGCCCTCGGCGATGCGGCGGAGGGCCTCACCGAGGTCGCGGCAGCCGCACACGAAGGGGACCTGGGAGAGCGAGAAATGGACGGGATCGATCCGACGGATGTGACGCGGACAGATGGCATGCACGGACAATAGGGACAGATGGAGTGGACGGCCCCTACGTGGATGGAAGGGATGGTCTGGACAGATCGACAATGTGGACGGAGAGTGTGGATGGCACGGGAGCGCACGGACGGACGGACGGCGACAACGCACGCCCACCCGCCTTGAACGCATTCTTGTTGATGTGGTGCACCTCGTCGGCGGGCGTCAGCACCTCGCTCTCGTCGATGTAGTCGATCCCGAGCCCCTCGAGAATCTGCGCCTCGACGAAGTGGCCGATCCGGGCCTTGGCCATGACGGGGATGGTGACGGCAGCCTTGATGGCGGCGATCATGCTGGGGTCAGACATGCGCGCTACTCCGCCATCCTTGCGGATGTCGGCAGGGACGCGCTCGAGGGCCATGACGGCGACGGCGCCGGCCTCTTCGGCGATGCGGGCCTGAGGAAAGGAACGTGGGGGAGGGGAGGGGGGCGGAGTAGGAGACAGGATGAGAGAGGGAAGTTAGAGGAGAGACTATGGTGAGTGAGAGAAACAGATCAACAGAACCACGTCCTCCTCGCCTCCTGGACGTTGGTCACGTCCATGATGACGCCTCCCTTGAGCATCTGAGCGAGGCCCGCCTGTTGAGGGGGAGGGTCGCGTTGTGGAGGAATTGTGTGTTGGCAGCAGGCGCAAGGGGGGCGGGGCAGGTGACAGAGCGATGATCTAGAGTCATCCGACTGAGGGTCTTCCCGGGTTCTAACGGGGGTCGATCATAGCGTTCGGGATGAATGGAGTCGAAGAGAGCGCGTCAAGGGCGGGGCGACGGCGGCGACCTCTGGACGGGGTCCTTGCGAGGCAACGGCGTCACGGCAGGCGTCCCTGGGCCACTCTTCGCGACGTGTCCGCGGGCCCCTCCACCGTCGCGTGCCCCGCGGTCTGACGCCCCGCGCGACACAAGCTCCCGATCACTGGGCAGTAAATCGACCTCGTCGGTGATGGTGGAGGACGGACGAGACCCGCGCTAGCACGGAAAGGGGCGACGGCCACGAAGACCACCGGCGAGAAGCCCCTGACCGACTGGGCGTAATTGCGACGCGTTCGCGTGCCGCGCGGTCTCTCGATCGTTCTCGAGTGGAAAAATCGGGAGGGCGACTTGAATCAACCACTCTCGGGCGCCAGGAACGCCGAGAAGAAGGGGGCGCCACCGCGGACGGCCGTGGCCAGGCTCGCCTTCGTGGCGAAGGTCGACTTAGTCGGAGCCCCGTTCTGAGCCATGATGACGCTGGTTGACCTGCTCGACAATGGTCGAAGGCCGAGGTGTCAGGATCGAGGGAGAGGCAGTCCGTTGTTTCCAAGTACGTGCATGCCTCGGCCGCCCTCTTCTTCTTTTCCCCCCTCGCGGAATTACGCCAGATAAGCGGGAAATAGTCAGTTTTTTCAGGGCCTAGATGCGATGGAGATGCGTCAGGACGCTTGTTGAGGCCCGCTTGGCCGTCGATTCGAGCGGGAAGGGCGCGGCTGGGACGCGGACGCAGACACGGACTTTGACGAGGAGCGTCTCGAGCGCTTTCGAAAACGCCGAGACAGTGGATGGAACCTCGATCTCAGTGCCTCTCAAGCGAGTCCTTCGAACGCCATTCCTATGGCGCTATCGCGACAGAACCCAAAGACGCGACGCCTCGCGCGCGCCAACCTGGATGGAATCCGAACCATCGCACCAACTTTCCGACCCCGACCCACCGCCCCGACACCTTCCCGATCCCTCCCCCGGCCTCATCTCGACTTCGCGACAGATGGCCCCGCGATCTATCTCGTTTCTGCGTGTGGGGCGACAACACGGACGCTGGCAAGACGCTCGTGTCGGCCGCCCTTGCTCGCGCCGCCGTGCGACGAGGCCGGCCATGCCTGTACGTCAAGCCCGTGCAGACGGGGTGGCCTCGAGACAGCGATGCCGCGCGCGTCGCTGGCGCCGCCGGGGCGATGCCGCACTGGGCGGGGCCCCACGCGGCGGCGGCGGCGCGGCGGGGGCTCGGCGAGGCATCGAGCGACGACGGAGGCTACGGCGGGGCATCGACCCCTCCTCCTCCCCCCCCCGGACCCCACCGGGCCGAGACTCTCTTCGCCTGGCGCCTTGCCGCGTCACCGCACCTCGCCGCGCGGCGCGAGGGCGGCGCCGTCGGCGACCGCGTCCTCGCCGCCACCGTCGCGGGCCGCCTCTCTGCCTTCGCTGCCGAGGTTGCCTCCTCCTCCGCCCCCTCCGCCGCCCCCCTGGGCCTCTCCCCCCCCCTCCGACCCCTCGCGCTCGTCGAGACGGCCGGCTCGCCGCTCAGCCCCAGCCCCGCCGGGCGTGGGTCCGCGCTCTCCGACGCCCTCCGTCCCCTCCGCCTGCCCGCCCTGCTGGTGTCCGGGGGGCGGCTGGGGGGGGTCGGGTCCGCCTTGGCCGCAGCCGAGGCCCTGGAGGCGCGCGGATTCGACGTGGCCGCGGTTGTCGTGCTCGAGTCGGGGCCGACAGATCCAGTGTCGCGGTCTTGGGGGTCGAGAGGAGAGGAGGGAGAGGAAGGGGGAGGAGAGGGGTGGCTCGACAACGCAGGGGCGGTGGCCGAGGCCCTCCGGCGCCGCACGGCGGGCGGGCTACGGGCGCCACTGCCGGGAGGCGCCGAGGGCAGCTCGGCCTGGGGGGGGGCGGCGGGTGGCACGCGGGTCCTGCGACTGCCGCCGGCCCCGGAGGCCCCGCCGGTGGCGCCAGCGGAGCGGGAGAAGGCAGCCGCCTCCCTCACCGACGCCGACGCCAGCCTCCCTGCCCCCCGGGCCCCCGATGCAGCCCTGGAGCGTTGGCTCGACGACGTCGCCCCCGCCGCCGCAGCGCTTCTGGACCACCTCGACGAGTGGGACGAGGGACGGCGCGGCGCGCTGGCCGCGCTGCCGCGACGCGCCGCTAAGTCCCTGTGGTGGCCCTTCACCCAGCACGGCGGCGCGCCGCACGTGCCTCCGCCGGCGACGTCGGCGTCGACGTCGCCGTCGTGCGGCGAGGTTGCGCCAGTCGCGGCGACGGACGTCCTCGCCGCGAGGGCGACCGTCGTTGACTCACGGTGCGGTGATCGGTGGACGGTGGCCCGGGAGGGGGGCTCTGGAGCGGGAGACGGGGCGACCGAGAGCGAGTCCTTTGACGCGTGCTGTTCGTGGTGGACAGCGGGGTTGGGGGACGGGTCCGAGGGCGGGGACTCGACCCTGCCCCTGCCCCCCTCGCAGGGCCAGGTGGCGGCGTCCCTCGGCTACGCCGCCGCGCGATGGGGGCACATCCTCCTCCCGGAGGTGGCGTCTGAGGCGCCCGTGGCGGCCGCCGAGACGCTCCTGTCGCTCGTTGCGCCCCCGCCGGGAGCGTCCGGAGGGCTGTCGAGCGAGAGCCCTGGCAGAGAAATCGGAGGCCACCGGGTCTTTTGGTCGGACGACGGGTCCACCGCGGTCGAGGTTGCTCTCAAGATGGCGATGCGGCTCCGGGCCCATCGGCAGTGGAAGGCGGCGGCGGAGGGCGGGGGCACCACCTCCCCGGTGTGGGGGCCCGCCGGAGGCTACGACCTCCTCGCTTGCGACGGAGGCTACCATGGTGACACGCTGGGGTGTATGGACGCGACCCCACCCAGCGTCTACACCGATCGTCAGACGCCGTGGTACCGTCCCCGGGGGCTCTTTCTCGACCCGCCAACGCTGGCCCTCCGGGACGGTCGGTGGACAGTGTCGTGGCCAACGGGCGCCCGGGGAGAAGGCGACGACGCTTCTTCCCTCGTCGATGACCTGGGATCCGACCGGGACGCGGCCTTCCACCCCGCCCGCCGATCGACCGCCCTCGCCGCCCGGTATCGCGACTCGATTCGCGCCGCGTGCGATGCGCACGAGGCCTCGGCCGCCTCGCCCGGCTCGTCCAAGCGCCCCCTCGGTGTCCTCCTCTTTGAGCCCCTCCTGCAGGGCGCCGCCGGCATGCGTCTCGTCGACCCCCTCTTCCATTTCACCCTGGCAGACGAGGCTCGTCGGAGGGGGCTCCCCGTCGTGGCCGACGAGGTCTTCAGCGGCCTTTATCGGTGCGGGGTGCCCAGCGCGTGCCGTGATCTGCTGGGGATCGAGCCGGACGTGTCGTGCTGGGCCAAGCTGCTAACGGCAGGCACGGTGCCGCTGGCAGCGACGGTGGCGAGCCCGGAGACGTTCGCGGCGTTCTGGTCGGACGGGTCGGAGGGGGCGGGCGTCGCGGGCCCAGGTGCCGACGACGACGCGGGATCGCCGGCGCGGGCGCGTGCCGTGGGCCGTGCGCTGCTGCACGGGCACTCGTACGCGGGGCATCCCGTGGGGTGCCAGGCGGCGCTGGTAGCACTGGGGACGCTCTCCGACCCAGCGCGGAACCGAAACCTGGGGCCGCGACCCGCGACGGGCGCCTGGGCGCCGGGCGCCGAGGCGCCGGCGGGACGCGCCGGGGCGGCCGAGGGCGGCCATGGGGGGTGGTGGGACGGAACCTACCCGTGCGCGCGCCTGTCGGATGGCGAGGCCGCCGCGGCGGGCCCTGGCGCCGCCCCACCGGGCCCCGGCGGAGGACGGTGCGCTCGGGCCCTCGAGGGCGCCTGCCCCTGCGCTGCAGGAGCCACGCGACTCGTTGAGCCATGGTGCCCCCGGGACGCGGCAGCCCTCTCCCTCCACCCGGGCGTCGAGCACGTCGTCCATATTGGCACTGTCCTTGCCGCCCATCTCGCGCCCTCACCTGGCGGAGGGGAGGGCTACGCCGCCGCATCCCCAGCTGGTGCCGTCGCCGCGGGGCTCCGTGCCCGGGGCGCCTACGCGCGTCCGATCGGCAGCTGCGTCTATGTGATGACGTCGCCCCTCGCGGACCCGGCCGAGGGGCGGCGGCTACAGGTGGCGCTCGTGGAGGAGATTCATCGGCACTGTGTGGGGGACTGAGCGTAGAGAGCGTCAACAGACAAGGGAGCGTAGAGATAGGACGCGCAGAGAGCGTCGACTGTTGCACCCCGCTCTCCCCCCCACTCTATCCTCAGCCCATCGTCGCGAGCTTGCGGAACCGCACCCGCGTTGGGTCCCGCCCCCCGTTGCGCTTCCGCAGATCCTCGGCATAGCTCGAGTAATCCCCCTCGTGCCACACCCATTCGGAGTTACCCTCAAACGCGAGGATGTGAGTGGCGACCCGGTCGAGGAACCACCGGTCGTGTGAGATGACCATGGCCGACCCAGCAAAGTGGGTCAGGGCACCCTCGAGCGCCCGGAGCGTGTCAACATCGAGGTCGTTGGTGGGTTCGTCCAGGAGGAGGAGGTTCCCCGCCTCCTTGAGCACCGTCGCAAGCACCAGTCGATTCCGCTCCCCACCCGACAGCATCGAAACCTTCTTCTTGACGTCGGTGCCTCGGAAGTTGTACCAGTTGAGGTACTGACGGCAGGGCACCTCGCGGCCTCCGAGGTCGATGGTGGCGTCGGCACCGGCCGGCCCGGCAATAAACTCGGCAACCGTCTTGTCGCATCCGTCTAGGACGCTTCTGTCCTGCCGGACGTACATCGGCAGAACGGTCTCGCCGAGGACGATGCATCCCGCATCGGGCTGCTGGTTCCCCAGGGCGAGGTCAAAGAGTGTCGACTTGCCCGCGCCGTTGGGCCCCACGACACCCACAACAGCACCCGGCGGTATGTCAAGGTTGAGACCCTCGTATAGGAGCCGGTCCCCGAAGCTCTTGGCCACACCCTCGAAGCGGAGCACCTCATTCCCCAGTCGTGGCCCCAGCGGGACAGTTATCTCGTCAACCTTGCTGGCCTGGATGTAGGCCGCGGCCCGCGCCTGCAAGTCCTCGATCCGCGACTCGCGCGCCTTGCCGCCTGACTTAGCTTGCTGTCCTTTTGCATTCTTTTGTGACCACTCGAGCTCCTCCTTCAGCTGCCGCGAGAGCGCACTGCGCTCGCGCGCTTCTTGGTTCTGCCGCTTCTCGCGGTCATCCAGCCACTCGGTATAGTTGCCCTCGAACGGCAGACCCTGCCCACGGTCGAGTTCGAGGATCCATCCGGCGACATTGTCGAGAAAATAGCGATCGTGGGTGACGGCCACAACTGTGCCGCGAAAGCGAGACAGGTAGCCCTCGAGCCACGCAACAGACTCGGCGTCAAGGTGGTTGGTGGGCTCGTCGAGGAAGAGGACGTCGGGATCATCGAGGACGAGCGCACATAGGGCGACGCGGCGTCGCTCTCCACCCGACAAATTCTCGACGAGAGCGTCCCCGTCAGGCACACGTAACGCGTCCATGGCCCGGTCGACGTACCGGTCGATCTCCCAAGCGTTGCAAGCATCGAGCCGCGACTGGAGCTCTTCCATCCGCGCGCTCAGCTCGGCAGTCTTCTCATCGCTGTTGTCCGGGTTGGCCATGTCGACGGCCACCACCTCGAACTCACTCAGCATCGCCCGGACGCGCGCCGTGCCCGCCTCGACGTTGTCCCGCACCGTCGGTCCCGCGTCCAGGGTGGGCTCCTGCTTTAGGTAACCCACGCGCACGCCGTCGTCCTTGACGATGCGGCCGTCGATGGCCTCGTCCTCACCCGACAATACGCCCAGGAGGGTCGACTTGCCTGCACCGTTGGCGCCGAGGACGCCGATCTTGGCTCCGAGATAATAGGACAGGCTGATGTTCTTGAGTAGGACCTTGCCCTGGGGGGTGGTCTTGGACACTTTTTCCATCGTGAGGATGGTACGGCGGGTCTCTTGACTGTAGGCGTCACGGTCCGTGCGGACCTTGCCGGGTGGTCCGCCGCGGGGAGCTTGGCCTCTGCTAGAGCCGCCGCCACCGCCTCCACCGCCGCCCGACTTTGCGGCGGGCTTGGTGGCGTCTCCGGACTTGGCAGAAGGGGCGTCTTCTCTGGGGCCCTTTTTGCGCTTGGCGTCGGCGCGGACAACGCGAAGGGGAGCGGCGGCGACAGCGTCGTTCCTACCACGGCCTGGCGGCCCCGACGCGACGATCGGGGCGAGGCCGGACCTGGTCCAGACGGCGCGACTGAGCATCTTGTCGCTCAACGATGCTGAGGGTGGGGTCGAGCGGGTGGGTGCGGTCGAGCTTGGGCGGCCGTGGCGACGCCGCCACGTCGACGGGGCACGGCTCAGAAGCGCGCTAGACGCGAGGCGGTGGACGGCGACACCACGCACCTCGACGGTCGATAAGGTGGACACTGCAACACTGGGGGGAGCTGGGCCGCGACGCCACGCTCTTCGAGGTCGTTGGGGGCAGAGGAGGCACCCTCCAGGACCAAAGGCCGGCCCCGCCGAGATAGAGCCGCAAGACGTCGCAACGGTGTGTTTTGGGTGACTGCTGGCATGGACAATCTCGCCGCGCTGGCTGTGGCCGCGGCGATGGCGAGCGGCGCCGGGGCCGAGACCCTACCAGGCGTTGTCCATCGATGGCCGGCCCCCCCCAAATGCTCGACGCTGAGACGCGCGCCGCGACGAGAAATCCGCGAAATCGTCACATATTAGACTCAAGACGCGTCGGGATCCGGTATCGTCGCGGTCAGAGTTCCCTGCAGTCGGCGCGGGACCTCCGGCCCAACGAAAACGCCGGCGCCCTCCTGCGAGATGGTCCTCACCGACGCCCCACGATCGACCTCGACCTTTACCGCCGCTCTCCTCCCCCCCCCCCCCCCCCCCCCCCCCCAGGACGACCCCGCCATTCCGCGCCCCATTCCGCCGAACGCCCTCATCGCCAGAGGGAAGGCGCCACCGGTGCTCTCCCCTCCCGCGGCCACCACCTTAAGCCCCTCCACGATGGAGCCCACGGTGATGAAGGGCAAGGGCGGAGCGTCCCCCGTCGGAGCCGACCCTGCTCCCCCACCCAGGCAGAAAAGCAAATATAAACAGAAGCGCCCCGCGCCCGCCAAGGGCGACAAGGCGGCGGCCTGCGCCATTTGCGCCGCCCACCGGTCCACCAACGTCCGCGCTGCGTGTGCCACGTTCAGCGCCCAGTCGTCCTGCCTCGTCAGGCCCATCGACCCCCGCGTCGAGGCCAAGATCGCGGCGACGATTCGCGTTTGCGCAAATCGAAGGCCTCGGCAGGGCGAGAAAGTCGATTACGAGGATCCCTACAAGACGGGGACGACCAAAAACTTCGACGTGTGCGAGTGCCGAGGGGGGCCAATGTGGTTCGCACCGCCCCACCCACCCACCCACCCACCCACCCACCCACCCACCCACCCACCCACCCTCCCACCCACCCACCCACCCAACGACCTAGGCGCCTTCATTCGCAACATCGTGTCCAACTGGCGCCCCGAGGGTCGTCGCAGTGTCAGCGAGTACACACGGATCTCTACCTCGCAGATGAAGGCACTCGAGGACGGCGTGGGGTGGCTCAAGGAGGCGGCTCGGTTGTGGAGGCAGGGTCCCTGTGAGACGTGCCGGATGCACCCGACCAAGTCCCGGCACAACCATTGCGGGGGGCCCCAGGCGGTGGAGGGCTGCCTCAATCGCGGGGAGAACGGGGACCTGGAGGGCAAGCTTGATGCTTTGGTTAGCCAGTGCCGCGACATGAGACCCAGGGTGCATCAGCTGCTGCAGCGGAAGGACAAGCCCAAGGAGTTCGACGGGGGCAAGTTCGTCCTGGCCATCGCCGGGAACTGGCGGCCCACGGGGGGGGCCAGGGGCGGGGTCACCAACGCCAATCGGCTCACCCCGGAGCAAATGGAGAGGCTCGAGCGAGAGCTGCCGTGGCTCAGAGAGGACGCGGTGCGGTGGCGTGCGGGCCCGTGCGATCAATGCAAGGGGCACTACAGCGCCGTCATGCAGAGCCGGTGCGGGCAGATGAACGCGGCGCCGCGGTGCCTTGTGCGGGTCGAGAACCCCGAGCACAATCCGCGCATTGAGGCCATCGTGTCGCGGTTTCGCAAGTACCGGCCACGGGATGGGGAGCGCGTCCCTCTGCCCGAGCCGGGGCTCAAGGGGGAGACGTCATTCGACGCGGGGACATTTATCCAGCGCATCTCGTACAACTGGCGGCCTGCACCCGCCGTTGGCCGCGAGCGCCCGGCGGCGTCGACGCGGCTCTCTGCTCAGCAGATGGCCCGCTTGGAGGCCGCCCTGCCGTGGCTCGCCGAGGACGCCAAGCGGTGGCGCGTTGGCATCTGCCAGGCCTGCCGCGACTACCCGGACCCCAAGATCGGGGCCTACTGCGGCGGCTTCAACATGATCGGATCATGTCTCCGGCGGAACGATCCAGACTTCGACCCCATGCGCATCAGCCGCGCGGCCGCGGCCGTCGCCGCCCGGCGCGGGCCGCTGGTGAAGCGCGAGCGCACGTCGGGTGATGAGTCGTCCGACGGCGAAGGCTACGTTCCGGTGGCAGCCGCCCGTCTTCGCAAAAAGCGCCGGGGGTCGGGGGAGAAGTGGCCCATGTGATAAGTGCCAGGGGGGCCCTCGACCACGGGGCAATGGGGTTCACGAGACAAAAAGGCGCAGCACCCTCGCCTCGTCTCGACCTCGCCTCCTCAGTCGACGAGGGCCGTCAGCCCCGGCCCGCTTCCGCGGTAGAAACTCCCCGTCCACCTTCTGCCTCCGGCGTCCGTGTACTCGCCCGGCCCGTGCATCAGCGAGTCCTCCCACCGCCCCACGTACTTCCGACAGGTCGCCCCCCCGGCCCCGTCGCCCCACGTGTAGGTCCCCTCCCCCTGGTACCGGCCGTCCACCACGTCCCCCGTGTACGTCGCCCCCGACGCAAACGCGAAGGTCCCGCGCCCCGTGGCCTTGTCGTCGACCCAGTCGCCGTCGTACACGCACCCGTCCTCGACCAGGCGGCCGCGGCCGTGGCGGAGACGCGGGCGGGAGGCCAGCGCGTCGGGGTCGCTCCTCGCCAGCTCGGCGAGATCCTCGCCCTCGTGCGCGGGCTCGTACCGAAACTGCCCCTCGTAGGTCGCGCCCCCGTCGGGGTAGAAGAACTTGCCCTCGGTGGGTGGAGGGGGAGGGGGGGGCTCCTCGTCCTCGACCTGCCGTCGTTGTTGTTGTCGCGGCGGTGGAGGGAGGAGTCGTCCGGGGGCGGGCGCGGGCGCGTCGGCGGGACGGCGCGTCGGCCCCGAGGCGGGCGGAGAGGGGCATCGCACGTCTCGTTCGGGGGCCAGGGGGGGGAATGGGATTCCGACGACTTCTTGCGCAGTGTCGGCCCTGCTGGCGGAGGCGCGGACGACGAGCCGTGGCACATAGGGCTGCGGCGGAGAGCCCGGCCCGCCTGGGCGCGCGCCGGTCACCACCGGACTCGCCGGTGCTCCTTTCGCTTTCCCCCCTTTGGGGGCAGCCTTTGGTGCCATCTTTATCCCAAGGATTTACTGTCGTGGCGACGTGGGAAACAGGAAGTCAACGGTCGGCATGGGGACGCAAGAGTGGACTTTTGAGGAAAATCCCTTGGGCGTTTCCGCGGTCTGAGAGCCCTCGTCCCTCCAAGGAGGAGCTCGACTAGCAAGATATTTCCTGGCATCGGCATCGTCCGGCGAGCGACCCGCAGAGCGGCCGTCGAGACATGGCCGCCGCCGCCGCTCTCTCGGCCGCCGCCTTTGACGCCTGCAGACTCCCCGACCCTTACCCCGTGACCATCCTCCTTCTCCCCGTCGCCTACCGCAGCTGATTTCAACCGGTCCTCCCAAGATGGGTGCCCCGAAACGGGGCGGAGGCCGCCCCTCGGGCCCCAAGGGCCTTCCACCCAAGGTGAAGGCCGCGCCGTCGACACACTTTCGCGTAGCCAAGACCAAGAAGGGCCGCCGGGCCCTCGACGCGCGCGCCCCCAAGCTCGAGGAGAACGAGAAGAAGATGCTGGTGCTGCGGGGTCGCAAGACGAGCCAGGTCATAAAGGATAGCCTCAGCGACCTCGCGCGGCTGAAGGGCGCGCCCCACGTCGTGCGCTTCGCCCGGGACAACGACGTCGACCCCTTCGGCTCCGGTGGCGGCGGCGGTGACACCGGCGCCGCCAAGATCAAGGGTGGCAAGCGCGACCGCGCGGCGTCCTCCGCCTCTCGGGCGAAGGGCCGAGCCCACGCCCCGGGCGACGGCGCCGGTGACCTGGAGCGCCTCGCCGCCCGCGCCGACTGCTCGCTCGTCCTCCTCGGGAGCCACTCGAAGAAACGCCCCCACAACCTCGTCCTCGGTCGCACCCACGACGGCAGAATGCTCGATCTGGCGGAGTTCGGCGTCGATCCGACGACGCATCGGTCGATCGACGCTCTTGCGCGCGACCGTTCGAATCTGCGCAAACGGGCGACGGAGGCGGCCGAGGCTGCGGGGCTAAACGCTGACGAGGCGGCGGCCCGGGCGGCGGCGGTGGTACCGGACGTGCGGCCGGGGGCGGGGCACAAGCCGATGTTTGTGTTTCTGGGGGACGGGTTCGAAGCTGGGGCCAGCGGAGGCGGAGGAGGCGGCGGGGACGGAGCCGCCGGGTCGGACGCCGCGGCCGCGTCCGCTGCCGCCCTCGCCGCGCTCAAGTCGATGCTAATCGACGCGTTGCGTGGCCGCGAAGTGCGGACCGTCAATCTGCGTGGCCTCGACCGCGTCGTCGTCTGCGCATCGGGCGGGGGCGTCGCCCGTTTACGGTGTTACGGCGTCCGCCCCGCCCCGCCGGGCGCGTCCGACGACGACGCCGCCACCGACTCCGACAGGAACGACCCCGCCAACGATGTCGTGGCGGCTCTAGCCACCGTCCACGGCGTTTCTCTCTGCGAAATCGGTCCCCGTCTTGACCTTGTGCCTCGACGGTGCCGCACGGCCGCGGCAGTGGACCCCGCGCTGCGGCGTTCCGCGTACGATCGACCCAAGCTGTCGGGCAAGGCGCGGGTCAAGAACGCGGCCCACGACCCTCTGCTGGGGCGGGTCGGGAGAGTGCATCTTCAGGCGCAAGAGGTGGACGCGATCGCCCTGTCCAAGCCCAAGGGGGTCAAGCGCGAGCGGCGGGAGGCGGCGGCGGAACGGGCGGCGGCGCGGCAGGACGCCCCGGCGCGGGAGGGGGGGGGCAGGGGGGGAAGGGGGGCGGTCGAGATGGGAGAGGGAGACGGGGTGGAGATGGACGACGACTCGTAGCGAGGGCGTCCCGGCGCGGCGGTTGGAACGCCGAGCCTTTACCACCGCCTCGTTCGCCCTCCCTCCACCCTCTCGCACGCTCGCCCCGTCGCCGCCGCCGCCGTCACCGTCCCGTCATCCAGGCCGGCAAGAAGGAGGCCACGTCCGCGGGGCGCGGGGGCCCGAGGACGAGCTCGGGGAGGTCCCCGGCGTCGGCGTCCGCGGCGGCGGCGGCCGCGCGGGCGACGGCGACGTCGTGCGGATCGGGGCCCGACGGGACGCCGGGGGGCGGAGGGTCGAAGCCCGAGCCCGGGGGGCCGGCGGGGGAGAGAGAGGAGGCGGCGGCGGGGTCGGCGGCGGCGGGGACCCACGAGGGGGCGAGGAGCAGGGAGGCGCCGCCGACGACGCCGCCCCGCCGGGGCCGGCCGGCGGCCGACGACGCCGTCGCCGCCGCCCGCTCGGCGCCGCCGTCCCCCCCGTCCGCCGCCGACGCGTCCCGCCTCCCTTCCCCCCCCCCGCCGGCCACCACGGCGGCCAGAATCGACCCCGCGGGCCAGAGACCGGCGCCGCGCCACGGATCGTCGCGGTCGGCGGCGGCGGGGGTGGGACGGCCGGCCTCCATCCAGGCGGGCCAGGCGCCGAGGGGGGCCGGGACGCCGCGGGCCGGCGGGGCGGGGGCCCCCGGCCGGGCGGCGCCGTCCCCGCGGGCCGGGGCGACGGGGCCGAGGCCCGGGACGTCGGCGGGCGAGGCGGGGATCCCGGCG